>OBLS010000101.1_pt1 | contig 23633 bp, 23 predicted proteins | sample 1519901 | NCBI WGS metagenome assembly OBLS01 (sample SAMEA3113585, study PRJEB22503) | soil metagenome | reverse complement strand
AGGCGGCCCGGGGTCGGGGCCGGCACCTGGGACCCGGGGGCGGGGCCGGCCAGGGCGGCGCCGGCGGCCGGCGGCGCGAACAGCCCGCCCAGCGCGAGGACGCCGGCGGCCGTTATCCGGCGCCCGACCCTCCGGGGACGCTTCAGCACCACGGGCTCAGCTTACGCCGGCCTTCTCGGACCGGCGCGGCGAGCGGAACCCGGCCAGGCCGGCGACCACCATGGCCGCGCCCAGGCCGAGGGTGAAGGTGATGGCGGCCCGGGTGACGATCGGGCCGAAGCCGGAGGCGAGCTGGGAGCGGCCGAGGGACGACAGGTCGGGCAGGGCCCCGGCCAGGGTCAGGAACACCCCGCCGAGCAGCAGGTAGAGCAGGCCGGTGTCGGCCCGGCCGCGGAGCAGCCGCCAGGCGGCGAACCCGGCCACGGCCCAGCCGGCGGCCGAGGTCACCGTCCCGTACAGCTCGGTGGCCAGCGGGGCCGTCGAGGCGAGCAGGGCCCCGGCGGTGTGGATCATGTCGGCGGCCACCGCCACCAGGGCGACCACGGCCAGGACCTTGGGGCGGCGGTAGCCGCCGGCGGCGGCCAGGGCGGCGGCGAACAGGGCCACCGCGGCCAGCGCCCACGGCCACGGCGACGGCCCCGGCACCCAGGTGATGTCGCCCCGGATCACCATGTCGTGCTCGTCGTCGTGCTCGTCGTCGTGCTCGTCGTCGTGCTCGCCCTGGCTCACCGGGATCCGCCAGTCGGGCACGATCACGTGGGACGCCCGGGGGTTGGCCTTCACGGCCGGCGGGTCGGGGCCGGTCCAGTGGGCGCGGTGGTCGTGCCAGGCCGCCGACGGCCCGTCGCCGACCCGGCGCCACTCGGGGGGGGCCGCCGGGTCGAACTCGGGCGGGATCTCGGTCGGGGCGGCCCGGAAGCGGTTGGTGTAGGTGCTGGGCGACCGCTGGTTCTCGTACACCCCGCCGGGCCCGATGCGCAGGTACGGCTCCAGGCGGTAGCCGAGCACCACCACCTCCTGGCCGGACCGGTTGGTCAGCTCCAGCTGCCCGCCGGCCACGGTCCGCACCGCGATGCCGGGCACCCCCTGGTCGATGCCGCGGATCCCGGTCCGGTAGTTGCTGGCCTCGGTCCCGGTCCCGATGGCGTGCGCGGCCGCCGGCCCGGCCGACGCCCCCAGCAGCAGCAGGGCCAGCCCGGCGACCAGCCCGGCCCGGCGCCCCCGGCGGCGGCCGCTCACCGGCGGCGCCCCCGTGCCGGTGGCGCGGGCCGCGAGCGCTCGCGCAGGCGCAGCACCAGGGCCGCGGCCACGATCACGACCGCGATCCCGGTGCCCAGCAGCAGGATCCGGTTGCGGGGGTCGCTTCCCGACCCGCCGGCCGACGGCGCCACCCCGACCACGACGTAGCCGGTCCTGGCCAGCCCGGCGCTCACCTGGTGGGTGCCGGGGGTGTCGGTGCTCTGGAGCGACTCCCAGGCCTGGCCGTCGGCCGACGACAGCACCTGGTGGCCGCCCGGGTCGGCCACGGCGGTGGCCAGCAGCGGGTAGACGAGGCCGACGCTGGACTGGCCGGCGAGGGTCTCGACCTGGTCGCCCGACGGCTGGTAGCTGGCCTGGATCTGGTAGGCGTTGCCGGCGGTGACCAGGCCGGAGGGGGCCGGCCCGAGGGTCGCCGGGTCGACCGGCTCGACCGTCACCTCGACGCCGCGCTGGCCGGACCGGGGCGGCACCGCGCCCTGGCTCAGGACCAGGTTGACCTGCCCGTCGCTGGTCGAGAAGGCGCCGAGTTGGGAGCCCTCGGCGGTGAGCTCGACCGTGAAGCGGGTCGAGGCCGGCGGCTTGTTGCTGGCGGCCAGGTCCGGGGGCGGGTTCACCCAGCGGTAGGGCGTCGGCGGGGCCAGCCCGTCCAGCAGCGGGCGCCTGGCCAGGATGCTGGCCCGACCGCTGACGGCCGCCCCGGCCAGGTACAGGGCCACGATCCCGACCCCGGCCAGGAGGGCCAGCCCGGAGCGGGACCGGGAGGCGCCGCTGCCGGGGGTCTTCATCGGGAGGGGCGGATGGCCGCGATCTCCGCCGTGGCGAACTGGGGTGGCCAGGTCACCTCGCGCCGGTTCACCTCCGTCCACTCCCAGATGACGCTGGCCGCCCGGAGGTTGGCCCCGGCGTCGGCGCCGCCCGGGGGGGCGAACTCGATGCCGCTGCCGTTGGGCAGGCCGCCGGCCGGCACCCTGACCCGGCGGGCCGCGGCGGCCACGTCGGCCGGGGCCATCGAGCCGGCCTCGGGCAGCACGTGGCGGAACAGCGCCCAGGCCCCGGAGAAGCCGGCCAGGGCGGCGGCGCTCATCGAGTGGCCGTTGGCCTCGCGGTAGGCGGCGTCGGCCCGGTCCAGCAGGGCCCGGGCGTCGGGGGCGAGCCCGGCCGGGTTGATCCCGTGGGTGTCGGGCTTGTCGGAGGCGAACAGGCCGACGGCGTCCTGGCCGAGCAGGGCCCCGAACTCCGGCATGCAGTAGCTGGAGGAGGTGCCGATGCTGGCCAGCAGGGGCAGGTGCTGGCGGACCTGCTCCTGGCGCAGGGCCACCCCGTCCTTGAGGTAGGCGACCACGAACAGCACGTCGGGCCGGGCGGCGGCGATCTCGGCCACCACCTTGGCCGGGTCGTAGCGGCGCGGGTCGTAGGCGACGTCGGCCACCGTCTCGAGGTCCCGGTCGCCCAGCTCGGCCCGGGCGCCGTCGGCCACCGCGGCCCCGTACACGTCGTCGACGGCGGCGATGGCGAAGCGCAGCGAGGAGGCCGGCCGGCCCAGCTTGGGGGCCAGCTGGTCGGCGACGAAGCGGATCGCCCCCCGGCCCAGCAGCCCCCCGGTCGGGGCGACCCGGAACACCAGGTCGCCCTCGCCCGGCCCGGCCAGCTTGCCCACCGCCCCGGTCTCCCAGAACAGCGACCCGTGCCCGGCGGCGGCGGTGGCGGCCGGGCTCGAGATGGTGCTGCCGTAGCTGCCCAGGACCAGGTCGACCCCCCGGTCGGCCAGCGCCTTGATGGCCCCGGGGGCGGCGTCGGCCTCGGGCACGTCGACCTGGTCGAGCACCACCGGCCGCCCGCCGACGCCCCCCTCGGCGTTGACCAGCTCGGCCGCGACCCGGACCCCGTGGTACTCGTCGATCCCGCCCATGCCCTGGGTGCCGCTCAGCGGGTAGATGGCCCCGACCCGCACCGGCTCGGGCGGGTCGCTGGTGCAGGACGCGACCAGCAGCAGGACGAGGAGGACGAGGAGGGGGCGAAGGTGGCGCATGGTCTCAGGTCACCGCCAGGAGGTTGGCAACAGCGTGCGTGACGGCCGGAACCGTCCAGCGCCCGGAAGCGTACCGCTGCCACGACAGCAACAGCGCGGCCCCCAGGTCGACCGGCATCGCCGCCACCCCGTACGCCGGCAGGTGAACCAGCGCGAACACCCCGGCGCTCCCGATCACGGCGGCCACGACCCCGAACCGCAGCAGCCGGTCGTACAGCACCCGCCGGAACAGCGCCTCCTCGGCCACCGCCGCCCCCAGCGCCAGCCCGGCCGCCACCACTCCCACCCGCCGATCCGCCACCGGCCCACCAACCACCGAGGCCCCCGCCACCCCGACCAGCCCCAGCAGCAGCGGCAGCCTCCACCCGAGCGGCGCCCGGTTCTCGGAATCGCCACGGTTCGCGCGAACCGCCAGGGCCAGGATCAACAGCGCCAGATAGCCGGCGGCGAGCACCGGCACCGCCACCGGTGACGCTCCCAGGGCGGGTCGTGCGAGCAGGAACAGCAACCCGCCCGCCACCACCACCCAACCGGCTGGGGCTGTGGAAAGCCAACTGCCCTCCCTCGCCGGGTCGGGTAGCCTCCCCCACCGGGGGACCTGGCGCCGGACCGGGTGGGTGAGACGCGTCATCCGGCGACCTTGAAGGCGGCCTGGGTGAGGACCCGGGGGTCGAAGGGGGCGTGGTCGGCGGCGACGAACTCGACCTGGACGACGTGCTGGCCGGGGGGGAGCTGGGGGAGGCGCTGGCGGAGGCCGTAGTTCATGTCGACCAGCTTGCCGTCGACGTGGAGGTGGATGTGGCCCTCGTCGCCCTGGATGCGGGTGGTGGTCTGGTTGACGATCTTGCCGCCGTCGAGGGCGAGGATCAGCTGGGCACGGTCCTGGTCGACGGTCTGGCCCTGGCGGGGGGTCTGGATGGTGAGCTTGGCCGGGCTGCTGGGACGGTCGGCGGCGGCGGCCGTGGTGGCCGGCGCGTCCGGCCCACCGTCGTCGCCGTCCCCGGAGCAGGCGGCGACAGCAAGGGCCAGGGCGGCGAGCAGGACGGCGGCCCGGAGGCGACGGGGAAGGCGTTGCATCATGGGGTTCCTCTACTCGATGAGCTGTTCGAACCGGCCGCCGCGCTGGGTCCGGCCGGCGGTGGCGTCGATCGCGAACGACACGCGGCCCGGTTGGAGGTCGACGTTGGCGGCGAAGTGCCCCGGGCCGAGGCGGATGAGCGTCAGCGCCTCGGGTCCACCGGCCCGCGTGGTCATCGTAGCGCGCGCCTTGGTGGTGGGCTGCTCGTCGCCGCTGGGGTTGAAGAAGGTGAAGTGGACGGTGTTGGGGCCCGTGCGGCCGGGGTCGATGTAGCCCTGGAGGGTGCCGCCGGCGGCCAGGGTGATGGTGTAGAGGGTCGGCTGGCCGGGCACCTCGGACACCTTGACCGGCTGCGGGGCGGTGCGGGTCTCCAGCTCCATTGGGACGGTGACGGCCGGGGCCGACCCCTCGACCAGGCCGACCACGACCCAGCTGCCGGCGATCGAGAGCTGGCTGCCCTGGCCGGTCCAGCGGCCGTCGCCGGCCCTGGTCAGCTCGAGGGTCGAGGTGCCGACCTCCGGCTGGCCGCGGAGGGTGAAGCGCAGGGCGACCCGGGTGGCCGGCCAGTCCTCGCCGGAGTCGTAGTCGGTGACCTTGGCGCTGAAGCTGTTGGGGCCGGCCGTGCCCGGCGTGGCCGTGAGGGCGATCCGTACCGAGGTGGCGAAGTCGCTGCCCTCGACCTGGACGCTGGGCGGGGCCGGGGGCTTGGCCGAGGCCTGCTCGACCACGAACTTGCCCGGCGGGAGCTGGCTGAGGACGGCGGTGACGGCCAGGATGCAGGCGGCCAGGATCACCTCGGCGCGGACGTTGCGGCGCAGGCGGTCCAGGCGCCGGACCCCGGCGGCCAGGGCGGGCACGACCCGGAAGCGGTTGAGCGCCCCCAGCAGCACCAGGGCCGCGAACAGCGCGACCTTGACGTCGAGGAAGCGCCCGTAGGGCGAGTCGAGCAGCCCCTGCCAGCCGCCGGCAAGGTGCAGGGCGCGGGACAGGCCGGTGACCGCGACCAGCCCGAGGACCGGGGCGGCCAGCTTGGAGAAGCGGACCGCCGAGGCGACCTGCTCCGGCCGCTCCCGCCCCCGCAGCCCGGCCAGCAGCCACACCAGCCCGCCGATCCACGCCCCCACGGCCAGCAGGTGCAGCCACTGCACCAGCAGGTTGACGCTCCGCAGGGGCGACGGCCCGGCCGCGTGCCCGGCCATCACGTGCAGCAGCATGGTGAACCCGGCCGCCACCCCGACCACCACCAGCCGCCAGGTGTCGACCCGCCAGGGGTGCACCGCCGCCCCGCCCCCTGGGCCGGGCCCCGAGGGCTCGCCTCCCGGGCCGGGCTCGGGGGGGCTGTGGACATCCGGCGGCACACCATCCGGCCACCGGCTACTCTCCCCCTCCGGGGGCCCTCCCACCGCGAGGGCGGGGTCCCGCGTGCCCGGGGATCCTGTGACGGCGAGCGCGGGGTTCCGTGGACCCGGGCTCGGGCCCGGAGCGGCGAGGGCTGGATCCGGCGCGCCCGGGTCGGGGTCGGGAGCGGCGAGGGCGGCGGAATCCGGCGCGCCCGGGCTGGGGTCGGGCGTAAGGGGATCGGGTGGGCGGGCCAGGCCGGCGGTCAGGAACCAGGTGGCCACCGCGGTGGCGACGACGCCGGCGGCCAGGCGGAGGAGGCCCTGGCCGGTGGATGAGGCGAGGAGGGTGCCGAGGGGCGCGTCGATGCGGGCCTGCTCGGCCAGGAACCGGACGACCCCGCCGGCGACGGTGAGGGCGGCGGCCACGGCCAGCAGCGCCCTGGCGCCGGCCGGGAGGACCCGGCCGGAGACGGCCAGGCCGGTGACGGCCACGCCGACCAGGATGGTCAGCCCGGCGTAGAGGGCGAGGCGGGCCGCGGTGGCCGGGGCCGACGGGGACGGGGAATCACCCTGGGAGGCCGCCTGGGCCTGGGGCGTGGCCGTCGGGGCGGGGACGCCGATCCCGAAGGCGAACGAGCCGGCGGTGACGTGGCCGTCGTCCTTGGAGACGACCCGCCAGCTGACCGTGTAGGTGCCGTCGGCCAGGTCGCCGAGGCCGACCGCGAACTGCAGGGGCTCGCCATCGACCGGGGCGGCCTCGCCGCGCTCGACCGGCTGGCCGCCGGTGTCGAGCACCTGGATGCCGGAGAGGCCGGGCTCGGGCCGCTCGGTGAAGGTGAGCACGACCCGGCGCGGCGCCCGGTCGAGGGACGACCCGGCGGCCGGGTCGGACTCGCGCAGCAGGGCATGGGCGCCCGCCGGCATCCCGGCGGCCACCAGCCACAGCCCGGCCAGCACGGCGACCAGGCCGACCCGCCCCAGCCACCGCCTGGTCAGGGGCCGCCTGGGGCGGGGCCCCTCGATCGGGCGCCGCACCGCGGTCAGCTCCTCCGGCGGAGGGCGACCACGCCGATGCCGACCGCCGCCAGGAGGCCAAGGGCCCCGACGATCAGGCCGATGGTGGCCATCTGGCGGGCGCTGGCGGCCTCGTCGTCGGCCGCCTCGCGCTCGGCCGCCAGGGCGGCGTTGATGCGGGCCGTCTCCCGGTCGAGCCGGGTGGTGAGCTGCGAGCCGGTCGGCTCGACGGCCGGGTACTGCACCTCGGCGGGGTCGGTGATCTCGTCGAAGCCGTCCTTGCCGGAGGTGTAGCTCTTGTCGATCTTCTTGCCGCCCAGGGTGCCGGAAATCTTGAAGGTGTAGGCGCCGGGCGCGGTCGGGATGAAGAACGCGCGGTAGTCGCCCTGCTCGCCCCAGCCCTCGCCGAAGTACGGCTCCAGGGCCATCTCCTTGGGCTCGGCGTCGCCGGTGCTGACGGCCGCCTTGAGGCCCTTGGCGTTGGTCACGGGCTTGCCGTTGTTGCTGATGATCAGCTGGACGCTGTTGGTCACGCCGGCGTAGCCCGGCTCGGTGCCGAAGCCGACCACGAAGGTGTAGTTGGCCACCTTGTGCTCGCCGTGGGCCGACGCCGGCACGGCCAGCAGCGGGACCAGCAGCACGGCCAGAACGGCCGCGCCGAATGCGGTTCTCCGGTTCATCCTGTCCTCCCGGTGGTGCCAAATGGAGCAGGGACCGCAGCGTCTGTGCAGTCTCCTGGCGATCTCTCCGATCAGGCGGCGGGCGCGGGCGGGGCGCGGCCGCCCAGTCCGGCGGCGAGGAGGATGGCCGGGCGGACCCAGCCGGTGGGGCGGAGGCGGGCCGGGCGGAGGTCGGGGCGGTGCCGGCGCCGGCGGCGCAGGGCGCGGCCGGCGACCTCGGCGACCCGGCCGGCCCAGGCCAGGCCGAGGGCCAGGACGCCCGCGACCAGCAGCTGGACCGCGATGCCGGTGAACAGCAGGCGGCCGTCGACCGGGCCGCCGAGCGGGACCCCGGCCGCGGCCCGTTCGATCAGCTCCTGGACCAGGTAGATGGTGACCTGGAGCAGGGCCAGGCGGGCGACCAGGCGGCCGAGCGGCTCGGCGGCCGGGCGGCCCCCGGCGCGCAGGCCGGCCCGGAAGTGGCGGGCCAGGGTGGCCCCGAGCGACACCAGGCCGAGCACGATGGCGGCGGCGATGGCCGCCGACCAGTAGGCGTGGCCGCTGCCGGCCAGCACGGCCAGGCGGCGGCCGGGCTCGGGGACGGCCAGGGCGTAGGCGAGCCCGTGCCCGACCACCGCCCCGGCGACCGCGGCGCCGGCGAGCGGGAGCCGGCGGGCCATACCACGCAACTCCATCGTCCAAGGATACGCGGCCGCCACCCTGACCGGTCCAATCGCCCCAGCTGGCGCCACGGGCGGCTCCACCTCGGCCCGCCCACCGGCCACGCCCAACCCCGCTCTTGACAAAATTTCTGTTCAATGATGGAGTGCGGCCATGCTCGACCTCGAAGTGATCGACGACCCGGCCGCCGCGGTGGTGGCCCTCGACCCGCTGCGGGCCCGCCTGCTGGCCGGGCTGGCCGAGCCGGCCTCGGCCTCGGCGCTGGCCGAGCGGGCCGGGCTCCCCCGCCAGAAGGTCAACTACCACCTGCGCATCCTCGAGGAGCACGGGCTGGTCACCGAGGTCGGCCAGCGCCGCTGGGGCGGCCTGACCGAGCGGGTGCTGCACGCAACGGCCGCCTCCTACGTCGTCTCCCCTGGGGCCCTCGGCGAGGCCGCCGGCGACCCCGACCGGATCGCCGACCGGCTGTCCGCGCGCTACCTGATCGCCCTGGCCGCCCGGGTCGTCCGCGAGGTCGCCGGCCTGGTCCGCCGGGCCGACCAGGCCGGCAAGCGGCTACCCACCCTGGCCCTGGACACCGAGCTCCGCTTCCGCTCGGCGGCCGAGCGGGCCGCCTTCACCAGCGACCTGGCCGACGCCGTGACCACCCTGGTCTCCCGCTACCACGACGCCAAGGCGCCCGGCGGCCGCTCCCACCGCCTGGTGGTGGTGGCCCACCCGCTTCCGGCCGCCCCTTCACCCGACCCTGAGGAGGCACCATGAGCCCCGAGCACGACGACCCGCCCCGGACCCGGGCCATCGACCTGGACATCGAGGTTCCCGGGACCCCCGAGGAGGTCTGGGAGGCGGTCGCCAGCGGGCCCGGGATCACCGCCTGGTTCGTGCCGGCCAAGGTGGACGGCCGCGTCGGAGGGACGGTCGAGCTCGACTTCGGCCCGGGCTACGGGACCGAGACGGCCCGGGTCACGGCCTGGGAGCCGCCCCACCGCTTCGTGGCCGAGGTGACCGGCGAGGGCCGGCCCGACTTCGCCACGGAGTGGCTGGTCGAGGCCCGCGACGGCGGCACCTGCGTGGTCCGGCTGATCAACAGCGGCTTCGGCGACGGCGCCGAGTGGGACGAGCAGTACGACGCCACCGAGGCCGGCTGGCGGCTGTTCCTCTACAACCTGCGCCTCTACCTCACCCACTTCCCCGGCCAGCCCTCCAGCTCGGTCCTGGTCAACGGCAAGGCCGCTGGACCGGTGCCGCGGGCCCACAGCCAGCTGGCTGCGGCCCTCGGCCTGCCCGGCGGGGCCGCCCAGGGCGAGCGGGTGGCGGCCACCGCCCCGGGCGCCCCGCCGCTGGCCGGGGTGGTCGAGCGGGCCACCGAGGGCATGCTCACCCTGGTGCTGGAGAAGCCGGCCCCCGGCATCGCCTTCGTGGTCGCCGAGCCGGGCGGCGACGGGTCGGCCCTCACCAGCGTCTACCTCTACCTGTTCGGCGGCAGCGCCGCCGAGGTGGCGGCCAGGGAGGAGCCGGCCTGGCGGGCCTGGATGGGGCGGCACTTCCCGCTGCCCGACCCGGCGGCCGGCGGGGGCGACGCCGGGGCCTGAGCCGGGCCCGGCCGGTCAGCGGACGCGCAGGGCCGCCGGGTCGAAGCCGAAGGGCAGCTCCAGGCGGTTGGCGGCCAGCAGCTCGGCGTCGGCCAGCAGCTCGGCCGTCGGCCCGTCGGCGGTGATCGCGCCCCCGTTCATGACCAGGGCCCGCGGGCACAGCTGAAGGGCGTAGGGCAGGTCGTGGGTGACCATCAGGATGGTGACGTCCAGGCCGGTGACGATCTCGGCCAGCTCGCGGCGGCTGGCCGGGTCAAGGTTGGACGACGGCTCGTCCAGGATCAGGATGTCCGGCTCCATGGCCAGCACGGTGGCCACCGCCACCCGGCGCCGCTGCCCGAACGACAGGTGGTGGGGCGGGCGGGCGGCGTGCTCCTCCATGCCCACCGCGGCCAGGGCGGCCTTGACCCTGGTCTCCAGCTCGGGCCCGCGCAGGCCGAGGTTGGCCGGCCCGAAGGCCACGTCCTCGGCCACCGTCGGCATGAACAGCTGGTCGTCGGGGTCCTGGAAGACGATCCCGACCCGGCGCCTGATCTCCTTGAGGTGCTCGGCGGCCACCGGCAGGCCGGTCACCGCGACCCGGCCAGCCCCCGGCAGGAGCACGCCGTTGCACTGCAGCACCAGGGTGGTCTTGCCGGCCCCGTTGGGCCCGAGCAGGGCCACCCGCTCCCCCCGCTGGATGCGGAAGCTGACCCCGAACAGCGCCTGGTGGCCGTCCGGGTAGGCGAAGGCGACCCCCTCGACCTCGAGGGCCGGCGGCGGCGCGGCGGTCACGGGCGGGTCCCCCAGGCGGTGGCGGCGACCAGGGCGGCCAGGGCCGGCAGGCAGAGGGCGGCCAGCCACTGGCCGCGGGTCGCGCCCAGCTCCTGGAGCACCGGCATCGACCCGCTCCAGCCGCGCGACACCATGGCCAGGTAGACCCGCTCGCCCCGCTCGTAGGAGCGGATGAACAGCGTCCCGGCGGTGGCGGCCACGGCCCTGGCCTGCCAGATCCAGCGGGGGTCGTGGCCGCGGGAGATGCGGGCGATGCGCATGCGCCTGACCTCGTCGACGATCACGTCGGCGTAGCGGACCATGAACCCGGCCACGGTGGTGAAGGCGGCCGGCAGGCGCAGCCGCTCCAGCCCGCGGAGCAGCTCGGGCACGGGCGTGGTCGCGGCCAGGATCACCGAGGTGGCCACCCCGAGGGTGCCCTTGGCCACGATGTTCCAGGCCGCCCAGAGCCCTTCGCGGGCCAGCGACAGCCCAAGGACCTCGACCCGCTCGCCCTGGCCGACCAGGGGCAGGAACAGGGCGAAGAGCAGGAACGGGAGCTCGATGACGAGGCGCCTGGCCAGGGTCGGCAGCGGCAGCCGGGCCACCCTGGCCAGGCCGGTCAGCAGCAGCGCGTAGACCCCGAAGGCCCAGAAGGCCTCGCGCGGGGTGGCCACCACGGCCAGGACGAACAGGAAGGCGGCGGCGAGCTTGCACTGGGGCCGGGCGCGGTGCAGCGGGCTCGTCCCCGGCAGGTAGAGCGCGTGGCTGTGGCCGCCCCCCACCGTCAGGGCGCCCGGGTGGGCTCCGAGCCCTTGCCGCCGCCGCTGCGGGACCGCGTGGCCCGGAGCAGGGCGAACAAGGCCAGGCCGAGCCCGAAGGTGATCAGCACCCCGATCAGCCCCGACAGCCCGGTGCTGAGCCGCTGGTTGTCGACGCCCCCGACCGTGTAGTCGGCCAGCGGCCCGTCGGCGAACGTGTGGTCCCTGGCCGTCTCGAGGAAGCCCTTGTCCTCGGCCACCTTCTCCAGCCCGTCGGGCGAGCTGGAGGCGAAGCCGCTCACCACCAGGGCGAGCCCGGCGGCCACCAGCAGCCCGGCGATCACGAACAGGCGCAGGTTGGACGAGCGCATGGTCAGCTCACCTCCCCGGCGGCCGGGCCGGGCTGGGACCGGAGGGCCAGCGGGGCCTGGAGGTCCGAGGCCCCGTAGACCAGGTCGGGACGGACGCCCAGGACCACGCCGACGGTGAGGGCGGTGATGATGCCCTCGCCGATGCCGATCAGGGTGTGGACCCCGACCATGGCCGCGAGCACCGTCCCGATCGGGACCCCGCCGGTCCCGCCCATGGCGTACTCGACCACGAAGGCGGAGGCGGCCAGCACCACCGAGACGCCGGCGGCGATCCCGGCCGAGACGACCACCGAGGGCTTGGTGGCGGGCAGGACCCGGCGCAGCAGACGGAAGACCGCCCAGCCGCCGAACACGCCGACCACGGCCATGTTGGTGATGTTGAGCCCGAGCGCGGTCAGCCCGCCGTCGGCGAACAGGCTCTGGACGACCAGGACGACGGCAACGCAGATGCAGCCGGCCCACGGCCCGACCAGCACCGCGGCCAGGACGCCGCCGAGCAGGTGGCCACTGGTCCCGGCGGCCACCGGGAAGTTGAGCATCTGCACGGCGAAGATGTAGGCGGCGACCAGGCCGGCCAGCGGCGCCTGGCGCTCCTGGAGCGTCTGGGCGGCCCGGCGCAGGCTGACCCCGACCCCGCCCGCGGCCACCGCCCCGGCGGCCAGGGAGGTCGGGGCGTTGATGAAGCCGTCGGGAATGTGCACGTGCCCTCCCTTTCGCCACCGCATCAGTTGCGAGCTGCTTGCATCTATAGCCAGTTTGCAACTGTAAGCCCGGCCCCCGACAACCGCAATCGGCAATCGGCCGCTTGGCGGCGCCGCCCACCCAGGCATAGCGTCGGCCCGTGGACACGAACGGGAACCGCCACCGGCTGCTGCTGGCCGTGGTCGGGTTGCTGGTGCTGGCGGTGCTGGCCGGCGCGGTGGCGCTCTGGCCGTCGGGCCGGCTGGCCGGCCCGGCCGCCGCCGGCCAGGCCGACCCGACCCGGTTCGTCCCGGCCACCCTGACCAGTGTGCGGACCGTCCCCTGCCAGGAGGCCGACCCGGGCGTGCCCGGGTCGACCTGCATCAAGGTCCGGGCGCGGCCCGACGGGGGCGACGAGGTCGAGTTCGACACCACCGACCCGACCGGCGACACCTTCCGGGCCGGGCAGCGGGTCCGGCTGTCCATCCTCGAGCAGGCCGGCCAGCCCACCTTCTACAACATCCGCGACCTGGAGCGGGGCCGGCCCATGCTGGCCCTGGCGGCGCTGTTCATGCTGGCCGTGATCGCCTTCGGCCGCTGGCAGGGGGTCCGGTCCCTGATCGGGCTGGCCTGCTCCTTCGCGGTGATCGTGGGCTTCGTGGTCCCGGCCATCCTGGAGGGCAGCAGCCCGGTGCCGGTCGCCCTCGTCGGGGCCATGGCGATCATGCTGCTCTCGCTGTATCTGGCCCACGGGCCGGGGCGCAAGACGACCGCGGCGGTGGTCGGCACGGCGCTCGCCCTCGGCCTGACCGCCGCCCTGACCGCCGGCTTCGTCGAGCTGGCCGCGCTGACCGGCCTGGCCAGCGAGGACGCCCTCGGCGCCAACTTCCAGGTCGGCGGCATCTCGCTGCGCGGGCTGCTGCTGGCCGGGATCATCCTCGGCGGCCTTGGCGTGCTCGACGACGTCACCGTGTCCCAGGCGTCGCTGGTCTTCGAGCTGCGCCGGGCCGACCCGGCGGCCGGGTTCGCCGGGCTGACCAGGGGCGCCCTGGCGGTCGGCCGGGACCACGTCTCGGCCACCGTGAACACCCTGTTCCTGGCCTACGCCGGGGCGTCGCTGCCCCTGCTGGTCCTGTTCGTCAGCGGCGGCGAGGCCCTGGGCACGGTGGCCACGACCGAGGTGATGGCCGTCGAGGTCGTGCGGGCCCTGTGCGGGTCGGTCGGCCTGATCGCGGCCGTTCCCCTGACCACGCTCCTGGCCGCCAGCCTGGCCCTGGAGGAGCAGGCGGCCGGCCCGGAGGCGCCGGCGGCCGCCGGGACCGGGCGGGCGCCCTACTCGCCGGCCCGGGGCATGGACCCTAGGGACGCGGCGGCGCTGTTCGGACGGGTGCTCGACCTGCACGGGCCGGCGCTGTCCTCGGCCGTCGTCGGGGTCGTGCCCGGCGACTCGGTGGACCCCGAGGCGCTGCCGGACAGCGCCCGCCAGGCGGGCGCGCGGCTGGCCGCCACCGTCCGCCGCGAGGGGGGGCCGTCCCGCCGCGGGCGTGGCCTCCGGCCGGGCGTGGCCCGGATCGACCCGGCCGATCCCGGCCAGCTCGAGCTCCTCCGTCGCTTCGGGGTGTTCTCGAGCGAGACCAGGGTCTGGGTCGAGGGCGACCCCGACCCGGTGATGCAGACCGCCGACGCCTTCGACGGCCTGCCCCGGGCCACCTACCGGCTGACCCCCGGGGAGCTCGAGCGGCTCCTGGCCGAGCTGGCCGCGACCGGGCCGGCCGGGGCCGTCCTGGTGCCGAGGCGGTCCAGAGCCTCCCGGGCGAGCCGCCCGTGACCCGCCGGCGCCTGATCGCTCCGCTGGCCCTGGCCCTGGGGGCCGTCCTGGTGGCCGGCGGCTGCTCGGGGACCGGCGACCCGCCGGCGGCCGGCGGCACCACCGGTCCCCCGGCCACGACCGCCACCCCGACGACCACCACCCCGACGACCACCACCGCGGCCGCGCCGGTCCGGTACCGCTACCCGGTGGCCGGCTGCCGGGCCAGCTACGGCCAGCACGCCGGCTACCCGGCGGCCGACATGTTCACGGGCCGGGGCTGCGCCTTCGTGGCCCCGGTGGCCGGCCGGGTCGACGAGGTCACCCGGACCGACAGCTGGCGCCGGGCCAGCGACCGGGGAGCCGACCGGGGCGGCCGCTCGGTGTCGCTGGTCGGCACCGACGGCGTCCGCTACTACGGCTCCCACCTGGAGGCGGTCGCCCGCGGGATCGCCCCGGGGGTCAGGGTGCGGGCCGGGCAGCCGCTCGGCCGCATCGGCAACTCCGGGTCGGCCAGGATCACCCCCGTCCACCTGCACTTCGGCATCTCCTGGCCGACCCGGCCGGGCATCTGGTGGGTGCGCCGGGGCATGGTCCCGCCCCAGCGCTACCTGGACTCCTGGCGCGACGGCGGCAACCTGTCCCCGGTCAGGGCGGTCCGGGCGGCCCGGAAGGCGGCCGGGGCCGAGGTCCCCGAGTGCCGGGCCCGCTGCTGAGGGCGGTCCCGGTCAGGCCGGGCGACCGGCCGCCTGGTGGCACTCGGCGCAGACCCCGGCGATGGCGTGGTGGGTGAAGTCGGGCCGGAACCCGTGGTCGCGCTCGATCAGCCGCTCCAGGTTGCGCAGCGAGCTGCGCGGCAGGTCGAGGGTGGCGCCGCAGCGCGAGCAGGTCAGGTGGGCGTGCTGGACCTCCTCCAGCCGGTGGTAGCCGACCCCCGACTCGAGGTGGACGTGGGTCAGGACCCCGACCTGCTCCAGCCGCTCCAGGGTGCGGTACACGGTCGAGGGGCTGACCCCGGGAACCCTGGCCTGCACCCGCTCGATCACCGTCGTCGGGATGACGTAGCCCGAGGTCGACATGATCTCGTCCACGATGGCCAGCCGCTGGGGGGTCATCCGCATGCCCTGCCCACGCAGGAGCTCGACCGCGTCCCCGGTGCCGCTGCCGCTGCTTCCCATGGGCCTCAGTCTAGCAATGCAGTTGCAAGAGGTTGCAACACGGCCTGGCACTTCGGCTAGAGGCCGTAGAGGTTGTGCTCGTAGGGATCGGCCGGAGGCCGGACCGGGGTGACCGAGTCGGCCAGCAGCACCGGGCGCGCGCCCGATGGCGCGATCCCGTCGTAGACCCGCTGGGGCAGCCAGCGACCCTCGACGACCAGCCACTGGTCGGGCTGGCGGCGGACCCGGTCGCCGCGCACCTCCAGCTGGTAGGCCTGCCCGTCGGCGGCGCAGCAGAACAGGTTCCAGCGGGTCAGCAGGTAGCCGCCATCGTTGCCCGGTGCGGCGAAGCCGAGCAGCCGGACCCGGGCCCCATCCAGCGTGCGGTCCTTGTCGTACAGGGCCCTGGTCACGAACTCGCTGACCGGGAGCGGGACGGCCCCGCCGACCGGCTCGGGCAGGGCCGGGAACACCCCGCCAGGGTCGCCGCCGGCCGCGGTTGCCGAGCCCGCCTGGCGGCCGGCCGCGAACGAGCCGAGGGCAGGGGGCGCGACCAGCAGCAGCACCAGCACCGGGAGGGCCAGCAGCCAGCCGCTGCGGGGGACGCCGTGGTCGTGCCCGTGGCCGCCCGGCGCGGGCTGGCGGCCGCGCAGCGCGGCCCCGGCCAGCACCAGCAGGACGGCGCCGCTGGCCACCAGGGGCGGGCGCAGGGTCCCGCGGACATAGGCCAGGGCGGCGTCGGTGAGCCCCAGCCACAGGGTCATGGCCCCGACCAGGGCCAGCATCGCCGCCTGGGTCCGGCGGTCGCTCACAGCAGCCACCGCCCGACCAGCACGGCCGAGACGACCGCGACCACGAAGGTCAGCGGGGCGAAGCGGACCGCGAACCGGCGGCCGAACACCCCGGCCTGCATGGCGATCAGCTTCACGTCGACGGCCGGGCCCACGACCAGGAACACCAGCCGGGCGTCGAGCGGGAACTGGCGCAGGCTGGCCGCGACGAACGCGTCGGCCTCCGAGCAGACGGCCAGGGCCACGGCCAGCAGCCCGAGGCCGAGGACGGCCAGCAGGTGGTTGCCGGCCACGGCGTCCAGCAGGCCGCGCGGCACCAGGGTCTGGAGCGAGGCCGCGGCCATGGCCCCGACGACCAGCCAGCCCCCGGCCTGGAGGAAGTCCTCCCGGGCGGTGCCCGCGAACGCCGCCCAGCGGGTGCCGCCCTCGGCGACGCGGGGCCGCACCCGGTCGATCCAGGCCTCGCGGCCGACGCGGCTCCAGACCAGGCCGACCACCACCGAGGTCAGCAGGGAGGCCAGGAACCGGGCGGCGACCATCCCTGGCCGGCCCGGGAAGGCGACCGCCGTCGACACCAGCACCACCGGGTTGATGGCCGGGGCGGCCAGCATGAAGGCCATGGCCGCGGCCGAGCGGACCCCGCCGGCCCGGAGCCGGGCCGCGATCGGCACCGAGGCGCACTCACAGCCGGGCAGGGCCACCCCGGCCAGGCTGGCCGCGGGCACGGCCAGCAGGTCGCGCTCGGGGAGCGCCCTGGCCAGCCAGCCCGGCCTGACCAGGGCGGCCAGGGCCCCGCTGAGCAGCACCCCCAGCACCAGGAAGGGCAGCGCCTGGACGGTGATGGAGACGAAGATGGTCGCCCAGGTCGCCACCGCCGGGCCGTCCAGCAGGTCCGTCAGCAGACCCCGGCTGCCGACGGCCACCAGCCCCAGCAGCAGCAGCAACCGCGCGTCGAGTAGCCGCCCGGCCCCTTCCCGGACCGGGGGTGACGGACGCTCTGGCGACTCGATCTGGCTGACGGGCACCACCTGCCAACGGGCGGTCAACCGCACGATGGTACGGAACCCGGGTCAGAAGTGCGTGGTGCAGATGGGCGGCGGTGAGGCCGCGAACATGCGGTCGGCCCGGAGGAGGGCGCCGGGGGTGAGCTCGGTGACCCGTTCGGCCCGGGCCAGGGAGACGAGGCTGGTCCCGCCGAGGTAGGCGGCGCCGAGGTCGGCGACGTCCAGGCCGAGGTCGGGGGCGGACCGGGTGGGCTCGCAGGTGGCGCCGTCGGGGCCGCCCTCGAGGCGGAAGCGGCCCTGGTTGCGGGGGCGCAGGGGGTCGGTGACCTCGAGCACCAGCTCGCCATCGACGGCGTAGCGCCTGGCCGCGAGCGCGCCCCGGAGGTCGAGCAGCCGGAGCCAGAGCTGGTCGCCGACGTCGGTGACCCGCAGCCGCCGGGGATCGGCCAGCCGCCAGCGGATCGGGTCGTCGACGGGACGGTCGGCCAGCTTCACCACCCCGGCCAGGTCCATGTCCAGCAGGTAGCGCCAGAGGGCGGCCTCGGCCTCGGGGGTGTGCCCGACCAGCATCCGCACCTTGATGATGTTGGCGGCCAGGCCGCTGGGCCAGCGGTTCTCGACCCGGTAGCTGACCCAGCCATCGACCCGGCCGGGGCCGGACTCGTAGACCACGTCGTAGTGGCGGCTCGCCCCCTGCCGGGTCCACTCGGGGTCGCGGGCGTACACGTCCCACCAGACCTGGGGCCGGGACAGCTCGCCCGGCTGGCTCCGGCGGTAGCGGTCGTACAGCGGCGGCACGATCTTGGCCGTCTCCTCCGGCTCGAGCAGCCGCAGGCGCCCCCGGCCGGCCGGCTGGCGCAGGAACTGGCCGCGCCTGGGGTCGATCTCGTAGTTGGCGAAGGTGGTGGCCAGGCCGTAGCCGAAGCGGCCGTAGATGACCGACTCGGACGCCCCCAGGCCGGAGACCAGCTCGCCCCGGCCTTCGCACTCCTCGAAGTGGTAGGCGATCATCGAGCGCAGGATGCCCCGCCGGCGGTGGGTCGGGAGCACCGAGATGGCGGTCAGGCCGCCGATCGGGATGGTGGTGAGCCCGGGCAGGGTCATGTCCATCGAGAAGGCCCCGCCGGTGCCGACCATCCGGTCGCCGTCGAAGGCGGCGATGCTGCGCTCGTACTCGAACCAGCGGTCGTGGTCGGCCAGCTCCTCGGCGGTGAAGGTCTCGCCGAAGGCCACCGCCATGACGGCGCTGAACTGGTCGCCCTGGTCGGGCGTGATCGGCCGGATGTCGATGTCCATGGGTCCGTTGTACTCGAAACGCCGGGCCGACACACCTGGTTTTCGGGGCCGTTCCGGACATCCCGGTGAACGGGGCACGAACGAAGTCTGACCGGGCGTGATATCGTCCTCTGCTTGACCGTGACATCCCGTCATCGGGCCCACGGAATCCCCCGACCGTGCTGCACCCGAACTGGGATGCGCCCGCTTGCAAGGAGAACGAAGCGATGGACCTGGCTTACCTCGATGCCGCCTCGGGCAGCCTGATCGTGCAGGCGATCGTGGCCGGAGCCGCCGGTGCGGCGGTGTTCTTCAAGCTCGGTTGGCGGCGGATCTCCGCCCCGTTCCGCGGCCGCCAGAGCGACAAGGCCTAACCGGCCACCATGGAGCAGGAAGGGCGGCCCGCGGCCCGCCGCGAGCGGCTCTGGGCCTTCTTCGAGCTGTTCGCGCTGGTCGGGTTCGTGGTCGCCCAGCCGACCCTCGACGTGCTCGGCAAGGCGCCGGACTTCTTCCTGTTCCGCCGGGCCGGCCGGGCCGAGATCCTGATCCTGGTCCTGGCCGTGACCGTGCTCCCGGCGCTCGGCCTGTGGCTGGCCGAGCAGCTGGCCGGCCTGGCCGGCGAGCGGGCCCGCCGGCTGGTCCACGTGGCCATGGTCGCCGGCCTGCTGGCCGTGCTCGCCCTGCAGGTCGGCAAGAACCTGACCTCGGTCCGCGGGCCCGCGCTGGTCGCCATCGGGGTGGCCGGCGGGGTGGCCGGCGGGCTGCTCTACGCCAACTGGGACGGCTTCAAGCTGTGGCTGCGCTACCTGGCCCCGGCCCCGCTGGCCTTCGCCCTGCTGTTCCTGCTCGTGTCCCCGGTGTCCAAGCTGGTGCTGCCCCAGCCGGGCGGCACCGTCGACGCCAACTCGCCCGGCGTGCGCATCAACCCCGAGCACCCGGTGGTGATGGTCCTGCTGGACGAGTTCCCGACCACCTCCCTGCTGGACTCCAAGGGGCGGATCGACGCCCGCCTGTACCCGAACTTCGCCAAGCTGGCCGGCCAGTCCACCTGGTACCGCAACGCCACCGCGGTGTCCGGGCTGACCAACTGGGCCGTGCCGTCGATGCTGTCCGGCCGCTACCCGACCGCGGCCCAGAAGGACGCCTCCCCGACCGCCGCCCAGTACCCCGACAACCTGTTCACCTTGCTGGGCAGGTCCTATGACGTCGAGCAGTTCCAGGTCGTCACCCAGCTCTGCCCGGCCGAGGTGTGCAAGGCGACCAGGGACTCGGCCCCGTCGGGGGCCGGTCTCAAGACGACCCTGCGCGACTCGGCCCGGGTCTTCAAGCGGATCGTCTGGCCACGGGACGTCGACGAGAACCCGACCGGGGCCTGGCTCACCGCCGACCCGGAGGCCGAGGCCAAGCCGGCGCCCAAGCCCGGCAACGGCCCCGTCTCGCCCATCCTCGAGGAGATCGAGCAGGGCAACGAGCCACGCCAGTACTACAACTTCGTGCAGTCGATCGAGGGGACGGACAAGCCGACCTTCTACTTCCTGCACCTGCTGCTCCCCCACCAGCCCTGGCACTACCTGCCCGACGGCCGCAAGTACACCGACCGGGGCGACGGCCGCAACGCCAACGGCTGGACCTCCGAGCCCTGGCCGCCCCAGCTCTCGCGCCAGCGCCACCTGATGCAGACCGGCGAGACCGACCGGCTGCTCGGCCAGATCATGCGGCGGCTCCAGGAGCAGGGCATGTACGACGACACCCTGTTCGTGGTCACGGCCGACCACGGCATGAGCTTCAAGCCGAGCGAGTTCGGCCGCCGCCAGGCCACCGACGGCAACGTCGACCAGGTCCTGTGGGTGCCGCTGTTCATCAAGGCCCCCGGCCAGTCCGAGGGCCAGGCCAACGAGCGCAACTGGGAGCACGTCGACCTGGTCCCGACGGTGGCCGAGATGCTCGGGATCAAGGTGCCGTGGGAGATGGACGGGGTCTCCCAGGCCGGGGCCGAGGAGCCGCGGACCCGCACCGAGAAATGGTTCTTCTCCAAGCCGGGGGAGCGCCAGACCTTCCCCGGCCCGGAGAACATGGCCAAGGCCCTGGCCGGCGTCACCGACCAGATGACCAAGCCGGCCAACGGCTACGAGGGCTGGTTCCAGTTCGGCCCCCACGGCGACCTGGTCGGCCAGCGGGCCAGCAAGGTCGGGGTCGACCCGGCCAGCGCTGGCAGCGCCAAGGTCGAGAAGCTGGCCGAGTACGGCAAGGTCGACCTGAAGAGCGGCGTGGTCCCGGCCCAGGTCAGCGGGCAGGTGAGCCTGGCCGCGGGCGTCGGGTCGCGGCCGGCCGTGGCGGTGGCCCTCAACGGGGTGATCGCCGGGGTGTCGGAGACCTTCCGGGAGGAGCGCGACGCTCAGGGCAGCCAGCCCAAGGGCCCGCCGGACAAGTTCTCCGCCATGGCCCTGGACACGCTGTTCAAGGCGGGCGACAACAAGCTGGAGCTGTTCGTGATCGACGACTCGGGCGGCCGGGTGCGGCTGCGGCCGCTCACCGTGAGCTGAGAGGACGCTGGTGGCGAGCGACGACAAGCCGACCGACGACAGGCCGACCTGGGGCGACCGGCTGCAGCTGTGGGCGCTGGTCGAGCTGTTCGTGCTGAGCGGCTTCGCCATCGCCCAGCCGCTGCTCGACGTCACCGGCAAGAGCCCCGACTTCTTCCTGTTCCGCCGGGCCGACCGGCTCGACATCGTGCTCCTGGTCCTGGGGGTGACGCTGCTGCCGGCCCTGGCCATCTGGGCCGTCGAGGTGGCGGTGGGGCTGGTCTCGGGCACGGTCCGGCGCTTCCTGCACCTGGCCGCCATCTTCGGGCTGTTCACCCTGCTGGCCATCCAGGTGGCCAAGAAGCTGACCGACCTGCGCGGGCCCGTGCTGGTGGCGATCGCCCTGGTCGCCGGGGCGCTGGCGGTCGTGCTGTACGCCAGGCAGTCGTGGGCGCGGCTGTGGCTGCGCTACCTGGCCCCCGCGCCACTGGTGTTCGCGCTGGTCTTCCTGCTCATGTCGCCCACCTCCAAGCTGGTCCTGCCGGCCCAGGCCGAGAGCTCGGGCGGCGGCCAGGCCCCGGCGGCGGCCGCCACCGGGAAGCAGCCGCCGGTGGTGATGATCCTGTTCGACGAGTTCCCGCTCAGCAGCCTGCTCGACTCCAAGGGCCGCATCGACCGCCGCGTCTACCCCAACTTCGCCGCCCTGGCCGACCAGTCGACCTGGTACCGCAACGCCACCGGGGTGGCCGGCTACACCCCCTGGGCCATGCCGGCCATGCTCACCGGCAACTACCCGGCCAAGGTCAAGGCCCCCTCCTACACCGAGTACCCCGACAACATGCTGACCCTGTTCGGCAAGTTCTATGACCTCAAGGTGTACGAGACCATCAGCCAGCTCTGCCCGCCCAGCCGCTGCCGCTCCACCGCCGGCAACCTGGACCGGGTCGGGCTGCGGGCCGTGCTCGGCGACTCGGCCCGGGTCTTCAAGGAGATCGTCTCGCCGTACGACGCCACCGTCGACCCGGCCTCGTTCATCGACCAGACGGCCGCCGAGGAGACCGCCCCCGAGGAGGGCAAGCCGCTGGACCCGCAGTTCCGCTTCAACCAGCTGCGCCTCAACCAGCCGTCGCGCTTCAACGACTTCCTGGGCGGCCTGAAGGACACCAACCGGCCGACCATGCACTTCCTGCACCTGCTGCTGCCCCACGCCCCCTGGCGCTACCTGCCGTCGGGCAACGAGTACAACTTCAAGACCTTCGGGCGGGCCTTCAAGAGCGACCAGACGCCGGCCCCGGTGGTCGACCTGGCCCATCAGCGGCACCTGCTCCAGCTGGCCTACACCGACGGCCTGGTCGGCCAGGTCATCGACCAGCTCAAGGCCGAGGGCATGTGGGACAAGTCCCTGGTCGTCATGGGAGCCGACCACGGCGAGGGCTGGGTCCCGGGCGAGAAGCCGCGCAGCCTGGGCAAGACCAACGCCCCCGACCTGATGTGGGTGCCCCAGTTCATCAAGGCCCCTGGCCAGGACAACGGCACCGTGGACGACCGCAACTGGGAGCAGGTCGACCTGCTCCCGACCGTGGCCGACCTGGCCGGGGTCCAGGTGCCCTGGAAGATGGAGGGCGCCTCCCAGACCGGCAAGCCGACCCGCACCCGGACCGAGAAGTGGTGGTACGACATCCCCGGCCACCGCGAGGTCCGCGACGGGCCGTCCAACTGGGCGCAGGTCCTGGCCGGCGAGACCGACACCCTGGCCAGGGCCGGCGAAGGGGTGCGGGGGCTGTACCGCTACGGCGCCGCCGCCGACCTCATCTACCAGGACCCGGCGACGGTCGGCCCGGTGACCAGCGACCTGGAGGCCACCGCCACCCTGGACGACTTCAAGCAGTACACCCAGATCAAGCCCAAGTCGGGGAGGATCCCGGCGCTGGTCTCGGGCAACATCACCTCGCCCCTGCCCCCGGCCACCTCCAGCGTCCTGGTCGCGGTCAACGGCAAGATCGGGGGCGAGTCCAAGCTGTTCCCCGAGCGCCCCGGCGAGCCGGCGGCCAAGTTCGCCGTGATCACCCCCGACACCCTCTGGAAGGCTGGCGACGGCCGCCGCCAGCTCCAGGTCTACGTGGTCGACCGCAGCGGCGGCCAGCCGCGCCTGCAGCCGGTCAGCCTGACGGCCGAGGACTAGCGGGCCGCGGCCGGGGCCGCCGAGCCCGAGCACGATCCCGGCCCCGACCACCAGCGACCCGGCCAGCTTGGTCCCGCTGATCTCGCTGGCCCCGACGACGGCCACGCTGGCCAGGGCCGCCACCGGGACCAGGCCCGCGAACAGCCCGGCCCGCTCCACCCCCAGCCGGGCCACCCCCGAGTACCAGGCGACGAACCCGATGGTGGTGACGACCAGGCCGAGCCAGGCCAGGGCCAGGCCCTGGGCGGCGGTCGGCGGGACCAGCGCGGCCGACCCGTCGAGCACGACCGCGGCCGCCGCCAGCAGGATGGCCGCGGCCGCGCACACATAGGCCGAGAGGCCGACCGGGCCCAGCTTCGGGAGCAGGGGCACGGCCAGCAGCGAGAAGGCGGCCTCGCCGGCCAGGGCGCCGACGGCCAGCAGCAGCCCGGTCGCGCTGGCCCGGCCACCACCCTGGGCGAGCGCGGCCCCGACGACCACCACCGCGGCGGCGGCCAGCCCCCGGCGGGTCGGCGGGCGGCCGGCCAGCGGCGGGCCGACCAGGGCGAGCACGACCGGCGTGCAGCCGATGACCAGGCCGACGACGGCCGGGTCGGCCCGGTCGACGGCGGCCAGCACGCACAGGTTGAACCCGACCAGGCCGCTGGCGGCCAGGGCGGTGACCAGCCCGAGCTCG
>OBLS010000100.1_pt1 | contig 23646 bp, 20 predicted proteins | sample 1519901 | NCBI WGS metagenome assembly OBLS01 (sample SAMEA3113585, study PRJEB22503) | soil metagenome | reverse complement strand
GCTTGGCGGAGCTGACTCCTGACGTACTCGAGACTACGACGCCGCCATTCGGACGCTAGCTCGGTGCACCTTCCCCTCGGCTGACATGCTGGCGAGCATGACGTCGCGCATCAGCCATGCAGCGGTGGACTCTCGTGACGCCTATGCGCAGTCGGTGTGGTGGGCGCAGGTTCTCGACATGGCTGAGGACCCGGACGATCCCAACGAACCCGGTGATGAGGAGTGCCTGATCGTCACCGCCGACCGCCGCAGTGAGGTGCTCTTCATCGAGGTGCCCGAAGCCAAGCAGGTGAAGAACCGGATCCACTTCGATCTGCGACCCATCGACCGTACGCGGGACGAAGAGATCGACCGGGTGTTGGCCCTGGGCGCCACACGGGTCGCCGACCGCCGTAACGACGACGGGACCGGCTGGATGGTGTTGGCCGATCCTGAAGGCAACGAATTCTGCATCCTGCGCAGCGAAGCTGAGCTTGCCGCCCTACAACGCCCGGCGACCCTCTCCTGATGCTCCCAACCACGAATCTCGCTGACTTTGAGCCCCGGCGTCACTCCTTGAGCCCGAAGGACAGGGCTCGAGGAGCGCCGAAGAGGCTCAAAGTCGGGTACTACTGCGTACTAGATGCGCATCGTGTCGGCTGGATCACACAAAAAAGGCTGCTTAGGGTGGCCTTAGAATGGACTACTGGGCAGGAAGGCTGCGTTATCGCTACGAATCCCCTCTGACCAACGACCCGGGGACAACAGGCCATGAGGAAGAAGGCATTTAGCTGTGCGACAGGTCCATACGCTGGATCGCGTTGTTATCCGCTTCGCGGGCGACTCTGGCGACGGCATGCAGCTTACCGGCGACCGGTTCACCGCTGACTCGGCCGTCTTCGGTAACGACATCTCGACGCTGCCGAACTTTCCGGCGGAGATTCGTGCGCCGGCCGGCACGCTTCCGGGCGTCTCCAGCTTCCAGCTGCACTTCGCCAACTACGACATCCTGACCCCCGGTGACCGACCGGATGTGTTGGTGGCCATGAATCCGGCCGCCCTCAAGGCCAATATTGCCGATTTGCCGCGGGGCGGTGTGATCATCGCCGACAGTGCCGACTTCACCAAGCGCAATCTGGCTCGGGTCGGCTACGCCAGCGATCCGCTGACCGACGATTCGCTGGCGGACTATCAGGTGCACGCTCTCGATCTCACCGGCATGACGGTCGAGGCGATCAAGCATTTCGGGCTGAGCCGCAAGGACGCGTCCCGGGCGAAGAACATGTTCGCCCTTGGCCTGCTCTCCTGGCTCTACCACCGGCCGACCGAGGGCACGATCAATTTCTTGTCCGCCAAGTTCGCGGGCAAGCCGGATATCCGCGACGCCAACCTCACCGCCTTCAAGGCCGGGTACGCGTTCGGCGAGACCACGGAGGTTTTCGCCGTCAGCTACGAGGTGGCCCCCGCGCCGATGCCCTCGGGCAAGTATCGTCAGATCTCCGGCAACCTGGCGCTCGCGTACGGATTGGTGACAGCCGCCCAGAAGGCCAAGCTGCCGCTGTTCTTGGGGGCCTACCCGATCACGCCGGCCTCCGACGTGCTCCACGAGTTGAGCAAGCACAAGCGGTTCGGCGTCACCACATTCCAGGCCGAGGACGAGATCGCCGGCATCGGTGCCGCGCTGGGCGCCAGCTTTGCCGGACACCTCGGCGTCACGACGACCTCTGGTCCGGGCGTCGCGCTCAAGGCAGAGACCATCGGGCTGGCAGTGATGACCGAACTGCCGTTGATCATCTGCGACATCCAGCGGGCGGGTCCCAGTACCGGGATGCCGACCAAGACTGAGCAAGCGGACCTGCTGCAGGTGATGTTCGGCCGCAACGGAGAGGCTCCGGTGCCGGTGCTGGCTCCCCAATCGCCGGCCGACTGCTTCGACGCCGCCCTGGAGGCCGTACGGATTGCAGTCAAGTACCGCACGCCTGTCGTGTTGCTCTCCGACGGTTATCTGGCCAACGGCGCGGAGCCCTGGCGGGTGCCCGACGTCGCCTCCATCGCGGCGATCGATCCAGACTTCGCGACCGACACGAATGCCACCAACAAGGCGGGCAGCGACGTCTTTCTGCCCTACCGCCGCGACCCGCTGACGCTGGCTCGTCCGTGGGCGATTCCCGGCACCGCCGGCCTGGAGCATCGGATCGGCGGCATCGAGAAGGCGCGCGACACCGGCGAGGTGTCGTACGATCCGGCCAACCACGAAGAAATGGTGCGGCTGCGTCAGGCCAAGATCGACGGCATCGTCCGCGACATTCCTGACCTGGTGGTGGACGATCCCGCCGGGCCGGACGGAACGCACGCAAAGGTGCTCGTCCTCGGGTGGGGTTCGACCTACGGCCCGATGGTGGCGGCCGTCCGACGGGTCCGCAAGACCGGCCGTCAGGTGGCCTACACGCACCTTCGCCACCTGAACCCGTTCCCCGGCAACCTCGGTGCGATCCTTCGCAGCTACGACCGGGTCATCGTGCCGGAAATGAACCTCGGCCAGCTGGCGTTGCTGCTCCGAGCGAAGTATCTAGTGGACGTGCAGAGCTATTCCCGCGTGCGCGGCTTGCCGATCTCGCTCAGCGAGCTGGCTCATGACCTCGAATTCGAGGTCGACCGATTGGAAAGGATCGATGCGTGACCGCCCAGGACGTGCACTCCGAACTCGGAAGCACAACCCGTTCCCAGCTGGCCGGCGCGTCGCGCCTTCAGCCACCCGGCGAAGCGAGCCCGGAATCAGCGACCCCGCCCAGCGAACCGGTCGAGGAGCAAGGATCGGCACCGCTCGGTGAGCGCCATTCGGCAAGTTCCGGGCTCGCTGGTCGATCCGGCCTTGCCGGCGTACCGCTGTCTGTGGAGCCGCTGACGCGCAAGGACTTCACCAGCGATCAGGAAGTCCGCTGGTGCCCGGGCTGTGGTGACTACGCCGTGCTGGCCGCCTTCCAAGGCTTCATGCCGGAGCTCGGCATCAAGCGTGAGAACACAGTGATCGTCTCAGGGATCGGCTGCTCTTCCCGTTTCCCGTATTACGTCGACTCCTACGGCATGCACTCCATCCACGGCCGGGCCACCGCCATTGCCACCGGTGTGGCGACCGCCCGTGAGGATGTCGCGGTCTTCGTCATCACCGGTGACGGAGATGCGTTGTCCATCGGCGGCAACCATCTCATCCACGTGCTGCGACGGAACGTCAACCTGACGATCTTGTTGTTCAACAACCGGATCTACGGGTTGACCAAGGGCCAGTACTCGCCCACCTCTGAACTGGGCAAGATCACCAAGTCGACACCGATGGGATCGCTGGACAACCCGTTCAACCCGGTGTCTCTCGCTCTGGGGGCTGAAGCGACGTTCGTGGCGCGCACGATCGACTCCGATCGTAAGCACCTGACCGGCGTGCTGCGGGCGGCGACCGCCCATCGCGGGACCTCGCTGGTGGAGATCTATCAGAACTGTCCGATCTTCAACGACGGCGCCTTCGACGCCATCAAGGACCCCAGCACGTCGGCCGACGCGATCATCCCGCTCAGCCACGGCGAACCTGTCCGGTTCGGCGTCGACGGGCATCTCGGAGACCTGCGGGATCCGCAGACCGGCGGCTTCCGGGTGGCCGAGGTGGCCGATGTCGGTGTCGACTCATTGGTGGTGCATGACGCGCACCACCCGGATCCCACGTTCGCGTTTGGACTATCCCGGCTGACCGATGCGGGCGTGTTGCACCGCGCACCGATTGGCATCTTTCGTGACGTCGAGGCCCCCACCTACGACGATCTCGCCCGGGAACAAGTGGCCCTGGCCGCCGGCAACGGCTCCGGGGACGACGCCCTGCAAGGCCTTGTCTCCGGTGGCGACACTTGGCAGGTGCGCTGAGCCAGCCATCGCCCCGGCTGGGGTTGGTTGTTGATCGCTGAGCACGCTGGCGCAGCCCGTTTTGGGTAACATCGCGGCCATGCTTGGGGAACCAACGGGCGGCAGCTCATGACGGACAGTCCGTCGGGCGGCCCGCCCCCGGACCCCTATGGGCAGGGTCGGCAGCCTGGGCAGGGACCACCGCCGGCCGGCGGTTACGCGTTCGGGCCATTTGCTCCGGACCAGGGCGCGGCCAGTCCTTACCCCCAGCAACCGGATCCGGTGGCTTGGGGCCAGCCGCCAGTCGGTCCCCAGCCCGGTCGCGGCCGCACACTGCTCATCGTTGGTGTCTCCGCCCTGGCCCTCATCATTCTGGGCGTCGGCAGTGCCATTGTGGCGCTCAACCTGCGACAGGCGAGGAACACCGAGTCAGGTACGGGAGCCAGCACCGGCTCCACCTCGTCGGCCTCACCAGCGGGCGGGGGGCCGTCGGACGCCGTTCTCGGCTATCTGACAGCACTGTCGTCAACGGATGCGCAGAAGGCATTGTCCTATGGGCAGTCAGAGCCCACCGAGAGCTCCATGCTCACCGACAAGGCACTTTCGGCGGCGCTCAAGAACGCGCCGCTCACGGCTATCAAGGTGCCTCAGGTTGAGGGCGAGAACGAAGCGACGGTGGAAGCCTCCTACCAGCTCGGAAAGCGGACCGTGACGGAGACTTTCGCGGTCGTCAAGCAGACAGACGAGTGGAAACTGACACGTGTCGCCGCTGACGTCGAGCTGGGGCCCGTCCGCAGCGGGTCGGTGCCGCTGTTGATCAACGGAACCAAAGTCTCCAAGGATCTGATCAGTCTGTTCCCCGGCTCCTACACGATCAGCACCGGTCTCAAATACTCCGACTACGGCAAGGACTCCACGATCCTGGTCACGAGCCCCGGCGGGTTCCCCGACACCAGCCGACTGGCAGTGCGCATCACGGCCGAGGGTAAGAGCGCGGCGGTTGCGGCGGCAAAGAAGAGCTACACCACGTGTTTGAAGAGCGACGACCCGGCGCCGTCGAAGTGCCCCAACCGCTGGACCTCCAACTCCGCCGAGTGGCGCAAGGGGACGGTCGACTGGGAGCAGAGCGGTGGGGACCCCTTCAAGAAGGCCAAGGTGACCACGTCGGGGCTCTTCGCTCAAGTCCAGATCCCGCTTCGCGTCGAGTTGAGCGGAACCTGCACCCAAGGGGGTCGTACCGGTCGCTGCGTCGGGGCGACGATCACCGGAACGAGCATCGCGGTGGTATCCCTGGAGACAAACGAGCCCAAGGTCAGTTGGTTGCGTCCCAACGCATGATCTCCGACGACGGGTTGCTCGGGCTAGCATCGACCGAGTGACGAATGTGATGCGCGCTGGCGCCGCCTTGAATGTCGACGACTTCGACACGGAAGTTCGAATCCAGGATGATCTCTTTCGGCACGTGAATGGCCATTGGCTGGCCAATACCGAGATTCCTGAGGACAAGCCAGTCGCCGGCGGCTTCATCACGCTTCGCGATGAGGCCGAAGAGGCCGTACGAAGGATCATCACCGAGCTGGAGCCGGGAGAGCCGGGCAGCGAGGCCACGAAGATCGCGGATCTCTATGCCGGTTTCATGGACGAGACCGCCGTCGAGGAGGCCGGTGCCGCCCCGCTTGCTCCGTTGCTGGCCGAAGTCAACGGCGTATCTACCGTCGCCGAGTTGATCACGCTGGTGGGCAGCTTTCCGCGCAGAGCCATCGCCGGGCTCATCAACTTCGAAGCCGAGTCGGATCCGGGCGATCCCAATCGCTACGTGATGTTCGTCAGTCAGGGTGGCCTCGGGCTACCGGACGAGGCTTACTACCGGCTGGAAACCCACGCAGACCTCCGGGACCAGTATCGCGACCACGTCGCGGCGTCCCTGCGACTTGCCGAAATCGAGGAGCCGGAAAAGTCAGCCCAGAGGGTTCTCGATCTTGAAACCGAAATCGCCGCCGGACACTGGGATCGCGTGAAGTGCCGCGACATGCGCCTGAGTTACAACCTCATGTCTCTCGACGCCTTCGTGAGTGGCAGCCCAGGACTTCAGTGGGAGGCGTTCTTGACCGGCGCGGGCGTCCCCGAACAGGCCATGGCCGAACTGGTCGTCCAGCAGCCGTCGTTCTTCACTGCGGTGGCGGAGTTGATCACCGACGACCGGCTTCCCGCTTGGAAGATCTGGGCTCAGTGGAAACTGATCTCGTCGCTTTCGCCCTACTTGTCGTCGGCCTTCGTGAACGAGCGGTTCCGTTTCTACGGCACCATCTTGTCCGGTACGCCGGTGCTCAAGGAGCGGTGGAAGCGGGGGGTCGAGTTGGTGGAAGGGGCCCTTGGCGAGGCCGTAGGCAAGATCTACGTCGAACGGCACTTCTCGCCGGTCGCCAAGGAGCGAATGGACCAGCTCGTGGCTAACCTGATCGAGGCCTACCGACAATCGATCAACGAGCTGGACTGGATGACCGACGCGACGAAACAGCGGGCACTCGACAAGCTGCGCAAGTTTCGCCCGCACATCGGGTTCCCCTCGAAGTGGCGGGATTACTCGACCCTCCAGATCGATCGCCGCGATCTGGTCGGGAACGTGATGCGGGCGGCGAGCTTCGAAGTGGGACGGTCGGTCGCCAAGATCGGGCAGCCGATCGACCGCGAGGAGTGGCTGATGACCCCGCAGACGGTCAACGCGTACTACCACCCCCTGCGCAACGAAATCGTCTTCCCCGCCGCCATCCTGCAGCCGCCGTTCTTCTCCGAGGACGCCGACGACGCGATCAACTACGGAGGCATCGGAGCAATCATCGGTCACGAGATCGGCCATGGCTTCGACGATCAGGGTTCGACCTGCGATGGCGACGGTGCGCTGGTCGATTGGTGGACGGCCGAGGATCGAGCGGCTTTCGAGAAGCGGACCCGAGTGTTGATCTATCAATACGGAGAGCTGGAGCCCGAGCAGGCTCCGGGCCATCGCGTGAACGGTGAGCTGACCATCGGGGAGAACATCGGTGATCTGGGCGGCCTCTCGATCGCCCTCAAGGCCTATCGAATCTCGACCGGTGATGATCGACCGGATCCAATTGACGGCTTCACCGACGAGCAGCGCCTGTTCCTCAGCTGGGCCTACATCTGGCATTCCAAGATCCGCACGGAGATGTTATTGCAGCGCCTGGCGACCGATCCCCACTCCCCTGCAGAGTTCCGCTGCAATCAGACCGTTCGGAACATCCCCGACTTTTATGCCACTTTCGGTGTCACGGAGTCGGATCGGCTTTGGTTGGACGAGGACCAACGGGTCAAGATCTGGTGATCTTCACCTGGCGCGAGCTGCCGCTCGCTGATCTCGCTCACCGGATCGAGGAACTCGCGGGCGCTGCACGGCCAGCGGTCATCGGTCTCAATGGTCATAGTTCGAGTGGCAAGACCACTCTCGGCCACCAACTCGCCGCCACCCTTCCTGATGGCGCGGTCCTGCACACCGACGATCTGGCCTGGCACCAGGGTGTGTTCAGCTGGGACAGCCTGTTGATCAACGACGTGCTGCCGGTCGTCCGGGCCGGCGCTGCCCTCAGCTTCCGGCCGCCAGCATGGGTCGTCCGTGGCCGGGAAGGCGCGATCGAGCTTCCCAGCGACCTGCACTATCTGATCCTCGAAGGAGTCGGCTCAACCCAAGCATCCGTACGAGCGGAACTTGCCGTCGCTATCTGGGTCGAGACGGACGAGCCGACTAGGCTCGGCCGCGACGCCGAGAGGGTGGCAGCCGGCGAGATTTCGACCGCATCGTACGAAGGCTGGATGGCCGAAGAGAAGGCCTACGTCACCGCCCACCGCCCCTGGGAGGATGCCGACCTAGTGATCAACGGCGGCGACAGCCAGCACGGCGACCGTCACGGTGAGGTCGTCATTGCCGAGGGATGGCGGAAGCTCCGGAGCTGACCTTGTTAGCGGATACTGCCGTCGTTGTTATGGCTGATCAGGCACTTGATCACCGGCGCCAGTCCGTTCCTGGGCAACGTCGACGCCCTTGTCGATCTGCTCACCGTACTTTCCGCCCGTACGTTCGTCGGCAACGTCGCCGGCCTTGTCCAGGCCTTGATCAACTTGCGCGTCGTGGTCACTCGCCATGTCCTTGGCCTTCTCCATGAAATCGCTCATGCTGCCCGGTTACCCCCGAGTCACAGGGACTAACGATGGCCACAGACCTATCTCGGCTGCCGGGACCCGTGTGGCGGTGGGCAAGGACCGGGTGAGACCGACCTAGGAGGAACGAGTGACGACCGAGTCGCACAGCTCCTCGAGAGCGTCGCGGGCTGGACCCTGCGGCAGCGAGTCGAGAAGGGAGCGGGCCGACTTGGCACGGCGGCGGACCTCGTCGCGAGCCTGGTCGATGCAGCGGTGGGGTCGCAGTAGTCGTAGCGCCTCGGCGAGAGTCTCGTCGTCGTGCAGATCGGAGTCCAGCAGCTCCAGCAGGCGCGCATCAGCAGGATCCGTTGAACGGCGGGCCAGCAGGGTGGGAAGCGTGGGGATGCCTTCACGCAGATCGGTTCCCGGTGTCTTGCCGGCCTCGTCGCTGGTGACATCGATGATGTCGTCGCTGAGCTGGAACACGATGCCGATCTCTTCGCCGAAGCGCCGGAGGGTCTGCTGCACCGCGGGCTGGGCGCCGGCGATCTTGGAACCGAAGAGCGCCGACGTCGCGATCAACGAGCCGGTCTTATCGGTGACGACCTGGAGGTAGTGCTCGAGAGGATCCTGTTCGGGTCCTGGCCCCACGGTTTCGGCGATCTGGCCCTGCACGAGCCGAGAGAACGTGCGGGCCTGCAGGCGGACGAACTCCGGACCTAGTTCGGAGACAATGTCGGACGCCTTGGCGAAGAGGAAGTCGCCCACCAGGATCGCGACGGTGTTGCCCCAACGCGCGTTGGCGCTAGGTGAGCCGCGGCGCAGTCTTGCCTCGTCCATGACGTCGTCGTGGTAAAGGCTGGCGACATGCGTGAGTTCGACCACCACAGCCGCTTTGACCACCTCGGCGGCCGGCGCATCGCCACCGAAGTGCGATCCCAACACCACCAGCATCGGCCGGAACCGCTTGCCGCCCGCGGCGATGACGTGTCGAGCTACCTCCGTGATCATCGGGGTGCCGGCCTCGGCCGCCTTTACCAGCGCAGACTCAATGACCTCCAATTGGCTGCGCACGCCAGTAGCGAAGACCTCGTTTCGCGTCTCCTCTGCGAGCACATCTCTCCTAGCTGCGGCGGGCGCCGCTGCGATCACCGCAGCATTTCTCCGGCGTGCTGAGCAAGGTCGAGCAGCGGTCCCGGAAAGACACCAAAGGCCACAGTAGCCACCACGCCAAGGCCCACCACGGCTGAAGTCGTCCAACCGGGCCGGATCACCTGCGGTGCCACCGCAGTCGGATCGGAAAAGAACATGAGCACGATCACCCGAATGTAGAAGAACGCGGCGACCACGCTGATCACCACGGCAACCACCACGAGCCAGTGGGCGCCACCCGACCACGCTGCTGCGAAAACGGCCCATTTGCCGATGAAACCGCTGGTCAGGGGGATGCCGGCGAAGCTGAGCATGAACAGGGAGAAGACGACTGCCACTGTGGGGGACCGGCGACCGAGACCGACCCAGCTGCTGAGCAGGGTCGCCTCACCGCTGGGATCTCGTACTGCGGTCAGCAGGGCAAAGGCACCGACGGTCGCCGCCCCGTACGCCACCAGGTAGAACATGATGGAGGAGATGCTCGTGAGGGATCCCACCGAGCTGCCGGTGGCCGCCTGGGACGCCCCGACGAAAGCGGTCATGATGAACCCGGCGTGGGCGATCGAGCTATAGGCGAGCATCCGCTTGACGTCTGTCTGGGTGATGGCGAGCACGGAGCCGACCGCCATCGTGGCCACGGCGATGATGGCCATCAGTGGTTGCCAATCCCAGCGAGCCGCCCCCAGCCCGACGTAGAACACGCGCAGCAGAGCACCGATCGCCGCGATCTTGGTGCAGGCGGCCATAAAGGCTGTGACCGGTGTGGGCGCACCCACGTACACGTCCGGAGTCCAGGAGTGGAAGGGCACTGCAGCGAACTTGAACAGCAGCCCGATGCCGATCAGCGCGACACCGGCCAACAACAGGCCCGACTGCTGAGCGCTGGTCCGGACCGCCTCGTCGATAGCGCTCAGGTCGAACGATCCGGCATAGCCATACAGTAGGGCCGCACCGTAGAGAAAGAACGCCGACGACAGCGCGCCGAGAAGGAAGTACTTGAGCGACGACTCCTGGGATAGCAGCCGGCGGCGCCTGGCCAAGCCGCACAACAGGTACAGCGGCAAGGACAGAATCTCCAGAGCGACGAACATCGTGATGAGGTCGCTGGAGGCGGGAAACAGCATCATTCCGGACAAAGCGAACAAGGCAAGGGGATACACCTCGGTGTGTTCGACCCTGGCCTCGACCGCCTCCCGTTCGGACATCGTGCCTGGTACGGCGGCCGCCTGGGCGGCGAAGACACTCGCTCCGTTCTCGACCTTGCGCTCGGCGAAGAGCAGAAATGACGCAGCGCTGAAGATCAGCAGGATGGTCCACATGAAGTAGGTCGGGCCGTCGATGGCGATTGAACCGACGGCAGTGATCGCCTCATCTTGAGTCCGCCAGTTGACGGCTGTGCTGATCAATGCGCCCGCGATGGAAGCGAAGGTGATGACAAGCTGCACGGGATGCCGGACGGACCGCGAGAGGACCGCCTCGGCCAGGACCGCGACGCAGGCACCGGCGAAGATCAACAAGACCGGCAGCAGCAATCGGTACTCCAGATTCGGCGCCGTGATCTCGACTGGGATCGGCGACATCAGCGGCCTCCTTCCGCGCTGACCCGCGGTGGGGGATCGGTGACCCCGACGTGCTGCATCGCGGCGGACACCGCTGGTTCGATGACCGCGAGCATCGGCTTGGGGAAAACGCCGAGCACCACGATGAGCAACACCAGCGGAGCCATGGCCAGCCGCTCACGCGCGTTGACGTCCCGGACCCGCACGGGTCGTTCGGGCCGCACCGCCCCGGTCATCGTCCGCTGGTACATGATCAAGATGTAGAGCGCGGCCAGCACAACGGCCAGAGTGGACACGGACGCGTGCACCGGGTGCCGGGTGAAGGTGCCGGCAAGCACCATGAACTCCGAGACGAAGCTGGAAAGCCCCGGCAGAGAGAGGGTGGAGAGCCCGGCGAACAGCAACAGGCCGGCAAGCACGGGGGCGGTCCTCTCCACCCCGCCGTAGGCATGGATGTCCCTCGACCCCCGCCGCCTGATCAGGTAACCGGCGGCGACGAAGAGCGCCGCCGTGGACAGGCCGTGGTTGAGCATGTACAGCGTCGAGCCCACCAGGCTCTGGGTGGTGAAGGCGAAGATGCCCAGCACGATGAACCCGAAGTGACTGATCGAGGTGTAGGCGATGAAGCGCATGACGTTGCGGCTGCCGATGGCGAGGATGGCGCCGTAGATGATCGAAATCACCGCTAGCGCCAGCACCACTGGCGTGGCCCACTGGCTGGCTTCAGGGAAAAGCCCGAGACAGAACCTGATCATGCCGAAGGTCCCGATCTTGTCCATCACCCCGACCATCATCACCGCACCGCCAGGACTTGACTCCTCGGCGGCGTCGGGCAGCCAGGTGTGCAGCGGCACCAGGGGCGCCTTGATCGCGAAGGCGAACATGAACCCGACGAAGAGCCAGCGTCCGGTTCCCGTGGCTAGCGGCAGCTGACTGAGCGTGCTGAGTAGGTAGCTCGGCTCACCGACGTTGGCGGACTGGACGTAGAGCCCGATCACCGAGGCCAGCATGACGAAGCCGCCCAGCAGACCGAAGATCAAGAACTTGGCCGCGGCGTACGTTCGTCCGTGGCCCGGTCCGAAGCCACCGATCAGGAAGTACATCGGGATGAGGATGACTTCAAAGAAGACGTAGAACAAGAACACGTCGGTGGCGAGGAAGAGGAACAAGGCACAGGCCTCGACCGCAAGCACGAGGCCGAAGAACACATGCAGCCCGTAACGGGGCGCCAAGGTGCTGCCTGACCCTGTCAGAGGATCGCGTCCTGGGTCAGTCGAGGGATCGCGTCCTGGCTCAGTCGAAGGACCGCGTCCGGAGCCAGTGAAACGATCGGTCGCTCCACCCCTCGACAGGCTCAGGGCAGGTGCCTCGGAGCTCAGGGCGCGTCCCTCCGAGCTCAGGGCCTCCGAACTCTGGGCACGCTTGGAGCTTGCGGCACGGTCATCGAAGTCCCGCCAACTCGCGATGATCACTACGGGCGTCACGATCGCCACCAGCAGCACCAGGGTCAGACCGATGCCATCCAGGCCGAGGGCGTAGTACGCGCCGATCAGGGCGATCCAGCGGGCCTGCTCGGTGAACTGCATACCGCCGCCGACGTCGAACTGGATGGCGAGGATGATCGCCAAGACCAGCACCAGCACTGAGACCGCCAGGGCCACCTGCTTCGCCAGGGTGCCCCGCAGAAATATCAGTGAGAGTGCGCCGACTGCCGGCAGCAGGGCCAGCACCGTGAGGATCGGAAATTCCATCTCGATCACGCCCCTCAGCCCAGCCGACCCAGGATGAGCACGGCTCCGACCAGAGCAGCGCCCACCACCATGGTCAGGGCGTAGCTGCGCACGAAGCCGTTCTGTGCCCTCCGCAACTGGGCCGACAAGGTGCCGATCGCGGCAGCGGTGCCGTTGACCGTGCCGTCGATACCGTCGTCCTCCAGCCGCAGCAAATTCAACGTCAAGCGCTGTCCCGGCCTCATGAAGACGGCCTCATTGATGACGTCGCCGTAGAGATCCTGGCGGCCAGCACGGACCAGCAGCGACCGACTGGCAGGCTGCTCAGTGGTGACCTTGTGACGCGGACCGAAGATCCGGACGGCAACGGCCACCCCGATCGCCACCACAGCTAGAGTGAGGAAACCCTGGGCGGAGAAGTGCAGCAGCCCCGGCGCTTCGCCGGCCGCATGCTCACCGCCAACCGCAGGATCCAGCCAGTCGCTGATCCAGCCGTTGAGGACCATGCCACTCAGGGCCGAGCCGATACCAAGCAGGATCAGCGGAACGGTCATGATGGCCGGTGATTCGTGCGGATGTACACCCTCGGGCCAGCGCCTCCGAGTACCGACGAAGGTCATCATCATCAGCCGGGTCATGTAGAACGCCGTGATCCCGGCGCCGATCAGCGCCGCCAGACCGGTGGCCAGGTTGTGCTCGAACGCGGCCTCGATGATGTGGTCCTTGGAGTAGTAGCCGGCGAAGAACGGAAAGCCGATGATGGCCAGGTAACCGGCCGCGAACGTGTAGAAGGTGATCGGCATCAGCCGAGAAAGTCCACCGTAGTGACGCATGTTGACGTCGTCGTTCATGGCGTGCATCACCGAACCGGCTCCGAGGAACATGTTCGCCTTGAAGAATCCGTGGGTCAAAAGATGGAAGATCGCGAATGCGTAGCCGGCAGGACCGATTCCGGCGGCCAACATCATGTAGCCGATCTGCGACATGGTCGACCCGGCCAGGACCTTCTTGATGTCGTCCTTGGCGCAGCCGATCCAGGCACCCGCCAGCAGGGTCACCGCACCGACGATCACCACCGCCGTACTGGCGACTTCGGACTCCACGAAGACGGCATTGCTGCGCGTCACCAGGTAAACCCCGGCCGTGACCATCGTCGCTGCGTGGATGAGTGCCGACACCGGAGTCGGGCCTTCCATGGCGTCCAGCAGCCAGGACTGCAACGGCACCTGTGCTGACTTGCCGCAGGCGCCCAGGAGCAGGAGCAGCCCCATCACGGTGGCGATCGTGGTGCCCATGCGTTCCGCATTGGTGTTGACGTCGATAAACGCCGAGGAGCCGAACGTCGCCAGCATCAGCATGATCGCCAGCGACATGCCCATGTCCCCCACTCGGTTGACGACAAAGGCTTTCTTAGCGGCAGTTGCGGCGGTCGGCTTGTGCTGCCAGAAACCGATGAGCAGGTACGAGGCCAGGCCCACCCCTTCCCAGCCGACGAACAAGACGAGGTAGTTGTCGGCCAGCACCAGCAGCAGCATGGCGGCCACGAAAAGGTTGAGGAACGCGAAGAACCGCCGCCGCCGCTTGTCGTGGGCCATGTAGCCGATGGAATAGACGTGGATGAGACCGCCGACCCCGGTGATCAACAACACGAACACGATCGACAGCTGATCGACGAGCAGTCCCACGCCAATCTGCCACTGACCGGTGGAGATCCAGTCGTAAAGCGGCACGCTCACCGCTCGGGAGGCCACGTCGCGGCCGAGGAGCTGGATGAACAGCATCAAGCCCAGCGCGAACGAGATCAACGGTGTGAGGGTGCCAAGTAGATGACCCCACGCGTCGGCAGCGCGGCCGCCGAGCAGCAGGATCGCAGCGCCGAGGGCCGGAATGGCGATCAACAGCCAGGTGTAGGAGAACAAGCCGGTGGCAGGCAGGGGCGTCACGACTTCCAGCAGGTTCATCTGTCCTCAGAACTTCAGCAGGTTGGCGTCGTCGACCGATGCCGAGCGTCGGGTGCGGAAGATGGTGACGATGATCGCCAAGCCGACGACCACTTCAGCCGCCGCGACGACCATGACGAAGAAGGCCGCGATCTGGCCGTCCAGGGTCCCGTACACCCGCGAGAACGTGACGAGCGCCAGGTTGGAGGCGTTGAGCATCAGTTCCACGCACATGAAGGCCACAATCGCGTTCCGCCGGATCAAGAAGCCAGCCGCGCCGATCGTGAACAAGATCGCGGAGAGGACGATGTAGTGCGAGGGGCTCACTTGTCCTCCTTGCGGTCGGACGCGGGGCTCACTGGTCCTCCTCGCGGTCGGACGCGGTGATCGCCTCCACCGTCTCGTCGACAGGGCGTACGAGGTCGCGGCTGTCGAGGATGGTGCCTCGTGCCCGCAAGGTAGCCGAGACCGAAAGTTCCGACGCGCTGCCGTCCGGAAGCAGCGCAGGGGTGTCGACCGCGTTGTGCCGGGCGAAGACTCCGGGCGTCGGCAGAGGCCCGGGATGCTGGCCGGATTCAGCGTAACGGCGCATTCGGTCAACCGTAAGGTCGGCCTGCGAACGCTTCTTGACCAGCCGTTCTCGATGAGCAAGCACCATGGCACCCACGGCCGCGGTGATCAAAAGGGCAGAAGTCGCCTCGAAGGCGAACACGTAGCGGTTGAAGATCAGGGCGGCGATGCCCTGCACGTTCCCACCGTTCTCGGAGTTGGCCTGACTCAATCCGACCGGGTCGCCGACGATCGCGTTACCGACGGCGAGGACCAGCAGAGCACCGAAACCGACGCCCGCCAGGGCCGCGACCGGTCGCTGGCCCTTGATCGTTTCCACCAGAGAGTCGGCGACGTCGACGCCGACCAACATCAGCACGAAAAGAAACAGCATCAGGATCGCGCCCGTATAGACAATGATCTGCACCGCGAAGAGGAACGGCGCGTCCTGAGCTGCGTACTGGACCGCCAGCGAGATCATCACCGCGGCGAGGCAGAGAGCCGAGTGCACCGGCTTGCGCGCCAGGATCATACCGAGGGCTCCCAGAACCATCACGGGCGCCAGCAGCCAGAAGGCGAATGCCTCCGCCGTCACGAGAGGGATCACCGCTATCCCGTTCCTTCACCCTGAGGATGCTTCTTCTCGTAGACGAAGCCTTGATTGATCTTGCGCCGCTTGGCGCCGTGAGCCGCACCCGCTCGCTCGTCTGGATGCCCCGTCTCGGGCAGGCCGAGAAAATAGGCCTGCTCGTTGTCGCCGAGCTTGCGCTCATGAGGGGGCTCCTCCATGCCAGGTAGGAGCGGCGCCAGCAAGTCCTGCTTCTCGTAGATCAGCTTGGCCCGCGAGTCGTCGGCAAGTTCGAACTCATTGGTCATGGTGAGTGCCCGAGTAGGGCAGGCCTCGATGCACAGCCCGCACAAAATGCAGCGCAAGTAGTTGATCTGGTACACGCGGCCGTAGCGCTCGCCGGGCGAGAAGCGCTCATCGTCGGTGTTCTGGGCGCCCTCGACGTAGATAGCGTCGGCCGGACAGGCCCAGGCGCACAGCTCGCAGCCCACGCACTTCTCCAGACCGTCCGGCCACCGATTCAACTGGTGCCGGCCGTGGAATCGCGGCGCCGTCACCTTCGGCTTCTTGGGGTATTCGGCGGTGAACGTCTTCCGGAACATGGTGCGGAACGTCACCCCGAAGCCCGCGATCGGATCGAGTACGCCCATCAGGAGCTCTCCTCCGTCGTAGGTTGATCATCCTCAGTGCGCAGCACACCGGCGAATTCGGGCAGCACCTGCCCATGCATCGGCGGAACGGGATAGCCCCCCGCGAACGCATCGAACTCACCGATCGGCTCGGTCGCGGTCTCGGTCTCGGCTTCTTGCGGTTCGCCGCCGCCGAAGAACGAGAATCCGAGCAGAACCACGAAGATGGCGCCCGCGACCGCCAGGAATACCGGCGATGAGAACCAGCCTTCGGACCGGCCGACGCGGAGAATCGCCACCATCACGATCCACACCAGAGAGATCGGGATGAGCCAGCGCCAGCCGAAGCGCATGAACTGGTCGTAACGCAGCCGAGGCAACGTGCCCCGGAGCCAGATGAACACGAACAACAACAGCAGGACCTTGAGCACGAACCACAGCAGGCCCATGTAGCCGGCGTCAGCCTCGGGGAACAGGCTGAACGGCAGCGGCGCATGCCAGCCACCGAGGAACAACGTGGTGGCCAGCGCCGAGACCGTGATCATGTTCATGTACTCCGCCATGAAGAACATGGCGAACCGCATCGAGGAGTACTCGGTGTGGAACCCGCCGACCAGCTCTCCCTCAGCTTCGGGTAGGTCGAAGGGAGCGCGATTGGTCTCCCCCACCATCGCGATCAGGTAGATGATGAACGACGGCACCAGCTGGACGGCGTACCACAGCGGCACCTGGACGCCAAGAAAAGAAACCGGCTCTGCCTGCTCAGCCACGATCTCCGATGTCGACAGCGATCCGGCGAAGAGGAAGACCGCGACCAGCGCGAGACCCATGGCCACCTCGTAGCTGATCACCTGGGCACTGGATCGCAGCGCACCGAGGAGCGAATAGGTGGAACCGGACGACCAGCCCGCCAGCACGATCCCGTAGACGCCGATCGAGGCAATCGCCAGGATGAAGAGCACCGACACCGGAAGGTCGGTGACCTGGAGCGGAGTCGTGATGTCTGTGAACGGCACCCGCACCTCACCCGCCATCGGGATGACAGCGAAGGCCGTGATGGCTGGAATGGCCACCACGAACGGCGCGAGCATGAACACCAACTTGTCGGCAGCCTTCGGGGTGAAGTCCTCCTTGAACATCAGCTTCATGCCGTCGGCCAGCGACTGCAGCAGCCCGAACGGGCCGTTCATGTTGGGACCCTTGCGTTGTTGCATGAACGCCACGATCCGCCGCTCGTACCAGATGGTGAACAAGGTCAACAGCAGCAAGATCACCAGCGCGAACACCGCTTTGATCAACACGACCCACCAGGGATCGTTGAAGAAGGCAGTCAAATCGAGCGGCAACGCGCTGACGCGAATCACTCGATCACCTCCAATGCGGTGGTGGTGGTATGCACGGGAACCAGGTCTCGCGGCGGCCCTATGGTGACCAGCTCACCAGCGGCGGCCGCGAGGTGTTCCGACACCACGAGTCCTGGCGCCCGGCGGGGCACCCAGATCACCCCGTCCATCATCTCGGGCTCGATCCTCACGTCGAAGGTGAGGGAACCCCGGTCGTTCGAGATCACGACCCGTTCGGTGACTCCGGCGGCTTCCGCGGTAGCCGGACTCAGCCGGGCCACCGGCTTACGCCTCGTGGCGAACAGGAAGGGCGCGTTGTCCAGTGCCCGGCTGGCGTCCAGGGACATTCGCCAGGTGGCGAGGACCGCCGTCGTCTCGGTGGCTTCACTGGCCTGTCCTGCTTGGATGTCCGGGGCCGGAACGCGGTTGCCAGCCCAGGGGCCCAGCTCGGCGAGTTCGGCTCGAGCTTCAGCGCTGGTGCGGATGCCGAGGTCAGTGCCCAACCCGTCGGCCAGCGCCGCCAGGACGCGAAGATCGCTCATCGTGTTGGGCTGGTTGATCACCAGGTCGAACGGCCGCTCGCGACCTTCCCAGGTGACGAAAGTGCCAGTCCGCTCATGCATCAAGGACACCGGCAGCACGACGTTCGCGCGTTCGGTGACCTGGGAGGCACGCGTCTCGATGCTGATCACGAAGCCAATCTTCTCCAGCCCTTCGAGGGCCGCCTGGGGGTCGAGGAAGTCGCTCGGGTCCACCCCAGCGACCACCAACGCACCCAGTTCGGCGTCCGCGGCGGAGATCAACATCTCGTCGGCGTCGCGGCCTTCCGCGGTGGGAAGGGTCGCCGATCCCCAGGTGGTTTGGGTATCGACCCGGGCCGCCGCGTCGGCCACGGGGCGACCGCCAGGCAGCACAGTTGGCAGGCAGCCGGCGTCAACGGCTCCTCGGTCGCCCGCGCGTCGAGGAACCCAGGCCAGGCGGGCGCCCGTGCGCTCCTGCAGTCGCAGGCAGGCGCTCAGTGCGCCGGAGGACTCGGCGGCACGCTCCCCGACCAAGATCACCGCGTTGGCGTCCAGCGCCGGCCCCGAACTCTCCTCATGCCCTGAGCCTGTCGAAGGGCCAAGGCCGTCGAGAACGACTGCCTCTTGCCCGGGGACCGTGGGGATCAATGTGGCGCCGACCTTGTGCGCTCCATCGCTCAGATAGGGCGCGAGCGTCCACGACGGCAGATCCTTCTTCCGATTCGCCTTACGCATGCGCAAGAAGATCGCGCCGGCCTCCTCCTCGGTTTCCAGCGACACCAGCAAAACCGAGCTCGCCGACTCCAGGTCGGCGTACGTGACACCCCGCCCCGTACCGGCGACCGCCGAGGCTAAGAACTCCGCCTCCTCGGCTGAGTGAGGCCGGGAGCGGAAGTCGATGTTGTTGGTGCCAAGGACGGCTCGGGCGAACTTGGCGTAGGCGTAGGCGTCTTCCTGGGTCAACCGACCGCCGGTCAACACGCCGACCGAGCCACCCGCAGCTTGAAGTCCCTGCACGGCGGCGTCGATCGCCTCCGGCCACGACGCCGGCCGCAGTACGGCCGGCCGTGAGTCTGTCGCGGGTTCGCGCACCAGGGGTCGGGTCAGCCGGTCCTCACCGCGTCCGTAGGCGAAGGCGAATCGATCTTTGTCGGTGATCCACTCCTCGTTGACCTCCGGATCGTCGCCGGCGAGGCGGCGCATCACCGCGCCGCGCCGATGATCAACGCGAATGGCAGACCCGCAGGCATCGTGCTCGGCGATCGACGGCGTGGACACCAGATCAAAGGGACGAGCTCGGAACCGGTAATCGGCACTGGTCAGGGCACCCACCGGGCAGATCTGGATGGTGTTGCCCGAGAAGTAAGACTGCAGCGGTTCCTTCTCGTAGATACCGACCTGCTGCAGCGCTCCGCGCTCGACCAAGGCGATGAACGGGTCACCGGCGATCTGCTCGGAGAATCGAGTGCAGCGAGCGCAGAGCACGCACCGTTCCCGGTCCAGCAAGACGTTGGGTGAGATGTTGATCGGCTTAGGAAAGGTCCGCTTCAGATCGGTGAACCGGCTTTCGGCGTAGCCATGAGACAGCGCCTGGTTCTGCAAGGGGCATTCCCCGCCCTTGTCACAGATCGGGCAGTCGAGCGGATGGTTGATCAGCAGGAACTCCAGGTTTCCGTGCTGAGCCTTGTCCGCTACGGGGGAGGAAAGTTGAGTCTTGATCTTCATGCCCGGTGCGACCTCGAGAGTGCAGGACGCCTGCGGCTTCGGGATCGGTCGACCGTTACCCCCGTCGGGAACCTCCACCAGACACTGCCGGCATGCGCCGACCGGATCAAGCAGTGGGTGATCACAGAATCGCGGGACTTCCACACCGATCAATTCCGCGGCGCGAATGGCCAACGTGCCCTTCGGCACCGAAACCTCGACGTCGTCAATGGTCAGCGTGACCAGGTCCTCACGCTTCTCCAGATCGGCGCGGTCGGAGGACGTAGCGGTAACAGTCACAGGCTTTCCTGACCGGTCAGGTCGTCCGCGAGCGTCGCGAATCGCGCGCTCCTGTCTGGACGAACGAGCGAGCAGACACGCTTTTCCGTCTGCGAGCGAGCGAGGAAGACAGGAGCTGTCAGCGCGATGCGCGAGCGGACAATAAGAGGGCTCATACGCCTGCTCCTACGGGCTCGTGGACGAAGATCGTGCTGCGCTCGTACGGGAAGAGCTCCCAGGCCGGGGTATGCATGGCCGCCTCGAATTCATCACGGAAGTAAGCAATCGCCGACGTGATGGGCGACGTCGCTCCGTCACCGAGTGCACAGAAGGAGCGGCCGAGGATGTTCTCGCAGAGGTCGAGCAGCTTCTCGATGTCGCCCTCCTGGCCTTGGCCCGCCTCCATCCGCTTCAAGATCTGCACCAGCCACCAGGTGCCCTCCCGGCATGGAGTGCACTTCCCGCACGACTCGTGCTTGTAGAACTCGGTCCAGCGCAGCACCGTACGCACGACCGACGTGGTCTCGTCGAAGCACTGCAACGCCTTGGTGCCCAGCATCGATTTGACTGCCGCCACGCCCTCGTAGTCCAGGGCGATGTCGAGATGCTCGGCGGTGAGCATCGGCGTGGACGAACCCCCCGGAGTCCAGAACTTCAGTTCGTGGCCCTCCCGCATGCCACCGGCCATGTCGAGCAGCTCGCGCAGGGTGATGCCGAGCGGCGCCTCGAACTGGCCCGGGTTGGCCACGTGGCCGGACAGCGAATAGATGGTCATGCCCTTCGACTTCTCAGTGCCCATCGACGTGAACCAGTCCGCGCCACGATCGATGATGCACGGGACGGACGCAATGGACTCGACGTTGTTGATCACCGTCGGGCTGGCGTACAGGCCGGCGACCGCCGGGAAAGGAGGACGAAGTCGCGGCTGGCCGCGAAGGCCCTCGAGCGAATCCAGCAACGCGGTTTCCTCACCGCAGATGTAGGCTCCGGCGCCGGCGTGGACGATGATCTCCAGGTCATAGCCGGTGCCCAGGATGTTCTTGCCGGCATAGCCGGCAGAGTAGGCCTCCCGAACCGCCTGTTGCAGCCGTCGCACGACGTGCAGCACCTCACCTCGAACGTAGATGAAGGCGTAATTGCTGCGGATCGCGTACGCAGAGATGATCACACCCTCGACCAGCGTGTGCGGGCTGGCCATCATCAGCGGGATGTCCTTGCAGGTGCCCGGCTCCGACTCGTCGGCGTTCACCACGAGGTACTTGGGCTTGGGGTTGTCCTGCGGAATGAATCCCCACTTCATGCCAGTGGGGAAGCCAGCACCGCCCCGCCCGCGAAGGCCTGAGTCCTTGACCATGGTGACCACGTCGGCGGGGTCCATGTCCAGCGCCTTGCGCAGCGCTGCGTAGCCGCCGCGTCGCTCATAGTTGGTGAGCTTCCAGGCGCGCTCCTCACCCCAGTTCGCGGTGAGAACCGGCGTCAGCAGGCTGAGCCCCGAGTCCGTCGACGAGCGGTGCTCCGAGCTTGTCGAAGAGTCGGTCAACTTCCCTCCTCCGCAGCGGGCGGGGTATGCGGTGCTGGCACCGGCGGCGCCGCCCAGCCCCGCTCCTGCGCGATCCGTAACCCGAGCAATGACGCTTCTGCCGAGGTCGGACCCTCATCCGCTCGCCCGTCCGGGAAACCCGCCAGCACCCGCTCCGCCTCCTTCCAGGTACAGACTCTGGCCCCTCGAGTAGCGGTCACATCCTCACCGGCCCGCAGCCGATCGACGACATCCTTGGCGATCTCCGGCGTCGTATTGTCGAAGAACTCCCAGTTGACCATCATCACCGGAGCAAGATCACACGCGGCGTTGCACTCGATGTGCTCCAACGTGATCTTGCCGTCTGCGGTCGTCTCGTCGTTGCCGATCTCAAGATGATCTTGCAATGCGGCGAAGACCTCGTCACCCCCGACGATCGCGCACAGGGCGGTGGTGCAGATGCCCACGTGGTACTCCCCCACCGGGCGCCGCTTGTACATCGTGTAGAAGGTCGCTACGCCGCTGACGTCCGCAGTCGAGATCCCCAGCAGGTCGGCACAAGCTTCGATTCCGGCGGGAGTGACCCGGCCCTCCACGCTCTGCACCAGGTGCAGCATGGGGAGCAACGCCGACCTCGCCTGCGGGTACCGGGCCGCAATCTGCCGCATCTCTTCGCGCGTCTGCTCGGTGATCTTGGTTTCGGTAACGGAGTAGTCCAGGCTCGGCTCGTCGAAGTGGGTGGTGAAGTGCCCGTGACCGTCCCCGCTCGGGGACCCCACCTGCCCCACCCGGTCCTCACTGGCCACATCCCCGCCGGCGTGCCCGTGCCGAGTCTCCTCCGGCTGCGGCTCAATGATCGTCATCCCTGACCCCCAAAGCCAGTGCGCGGCTCGATGGTCCCGAACGGGGGGCTGGCCGAGCCGGGCAGCCGATGGGCGATGGCAGCTATGTGAAGCGGCCGGAACGGTCGGTTCGGGTGGGGTCCGGGGTACCTCGTCAGGGTGGGTCGGGCATTTCGAGCGAAGTGAAGCGACAGCGGAACGTCGCGAGGAGGGCGGGACGAGGTGCCCCGGCCCCCAGCCGGACCGCCACCGCAGATATGGAGCATCAGCGATCAACCCCGCCCATCACTGGATCGAGCGACGCGACCGCCACCACCACGTCCGACACCATCGCACCCTCGCACATGGCGGGCATCGCCTGCAGGTTGGTGAAGCTCGGGTCCCGGAAGTGGGCACGGAAGGGCCGAGTTCCACCGTCGGAGACCACGTGGGCACCGAGTTCGCCGCGGGGGCTCTCCACCGGTACGTACGCCTGGCCCGGCGGCACCCGGAAGCCTTCGGTGACCAGCTTGAAGTGGTGGATCAGCGCCTCCATGGACTGACCCATGATGTGCTTGATGTGCTCGTTGGAGTTGCCCATCCCGTCGGAGCCGATCGAGAGCTGCGCCGGCCAGGCGATCTTGGCGTCGGCGACCATGATCGGATCGCCGGCCATCTTCTCCAGGCGCTGCACGCACTGCTCGATGATCTTGAGGCTCTCCCACATCTCGTTCAGCCGGATCCGGAACCGGCCGTACGCATCCGGAGTGTCCCAGGTCTGCACCTCGAAGTCGTAGGTCTCATAGCCGCAGTAGGGCTGCTTCTTGCGCAGGTCCCAGTCGTACCCGGTGGAGCGCAGCGGCGGTCCGGTGATGCCGAGGGCCAGGCAGCCGGCCAGATCCAGGTAGCCGACGCCGCCGAGCCTGCCCTTGAAGATTGGATTCTCGTTGCAGAAGGCGGCGTACTCCGGCAGGTGCTTCCGCATCCAGGCGACGAGATCCTTCACCTTGTCGAGAGCGCGGTGAGGCAGCTCCTGGGCGACCCCGCCGGGCCTGATGTAGGCATGGTTCATCCGCAGGCCCGTGATCAACTCGAGGATGTCGAGGACCTTTTCGCGCTCCCGGAAGCCGATCGTCATAACCGTGAGTGCGCCGATCTCCATGCCACCGGTGGCGATGCAGACCAAGTGCGAGGAGATCCGGTTGAGCTCCATCATCATCACCCGGATGACAGAAGCCTTCTCCGGAATCTGATCTTCGATGTCCAGCAGCCGCTCCACGCCCAGGCAGTAGGTCGTCTCGTTGTACAGC
>OBLS010000099.1_pt1 | contig 23682 bp, 22 predicted proteins | sample 1519901 | NCBI WGS metagenome assembly OBLS01 (sample SAMEA3113585, study PRJEB22503) | soil metagenome | reverse complement strand
CCCCGCCGGCCTCCCCGACTCCCCCGACGAGATCCTCGCGAGCATGGGCAACTACGTGTTCAACGCCGACGTGCTCCTCGACGCGGTGATGAAGGACTCCACGCTCGAGGGGTCCAAGCACGACATGGGCGGCGACATCGTCCCGGCCCTGGTCGAGGAGGGGGCCGCCTACACCTACGACTTCAAGAACAACGTCATCCCCGGGGGCACCGAGCGCGACATGGGCTACTGGCGCGACGTGGGCACGATGGACTCCTACTTCGAGGCCCACATGGACCTCGTGTCCATCCACCCGATCTTCAACCTCTACAACTACGACTGGCCGATCTACACGACGTACGGCCCCTACCCGCCCGCCAAGTTCGTCCACGGCCACCACGGCCGGTTCGGGGAGGCGCTCAACTCGGCGGTGTCCCCCGGCGTCGTCATCTCCGGCGCCCGGGTGAACGGCTCGGTGGTGTCCCCCGATGTCCACGTCCACAGCTACACCGAGATCGACTCGAGCGTGATCCTCGACGGCGTGCAGATCGGCCGCAACTGCACCATCCAGCGGAGCGTCATCGACAAGAACGTCGTCGTGCCGGACGGCACGTCCATCGGGGTCGACCCGGAACACGACCGAGCCCGCGGCTTCACGGTCACCGAGTCAGGCATCACCGTGCTGGGCAAGGGCCAGGTGGTCACAGCGTGAGCGAGGTCGGCCGCCGGATCCGGATCGGGGCCCAGATCCAGCCGCAGCACGCGTCCTACGCCGACATCCGGCGGGCCTGCGCCGACATGGAGGAGATCGGGGTGGACGTCCTGCTCACCTGGGACCACTTCTACCCCCTGAACGGCCCGCGCGACGGAGCCCACTTCGAGTGCTGGACCACGCTGGCGGCGTGGGCCGAGGCCACCGAGCGGGTGGAGATCGGTGCCCTCGTGACGTGCAACAGCTACCGGAACCCGCAGCTGCTCGCGGACATGGCGAGGACCGTCGACCACATCAGCGACGGCCGCCTGATCCTCGGTATCGGGTCCGGGTGGTTCGAACGGGACTACCTGGAGTACGGCTACGAGTTCGGCACTGCCGGTGGGCGGCTCGACGCCCTTGCCCGAGACCTGCCTGTCATCAAGCAGCGGTGGAGCAAGCTGAACCCAGCACCGACCCGGGACATCCCGGTGCTCATCGGCGGTGGTGGTGAGCGCAAGACGCTGCGCATCGTCGCAGAGCACGCCGACATCTGGCACGGCTTCGGCCACGCCGACACCATCGCCCACAAGCACGCGGTGCTGGACCAGTGGTGCGCGAGGCTCGGGCGCGACCCCGCCGACATCGAGCGGTCGGCAGGTGTGTCCGCCAAGCCCGGCCGGTTCCCCGAGGACGTCGCGGACTACGCCTCGGGAGCGGAGGCCCTGTATGCCGTCGGCACGCGGCTCTTCACCGTCGGGCTGTCGGGTCCCACGTACGACCGGGGTCCGGTCCGCGATCTCGTCGCATGGCGGGACGCCCACGCTGGGTAGCCTGCTGGGGTGTCAGTAGCCGCATCCGAGCCACCCTCGGCCCCGCTGCCGGACGCCGAGGAGCGGACGCTGCTCGTCACGCTCAACGGTCCCGACCGCCCGGGTGTCACGAAGGCCTTGTTCGAGGCGGCCTCGACGGTCGGTGCGGAGGTCCTCGACCTCGAGCAGGTCGTCGTCCGAGGCCACCTCGCCCTCTCCATCCTGCTTGCGCCCCGCCGCGACGAGAACGTGCTCGTCGACCGCCTCACCCGGGCCGGCGAGAGCATGGGGATGCGGGTGGACCTCGAGGTCGGTCGCGGGGACAACGCCCCTCGCCGGACCGGCCGGGCAGCGGTCGTCGTCATGGGGGCTCCGCTCGAGACGTACCAGGTCGCGGCCGTCGCTGCTGCGATCGCGGAGCACGGTGCGAACATCGACCGCATCCGCCGCCTGTCGCGCTACCCGGTGACGACCGTGGAGCTCGACGTCTCGGGGGCCGACGTCGCCGACCTGCGCCACGACCTCGCGCTGGTCTCGCACACCGTGGGAGCCGACATCGCGGTCGCCCCCGCCGGGCTCGCGCGGCGGGGGGGCCGGCTCGTCGTCATGGACGTGGACTCCACCCTCATCCAGGAGGAGGTCATCGAGCTGCTGGCCGACCACGCCGGCCGGGGCGCCGAGGTGGCCACGGTCACCGACGCGGCGATGCGCGGCGAGCTCGACTTCGCGCAGAGCCTGCACGCACGCGTCGAGGCGCTGGCCGGGCTTCCCGAGTCGGTGCTCGACGACGTCCGGGATGCCGTGCGCCTCACCCCCGGTGCCCGCACCCTCGTGCGAACCCTCAAGCGCCTCGGCTTCACCGTGGGGCTCGTCTCCGGCGGCTTCATCGAGGTGATCCAGCCCCTCGCCCACGAGCTCGGTGTCCACCACGTCCGCGCCAACCGGCTCGAGGTCGTCGACGGGCACCTGACCGGCCGGGTGCTCGGCGGGATCGTCGACCGCGAAGGGAAGGCCGCGGCACTACGGGAGTTCGCGACCCTCGAAGGGCTGCCGCTCAGCCGGACCGTCGCGATCGGGGAGGGGGCAAACGACCTCGACAGGCTCGCCGTCGCGGGACTGGGGGTGGCGTTCAACGCCAAGCCGCTGGTCCGGCGGCAGGCGGACACCGCCCTCAACGTCCCGTACCTCGACGCGGTCCTCTTCCTCCTCGGCATCTCCCGCGAGGAGATCGAGGACGCGGATGCGGGCGACGGGGCCGCACTAGGCTGACGGCGTGCCGCGCCACCCGTCGACCACCCCAACGCTGTTCGTCATCGGTGGCGGCGAGGACCGGGTGGGCAAGGCGTCGCTGCTCCGCCGGTTCGTCAAGCTCGCCGGCGGCCGGCGAGCTCGGCTCGTCGTCGTCCCCACGGCGTCGTCCTTCCCGGACGACGTGGCGGCGTCGTACACGGAGGTGTTCACCCGCCTCGGTGCCTCGGACGTGCTCGTCGTCAACCCCACGACGCGCGACGACGCCCACGACCCGGAGGCGGTGGCGGCCGTCGACGAGGCGACCGGGGTCTTCATCACCGGCGGCAGCCAGCTGCGGCTCTCCCAGCTGATCCCGGGGACACCGCTCGGCGACTCGCTGCACCGGGCCCACGACCGTGGGTGCGTCGTGGGCGGCACCTCGGCCGGGGCCTCGATCATGTCGGACTTCATGATCTCCATGGGGGAGGAAGGCATCACCCCGCGCCAGCGCGGCAGCCAGCTGTCCGCGGGCCTGGGACTCCTCCCGGGGGTGGTGGTCGACCAGCACTTCGACCAGCGCTCCCGGTACGGACGACTGCTGTCCGTCGTCGCACCCTCGCCGCACCTGCTCGGCATCGGCATCGACGAGGACACCGCGATCGTCGTCCGGGACCGGCGGGAGTTCACGGTCCACGGCGCCGGTGCCGTCTTCGTCCTCGACTGCCGCACCGCGCGCACCGACGCCGCGGAGGCCCGGGCCGGGGCCCCGGTGCTCGTCTCGGGCGCCACGGTCCACACCCTGCCGGCAGGCGCCACCTTCGACCTCGCGGACCGCCGGCTCAGCGACTTCGTCGAGCAGCACCCCGACCTGCTCGTCTCGTTGGCCGCTGCCAAGGCCTGAACGCCGGACTGCCCGCCCGTCCCACCCGAGGAGAAGCTCCGATGGACCGCCCCACCCCGACCGGGCCACCCGCCCCAGACCTGCGGATCGTCGAGTCCCGGATCTACCGCGGCGGCAACATCTGGTCCTACCAACCGGCGGTGCACCTCGTCATCGACCTCGGCGTGCTGGAGGGCTACCCCACCGACACCCTCCCCGGCTTCACCGACCGCCTCCTGGAGCTCATGCCACGGCTCGTGAACCACACCTGCTCCAAGGGCGTTCGGGGCGGCTTCGTGGAGCGGCTGCGCGAGGGCACCTGGCTCGGCCATGTGTCCGAACACGTCGCTCTCCAGCTCCAGCAGGAGGCGGGGCACGACCTGCGTCGTGGGAAGACCCGCATGGTCAAGGGCCGCCCGGGGGTCTACAACGTCGTCTACGGCTACAACGACGAGGAGGTGGGCCTCGCTGCGGGCCACCTCGCGGTGCGACTCGTCAACCACCTGGTCCAGCCCGAGGACGGCTTCGACTTCACGCTCGAGCTGGAGCGATTCCTCACCCGGGCCGAGCGCACGGCGTTCGGTCCCTCCACCGGCGCCATTCTCGAGGAGGCGGTGAGCCGGGACATCCCCTACATCAGGCTCAACCGCGCCAGCCTCGTCCAGCTCGGCCAGGGCGTCCACCAGCAGCGGATCCGGGCGACGATGACGTCGAAGACCAGTGCCCTGGCCGTCGACATCGCGGGCGACAAGGACCTCACCACGACGCTGCTCGCCTCCGCCGGGCTGCCCGTGCCGGCGCAGGAGACCGTGCGAACGGCGGAGGCAGCGGTCGCCAGCGCCCGGAGGATCGGGTTCCCGGTCGTCCTCAAGCCGCTGGACGGCAACCACGGCCGTGGCGTGTGCCTCGACCTCACGACCGAGGAGGAGGTGAGCGACGCCTTCGTCGTCGCCGAGGCGCAGTCCCGCCGCGGTGACGTCATCGTCGAGTCCTTCGTGCACGGCCGGGACTACCGGTGCCTCATCGTCGGCGGCCGGATGCAGGCCATCGCCGAGCGGGTTCCGGCGCACGTCACCGGTGACGGCATCCACACCATCCGCCAGCTCGTCGACATCACCAACTCCGACCCGCGCCGGGGAGTCGGGCACGAGAAGGTGCTGACCAGGATCAGGCTCGACCCCGCCGCCGAAGGGCTCGTGCACGACCAGGGCTTCAGCCTGGACGACGTGCCGCCGCCGGACACGCGGGTCAAGCTGGCGCTGACCGGGAACATGTCGACCGGTGGGATCTCCATCGACCGCACCTTCGACGCCCACCCGGACAACGTCGAGATCGCCGAGGAGGCTGCCCGCCTCATCGGGCTCGACGTCGCCGGCATCGACTTCATCTGCCCGGACATCGCCTCGCCGGTCCGCGAGACGGGCGGTGCCATCTGCGAGGTCAACGCCGCGCCGGGGTTCCGGATGCACACCAACCCGACGATCGGTGAGCCGCAGTACATCGCCAAGCCGGTGGTCGACCTGCTCTTCCCACCGGGTGCTCCGTCCCGGGTGCCGATCGTCGCCGTCACAGGCACGAACGGGAAGACCACGACGGCGCGGATGATCGCGCACATCATGAAGGGCGTCGGGCGCCAGGTCGGCATGACGTCGACCGACGGGATCGTCATCGACGAGCGGCTCGTCGTGAAGTCGGACGCGAGCGGCCCGCGGTCGGCCCGGATGGTGCTCCAGAACCCGCGCGTCGACTTCGCCGTCATGGAGGTGGCACGGGGCGGCATCCTGCGTGAGGGGCTGGGCTACGACCGCAACGACGTCGCGGTCGTGACGAACGTGCAGCCCGACCACCTCGGCATGCGGGGCATCGACACCGTGGAGCAGCTGGCCGAGGTCAAGGCGGTCGTCGTCGAGGCGGTCCCGCGGGACGGGTTCGCCGTGCTCAACGCGGACGACCCCCTGGTCCGGAGGATGCGTCGGCGCTGTTCCGGCTCGGTCGTCTGGTTCAGCCTCGAGGAGCGCGGCAGCCAGGTGCGCGAGTTCATCGACGACCACTGCCGGCGCGGCGGGCGAGCCGTCGTCCTCGACCGCACCGAGCGCGGTGACATGATCGTTCTCCGCCACGGTCGGCGGTCCATGCAGCTCGCCTGGACGCACCTGCTGCCGTCGTCCTTCGGGGGCACGGCGCTGTTCAACGTCGCCAACGCGATGGCAGCGGCGGGTGCCGCCTTCGCCAGCGGCGCCGGACTCCACGAGATCCGCCAGGGACTGCGCACCTTCACGACGTCGTACTACCTCTCCCCCGGTCGCATGAACCAGGTCAACGTCCACAACGTCGACGTCATCGTCGACTACTGCCACAACGCCCCCGGCATGCGGGTGCTCGGCGAGTTCCTCGAGCGCTATGCGGTGATGAAGGAGGGACAGGCCGACCTCGGCAAGATCTCGCGGATCGGCCTCGTCGCCACCGCTGGCGACCGCCGCGAGGACGACATGCGGGAGCTCGGCGCGGTCGCCGCCGAGCACTTCGACGTCGTCGTCGTCCGCGAGGACCAACGGCTCCGCGGACGCGAGCGCGGGTTCACCGCCGCGAAGGTCGCCGAAGGTGCCCGCAGCAGGATCGGCCAGCCGGGGGTCCGGTGTCGCCAGGTCGAGATCGTCCTCGACGAGACGGCGGCCGTCCGCCATGTCATGGCGCGGGCGAACCCGGGTGACATCGTCGTGCTCACCGTCGACCAGCACGCCGCCGTCATGAGCGAGCTGGAGGCCATGACGTCACAGGCCCAGCCCGGCACCCACACCAGGGGCGGGGTCGGGGACCCGGACCTCGACTCCGGTGCCCTCCACGCGGAGGCGACCGAGGCCGGCGACACCGCGGCGCGTGACCTCGAGCCGGTCCTTCCGGCCGGCTGATCCGTCACGGAGGCGGCTCAGCCTCCCAGCTCGGCCGCGTAGGCCGTGATCGCTCGGCGGTAGTGGACGACGTCCGGGTCGCTGCTGCTGGCCGCCACCGCGGTGAGGAGATCGGCGAGAGCCCGACTGGCGCTGTCGGCGTCGTGCTGCACGAGGGCGCGGAAGGCCGCGACGCCCAGGCTGTCCGGATGCCGTCGGGCCGCGTCGTCGAGGACGACGAGGCCTTCCGCCGCACGCCCGACATTGCGGAGGCTCGACGCGAGCTGCACCTGTGCGCGGTGGCGATGGGGCTCCCGGAGGCCGGCCGCCAGCGCCTCCTCGTAGAGCGGCACCGCCTCGGCCTCGTGCCCGGCGCTGTCGTGGGTTCCCGCGTACTCGTAGGCGATCCGCGCGTCACCAGGATGGGCGGCATACAGCTGGGCGGCCCGCTCGACGCGCGCGACGGCATCCGTCATCTCCCAGAGTGCCGCGATGTCCTGCTCCGCCTCGTGCTCGCCGCGGCCGCGCACGACCTTCCGGCGGATGGCGGCCGGGTCGTCGGCGGTGCCCCCCCGCTCCCGCAGCCAGCCGACGATCTCCTCGCGCTCCGCGTGGCACATGACGGCGACGACGTCGCCGTCATCGGCGCCGTCGAGGCACGCCCGGAGGCCGGCCAGCTCGGTCGGGCACGACGCGACGTCCGCGATGCCGGCGCGCCCCAGACCGAGCCGAAGGTGTGCCTCGAGGTCTTCGACGCTCCGGCCGCGGAGGTAGTGGGCCTTGTGGGCCGCGACGACGTGGTCCGCACGGAGGCCGGCGATCTCGCCCATGGCCTGGAGGATCTCGTCGGTGCGGTCGCCGGCCGTGCCGAGGGCCAGGTGCACGCGCGCGCCGGGCGCCGCGAGCCCGCGGGCGACATCGAGGAGGGCCTCCAGCCCGGCTTCGTTGTGGGCCAGGTCGAGGATGACGGTGACCTCACCGCGCTCCGTGGGCAGGGTGTAGGTGTTCATCCGGCCGGGGTTGAGCACGTCGTCCGGACGGAATGTCCGAAGGCCCTCGACGACCGCGGACCGGTCGATGCCGAGCCCGAGGGCGGCCGAAGCACCCGCCAGCGCATTGAGGACGTTGTGGTGCGAGAGCCCGGCGAGAGCCATCGGCAGGTCGACGACGCGGAGGAGGCGGTCGGGGCCCCGATCCCCAGTCAGGACCGTGACGTGGTCGTCGAGAACGGTGGTGGCCCGGCCGCCCGCCCCCAGCGCTTCCCGCACCGCCGGGGCGTTCGGGTCAACGGTGAACACCCAGGGCCTGGCCCGGGACCCAGCCCGCATCGCCCAGACCCGAGGGTCCTCCGCGTTGAGGACGACCCAGCCCTGTGGCCGGGTGACGCGCGTGACGATCGCCTTGACCTCGGCGAGCTGGTCGACGGTGTCGATGCCGTGTAATCCCAGGTGGTCGGCGGAGACATTCGTGACGACGGAGACGTCGTTGTGTGCCACCCCCATTCCGCGCAGCAGCATCCCGCCGCGCGCGGTCTCGAGGATGCCGACCTGCACTCCCGGAGCGGAGAGGACGGCCCGTGCGCCGGCGGGCCCGGAGTAGTCGCCCTCCTCCACCAGCTCACCCTGGACGAGCACCCCGTCGGTCGAGCTCCAGCCGGTCCGCAGGCCGGCAGTCATGCAGATGTGCGCAACGAGCCGCGTGGTGGTGGTCTTGCCGTTCGTGCCGGTGACGGAGGCGACGGGGATTCCGGGGGTCACGACCCGCGGAGGCTCACCGGCCGGCGCCCCGGCGACCTTCGCCGCTCGCTCGCGCACGGCATCCTCGACGGAACACCCCGCAAGGAGGTCTGCGAGGACCGGCCCCAGCTCGGCACCGAGCGCCTCCGCGCGCCCGCGGTGACGCCACACGAAGGCGCAGACGACGACGGAGGTCTCGCTCGACACACGGGTGCGGATGCCGAGACGCCGCGTGCCTGCCTCGCGCGCCAGCGCTCTGGTCGCCTTCTCGACGACGCGGAGCAGAAGGCGCTGGCGCTGTTCCGAGCCGGGGGCGCCGGCAGCGCGTGAGGGCACGCCCAGAGCCGCACACACGCGTCGCACCTGGTCGGGCTCGGCCTCGAGGTAGCCGGGAAGCGCCAGGGTGACCTTGACGGCGGGCCGCGGGAAGTACAGGTTCGGCCCCTCGAGCAGGCGCACCTCCGGGTCGTCACTGGGGCGCCGCCGGGGTGCTCGCTGCTCACGCCGGGAGCCTAATGTGCCCGCGCGGCGGCTCGACGCGCGGCGGCTCCTGGTGTCCTCGCCGCTCGGTGAGACCCCTGACCGGTCAGACGCCGACTGCGTGGAACCCCCCGTCGACGTGGACCATCTCGCCCGTCGTCGCCGGGAACCAGTCGGACAGCAGCGCCACGCAGGCGCGGGCCGCGGGCTCGGCGTCGTTGACGTCCCAGCCGAGCGGCGCCCGGGTGCCCCAGGCCTCCTCGAAGCGCTCGAACCCCGGGATGGACTTCGCCGCGGTCGTCCGGATCGGGCCAGCGGCGACGATGTTGCAGCGCATCCCCTTCGGGCCGAGGTCCCGCGCGAGGTACCGGCTCGTCGACTCGAAGGCGGCCTTGGCGACGCCCATCCAGTCGTAGACCGGCCAGGCGTAGCGCGCGTCGAAGGTCAGCCCGACGACGCTGCCGCCCTCCCCCATCATCGGCATCGCCGCCTTCGTGAGGGACGCCAGTGAGTAGGCGGACACGTGCAGCGCGGTGGAGACGTCGTCCCAGCCGGCAGCCATGAAGTCGAAGGCCCCTTGCGGCGCGAAGCCGATGGAGTGCACCACCCCGTCGAGGTGTGGAACGTGCTCGCGCACCCGGTCGGCCAGGGCGGCGAGGTCGTCGTCGCTGGTGACGTCGAGCTCCACGACGGGCGGAGCCACCGGCAGGCGCCGCGCGATCGCCGTGGTGATCTTCATCGTGCGCCCGAAGGAGGTGAGCACGACCTCGGCCCCCTGCTCCTGCGCCAACCGCGCGACGTGGAAGGCGATGGATGAGTCCATGAGGACACCGGTGACGAGCAGTTTCTTGCCCTCGAGCAACATCGGCTGGCCTTTCGCTGGATGTGGTCGGTGCAAACGGTCTTTGAGCGGGGCGGCAACGTGCGGTGACGTGGGCGTGGGGCAGCGGAGCGGTCGTCAGTGACCCATGCCGAGGCCGCCGTCGACGGGGATCACCGCACCGGAGATGTACGCGGCCTCAGGGCTCGCCAGGAACCGCACCGTCGCGGCGACCTCTCCAGGGGTGGCGAACCGTCCGGCGGGAATCGCGGCCTGGTACGTCTTGCGCGTGTCCTCGGGTAGCTCTGCGGTCATGTCCGTCTCGATGAACCCCGGCGCGACGACGTTGGCCGTGATGCCTCGGCCGCCCAGCTCGCGGGTGATGGAGCGAGCCAGGCCGACCAGGCCCGCCTTGCTGGCGGCGTAGTTCGCCTGACCCGGCCCCCCGTAGAGGCCCACGACGCTCGAGATGAGGATGATGCGCCCGCGCCGAAGCCGGATCATCCCCTTGCTCGCCCGGCGGGCGCAGCGGAAGGCACCGGCGAGGTTGGTGTCGACGACCGTGTCCCAGTCCTCGTCACTCATCCGCATGAGGAGGGTGTCCTTGGTGACTCCGGCGTTGGCGACGACCACCTCGACGGGACCGCCGAGCCGCTCCTCCGCCTCCGTGAAGGCCGCGTCCACCGAGGCGGAGTCGGTGACGTCGCAGCGAACGCCGACGAGGCCATCGGGTGCCGTGCCGGACCGATGCGTGATGGCGACCCGGTCGCCGACCTCCTCGAAGCACCGTGCGATGGCGAGTCCGATGCCTCGGTTTCCGCCGGTGACGAGGACGGTGCGTGGCTCGCTCATGATGTCGAACGTAGTCGACTACCACTGGGTAGCCGGAGCCCCGCGACATACAGTGGAACGGTGCCCACGACCCACAGCCGCAAGGCCTCCGACGTCCAGTCGGTGACCACTGCGCCGGAGTCGCGGACCGAGGACCAGGCCCGCCGGCTGAAGCACTACCTCGTGACGATGGGCATCCGCACCGCCTGCTTCGTCCTCCTCGTCGTCATCGACGAGTGGTACCGGTGGATCTTCGCCGCCGGCGCCGTCTTCCTCCCGTTCTTCGCCGTCGTCGCCGCGAACGCCGTGAAGCCCCGGGTGCAGGGTCGGGTACGGCCGGTCCCGCCGGCCGTCGACGAGACCCGGCGGATCACGCGCGGCCCCGAGGACAGTCCGGAGGACTCAGCCGCCGATCGCTGACATCGGCCGGTCCGGCTGCTGGAAGCCGGGACGGTCGATGCCGTGCCCGGCGGCCTTGGCCCACATCTCCGCCACGACGAGGTCCGAGAGCTCGTCATCGCTCGCCCCGGCGCGCAGCGGTCCGCGCAGGTCCACCTCCCGGCGGGCGAAGAGGCAGTTGCGCACCTGGCCGTCGGCGGTGAGGCGCACCCGGTCGCAGCTGCCGCAGAACGGAGCCGAGACGCTGGCGATGATGCCCACCGTCTGGGGACCGCCGTCGACGAGGAACAGCTCGGCGGGTGCGCTGCCGCGCCCCGGCACGGGCGTGAGGCGGAAGCGCTCGCCCAGGCGCTCGAGGATCTCGGCCTGGGGCACCATCTCGGACCGGTCCCACGCGTGCTGGGGATCCAGCGGCATCTGCTCGATGAACCGCAGCTCGTAGCCGCGGTCCAGGCACCACTGGAGGAGCTCGACGACGTCGGTGTCGTTCACGCCCCGCATCGCGACGGCGTTCACCTTGACCGGGACCAGCCCGGCGTCCGCAGCCGCCTTGAGCCCGGCGACGACGTCCTGGAAGCGGTCACGGCGGGTGAGGCGGGCGAAGTGTTCGGGCACCACGGTGTCGAGACTGACGTTCACCCGGTCCAGGCCCGCTGCGGCCAGGGGTGCGGCCAGGCGGTCGAGGCCGATGCCGTTCGTCGTCATCGCGATGCGGGGCCGGGGCTCGAGCGCGGCGACCCTGCCCACGACGTCGACGAGGCTCCGACGCAGGAGCGGCTCGCCGCCCGTCATCCGCACCGAGGTGACCCCCAGACCCACGAGCACGGCAATGACCCGAACGAGCTCGTCGTCGGTCAGCATCTCCGGCTTTGCCATCCACTCCAGACCCTCGGCGGGCATGCAGTAGGTGCAGCGCAGGTTGCAGCGGTCGGTCACCGACACCCTCAGGTCACGCCCGACGCGACCGAAGCGGTCGAGCAGGCGCGGGGCGGGAAGGTCGGCCATAGGTCACCAATGTACGTCGCGTACCGTGGCCGGGTGCTCAGGCGGCTCGTGACACCTCGCTGGCTGGGCGCCCTCCTCCTCGCCGTGGTGTTCGCGGTGCTCTGCTACCGGCTCGGCTGGTGGCAGTACGACCGCCATCTGGCCAAGGTGGAGCGCAACGAGCGCCTCGACGAGCACTACCGGGCCGAGCCCGTGGCCCTCGACTCCGTGCTCAGCCCGGAGCTCGACCCGGACGACGAGTGGACCCGTGTGACGGTGACCGGCCGGTATGCCGGTGGGCCGGTCTTCGTCCGCAACCGCACCCTCGACGGCCAGGCCGGTCTCGAGGTGGTGTGGGCCCTCAGGCGGGACGTCGGTGGACCGGACGTCGTCGTCGACCGGGGCTGGGTCGCCGCCTCGGAGGAGGGGGCGAGCACGTTGCCCTCGGTGCCGCCGGCGCCGGAGGGTGAGGTCGAGGTGACCGGCTGGGTGCGGCGCGGTGAGGCGTCGCGGGAATGAAATCCCGATCGATTACACCCGCACGGCCCACTTCGCCCGCCGGACCGGAGCCTCGGGCCGCACCTCGCCTACGCCTACCAGTGGTGGCTCACGATGGTGCTCGGCTTCGCGCTCGTGTGGTTCGGCATCCGCCGCGAGCTCCGCGCAGAGGACCCGCAGAGGTATCCCGCCAGGCCGAGGAAGACCCGGATCTGGGACGAGGAGGACGAGTAGCGCGCGGGCGTTGGCGGTTGTCTTCTCCTCAGTCGCGCGGAACCGGGAAGACCCGTGCCTCCCCCGGCTCGTCCGGATCGTCGATGATCTCGCGGCCCTCCAGCCACGCCGAGATCACGTTGGCGAGCTCGCCGGGATGACTGAAGTTGATGGCATGCGCGGCGCCGTGGATGACCACGACGCTCACGTGCTCGGGGGACATCCGGGCCACCTCGACGACCCGGGGTGGGCCGGGCATCAGCGGGTCACGGCTGCCGAGCACTGCCAGCGCGGGCACCGGGGTGTGAACGAGCCGCTCGAGGGACGGGAACAGCGTCAGCTGGTGGAAGAGCCGCAGGGCGCTCAGCGGGCCGAAGCGCACGTAGTCGGGCACCGCCACGCGGGCCATTCGCGGTGACTCACGCATGCCGTCCTGGAACAGCTGCACGAGCGCCCTGGGGAGCGGCTGGTTGTGGATCCCGCCCGCGGGCGAGACCAGGACGATCCGGTCCACCCGGTCGGGGGCGGCGTGCGCGACCTCGAGGCTCACCGGACACCCCATGGAGTTGCCGACGAGAACCACCTTGTCGAGGTCCAGGGCGTCGACGAGCGCCAGCACGGCGTCGGAGAGCTCGCTGATGTCCAGCGGGCGCCCCCGCCGGCGGCTTCGTCCGTACCCCGGCAGGTCCGGCACGATGTTGACGCCGTGTCGCACGAGCCGCCGGGCCGTCGGCATGAGGTACGCCCCCGAGATGGCGAAGCCGTGCAGATGAAGGATGGGCACGGCATCCGCGGGTCCGGTGGCCCGGCGGTAGAACAGCTGCCCTCCCCCGACCCTCACTCGGTCATCGGTCCACACGCTGCCGTCGGAAGCCACGCGCGGATCATCGCACGGCCCCGGTCGTCATCCCCCGAGATCGGGGGTCGGCGGTTCAGGCGCGGACGTCGAGCACCTGGTCGAGCTCTTCGCTGAACTGGGTCTTGTAGAGCTCGGCGTACAGTCCACCGGCGGCGACGAGCTCTGCGTGGCTGCCGCGCTCGACGATCCGGCCGTCGTCGACGACGAGGATGAGGTCGGCGTGCCGCACGGTCGAGAGGCGGTGCGCGATGACGAGTGCGGTGCGATCCCGCAGCGCCTCGTCGAGGGCCTTCTGCAACGCCTGCTCGGACTCGCTGTCGAGGTGTGCGGTCGCCTCGTCGAGAACGATGAGGCCGGGGCCTTTCAGGAGCAGCCGGGCGATGGCGAGTCGTTGCTTCTCGCCTCCCGACAGCCGGTGTCCGCGGTCACCGACGACGGTGTCGAGACCTGAGGGCAGCGACTCCACGAGCGACCACACCTGCGCAGCACGCAGGGCCCGGACCATGTCCTCCTCGGTGGCGCCGGGCGCTGCGTAGGCGAGGTTGGCTCGGATCGTGTCGTGGAAGAGGTGAGCCTCCTGAGTGACGACGCCGACGGCGTCGTGCAGCGACTCCAGCGTGGCGTCGCGCAGGTCGACCCCGTTGACCTTGACGGAGCCTCGTGTCGGGTCGTAGAGCCGGGCCACGAGTGCCGTGATGGTCGTCTTCCCGGCGCCGCTCGGTCCCACGAGGGCGACGAGGGTGCCCGGCTCCACGCTGAACGACACGTCGCGCAGCACCTGGCCGCCGCCACGGCGGTCGCCCTGGGCGAGGGACTCCAGGGACGCCAGCGAGACCTCGTCGGCCGAGGGATAGGAGAACGACACGCCTTCCACGTCGACCCGCACGGGTCCACCCGGCACCGGCCGGGCGTCGGGCGCCTCGGCGACGAGCGGCCTGAGGTCGAGCACCTCGAAGACCCGCTCGAACGACACGAGGGCCGTCATGACGTCGACGCGGACGTTGGAGATGGCCGTGAGGGGTCCGTAGAGCCGCGCCAGGAGTGCCGTGAGGGCCAGGAGGGTGCCGACGGTCAGGGTGTCGTTGACCGCCATCACGCCGCCGACCCCATAGATCATGGCCGTCGCCAGCGAGGCCACGAGCGTCAGGGCGACGAAGAAGATCGACCGGTTGAGCGCGATCCGGACGCCGATGTCGCGCACCTGCCCGGCACGGACCGCGTACTCGTCGTCCTCGGTGGCGGGCCTGCCGAAGAGCTTGACGAGGAGCGCGCCGGCGACGTTGAACCGCTCGGTCATCCGGGTGCCCAGATCGGCGTTGAGGACCATCTGCTCGTGTGCCAGGCCCGCGAGCCGCCGGCCCATGAACCGGGCGGGCAGGAGGAAGAAGGGGACGAGGGCCAGAGCACCGAGGGTCAGCTGCCAGGACAGCGACGCCATGGCGCCGACGATGAGGACGAGCGAGATGGCGTTGCTGACGACGCTGGAGAGCACGGAGGTGAACGCCTGCTGCGCGCCGATGACGTCGTTGCCGAGGCGGGTGACGAGGGCACCGGTCTGGGCTCGGGTGAAGAAGGCGACGGGCTGCCGGAGCACGTGGCCGAACACCTCGGTGCGCAGGTCGTAGATGAGCCCCTCCCCGATCCTCGAGGAGAACCACCGCTCGACGAGGGTCAGCACCGCGCCGAGGATCGCCAGGCCGGCCACGATGAGAGCGAGCCGGACCACGACCGCGGAGTCCTTGGGGATGATGCCGTCGTCGATGAGCGACTTGAGGAGCAGCGGCGTCGCGACCACGAGCACCGCCTCGACGACGACCAAGGCGAGGAAGAACCCGATCTGGGTGCGGTAGGGGGCGGCATACCCCAGAACGCGCCTCGTCGTGCCGGGGGTGAGCCGGCGGTCGGCCACGCTGGAGTCCCTGCTGAGGCTCCGCATCGCCTGCCAGCCGTGCATGCTCACAGTGGTGCTCCTCGTCGCTCGTGTGCGGCGTAGTCAACCACCGGCTACCGACAGGTGTTCCTCACGGCCGAGAGCCCGCCACGAACGACACACCGCGTTCGACGACCACCGACGCTCAGGCGAGGGCGACGAGGTCCCGGTAGTCGGTGCTGAAGAGGTCCTCGACGCCGTCGGGCAGGAGAAGGATCCTCTCCGGCTCCAAGGCGTCGACGGCGCCCTCGTCGTGGGTGACGAGGACGACCGCGCCCTCGTAGGTCCGCAGTGCTCCGAGGATCTCCTCGCGGGAGGCCGGATCGAGGTTGTTCGTCGGCTCGTCGAGGAGGAGGACGTTCGCCGACGACACGACGAGGAGGGCCAGCGACAGACGGGTCTTCTCCCCACCTGAGAGCACGCCTGCAGGCTTCTGGACGTCGTCACCGCTGAAGAGGAACGACCCGAGCACCTTGCGCACATCGGTCTCCCCCAGGTCAGGAGCGGCCGACTTCATGTTCTCCAGGACGGTCCGGTCGACGTCGAGGTTCTCGTGCTCCTGGGCGTAGTAGCCGATCTTCAGCCCGTGGCCGGGCTCGACCTCCCCGGTGTCGGGCGGGTCGACCCCGGCCAGCATGCGCAGGAGCGTGGTCTTCCCAGCACCGTTGAGGCCGAGCACGACGACGCGGGAGCCCCGGTCGATCGCGAGGTCGACGTCGGTGAAGACCTCCTGCGACCCGTATGACCTCGACAGGCCGCTGGCCCGCAGCGGGGTCCTGCCGCACGCGGCCGGTTTGGGGAAGCGGAGCTTCGCCACCTTGTCGTGGGCGCGCTCGGCCTCGAGGCCGGCGAGCAGTCGCTCGGCCCGCCGCGCCATGTTCTGGGCGGCCACCGTCTTCGTGGCCTTGGCGCGCATCTTGTCCGCCTGGGCCATGAGGACGGACGCCTTCTTCTCGGCGTTGGCCCGCTCGCGCTTCCGGCGCCGTTCGTCGGTCTCGCGCTGCTGAAGATAGGCGCGCCAGCCGAGGCTGTACTGGTCGAGCTCACCGCGGTTGGCGTCGAGGTGGAACACCTTGTTGACGACCGCCTCGAGCAGGTCGACGTCGTGCGAGATGACGACGAGCCCTCCCTTGTAACCCCTCAGGTGGTCGCGCAGCCAGGTGATCGAGTCGGCGTCGAGGTGGTTCGTCGGCTCGTCGAGCAACAGGGTCTCCGCGCCGGAGAACAGGATGCGCGCCAGCTCGATGCGGCGCCGCTGGCCGCCGGAGAGGGTCCCCAGGGTCTGCCCGAGCACCCGCTCGTCGAGGCCGAGCGCACCGGCGATCGCGGCGGCCTCGGACTCGGCGGCATACCCGCCGGCAGCCGTGAACTCGGCGTCGAGCCGGGTGTAGCGGCGCATGGCCCGCTCCTGCCTCTCGCCCGCCTCGGTGCCCATCGCCACCTCGGCGGCGCGCAGGTCACGCACGATGGTGTCGAGCCCACGCGCGGACAGGACCCGGTCCCGCGCCGCGACGTCCAGGTCGACTCCACGCGGGTCCTGGGGCAGGTAGCCGACCTCGCCTGTGCGGGTGATGGTGCCGGCGGCGGGCTGGGTGACGCCGGCGAGGGCCTTCGTCAGGGTCGTCTTGCCGGCGCCGTTGCGCCCCACGAGGCCCACGCGGTCCCCGGGTGCCACCCGGAAGCTGACGGCGTCGAGGAGCAGGCGGGAACCTGCACGCAGCTCGACGGAGGCAGCGGTGATCACGGAAGGCCTTTCGAAGGGGTGCGGACTCGCGCGTCACGGGCGGTGCGCGGGACGCACGGCAACGGGCTGTCGGCGTCTAGTCTAGGTGGCCCTGCGCACCGCGCGGTCATCCCCCGGCTTCGGAGGCCATGCATGAGCTTCAACGACAACGTCACCCTGGACACCTCTCAGGTGAGCGGTGGAGGCGGCGGCGGCGGTCCGGGCGGCATGGTGGTCGGTGGCGGCCTGGGCGGGATCGTCATGCTCGTGCTCGCGCTCATCTTCGGCATCAACCCCGGCAGCCTTCCGGGCGGGGGAAGCGCCTTCGACCCCGGCCAGGTCCAGGCCGCGGGAAACCAGGACGAGAACGCCTTCGAGGAGTGCAAGACCGGCGCCGACGCGAACCGGAACACCGAGTGCCGCGTCATCGGCACCGTCAACTCCGTCCAGGCCTTCTGGGAGGGGGAGCTGCCCCGCTTCGGCAAGCAGTGGCAGCCCACCGAGACGGTGCTCTACAGCGGTTCCACGCAGTCCGCCTGCGGCACCGCGAGCAACCAGGTGGGTCCGTTCTACTGCCCGCTCGACAAGCGGGTCTACATCGACGCCGAGTTCTTCCAGATCCTCGAGCAGCAGTTCGGCAGCAGTGCGGGTCCGCTCGCCCAGGAGTACGTCGTCGCCCATGAGTACGGCCACGCCCTGCAGGACCAGCTCGGCCTGCTCGACCGGGCCCAGCAGGACCCGCAGGGTCCCGAGTCCGGGGGGGTGCGGATCGAGCTCATGGCCGACTGCCTGGCCGGCGCGTGGGTGAACCACGCGACCACGGTGAAGGACGAGGACACCGGGCAGGCGTTCCTCAAGCCCTTGACCGACCAGGACATCCAGGACGCGCTGTCGGCCGCAGCCGCGGTCGGTGACGACCGCATCCAGGAGAAGACCCAGGGCCGGGTGAGCCCCGAGAGCTGGACCCACGGGTCCGCCGAGGCGCGCCAGCGGTGGTTCCTGCGGGGCTACGAGACCGGCGACCTCAACCAGTGCGACACCTTCGCGGTCGACTCCGTCAACTGACTCACCACCGCGACCACGCGGCGGCTACTCCTCGATCGTGACTCGCACGGCGCGGCCGCGGTCCACCGCGTGCTCGAGCACGGACAGGCGCGGGTCAGGAAGGTCGTAGAGCTCACGGCGTGGCAGGTTGCGGATGCCGTCCAGCCCGGGCTCGTCGAGCAGCGCCGCCGCGAGCGCCCGGTCGCCTCCGAGCACGAGGCCCTCCAGCGGGATGCCGGTCAGCAGGCGGACGGCGTGCTCGGCAGCGGCGCCGACGAGCTCGTCGGCCTGGTTGGCCCGCCGCCGCGCGAAGCGCTGCTGGCTCCAGCCACCGGCCGCGGTCCGCGACTGCACGTAGCGCGACCCGACCTTGTGCGCCGTGAGCCGGCCTGCCTCGGCGACGCCCACGGCGTAGCCGCCCCGGCGGAGGAGCAGCACGGCGAGCCGGTCGTGGTCGAAGCGCTCGAGGCCTGCGACCCGCTGGGGACCCTCAGGGTTGTTGGCGTGGAAACGCTCGAGCCAGCCGTCGAGCCGCTCGGGCGAGACCTCGACGACACGGGTGGTCACCTGCGGCGGATCAGATGTTGAAGCCGAGGGCCCGCAGCTGCTCGCGCCCGTCGTCGGTGATCTTGTCCGGGCCCCACGGCGGCATCCAGACCCAGTTGACGCGGTACGACGAGACCAGCCCCTCGAGGGACTGGGCGGTCTGGTCCTCGATGACGTCGGTGAGGGGACAGGCGGCGGAGGTCAGCGTCATGTCGATGACAGCGTGGTTCTGGCCGTCGACGGTGATGCCGTAGACGAGACCGAGGTCGACGACGTTGATGCCGAGCTCGGGGTCCACGACATCGCGCAGGGCCTCCTCGATGTCGGCGACGTTGGCAGGGGTGCTGGTCTGGGTCACTGCTGGGCTCCTTCGGCCTGGTGCAGGGCATCGGAGAACGCCATCCACGACAGGAGGGCGCACTTGATGCGGGCGGGGTACTTCGCGACGCCGGCCAGGGCGACGCCGTCGCCGATCTTCTCCTCGTCGCCGGGGTCCTCCCCCTTGCTCGTGAGCATCGAGTGCATGGCCTCGTACGTCTCACGGGCGTGCGTGACGGACCCTCCGGTGATCTCCTCGGCGAGGATCGACGCCGAGGCCACGCTGATCGAGCAGCCCATGGCGTCGTAGGACACGTCCTCCACGACGGCGTCGCCGCCACGCCGGGAGACATGGACCCGCAGCGTCACCTCGTCACCGCAGGTCGGGTTGACGTGGCGAACCTCCGCCTCGAACGGCTCCCGCAGCCCGGCGCGCACCGGCCGCTTGTAGTGCTCGAGGATGAGCTCCTGGTAGAGGTCCATCAGGCGTGCACCTCCAGCCCGAACATCGCGGGGACGCGGTCGAGAGCCTCGAGGAGCACGTCGACCTCACCGGGGGTGTTGTAGGCCGCGAAGCTCGCGCGGGTGCTCGCCTGCGCCTTCAGTGCCCGGTGCAGCGGCCAGGCGCAGTGGTGGCCGACGCGGACGGCGACACCGCGGTCGTCGAGCACCTGGCCGACGTCGTGGGCGTGGACGCCGTCGACGGTGAACGCCACCGCTCCCCCGCGCTCGCGGAGGTCGGCCGGCCCGAGGACCCGGACCCAGGACCGGGTGGCGAGTCCGGCGAGCAGCCGTTCGGTGAGGGCCTGCTCGTGCGCGTGGACACGGTCGAGCCCGAGGTCGGTGATGTAGTCGCAGGCGGCGGCGAGACCGACGGCCTGCGCGGCCACCGGCACCCCCGCCTCGAACTTCTGGGGCACAGGGGCATACGTCGCGCGCTCCATGGTGACCGTCTCGATCATCGAGCCGCCGGTGAGGAACACCGGCATCTCGTCGAGCAGCTCGGGCCGACCCCACAGGACGCCGATCCCCAGCGGCCCGAACATCTTGTGGCCCGAGAAGGCGAGGAAGTCGACGCCGAGCCCCCCGACGTCGACCGGAAGGTGCGGCACCGACTGGCAGGCGTCGAGCACGACGAGCGCCCCGACGGCATGCGCGCGCGCGACCAGCTCCGTGACCGGGTTCAGGGTGCCGAGGACGTTGGAGACGTGGGTGAAGGCGAACACCTTCGTGCGCTCGGTGAGGAGGCCGTCGAGGTCGGTGAGGTCGAGCCGGCCGTCGTCGGCGACCGGCACCCAGCGCAGGGTCGCTCCGGTCCGGCGGCAGGCCTCCTGCCAGGGAATGAGGTTGGCGTGGTGCTCCATCTCGGTGACGAGCACTTCGTCACCCGGGCCGAGGCCGAACCGGTCCCCGTGCCCGCCACCGCCACCGGCCGCCGCGTTGCTGAACGCGTAGGCGACGAGGTTGATCGCCTCGGTGGCGTTGCGGGTGAAGACGACCTCCGACGCCCGACCCCCGATGAAGCGAGCGATCGTGTCGCGGGAGGCCTCGTAGGCGTCCGTGCCCTCCTCGGAGAGCCGGTGCGCTCCTCGGTGCACGGCGGCGTTCGTGCGCTCGTAGAAACCGCGTTCCGCATCGAGGACCTGGCGCGGCTTGTGCGAGGTCGCACCCGAGTCGAGGTAGACGAGCGGGTGCCCCCCGCGCACGGTGCGCGTCAGGATCGGGAAGTCGGCCCGGATGCGGGCCAGCTCCTCGTCGGGAAAGGGGGCGGCAGTCACTCAGGCCTCGGCGGTCTCGGCAAGGAAGCGGTCGTAGCCCTCCGCCTCGAGGCGGTCCGCGAGCTCGGGGCCACCCTCCTCGGCGATCCGGCCGTCGACGAAGACGTGGACGAAGTCGGGCGTGATGTAGCGCAGGATGCGGGTGTAGTGCGTGATGAGCACCACGCCGGCGCCGGTGGCCTCCTTGGCGCGGTTGACGCCCTCGGACACCACCCGCAGGGCGTCGACGTCGAGGCCGGAGTCGGTCTCGTCGAGGATCGCGATCCGGGGGCGGAGCAGCTCCATCTGGAGGATCTCGTGGCGCTTCTTCTCACCGCCCGAGAAGCCCTCGTTGACGTTGCGCTCGGCGAACGCCGGGTCCATGCGGAGGTTCCCCATGGCGCCCTTCATGTCCTTGACCCAGGTGCGCAGCTTCGGCGACTCGCCGTCGATGGCGGTCTTGGCGGTCCGCAGGAAGTTCGACACCGACACGCCGGGGACCTCGACGGGATACTGCATCGCGAGGAAGAGCCCTGCCCGGGCGCGCTCGTCGACCTTCATGGCGAGGACGTCCTCACCGTCGAGGGTCACCGAGCCGGACGTCACCGTGTACTTCGGGTGACCGGCGACGGAGTAGGCGAGGGTGGACTTGCCCGACCCGTTGGGGCCCATGATGGCGTGGGTCTCGCCGGACCGGATCGTCAGGGTCACTCCGCGGAGGATCTCCGTGGCGGAGCCCTCCTCGGTCTGGACGGAGACGTGGAGGTCCTTGATCTCAAGGGTGGTCATGCGGTGCTCAGCTCTCCTCGGACAGGGCGACGTAGACGTCGTCGCCCTCGATGCGGACGGTGTGGACGGCGATGGGGATGACGGCGGGCGGACCGGTGGGCTCGCCCGTACGCAGGTCGAAGCGGGACCCGTGGAGCCAGCACTCGACGGTGCAGCCGTCGAGCTCGCCCTCGGACAGCGAGACGTTGGCGTGGGTGCACGTGTCGTCGACGCAGTGCACGTCACCGTCCTCCGTGCGGACGACGGAGACCCGCCGGCCGTCGATCTCGGCCGCGGCAGCGCCCACCGCGGGAAGCTCGTCGAGGCGGCAGACCCGGACGAAGCCCCTGTCCGTCAGCTGCTCGCTCACCGCTCACCCCCGGACAGCTCGTGCTCGATGGACTGCATGAGCCGGTCCTGCACCTCCCGGACGCCGATGCGACCCACGACGCTCGCGAAGAAGCCGCGGACGACGAGGCGGCGGGCGTCGTCCTCGGGGATCCCGCGCGCCATGAGGTAGAAGAGCTGCTGGTCGTCGAATCGTCCGGTGGCCGAGGCGTGGCCGGCGCCGACGATCTCGCCGGTCTCGATCTCGAGGTTGGGGACCGAGTCGGCACGAGCACCCTCGGTGAGGATGAGGTTGCGGTTCAGCTCGTAGGTGTCGGTGCCCTCCGCGCTGGCGCGGATGAGCACGTCGCCGACCCACACGGTGTGGGCGGTGTCCCCCTGCAGCGCGCCCTTGTACTCGACGTTGGAGCGGCAGTGCGGCGCCCCGTGGTCGACGAAGAGCCGGTGCTCGAGGTGCTGACCGGCATCCGCGAAGTAGACCCCGAGGCCCTCGAACGAGCCACCGGGTCCGGTGTAGGACGCGTTCGTGTTGATCCGGACGATGCCCCCGCCGATGCTGACGGCGATGTGCCGCACGGAGGCGTCGCGGCCGATGACGACGTCGTGCTGCGCGAGGTGGTGGCTCTCGTCGTCCCACTCCTGGATCGTCACGACGGTGAGCTCGGACCCATCGGCCGCGACGACCGAGAGCACCTCGCTGTACTCCGACGCCCCTGTGTGCTCGAGGACCACCGTGGCCCGGGAGAACCGGCCGGCACGCACGAGCAGGTGCCCGTGGACGACCTCTCGCTCGGCGCCGGTGAGGCGGATGCGCACGGGGGTGTCGAGCTCGGCCTCGGCGGGGATGTCGAGCACCGCGACCCCGCCGCTGTGGGCCGCCGCGACGGCGGCAGCCCGGTCGGCCGGCGCCGGGGCACCGCTCGCCCGCCACTCCTCGACGGATGCCGTGCCGAGCGTCACGCCGTCCGGCAGGTCCTGCGCCCACTCCAGGCACGCACCGGTGGGCGCGTCCCGGAGCATGGCGCCGAGCCGGTCGACGGGCGTGAACCGCCACTCCTCCTCACGGCCGGTCGGGAGCGGGAAGTCGGCGACGGCATACGACGTCGTCCGCTCGGCGCGCGACTGGCTCGGGACGAGCGTCGTGGCGTCGTGCGTGTGAGCGCCCTCGGCGGGGCGCTGGGGGGTCAGCAGGCTCATCAGCCGACGGCCCCTTCCATCTGCAGCTCGATGAGCCGGTTGAGCTCGAGGGCGTACTCCATCGGGAGCTCCTTGGCGATGGGCTCGACGAAGCCCCGCACGATCATCGCCATCGCCTCCTCCTCGGACATGCCCCGCGACATGAGGTAGAACATCTGGTCCTCGGACACCTTCGAGACCGTCGCCTCGTGCCCCATCTGCACGTCGTCCTCGCGGATGTCGACATAGGGGTAGGTGTCGGAGCGGCTGATGGTGTCGACGAGCAGGGCGTCGCAGACGACGGAGCTCTTCGAGCCGTGCGCGCCCTCCATGATCTGCACGAGGCCGCGGTACGAGGTGCGCCCGCCGCCCCGAGCGACGGACTTGCTGACGATCGAGCTGCTCGTGTGGGGGGCGGCGTGGACCATCTTGGAGCCGGCGTCCTGGTGCTGGCCCTCGCCCGCGAAGGCGATCGACAGGGTCTCCCCCCGCGCGTGCTCGCCGAGGAGGAAGACCGCGGGGTACTTCATCGTCACCTTCGAGCCGATGTTGCCGTCGATCCACTCCATCGTCGCGCCCTCCGCGCACGTCGCTCGCTTCGTCACGAGGTTGTAGACGTTGTTCGACCAGTTCTGGATGGTCGTGTACCGCACGCGGGCGTTCTTCTTGACGACGATCTCGACGACGGCCGAGTGCAGCGAGTCGCTCTTGTAGATGGGCGCGGTGCAGCCCTCGACGTAGTGCACGTAGGAGCCCTCGTCGGCGATGATCA
>OBLS010000098.1_pt1 | contig 23705 bp, 28 predicted proteins | sample 1519901 | NCBI WGS metagenome assembly OBLS01 (sample SAMEA3113585, study PRJEB22503) | soil metagenome | reverse complement strand
CATCCAGAAGATCTAAATAGCATTTGGTTTTGTGAAGATTGTCAAAGTAGTTTTTTTTTCAATTCAGATGCCGAGGATCATAAAGAAAAAACAGGACATAACAAAATGAGAAAATTTAGTGCAGTTCCTGGTGGAACTATACAAAAATAAATATTCTAATTTCATTTCCTGGCAATATAATAATTCCATTAACAATTCCATATTTAAAAAATAATTGTATTATTTCATACACACCAATGACTCATTTATAATGTAAACTAGTTTTGGTATTTAATAAAGAGAAATAACTTAATTTTTCCATCTACATATTTTTATATAAACATGGAGAAATAAAAATAATCTTGACCAATAAAAAAATTTGTATTATTCATATCCATATTGTTAGAGAATTAAATTATACGTTCTAAATCAATTATTTTTTCAGACAATAGATCAAAACCTTGTTGCCAAAATTTTTTACTAGATATATCAAAGCCAATTTCATTTAATAGAGATTCGGGATTTTTTGATCCTCCTGCTGAAAGTAAATTTAAATATTTTGGGATAAAAGATTTTCCTTCTTTCTTATACATATTAAACAAAGATAAAACTAGAAGATTACCAAAAGCATATGCATAACAATAAAAAGGAGTATGATAAAAATGAGGTATGTAAACCCATTCCCACATAAAATCATCAGAAACAGTTAGTGAACTTCCAAATTGATCATGAAGGTTATTTTTATACAAAGATGAAACACTATCAATATTAGCATTATTTTCAATTACCTGATTATGTGCATCAATTTCAAATAATGTAAAATAGGACTGTCTCATAATTGTTGCATACATATCATCAATTTGTTCTGCTAGCAGAATAGACTTTTCTTGCTTTGTCATTTCTTCTGCTAATTTTTCATTCAACAACATCTCTGCAAAGACTGAAGCTGTTTCGGCTAAAGGTAATGGAGGATGCGAAACAGTAATTGGGAGATTTGAAGAACAAATACTATGTATAGCATGTCCAAATTCATGAGCCATTGTGGAAATGTCACGATACATACCATCATAATTCAATAAAACATATGGAGTTATTGTAGGGGTAATAGTAGAACAGAATGCCCCACTCATCTTCCCTTTTCTAATTTGAGAATCAACATGATTTTTATTAAAAACTATTTCGGCATATTCTCGAAATTTAGGATCAAATAATTCAAAAACATTTAAAACTATTCTTACTGCCTGGTCATAGCTGTATCTCTTTGGTCTTATCCCTTTTTTAACAAGAGGAGCGTATAAATGATAACGTTCCAATTTTTTGACTTTTAACATTTTTGCTTTTAAAGAAAAATACTTTTGAAAAATAATAGAATTTTTTCTACATGTTTCTAATAATGCAGATATTACACTATCACTTATATCATTATAAACATTTCTTACTGAAATTGGTGAATCAAAGCCACGAATTTTGATATTTTCGTCATGCCATTGCACGATTAAATTTAAATAGATTTCACCTAACACTCCACTATTATTTTTATAGACGCTCAACAACGACTTATATGCAGCCTTCCTTTCCTCAGGTTTGTTACTTCTAATGAGTGACATTAATTTTTCCTTATTTACGAATTTTTTTGTTACAATTTTATTATGTTCCCTTATTTTAATCACAAATTCAAAATTATTAGTCATTCGATCATATATTTTTACTAATGCATTTGGACCAGTTACTTCAAATATATTAATAATTTTTTCTTCCTTTTCAGATAAAGTATATTTACCTAAAGTTCTTTTATGTGTTAGATATTGTTGATATACCGGATCAACTGTTTGAATAAGCCTATGTGCATCATTTTCTTTTAGAATATTTTTGAACCATATATCAAAAAAGATCAATTTATTGGAAATTTTAGTACCTAATAATTCCATTTCTGTAACCAATGCAGAATATTCATTTGAAGAAGTATTAGATGAATATTGCAAATGTGCGAAACCTATTACTATGTTTAATATTTCAGAAATCTTCTCTAATTGCAATAGCATATCAGTAAATTTTTGTGAAGGAATATCGTCATTAAGCAATTTGCGATTATTTTCAAATTTTTCAACATCATCATTTAATATTTTTAAATAATTGTGGAGATCATTCTTTTTCTCGTTGACCAATTCTGACAAATTCCAAGGACCTAATTGTTGTTTTTGTAATAGATTCATAGAATATATACAAAACTTACAGTCTTGTATTAATAGTTATCAACTAAGTAAAATTAAAATTAACCAATACTTTATTATTATATAATAATTTGAATAATGATATAATATATATATTTTAAAATATAAGTCCTTTAAACTAGAAATTATAAATTTCACTTTAACTATTGTCAAAAAGTAATTTATCTTAAATCTTCTAACAAACTATCGTCTCGATAATTATTTGGATCAAGTCTAAATCCGTTTGTATTTTCATAAGGAATGTCATTTAACTTAAGATGATAATTTAACTTTCGTTTTTTGAATTGTTTTGTAAGCCATAAAACTAACTGCTGTTCAAGAGTTATCCCTTCTTCCTTGGATATTTCAGGAAAGTGTAATAACAATTTTTCCATAAAAGAAGGATCAAAATATATTTGAAAGAAATCCCAACCTAAAGCAGCGCCATTAGATGATACTTCACAGTTGGTTGGCGAATTAACAAACAATTGCAAACCTTCTATTAATTCAAGAATTTTCTTCCTTTCTTTATCAAAATTCAGACAAGAACCAGAGATTATAATCATTGGTGGTTTTTCTGAGAATTTTTTCAATGACATATATAGAGAATTGGGTTATAAAAACAAATCTAGAAGGTTTTACGATTCAATATATTTATTAAATTTAACTTAACTCTAAGTTCTGTATTGAAAATTAATACCTTGATTGACGAAATATGGTATAGGCAAAATTTTCTCATTAAAATTTTTTATAGTTTTTGTAATCTTAAAAATAAAATAAAGTAATGTTAATACAAATTAAGGGAAAATATAATAAAAATATAATGTTTTACTGCTAATAGGATTTAATAAGGCTTAAAATGACATGTTGATCTCCTTATAAATTAGAAAATAAATATGTACAATAAAGAATCCTCTATTTCTATAGAATACTTCATCTATAACATTGCAAAATAAAAAGCATTTATACTAATATAGAACTTATATTTTAATTACTTCTAATTCAATATTGTTAAGTAAACTCATTATTCTTTGTTTTTCATTTCCTAACCCCTTTTGATCAATTATTATATGTGTAACCTTTTCAAAACATTTTGAAATCATTTGGTTTAACATATCATTGTTTAAATTAATTAAATTGTATTTATTTGCAATATGGCCTATTCCATAATCAGTATCTAATATTAATTTGTTAAATTTTGATCCATAATGATTTCCTCCTAAACCTATTCCAATATATTTTGCATTAATCATTTTCTTTGTCAATATATCTAATAAAGAATCACAAACTACTGATGCAATATTCATATTAGACCATTGGGATTCTGAGGATCCAATTTCAACGAACATAGCAGGCTTTTTTATACTAGTTGGGCCATGATGAGTAGTTTCTATAGTTATATCACATAATGGGACTTTTTCTCTTGATTGGTATATTCTTTTAATATAATTTTTTTGCAATGATGGATAGGCAATTCCTAATTCATATTTGTTTCCACCATAAGAGTTTGTAAAATAATTTCCTGGAAAATGACATGTCAAAGATGGAATCATGCTTTTTGATTGATGTCTAGAAAGAAAAATAAAGACATCGGTCTTTTTACACAAGTCATCAAAACAATCAGTAAATATTAATTGATTTTTAGATATAAATATTGAAATATTATTATATAATGAAGAAAGAAAGCAGGAATTTTCTATTTCATTGAACTTTTTGTATTCTCGCAAATACTCTATCATCGTTTTACTAGCGGGATCTAATTCAGAAGCGATTAATGTAAAAAACATATATGATAAAAATATTGTAAATTATAATAATATTATAGTTATTAATTGAGTCAAATTATTTACCTAATTGAGATCCAAAACATTTAACATTAACACAAAATATCCTATTATATGAGTAATTGGAAAGAAAATAAACAAGATGATTATGATGATGATAATGATGATTTGAATATTCTTACTTTTCCCAATATAAAATATTTAATTGAAGGATTAAATGTATTGCTTCAGAATAATTTAGATGGCGAAAAGAGATCCCAAGTTATCAGTTTAAGAGAAAAATTAATCAATAGATCTAGTTCAATAATAAACGATTTTAATTAATTAAAAGCATTGCTTTGTAAAGACCATTATTGAGATTTCAAATCTTTTACAGTAGCTCTTAAGCGAGTCAAGGATCGAATTTGACCACCGTTAATTTTTTTATACAAGGACCAGTATATTTCACGGTTAACATCATTTCTATCTTTTAATACTTTCAAATGGTATCTCATTGTTCGTATTTTTTTCACATATAGTTCTTTTTTTCCTGTTCTTGCAGTTTTGCGACCTTTCTTAGATCCTGGACCACGTCCATGCTTCTTTTTTACTTCTAGTTTTGCTTTAGCTCTACTTCTAGAAGTTCCTTTGGGTTTCGATGTCCATATAACACCATTTTTTATTAAAGATCTTATATCATCTCTAGTTATAGAATCTGCTATATCGTCAAGCTTATCAGGTTCGAATTTAACTCTATTAGACCCAACATTCAGCATTCTAGCAACTAATTCTCTTTTCTTTTTTAGATTTACAACCATATCTTATTCGCTATCCTTTACTTTAGATGTATTTTGTGTTTTAGAATCTTTTCCTGGATTCAAAACTTTAATTCCTAATTCAGCAGCTTTAGTCAAAATTTCTTTTCTCTTTAATTTTCCAACAACATGTCCTATCCTTATCGCATCTTTTTTTGAATCTAATGATAACAGGTCATTGATATTATATACTAGATTATCAGTATACCCTGATGGATGAAGTCCTCTGACGACCTTTGGACCTCCATAACCAACTTTTACTAACCGAGGGACACCAGAAACTTGTAGTCTCATTTTATTATCTTTTCCCTTAGGTCTTCTCCAGTTTTCTGCAAGCCTATCATATCTCCAGCTTTCTTGTCTTACAAATTTAGGTCGATGTTCTGATACTTTTTTCCTTTTTTCTAGTAGTTCCTTATTAATAACCATGAGTAAGCAGTTAGAATTTAATTCTAATTTTCAATAAATACGTTTCTCTCTGACAAGAGAAGTATGAGTCAAAATATAAGAAAAATATCCTATAGACAACACAAAGATTAATAATTACCAAAAAAAAATACACATATGGGAAAATATGAATTACCTCAGATGCCATATAGTTATGATGCACTAGAACCACATATTGATGCAAGAACTATGGAAATACATCACACTAAGCACCATCAAACTTATACAGATAAACTGAATGCAGCACTTGATAAATGCTCTCCTGATATTCAAGAAAAAGACATTGTCGAAATATTATCTAATCTTGATCAAGTTCCTGCTGATCAAAAAAGTGCCATAAACTTTAACGGAGGAGGATTTGATAACCATCGAATATTTTGGCACAACCTTAAATCAAATGGTGGAGGCGAACCAAGTGGACCTATTGCTGATGCAATCAATACATCGTTTGGAAGTTTTGCAGCGTTTAAAGAAAAATTCTCTTCTACTACTGCATTGATTCAAGGTAGTGGTTGGGGATGGCTTGTATATAATCCATCAACCAATAAAGTAGAATACAAATCAATGCCAAATCAAACAAGTCCACGGACAGAAGGTTTAATTCCACTCTTAGGATGTGATGTATGGGAACATGCGTATTATCTCAAATATCAGAACAAGAGACCTGACTACATTTCTGCTTGGTGGAATGTTATAAACTGGGAAGACGTTTCTCAGCGTTTCAGTAAAATCGCCAAATAAAAATTTTTTTTTATCTTTTCAATCTTTTTTATATTTATAGACTGATTTTTAGAGTTAGGTTACACGAAAATGTGAAACTATTTTTTTAATCAATGATTCAAATGTTTTATCGTTATTGTTAGAATTAAATTCAAGGTGAAAAATTTTATTATCGTTATTTAGAAATATATATTCATTTTTGTTTATAACTAGTCCTGGTTGTGGAGAAAATGAATATATGATATATTTGTTTTTATCGGAAATATCTTCTACTTTTGATATAGTTATATTAGCAATAGACTTCTTTAGCTTTTCTAAATATAATTTAAAGTGATTAGAAAATGTGTCTTTTGGATCAAGAATTTTTGTTTTTATAGTAAAGTATTCTTGAAATGTATCTAGAGAAGAATCTAATGGAGAAATAAAACTAGCTACTACGTTTAAATCTATATCAAAAAACTGATCTTTAAATTCTATAAATGTCCAATCTAAGGGATACATTAATTCAAAAGAATGGTTTTTATTTTGATACACTTTAAAATCAGTTGCAGATTTTAATAATGGTTCTGCAGAGATTTCAGCAAAATTAAAGACAAACAACAAGAGTGATTGTAATAATAATAATAATAATAATGATAACAAAAATAATAATTTCATATTATTTTTTGTATGTCTTGATATTATATATTATTATCCAAACTAATAGAATAAAAACACAATTTATAAAAATATAGTTATTAAATTACAAAATGGAAAAAATTAGGTAAGAGACACTTCGATATAAACATCATCAGGGATTCTTAATCTCATAAGTTGTCTAATGGCTTTATCATCTGCTCCTAAATCAATCACTCTTCTATGAATCCGTAATTCGTATTTATCCCAAGTATTTGTACCTTGTCCACATGGAGATTTTCTTGTTACTACTTTCATTTTTTTTGTAGGTAGCGGATAAGGACCTTTTAAATTTATACCGCCTTTTTCACCTATTCCTTTGATTTCAGAACAAACACCTTCTAATGTGGAAAGATTAGTGCTTGTTAGTTTTATTCTAGCTGATTGAGGCATTATAAGATTTCACTTCTACTTCTTTTGATGTGTTTCTGTAATGGATTTAATAACACCAGCAGCAATTGTAGTACCCATATCTCTTAAGGCAAATCTGCCAATTTCAGGGAATTCTTTGAAAGTTTCTATGGCAAGAGGTCTAACTGGTCTGATTTTCACAATTGCTGCATCTCCTGTTTTAAGGAATTTTGGTTTTTCTTCCAATACTCCTCCTGTTTTAGGATCAATTTTAGCAACAAAATCTGACAAGGTCGCTGCTACTTGGGCTGTATGTGCATGTAATACTGGCGTATACCCAGGCGCCATAGCAGTTGGATGATGGATTACTATTATTTGAGCTTCAAATTCTTTAGCAACATTTGGAGGACTATCTACATGTCCTATTACGTCACCCCTATGAATAGATTTTTTGTCTATTCCTCTTAGATTAAATCCAATATTATCACCAGCTTCTGCGGAGTTCATTTGAGTATGATGGGTTTCTATAGATTTGACTTCTCCAGTTACTCCTGCAGGCATTACAATTATCTTATCATTAGCTTTCACAACACCAGTTTCTACTCTGCCAACTGGTACAGTTCCTACACCTGTAATTGAATATACATCTTGAATTGGAATTCTCAATGGTTTTCCAATTGGTTTTGCTGGTGGATCAAAAGAATCTAGTGCTTCTAACAAAGTTGGACCCTTATACCAACCCATGTTTTCAGATTTCTTGGCTAAATTATCACCTTTCCATCCAGATACAGGAACAAAATTTACTTTACTAGTATTATAACCGACCATTTTTAACATTTTTTCAACGACACCTTTTACTTCATTATATCTTGCTTCTGAATAATTGGAGTCATCCATTTTATTTAAAGCAACAACTACTTGTCCTACTCCCAATGTTCTGCTTAAAAATGCATGTTCCCTTGCTTGGCCTCCAGGTTCGGTAGCGGCTTCAGTCTCTCCAGGTTTTGTAGAAACAACCAAAATAGCTACATCAGCTTCTGATGCACCAGTAATCATGTTTTTAATAAAGTCTCTATGACCTGGGGCATCAATTAAAGTAAAGAAGTATTTTTTTGTTTCAAACTTCTGAAAAGCTAAATCTATAGTAATTCCTCGATCTCTTTCATCTTTAATGCTATCTAAAACCCAGGCATATTTGAAAGTGTCACCTTTACCAGTAGCTTCGGATTCTTTTGCAAATTGTTCTATAGTTCTTTGATCAATAACTCCCAAATCAACCATTAAATGGCCAACAATAGTAGATTTACCATTATCTACATGTCCTGTAACCACGAGATTCATATGTGGTTTCTTGCTTGAGCTCATACACGGAAGAGTATTCATCTGCTTTATTTATATTTCGTTATGATTAGCAATAATTGGATCTCTTTCTAACAGATTAAGATAATAACATTAAAAAAAGTTATTTTACTTTATTACTTTTTTCAGTAAAAAGAATATTAATAGCAAATGAATATCTTCTTTTAATTGATTAATCGTGAAAAACTTTCCGATAATGAAATTGAAGTTAAGTTAAAAGAAATAAAAGACTGGAAAATAGAGAATGGAAAATTATGTAAATCTTTTGAATTTAAAAATTTCACTCAAGCCTTTGGTTTCATTACAAAAATAGCAATAGAATCAGAGAAAGTTGATCATCATCCAGAATTATTTAATGTTTATAACAAAGTTAGAGTTTATCTATCTACACATACGATAAATGGATTAAGTGAATATGATTTTGTATTGGCAAAAAAAATTGACGAGCTATAAGATTACAAAATTAATTGAATAATAAAATAGATTTTTAAAATTTTTACACATCTGCATATAACGAGAATTCATATGGATGAGGTCTTAAAGTAACTTCTCTATATTCATTTGTTGCATGCTCTATTAGTTTTTCGATTACTGAATCATCAAATAGTGGTTTAAGAAACTCTCTGTCAGAATCTAAAGCTTCAGATGCTTCTAATAAACTAGTTGGTAATTGTTTTATTCCCAGTTGACGTCTTCTTATTGGAGTCATTTTGAAAATATCTTCATCAATGGGATCGCCTGTAGATATTTTTTTCTTTATTCCATCTAAACCAGCTGCAATAATAGATGAAAAAGCTAGATATGGATTACATGATGGATCCGGAGCACGAAATTCAATTCTTTTCATATTAGCAAATTTTTCACCTCTAAAATGTCCTGGAATACGTATTATAGCAGACCTATTACCTGTACTCCAAGCAACATAAACAGGAGCTTCATATCCCGGAACTAGTCTTCTATATGAGTTGGTCGTAGGAGCTACAATTGCAGCAAGTGCAAAAGAATGTTCTAATATGCCTCCACAAAAATATCTAGCTAATTCAGAAATTTCAGCATATTCATCATTTTGGTCAAAAAATAAGTTGTTGTTATCATTCCAAAGACTTACATTAACATGTAAACCCGATCCATTATCAAGTGCTATTGGCTTTGGCATCATAGTAGCTATCATATTATGCTTTTTTGCAACATTTTTTACAATATACTTATAACTCTGAACCGAATCTGCCATATTTACTAATCTATCGTATCGCATATCTATTTCACATTGTCCAGCTGTTGCAACTTCATGATGGTGTGCATCACATGCAATTCCAAAATTATTGCTTAGAATATCTACACATTCATTTCGCAAATCAACTAAAGTGTCCGCGGGAGCGCTAGGAAGATAACCTTCCTTTAAATTTAAAGTATATCCAAAGCCATCAGAAGCCCAAGGAGCTTCTTTTGAAATAATCTCATAACTTTGACTGTGATAAGGTGAAAGAGTATTTACTAACAGATTATCAAAAACAAAAAATTCAACTTCTGGTCCCCAATATGAAACTTCATAACCATTTTCATTAACATATTTTTCAGCTTTCTTTGCTATACCACGAGGATCTCTCGAAAATTGTATTCTATTAGATCCTCCACTTAAAATATCGCAAATTAACCTGCATGTTTTGTATTTCTCTATCCATGGAATCATAGCATAAGTAGAAGGATCAGGTCTAATAATTAAATCAGATTCATGAATATCAGTAAATCCACGAATTGAAGAACCATCAACTTTCGGTAATCCATTTTCAAAGTCTGTTTTTTTAAACATATTTGTAGAAATAGTAATATTATGGAATTTTCCGAAAAGTCCAGTAAATTGTAAATCTATAAACTTTATATCATCTTTTTCTAATTTATCCATAACATCATCAGTGCTAAAATTTTGTTGTTCAAGTCTTCCTTCAATAATCTTATATGGCAAATCAGTTGATAGTAATCAAGGATCTCATAATTAAGGCTTTCAGAAATTTAAGAAGAAAAACGGAATTATTTATAAATTAAATCTGCTAGAATACTAAATTAATGTCTGACAATATGGAAGATTACTTTACTCTTGAAATGGCATATAGTATTCTTTTAAAAGAACATCAAATTCCATCTTTACAAGAAATACCTTATGATACTTATCAAAAATTAGCTATTACTATTGGTAATTTAAAATCAAAGGAATATGAAATTACGGAAAAAAAAATTGTACAGAAAGTTATTGAAAATCTCACAATAATATCGCATCTTTTACTTCAAACGCGAATGGAAAAAATCACTATAGGAAATGTAAATTCTAATTTAGAGATGAGTTATTCTAAAATGACAGATGAAGAAAAATACATAATCGATCAAGAAATTCAGTCAAAAAGAAAAAGAACGCAAATAATTACTCTGATAACCAATGGTCAGCCAAAGATTTTAGAAAAAATAACAGACATAATTAAACAAAAAAAATTACTAATTAAATTTATAAAACCAATGGAACAATTCGTTGGAGTAGATATGTATAAATACGGTCCATTTTGCGTTGATGATATTGCCAACCTACCTTTTGAAAATGCATTATCTCTTGTTAATAGTAAAATGGCAACAGAGGTTTTTCCAATATTTGATTAATATTTTATAATTAAAAGGAAAAGAAAATATTATGAACAATATTCATTTAAATATTGACACATAATGAAATAGACATTGATCAGTTTATTTTACTAACTATTTATCCTAGCATTGCATTATTTGGAATTACTTTTTTTGCAAAAAAGGCTAAGTTATCATCATCTATTCAATACTGTTTACAGGCTTTTACCTGTATTGTATTTTCAATTATATATTTGATTTTAATTCCTAATGGAGGAGCTCACGGATTAGCAATAGTGCTATTATTGTTTAGTGGGATATTATTGTTAATGGCAAGAAAATATAAAATTCATCCTGAGGAAAATGATAAATCATCATCTAAAGAAATTCCTTTTAATTAAATTTATGTAATAAGTTTTAAGAATGATATGATGATAAATATTTTAAAATTCTAGAGAACATGATTTTAAAAATTTTCCGGATTGATAATAAAAATTTATTTTATTTTTATTATGTATTATCTTTACTTTCTTCTTTTTTTATTTCATTTTCACTTAAATTTTCTTGATATGATGAAACTAAAACAACATTATCATCAAGAGACATTCGTACACGAACTTTTCTTGGAGGATTCGTTTTGCCTTTTTTCCAGATTTCTCTATTTAACTCTTGATCTATTTTTATATTTTCATTTTTCATATGACGTTTAGCAAACTCCTTAATCATATTGATTACTCTATCAGTTCTTCGATATTGAGGAGTTAGCCAGGCCTTTCCAAGATTAATTGTATATACATGAGTAGCATTTTCATCAGATTTTGACATCTTCATAAATCACCATTTTTAACCGACATTTACATCAGATCTTCTCCATAATCTACGTTTTGGATTAGATCGGACTTGTCTATGTGTTCTAATAATAACCCAAGCTGGCACCGGTCTATTTTGTTTAATCTTCCTAATCAATCTCTTTTTTCTGGATGTATTCTTTCGGGCAGCCATCCACTAAATAAATAATTTTCTCACTTTTAAGTGTTGATATCTTATATTTAAGAAAAAATGGATTAAGATAATATAAAACTAAATCATGTTAATGATATGATGAAGCTTTGTAATTTATGTTTTGAATTCGTTAAGACTATTACAAATGAAAAAGATACCAAGAATATCAAAATTGTTGAAAAGAATCAATGTAATGGATTATACCATAAAAAATTAATAGATAGTTTTAAAACATAAAGACGATTAAAAATTATAATTACATTCTTTACAATAATCATAGATATCACCATCAAGATGGTTAAAATGAGTTTTACATGTTCTACACGTATGATGGACTTCGTCAAATCCATCAGAAGATATGAATTCGAAATAATCTAAATTTTGACTTTTACATTTTATACATCTACAACCGCAAAACATATATAATAATAATAATTTTTCATCTATAAATTAGTTTTTACATCTACACAACAATAATAATAAAAGATCAATAAGATTAACAATATTTAATATATAATATTAGCATTTTATGAAGACATATAATATATTAACAAATATATTCTACAATCTTAATTGAAATCTAAAGGTTCTGCAAAAAGTGAATATTGAGAAGAATCTACTACCTTGACTTTAATTATTTGTCCTATGTTAAGATTTAATTTCTCAGCATTATTTATAATTATAGATTTATAGGCATAATTCCTTCCTTGTACTAATGTATTTGTAATTTCATCAACATATACATCACCAATCCAATCATTCCATAAAGAATTTCTTTTTCTTGAAATATTCCGTGAAAGATTATGTAAAATTTTAGAACGAAATTTTTTTTGATCAGAAGATATATTCTTTAACTTGGAAGAAACTGTACCTGATCTCTGACTATATTTTGATATATTTACTATATCTGGTTCAGTTTCTGTAATTAGATCCATTGTATATTTAAAATCCTCATCAGATTCATTTGGAAAACCTACAATGATATCAGTCGCTATTGTAATTTCAGGAATATATTTTCGAAACTCATATACAGCATTTTTAAAAATATTAACATCATGGCCTCTATACATTTGTCTTAAAATTTTATTACTTCCGCTTTGAACTGGTATATGTATGAATTTAAAAATCTTCTCTTCGTTTTTGTATAATGATATGAGATCGTATAAAATCTCAGACAAATACATCGGATTCATCATTCCAATTCGTAGTTTATAATTTCCCTCTAATTCAGTACATAATTTTAATAATTCAACTAGATTTGAATTAATATCTTTGCCGTAACATCCATTGTCAGTTGATGTCAACCAAATCTCATTACAACCATCATTAATATCATTTTTTATTTGGGCAACTATAGATCCTGGACGATAACTTTTAAGATTACCCTTTGAAATTTTGGTTTGACAAAATGAACAATTACTTAAACAACCTGATGCAATCTCTACAATACTAATAGACTTATTCAATCTTATCTTTGGTAAATTTATTTTCTCAATAGATGAATCTTCAAGGAATACAGTTTTGTTGTTCGAGAGTGCGAGATTAGCAGATTCAATGGATCTATCTAAAGAATTTGGACCTAATAAGCTAACTTTTGAATTAATTCTTTCTATTTTTTTACGTTCTGTTTTTGCAAGACAGCCTGCTACTATTAATGGTTTATTATCTAAAGTCAATTGTTTAATGCGGTGAAGCATTTTATGTTCAGTCGAATCTTTAACCGAACATGTTACAATTATATTTAGATCTGCCTCATCAATACAATTAACAATATTATACCCATAACTTTTTAACATGCCAGATATAATTTCTGAATCTGCAATATTGGCCGAACATCCATATGCTTCAATCCATACGTTTTTTTTTATGTTTTTATTTGATTTTATTTCATTTTCATATTCTGATATAATATTTTTATAATTATTATTAACTTTAGCATCTTTGTTCAAAAGTGAAATAGATTCAATAAGATCTGGTTTTATTTGTTGCATTAACTATTATTTAAATCCTAAATCAATTATTCTATATAACTATTGAGATTATTAAACAAATCAATGAATCAAAGAAATAAAGATTCAAAATGAATATTTTTTTTCTAATTCATTGTAGTTAGATAAGTTAACAAGATCATTAAATTCCTGAAAAGTAATCATTTTATTTTTTAATTCTTTAGTAGTACCTGTTTTCTTTAAGGTTTGAAGAGTCTGCTTTATTGCAAAAGTTGATGAATATAAGGCAGATAAGGGAAATACGACCATTTTATAACCCATTTTTTTTAGCTGATTAGCAGTTAGGTTAGGAGTTACTCCTTCTTCTATCATATTGGCTAGAAGAGGAGCCTTAATTTCTTTTGCAATCAATTCCATTTGATCAATGGTTTTTGGTGCTTCGATAAAAATTACATCAGCACCAGTTTTTATATATTCTCTTCCTCTTTCTAGGGCTTCTTCTATTCCAAATTGCGCAAGGGAGTCTGTTCTAGCGACTATGATAAATTCATTATCTTCTCTTGCATCTATGGCAGCTTGTAATTTTAGAATATATTCTTCCTTTGGAATTACAGTTTTACCCGTCATATGACCACATCTTTTAGGCCATACTTGATCTTCTAAAAAAATGCCTTTTGCACCAATTCGCTCCAGATCTTTAACTATTTTCCAAACATTTAATGGGTTCCCATAGCCTGTATCTATATCAACAAGAATAGGAATATTTACACAATTAATAATTCTTCTTGCATTTTCTAAGGTTTCTCCTGCATTCAGAAATCCAAAATCAGGCATTCCTAACAGAGAGGCTGATGTACCATATCCTGTTTGAAATGCTGCTTGAAATCCTACATCCTCTGCAATTTTAGCAGTTAAAGCATCATATACTCCAGGAAGAATTATAATATCACTATCATTCGCTATACGCTCTCTAAGAGATTTTTTATACATTACCATAAGAGGTTAATTAATTTAATAAATAGATTTAAAACTTATTTGTTATTTTTGAGTTCATAAAGATCATAATTAGTTTCAGAATATTTAGAAATGCCTATCATGCATTGTCTACAAGAATAATATTTTACAGGTGGATCATGACTGATTGATCCATTTAGCCATACCATCATAGTTCCGCATACAGGACATTTCATCGTCATTGGTTGTTAATCGTAAAAATTCAATATATGTTTTGTTAATATTTATAAAAATATTTCTTTATTTTATATTTAAAAGAAATATTAATAAATCGCTAGTGATATATTTTATTCATGATATCCCATTGGTTCTCAAGAGTAAATAGTGTTATTCCCAGAGGATTCTCAAGACAATATATTTTAAACTTGTTAAAAGAGAAACCAATGAGTGGGAAAGAAATCATAGATTTTGCAATTTATGAAAGCGAAGGAAAATGGAAACCATCTCCTGGTCTTATTTATCCTATGCTTGGTAGATTACTAGAGGAGGGATTAATTTCAGAGACAGAAAATGGAAAATACAAAATTACTCACAAAGGTGTTGGAATTGCAGGAGATATTCAAACAATACAAAAGATATTACAAAAACAATTAGATGTGATGTTTAGATTTGGAAGTATAGGAAGATTTATGGCTATGGATCTGATTGATAGAGTATCATCCATAGGATCAACATTAAGTTCAAATTTAGACAAAATGACTGAACAGGAACGTGAGAAATATAAAGAATTTTTAATAACAGAATTAAAGAAAATTGAAGAGCAAGAAAAGGAATTAAAATAAAATTTTTTGTAGATATAACCATAAAGAAGATTATAAATGCTTAAAAAAGATCAGTATCAAATAGTATTGTGACCTCGGAACTCTTTGCATCTATTAATGAATTAACAGAAAAAATTGATCAGATTGAAAAAGATATTCAATATGATACAAGTAAATTAATAGAAGAATATAAAACTATTAGTGAAAAAATGAATGAAAACCAAAGCTATTTTCTATCAGGGATTCAATATGGATTACCAGGAAAATCATATTTATTAACTTCTAAAGGAATCGCGGTACTAGGGGAAGAGACAATTGAAATTAGTAAATTCATTAATGATGTTATAAATTTTGCAAATAATCCAAAGAGAAAGATAGAGATATTACGAGATCTAGTTACTCATTTACACAAATCTGTTGAAACTATAAAAAATAATTCTTCCTAAAGAGCAATTTTATATAGATTTAAAAAAAGCTTAGATGATATCAATCATTAGATTTAAAGGTATTTTATTACTACGCAAACCTATTCGCAGTTTATTGTTTTGATATTCAATATCTCCAATGTTATCAAAAATACCCCTTGAAGAAAGATGAATTTTACTACATTGAAGATAGATCTTGTAGGAACCCTCTTTTTCATTATGAGAGCCCGATAGGAATTTTACTTTTCTTAAATTAACTAATTCATCCAATTCTCGACATATAGGCCTCATCAAAGTCCAAGCCTCTTCTTCTCTCAAAACAATAGAAAATAGAACCCTTACAAATAAAAAATGTTACGCTATACAAAAATCATTTAATTATTTTACAGTAAATTCGAATTTAGCAGATTCTGGATTTATAGGAACAAAGTTTATTCCAAGAACAGGTATATTAATTGAATAATCTCCTGGTGATGAAAAGGTAAAAGGAATAGTAACAGAACCTTCAGCTGTATGAAGAAGAGGTTGACTAATTTGTTTTGCAGCAGAAAATATTTCTTCTCCATTATTTAATATTTGAAAATCATAATCAACATGAACCTGAATTTTATCTGTACCAGGTTCAAAAAAATTGATCTTAAATTTAACTTGGTCATTTGTATTAATTACTTCAGACGAAGGAGAAATACTTACATCTAAGGATCCATCAGTAGTAGATTGAACTAAATTTGGATTCATAACACCAAAAGAATCTACAAATGTCGCTCCTCCTAAAAAGGCAATTGTTATAAAGGATCCTACTATTACAAAACAATTCGAATATTTTTGTATCATAGTGAAGATTGAGGAATAGAATATATGTATTTATTCATTACCCAATTAAACATAAATAATAATATTAATCATTGATATCTTAACATCCATAATAATTCATTCTTAAGAATGCTTAAAATAGAGTATTCTTAATTAATATACTAACAATAAGACTATAATATATTGAAAAATAATGTAATCATACAATAAATAGCAATAACGGAATTAAACTTCGTTTAGTTATTTATAGTCACTTAAAGTCAAAAGTAATAATAAAATTTGCAAATTTGAAATGCAGTTAATTATATGAATGAATGAAATAGGTCAATGTTAATTAGGCAAATTCATAATTAAAAATCCACGTTTATTTTGATTTTTTTGCTAGATTCTATGCTTTTAATTTTAATATTTGAGTTTATCTTTTAGAAATAGTCTAGAAAACAACAATAAAATAATTCTAAATTGTTTTAAAATGAGAATAGAATAGAATATATTTTAGTTTTCTATCCTTTTTTTATAAAGAATAATTTTTTTATTAAAAGTAAATGAGACTAAAAGGTTCTGTAGCTATCTAATGGAATTATTCTGTTGTTTGCAATTCATCCTCAAACAAGTTTTTTCTCACTTTTATTGGAACGTCATAGTATGAGGCTAATGCAATAGCATCAGATGCTCTATAATTACGCAAAATAAGTGTATCCTTTCTGCCTCTAAAATATAAGTTAGCTCGTAATACTGATCCACTCATATAAATTCGAACTTCCATTAATAAGAGATCTTGCATTACAGCTATTTCTTCAACTAAATTATAAATAGTCGGAATAGTATTTTTGTCTCCTTCTCTAAATCTGAGTATATGTTTTGCAACTTCACCAGAAAATGCATTAATAGGAAATTCCTTTCCTTCTATAGATTTTAAAATTAAAAAACCTTCTAATCCCAAATGATCAGCGTATCCAATATTGCTAATCTCCACTTGAATATATTCATCATTTGATGAAAAAATGTCGTTCATCTCTATTAGTATTATGATAAACTACGAGATAAATTTTTCATATATTTATATAATAATAAAATTTAATTTTGGCAGTTTATTTTAATATAGCATTTATAACTATGAGAATAAAAGAAAATTTCTTTAGGAATAAAGGATTAAGAATAATACTTTTTAGTATTTCATCATTAATATTCTCATATAGCATTTATTCAAACTTTACAAACCCATATTTTAATGATATAATTATGTTTACTCCAATATTATTTAATTTATCAATAGGAATACTAATAATAACATTTATTTCATCAATAGCTATTTGTTTTGGATTATGGAATATTTATGTTTCACAAGAAATAACAAAAAATAATTTAAGATATTACATTTCATTACCATTTAAAGAAAAGAGATATACATTGATAATGATTTTAGCAGCAATTTCTTATAGTATCATTTTTAGTTTTCTTTCTCAGATATTTATCTTTAGTGATAATGTGACGAATTCTTTTGAGGATAAAAAACTCATTCCATCAATAAAAATAGTTCCATGCTGTAACACAATAGGATATGTACCTATGACATACATCTATTTAGCTGAAAATTTTTTTATCTTTCTAATTCCAATTAATATAGTATTATTATTCATTGTATCCTTATTAGTAGGATTTAATATTGCAATAAATATTTTTATGATCAAAAAACTAAAAGAAGATAACAATAAACAATCAAAGTTTTTAGGAAGTATAGGTGCAACATGCGGATTATTTATAGGATGTCCCACTTGTGCAGGAAGTATAATAGCAGCAATTTTTGGATTTAGCGCAGGAACTACCACTATATCATTATTGGCATCATTTCAAACTATCTTTATTATTATAAGTATACCTGCATTAATAAGTGCGCCATTCCTAATTGCAAAGACTTTAAAAAATAAAATTAGAGTAATTTCCTAATTTTCTTAAATAAAAATGAATTAAAAAGGTTTATTTAAATTATCATAAGACCTAAGAATAATTTCCTAGAACTTTTTTTTTAAAAAAAGCCTCTAAAAATTTATGATTACCAGATTGAATATCAGTTAAATAAAATAATAGTTATTTTTAATAAATTGAGAGATAAATCCATAGAGAGGGTTTTAAAATCATTTATAGAGGAAAAATCATTAATCAAGTTATTGAGAATACTAGAAGAAGAAAATATGAGAAATACCAATATAAAAATGGAGAATATAAAAAGAAAGTCAATACACAGAAATATATCAAATCGCTTTTACAATTAAATTAATATATATTTTTAATTGAATTAAAATCTATTTAAATATATAGCAATATCTTTTAATTCTGTATTTATAAAAAGGAGATAGAATAAATGAAATTAGATTTACCTAGATTTACTGAAAGATTTGGATCAATAAGTCTTCATGGCGTTCAGCGAGTATTTGAACTTGATTCTGGATTAGATAAAGGAAAAAAAGTATCAGAAAATATTACTGGTGTTGGAAATGAAGTCATTTCAGAGATAGAAAGTAAGATGGCCATAGTCATTCCAATAAAAAATGAAAGATTAAAGCTGTTAGAAGGTGTTTTAAGTGGAATCCCTCATGATTGTATGACAATAATAGTCTCTAACAGTCCCAGACAACCTGTTGATAGATACAAATTAGAGAAAGAATCACTTCAACAATTTAATCGATTTGCTAACAAAAATGCATTGATTCTCCATCAAAGAGACGAAGGTCTTGCTGAAACATTAAGAGAAGTAGGATATAATGAATTATTAGGCCCGGATAATTTAATTAGAAATGGCAAGGCGGAAGGAATGGTACTAGGAATGCTTCTTGCTAAAATGGTTAACAAAGAATACGTTGGTTTTATTGATGGGGATAATTATGTACCAGGTGCAGTCAATGAATATGTAAAAATTTTTGCATCAGGAATTGCCATGTCTGATACCCCTTATAAAATGATAAGAGTTTCCTGGATTTATAAACCAAAGATTTCTGAAAGTGGAATTTACTTTTCTAAATGGGGAAGAGTTTCGGAAATTACTAATCACTACTTAAACTCACTTATTTCATATTATACAGGATTTGAAACAGAAGTTATGAGAACCGGCAATTCTGGCGAACATTGTATGTCTATTAAACTCGCTGAGCTTCTTAATTTTTCTTCAGGATTCTCAGTAGAAACGTATGAAATTGTTAATTTACTTGAACAGTTTGGTGGAATATTACCTACAGAAAATCAGGATGCAATGGACAAAGGAGTAGAAGTTATGCAAGTAGAAACCAGAAATCCACATTTTCATGAAGACAAAGGAGAAGCACATTTGAAAGAGATGATTAATGGTTCTCTAGGATGCATATACCATAGTAAAATATGCCATCCAAAATTACAAGAAAAAATACTTGAAGAATTAAAAAATAAATCAACAATAGAGCAAAATGAAGTTCCCCCAATTTTAGAAAAAATAAATCCATTTAAGAAAGTAGATATAAAAGCATTTGATAAAATATTACACGATAAAGCAATTAGTTTGATACATTGGAATTAACTAATTTATTTTTATTTACTTATTATTAAGGTAACAAAATCTCAATATCCTTATGAAAAAGAATTAGGTAGGTTTTCTACATTATTCTTTGTCAATAAATTCATCAGGCCCTGGAGGCTCGGGATTAAGTCCTTTTCTTTTGCGAACATCAGCAATTAGTGTTTTTATAACAGATTGAGGAACAGCCTGCCAACTTTTAAAATAGGTACTCCACATTGCTTTACCTGCTGTTCCACCCCGCATAGTCTCTGATAGATCAAAAGTTTCAGAAGCAGGAACTTCACCTTGCATAATAGCTATAACACCTTTTTGGTCAACGTTTAATAATTTACCTCGTTTTCCAGAAAGAATTCCTGCCACTGTACCTATTTGTTCTTGTGGACATTTTACTTCTATTCCTAATATAGGTTCTAAAAGTACTGGATTTGCTATTAACATAGAACCTAACATTGCTCTTCTGGTTGCTGGCATCAATTGTGCTAATCCTCTGTGAGCCGGATCCTCATGAGGAACAAAATGATTAAGAACAAATTTAACTCCTCTTAAAGTCTCATGTGCTAATGCTCCCGAATGAATCACATCATCAAAGCCTGATTTTATAGAGTCCATTGATTCTTGAATAAATTGAACCCCTTTAGTCTCATCAATCAACATGTTACCTGATGGGTCAATGGCGCTAACATTCCTAGCTTCATCTGCATTCCAGCCTTTTTCTCTAAGTATTTTAGCTAATTCCTTTTTATCCATATCTTCCTTTATTTGTCCTACTTTAATCATGTTAATAATTTCTTCACTAAGTGGTTCTACTCTCATGAATATTTTGTTATGTCTATTTGGCGATTTACTCATTATAGGTCCTCCTTTAGAGCGGATTGTTTCTCTATAATTGATCAAAGGTTGAGAAGTAGTTATAGATAAACCTGCTTCTTGTAATAGAGATGTAGCTATTTCAAGATGTAATACACCCATTCCAGCCATTAATGTTTCTCCTGTTTCTTCATTTATTTTTACAATAAGATTTGGATCTTCTACTGTTATTTTACGAAGAGCTTCTACGAGTTTTGGAAGATCTTTTGGATGTTTTGTCTCTACAGCAATAGTTACTACAGGTTCGGAAACATATTTAATTGATTCAAAAGCAATATTATTTTTTATACTAGAAATTGTTTCACCAGCAACAGCATAATCTAAACCCAAAAGGGCAGGAATATTTCCAGCGGGTAAAACACTAACAACCTCTCTAGTATTTCCCATATAGATATTTACAGATTGAACTTTTCCTGGCCTTTTGGCATCAATTAAATAAATCTCATCCCCATCTTTAATAGTACCTGAAAATAATCGTCCTGTAGCTATTCTACCAGCCTGTGGATCCACATTGATTGTAGTTACCATCATTACGGCAGGTCCTTTTTCATCACAATTTACCAATGCTTTTCCTATATCAGAATTAAGGTCGCCTGGCCATATCTTGGGGATTCTATATTTTTGCGCAACATGAGGTGGAGGATGATGTTGAACAACCATACCTAGAACAGCTTCATGAAGAGGCGCTTTCTCAGAAAGAGATTTTATCTTAGATGGATCATCAGAAGTATATGCCTCATATACATCTTTGAAACTAAATCCTTTTTTCTGAGCTACTTTATAATTAAATCCCCATCTATCTTTAGCAGATCCAAAGGCTACATTATTAGCTTGTATACTTACTTTCCATTTTTCTTTTAATTCTGGTTCAGCATAAATATCTACTAATTTATTGAATTCTGCTATAATATTGGATAACCATTTTTGCATTGCAGGAGGATCTAGACGTAATTCTTTTACCAAGCGATCTATTTTATTTATATACAGAACTGGTCTAACTCTTTCTTCTAGGGCTTGTCTTGTTACAGTTTCAGTCTGAGTCATAATACCTTCAACTGAATCAGAAACAACTACAACTCCATCAATAGCACGTAATGCTCTTGTAACTCTACCAGTAAAATCAATGTGTCCGGGTGTATCAATCATATTTATAACATATTCTTTACCTTCATGTTCATAAAATAGTGTTACATTAGCTCCTCTGATAGTCATCTGTCTATTTTGTTCAAGTTTCATTGAATCTAGAGCTAATGCTTGACCTGCTACAGAAGGAGAAATGATCCCTGACGCTGCTAAAAGACTATCACTCATGGTAGTTTTACCGTGATCTACATGAGCAATAACACCAAAATTACGAATTTGGTCTTTAGTATCAATAATTCTAATTATATCTTGGGTTGATTTGAATTTAGGCATATAGACAAATCAAAAAAAATTAAGAGGGTTATTAAACTTTCCTTGACATAAAAAAGTTAATTTATTAGATTTAGTTATTAGTAATATATTAAATAAATTATTCTCTAGTTTTTTTGATTAGAACTGAATTCTTAATTATAAAAGATATTAAAAGAGTAGATATTATAGAATTTCTTGCAAGATTGCATTTTTTAATATTTAAAAAATAATCCTTTTATGACAAAGAGGATAATATATTTCATAAAGTTGATTATAGATTAATGAATGAATATCAATAAGTATATTTCACAAAAATTTTATTCTGAATATCATAACATTTTCCCACAGCATATATCTAAAGAGTTTTGGCATATTTGTAATACAATAACAGAAATAATCCTATTTACATATTTGCACAAATGAATACAGATTTATCTATAGACAATTACAAAATAAAAAAATGTAATTGTCTGGAAATATGAAGATATTAATGAAAAAGATGGCTTTCCTCTCTTTGGTTGGAAAAAATGTAGATGACCAATATTAAAAGTAAAAATTTCAAATTTACAAATAATGATTGAGCATGTATATCTCTAGTATCAATCCTCTATTTCATTATTTTCAGTTATTCTTTAAAAACACATTATAGGATAAAGATTAGATCAGTAGATCAATATACTTCCATTTATTTGGTTATTATTATTTAACATATTTCTATGACAATTATATAATAACAGAAATTTTGGCCATTATTTATTTTATTGAAATCTACAGAAATACCATTTTTGAGCACTATTTTTATGTTCATGAATGATTTAGATGCTATTAATGAAGTAATCAGCAAATCTACAAAAAATTAAACGATTTAAAAAATATTACTTTTAATAATTGAACATACTTATATTGCGTCATTTAATTAAAAATGGTTCAATGGATATTAGTGACAAGTCAAGAAAATCAATGGAAAGTCTTGGCTTGACAAGTTATGAAATTAAAGTATATTTAT
>OBLS010000097.1_pt1 | contig 23718 bp, 21 predicted proteins | sample 1519901 | NCBI WGS metagenome assembly OBLS01 (sample SAMEA3113585, study PRJEB22503) | soil metagenome | reverse complement strand
AGAAGCGGGCGGCCCTACCTCGGCCACGATTTGCGCGGCCGCTTCTGCGCAAAAGCCCTTGTCGCGCACTTCCCCCAGATGCCACCGCCAATACCGCCGATGACGGCGGTTCCGATGATGCTCGGGGGAAAGATCAGGCCGACCAGTGCCCCTGCGACGGCTCCTCGTTTCGCCCATTTTTCATCGCCAGCATCAGCCGTTTCCTCGATCCGCACCTTCCCGTCGGCCCCGCGAACGATCACGACGGCGTCGACCAACTCGATCGAACCGTCTGGGTCCATTGTCCGGAAGTCCTCGAGGGCTGCCCCGGCCTGCCTCTCGGTGTCGAATGCCGCGACGAAGACCTGCAACGGGGTGTCCGCCATCACGATCGCCTCCTCAGCAGCCCGCTCGCCCTCGGGGCGCAGCACGCCACCGACAGTGGACCAGGGTGCGGTCAACTGTCGGAGAACGCCTCGCGAAGTCGCTGCTCCTGATCCTCGCTGAGATCCGTTGAGATCAGCTCCATGGGCATTCCCACGAACTCCATCTTGAGCCTTCCCATCGCGGCGTGGCCGGACAACAGGAACAGCGCTGATGTACCGGGAACGACCTTGTCTTGCACCGAGCGGATGAAGTCGCGGTCGATCCCGGTGTCGGCCAGATGACCGCTCAGTGCCCCGATGCCCGCGCCCACTGCGGTGCCCAGCAGCGGGACGAAGAAGAGCAGCCCGAAGAGAAAGCCCCAGAAGGCACCCCACCCAGCCCTTGATCCGGTGAGCTCGGACAGGTGCCGCGTCCTCGGCTTCCTCTGATCCGGCGCCCAGCTGACGGTGGCGGCGTCGTGAATGTCGATGTCACCCTCCGCAGCCACGCGCAGGAGAATCGCTTCGGCCCGCTCGGCACCAGCCGGGGTGTCGAACCGCCACACGGTAAGAGAAGCCATCACGAATCCCTCCTCGACGTGTCCAAACTCCGAGACCTATGCCAGGTATGCGCCTGCCGCGAGAACAACGATCGTCAGGCCGGCGAGGATCGCCAACAGCGGCCACACATACCGAAGGTATTTCCCATAGGGGACCCTTGCGATGGCGAGCCCGCCCATGACGACCGCCGATGTCGGCGTCACCAGGTTCAACAGGCCGGAGGCGCTCTGGTACGCCGTGACGACGAGGCTCCGGTCGGCGCCAGCGAAGTCGGCCAGCGGGGCCATGATCGGCATTGCAACAGTGGCCAAGCCCGACGATGAGGGGATCAGGAAGGACAATGGCAGGAAGAGTACGTACATGACGACGGCGAAGGCCGCCTGACCCACGTCGCCCAGCGCATTCTCTGCCCAGTGCAGAACGGTGTCCGTGATCTCGCCGTTGTTCATGACGACGGTGATTCCCCGGGCGATGCCGATGATGAGGGCAACCCCGAGCAGGTCTCGCGCACCATCGACAAAGGTCGTCGTCAACTGGCCCTCCCCCATGTGGCCGACCAGGCCGATGAGGATGGCGAACAGCAGGAAGGATGCGGTCATCTCCGGGAACCACCACCACAAGGTGGGGAGATCGATGTTCAGGTCCTCCCAAGGGATCACGCCGTACACCATCACGACGAAAGCTGCAGCGAATAGTCCGAGAATGACCTTGTGGCGTCCCGTGAGAACGATCTCACCGCTATCGGTGTCCGCTGAGGAGGCGAAGTGGTGCTCGTTTGCCTCTTTCATGTCGTACACAAGCGACGTCGAGGGGTCGCGGCGCACCCGTTCCGCGTACCGGAGCACGAACCAGATACCGACGGCGAGTCCCACGACCAGGATGACGAGCCGCAGCACTAAACCCTCGCTCAACGGAACATCGGCGAAACCGGAGGCGATCCCGGTAGCAAAGGGGTTGACGGTTGACCCGAGCACGCCGATGCCCGCTCCGAGCAGGATCACCAACGCACCAACCATGGCGTCGTACTTCGCGGCAATCATCACCGTGATGACGAGGACGTAGAATGCGAGGCTCTCTTCGGCCATTCCGAACGTCGTGCCACCGATGGCGAAGACCGTCATCAGGATCGGAATCATCCATTTCTCGTGGCCGTGCAGCCGACGCACGAGGAGGGCAATGCCAGCCTGGATGGCGCCCGTCTTCATGGTGATGGCGATGAAGCCGCCGATGACGAGGATGAACAGTGCGACATCGATCGCCCCGAACAGGGTGCCGCTGTTGAAGACGTCGACCTGACCGGTGGCCGGGTCCTCGATCCCGTAGAGGCCGTTGATCGGCGCCTTCAACGAATCGACGAGGATTCGCTGCGGATTGGAGTCGACCTCCTCGTACGTCCCCGGAATCGGAGATCCGTCCGGATCGAGGGCATACGTTCCCGCTGGGATGATCCATGTCGCCAGAGCGGTCACCACGATGAGGCTGAAGAGGATGGTGTAGGCGGACGGTAGCGTGAACCGATGTCGGCGCGTCACGCCCCCGGAAGGGGGCTCGGGGCGGTCGGCCGCTGCCTGTTCCGAGGTCTGGAAGTCACTCGACATGGTGATCTCCTTGGGTCACCGGGGGCTGTTCCGGAACGCCCGCCGCGTTGCCACTGCTCGGTGCAGCCGAGGGGATGACCGGCTGGACGTGTTCGACACGGAACCCTGTGAACGCGTACACGAGGGCGACGAGCGGATTGAGCAGGTTGAAGAATGCGAACGGCAGGTACTGCATCGTCGAGACCCCCAGCACGCCCGTCATGTAGGCGCCGCAGGTGTTCCACGGCACGAGCGGAGAAGTCACTGTGCCCGTGTCCTCGACTGTCCGCGACAGCATGCGCGGAGCCAGACCTCGCTTGGCGAACTCCGTCCGGTAGACCCGGCTCGGCAGGACGTCCGCGATGTACTGATCGCCGGCCACGACATTGAGGCCGGTGCTGGTGGCGGCGACGGATGCGATGAGCCCGGCGTCGGAGCGTGCGCGACTGACGACTGGAGCGATGAGCCGGTTGAGGAATCCGGCCTCCTCCATGATGGCGGCGAAACTCAACGCTCCAAGGATGAGCCAGACCGTGGTCAGCATGCCTGACATGCCTCCACCCGAGAAGAGGTCGTCGATCGTCGCATTGCCGCTCGCGGAGACGAATCCGTTGGCCATGGACTGGTACACGGCCTCGACACCGTCGAGAACCGCTCCCTGATCGGTCTCACCTACGAAGGCACTGACTGCGTCGCCTTGGGTGAAGCAGGCGAGGACGCCAGCAGCGAGCGCGACGCCAAAGATGGCGATGAACGGCGGGACACGTAGGAGGGTCAGCGCAATCAGAAGCGCCAGCGGCAGCAGGTTTATGGGTGAGATTGTGAACGCATCGGCAAGCACAGCGCGTGCTTCGTCGGCACCCACTGCCGATGCCGTCGGGTCATCGAAGACGCCGATGACGAGGAATCCCAGGAAGGCGATCGCGAAGCTGGGGAGGACGGTCCAGGTCATGCCTCGGATGTGTTCGTTGACTGTCACGCCGCCAACCAGGCTCGGCACGAGCACCGTCGTTTCCGAGAGGGGCGACATCTTGTCACCCATGTAGGCGCCGGAGACCACTGCTCCAGCCGTGATCGCGGTCGACATGCCGAGGATCGGTGCCATGCCGACGAAGGCGACGCCCAGGGTGCCGGCAGTCGTCCAGGAGCTGCCTGTGACCGCTCCGACGACCCCACAGATCAAGGCAACGGTTGCATAGAAGATGGCCGGCTTCAGCAGGACGATGCCGTACGACACGACCGTCGGGATGGTGCCTGCCATGTTCCAGGTGCCAATGAGGGCGCCCACCGCGAGCAGGATGAAAACCGCTCCCATCGCGGACGAGACCCCACCAATGGCGGCGTCGCGCAGGTTGGCGCTCGAATACCCGTTCTTCAGAGCTACCAGCGCAGCGAAAGCGGCACTCGTGAGGAGGGCGACCTGCAGGGGGCCGTCAGTGGCGTCGACACCGAACAACGCGATGGTGAGCGCCAGGAGGGTGATCAGGACCACGACAGGCGCTAGTGCGTCGAGCAGGCTCGGCGGCCGCGGCCCGCTGGCCCTTTCCGCTGCCGGTGTCTCGGTCACAACTGCGACGTTCCGTCATACGCGGTGGGACGGGGCGCGTCGCTCACGGCGACCGCAGCCCCGGGGGGATCCGGCTCACGCCCGCCGACACCGGGGTCATTGCGCGCGTAGGCAAGGAGGCCCACGATGGCAAGCGCGATCACGCCCGCGATGACCCAGCGCACGCTCGTGCTCCACATGTGGCTGTCCTCCTAGAGAGGATCCCGCAGGAGCGGGCAGGTCATGCAGTGCCCTCCGCCACGCCCTTTCCCGAGCTCGAATCCCTCGATCTCGACGACGTCGACGCCTGCTTGGCGCATCTTGGCGATGGTGTAGGTGTTGCGCTCGTATGCCACGACGACCCCAGGCTCGAGTGCGACGACGTTGTTACCGTCGTCCCACTGCTCGCGCTCCTGCTGGTATTGGTCACCGCCGGTCTTCACCACTTGAAGCTTGTCGACACCCAGGGCATCCGCGACCGCCCCTAGGAAGCTGGGTTCCACCGTGACGTGGAAGTCGTTGTCGCCTGATCCAGGGCGCAGACTGATGGCCCGGATGTTGTCGACGACCTTCGGGTACGCGGTTGCCTTGTCCCTGTCGAGCAGCGTGAAGACAGTGTCGAGGTGCATGTGCGCGCGGTCTTTCGTCATCACCGCGGCGATGACTCGCTCGGCCGCACCCTTGGCAAAGAGTGGCTTGGCGATCTGCTCGATCATGCGTCCCTGCGAGCGTTCGCTCATCCCGATGAGGACGGCGCCGTTACCGATCGGCATGACATCCCCGCCTTCGAGCGAGGCACGACCGAAGTCGGCAATCTCGAACCGACCACTTGGCCCCTCGGGTGGGTACCAGAACTCGAAGTCCGCCTGGGCGAACATCGGATGCGCCCGGTAGATGGCTGCGACGTTGTATGCCTCGCGCCGTCTGGCCGGCCAGAACATGGGGTTGATCGACACACCGCCGTAGATCCAGCAGGACGAGTCGCGTGTGAACAGGGTGTTGGGCAGCGGTGGGAGCACGAAGGTGCTTGCGTCCTCCAGGGCTGCGCCGATCAGCGACGTCTGGGCGACTGCTGACGGGTCAAGGCCAGCCTCGGCCACCGTGAGCCCACCAACGAGGTGCTTGGCTAGCTGGTCAGGCTTGAGCTCATGGAGCAAGACGCGGATTTCGTCGACCAGAGACCAGCCCACCGTGTACTCGGAGGCGACGATCTCGATAAGCCGCTGCCGCGCCTCGTCGCTCGCGGCGAGTGCCTCGGCGAGCAGGTCCGATAGGAGGAACACCTCGACGTTTCGCTCGCGCATCCGCGCGACGAACTGGTCGTGCTCGTGTTGTGCCCGCTCGACCCACAACACGTCGTCGAAGAGCAAATCGCCGTGGTTTGCCGGGGTGAGCCTTTGCAGGCTCAGATCCGGTCGGTGGACCATGACCTTGCGGAGCTTGCCCACCTCCGAATGCACACCGAACTCGGTCATTGTTCTGCCTTTCTCGCATCGTCCGGGGTAACCGTCGTGCCGGCTTCTGCCTTGACAATCTCTTCGATGTCGTTCAGTGCGCCGATGGCGGCAAGTCGACCCGTCGTCTCCACGAACCGGATGGCTGCGTCGACCTTCGGTCCCATCGAGCCAGACGCGAATCTTTTGGCGCGCAACTCGGCCGTTGTCGCGCGCCCCAGCCGACGTTGGTCAGGTGTTCCCCAGTCCTCGTAGACGCCATCCACGTCGGTTGCCATCACGAATAGGTCTGCGTCGACCTCGCGGGCGAGTAGCTCGCTGGCCAGGTCCTTGTCGATGACCGCCTCGACGCCACCCAAGGTCCGTTCCGCCCCCGCTACCCAGGTCGTGGGAATGCCGCCTCCGCCAGCGCAGATGACGACGACGCCCCGCTCGAGCAGCCACCGGATAGGCCGGATCTCGAAGATGCGCTTGGGCTGTGGAGACGGGACGACTCGGCGCAGACGCTCGCCGTCACGCTTGAACACCCAGCCCTTCTCGGTCGCGAGCCTGTTCGCTTCTGCGTCGGCGTACTGCGGGCCGACGAACTTTGTCGGGTCGTCGAAGCCAGGATCACTCGGGTCGACCTCGACCATCGTGAGGATCGTGGCGAACGGTATCTCCGCAGGCAGCAGGTTCCCGAGCTCCTGCTCGATCAGGTACCCGATCATCCCCTCCGTCTGTGCGCCAAGGACGTCCAAGGGGTAGGCCTCAACGTCCGGGTAGGCGGCTGCTTGGAGGGCGAGCAGGCCGACCTGTGGGCCGTTGCCGTGCGACAGAACGAGTTGGTGGTGTTGGGCAACTGGCGCCAAAGACCGCGCTGCAGTCCGGACGTTGGCGCGTTGGACCTCGGCCGTCATCGGCTCGCCGCGCTTGAGTAGGGCGTTGCCACCGAGGGCTACCAGGATGCGCACCGCCCACCACCTAGCTACCGAGCGTGGCGACGAGCAGCGCCTTGATCGTGTGCAGACGGTTCTCCGCCTGATCGAACACGATACTGGCGGGCGACTCGAAGACGTCACCCGTAACCTCGAGGCCCTGGTGCATGCCGGTGTGCTCCATGATCTCCTTGCCCACGACCGTGTTCTGGTCGTGGTAGGCGGGCAGGCAATGCATGAACTTCGCCTTCGGGTTTCCCGCCTTCTCCAGGAGCGCTGCGTTCACCTGGTACGGCGTGAGGAGCCGGACCCGTTCCTCCCAGACGTCTTTGGCCTCACCCATGGACACCCACACATCGGTGTGGACGAAGTCCGCTCCGGCCACAGCCTGACTGGCATCTTCGGTGATCGCGACCCGACCACCCGTCTCGTCGGCAGTATTCTCGGCCAGCGCAACGATCTCTCTCGGCGGCAAGAGCGCCTCCGGACCGGCTAGCCGAACATCCGCACCCATCAAGGCACCCATGACCAGGAGTGATCGCCCCATGTTGAACCGGCAGTCGCCGACGAACGCGTAGGTCAGCGCGTCGTAGGGCTTACCGCTCGCTTCGTGCATGGTGAGGAAATCCGCGAGCATCTGTGTCGGGTGCCATTCGTCCGTCAGCCCGTTGTAGACCGGGACGCCGGCGTACTCGGCGAGCGCTTCGACGTCGGCCTGCCGGTTCCCGCGAAACTCGATGGCGTCGTACATGCGACCCAGGACTCGCGCGGTGTCGGCGACCGACTCCTTGTGGCCAAGCTGCGATCCGGAAGGGTCGAGGTACGTGACGTGAGCACCCTGGTCGAAGGCGGCCACCTCGAAAGCGGATCGGGTGCGTGTCGAGGTCTTCTCGAAGATCAGAGCGATCTCCTTGCCCCTGAGCCGCTTCGCCTCTGTGCCTGCATACTTGCTGATCTTCAGCGCCTGCGCGAGCTGCAGCAGGTGGCGAAGCTCGGCCGGCTGGAAGTCGATTTCCTTGAGGAAGCTTCGGTCTCGCAGGTTGAGCATCGTGCCACTCCCATCTCCCCGCGCCCAGGCAGAAGCCGACGCGCTGGATCAAGCTGTTGCGACGGTAAGGCGGTGTCGGGTAGGCGGTCCCCACCCACGCTCGGGTGGACTGGGCAGATCGCAGATCAGCCCAGGGTCATTCCTTCGACGGAGCCGGACGGCTGCGGATCGGGCAGGCGGATCATGCGGAAAGAGTTGAACAAGCCGACGAGACCAGCGAGAAGGGGAACGAGCAGTGCTACCTGCAGTGCGAGCGGTCTAGCGTCGGTGTTGATGCGGATGATCTCGTCCTGAATCTCCTCCGGCTGCTCGGCGAGCACCTCCTCGAGCTGCGTGTTGCTCATGACCTGCGCGTCGTCCTCCAGCGTCTGTGCGACGCGCTGCTGATCCTCCGGAGGAAGGATGGTGCTTTCGTCCGTCAAATTCGTGAAAGTGAACGAGAGCGCTGCGAGCATGATCGCGCCAGCGAACGCCAATCCGAACGACAGGCCGAACGACCCCGCCGCCGAGTTCACGCCCGCCGCCTCGCTGACCCGCTCCTCCGAGATCGGACTCAGCGTGTAGTTGTTGAGCTGGGACACCAACAGGCCGAGCCCCGACCCAGCAACCACCAACGGAACCACGAGCGGCCAGCCGGAGTCAGCCCGGGGCACGATCAGGATCAGTCCGGCAATGCCGATGACGAGGAGCAGGAATCCAGCCCGGACGATGCGGCTCGGGCTTCGCCGGCCGGCTCGCTTCCCAGCCAGCATCGCCAGCGCGAACATGCTGAGCGAGAGCGGAGCGATGGACAGGCCCGCTCGCATCGCGTCGTACTCGAGAACCATCTGTAGATAGATCGGCAACGCGATCATCGTGCCGCCGAGGGCGATCTGCTGGAGCATCTGCTGGGTGATCCCCAGCCGAAAGAGCTTGGACCTGAACAGGTCCGGGTCGATCAGCGTGGGCAGGTGGTCACGTTTGCGCCGAGCAAGCCAGAAGACCAGACCGGTAAGCGCCGACGCACCGACCGCAAGGATTGCGACGACGAACTCGCCGCCTTCCTGCCACACCAGAATGCCCAGCACGATGCCACCCATGCCCAGGACGGAGACGATCGCGCCGACGCCGTCCACAGCCCGAGGTCCTGTGTAGGGCGCATCACGGACGAGGCCAATGCCGGAGAGCACTGTCGCGATCACAACCGCCTCGAGCAGAAACGCGACGCGCCACGACAGGTAGGTGGTGATGAAGCCGCCGAGCAGCGGTCCGACTGCGGCGGCAATCGCGGCCGCGGCACCTACCAGGGCGTAGACCCTCACCTGACCCGATCCCTGGAAGTTGCCGTGGATGAGCGACTGCATCGCGGGCAACAGGAGCGAAGCACCCAGCCCGCCGATCACGGCCCAGAAAATGATGATTGCCGTCAGGCCCTGGGCGATGGTCATCGCGAGCGCGCCGACCGCGTAGCCGAGCAGACCGAGGACGTAGGCCCGTTTGCGGCCGAACAGGTCGCCGACCTTGCTGCCGATCAAGATGAACGCCGCGGACACCAGCGCCTCGAGCGCGATCGCGGACTGGACGCCGCTGACTGTCGTGTCGAGGTCCCGCACCACCGCGGAGATCGACACGTTCATCAATGACGTGTCCACCACGAGCACGAACATCGCCATCGCCAGCAGGATGGCCAGCCGTCGATTGATCGGTGCATCCCCAGGAGCGCCGGTGCTCGCATTCTCGGTCACGAGGATCGACCCTAGAGGCCGAGCAGCTTCGCCTTTGCCGCCGCGAACTCCTCGTCGGTGAGCACCCCCTGGTCCCGCATCTGCGACAGCCGCTCGATCTCCGCGCCGAGCGCATCGGCCCCCGGTGCGCCACCCGGCGGGGGCGGTTGCTGTTCGTACTCCTGCTGCTGCCAACGCTGCGCCTGCCGGCGCGACACCCGGTTAGACACCGCAGTCGCGGTTCCGGCGACCACAGCGGTCCGGGCCATGCCGCGAAGAAGACCCATCGTCATTGCCCCCGATCAGCGCTCTGCTCGATGTCACGGCGAACCGCCGCCACAACCTCGGACCGGACGCGCGCCTGGTCGACGAGCTCGCCGCCGGCATTGCGCACCGCATCGACGAACGGGATCGCCCACACGTTCTCGATGACGACCACGGCGACAGAGCTCTCGGGCTCCAGCCCAGCCGCCACCTCGTCCACATCCTCGGCGTCGAGCAGTCCACCGCCGAGCTGCCCGTCGAGATCGACGAACGAAGGCTCGAGCGTGGGGCCAAGCCCGCCCAGCTCGATCGAGCCGACGGTGCCGTCCTCGTCCTTGTAGACGAACAGCAGATCGATGACCCGTACCAGCCCGCGCACCACCAGGTCGCGCAGCGCGGGACCGATCTCTCCCCGGAACTGGTTGCCCGGGAACTTGAGCAGGACCACATCCACGGGTCCGGCTTCGACAGCTTCCATGGTGATGCCCTCCATGTCGACGAGTTCAGCTCCGATAGTGCTCGCGCCATGGGTGGCCCGGCCCCACCCCTGCGTGGGTGGATCCGGGCAGGAGCCAGGCCTCGAAGGGTCACCCGGCGTCGCCACTGGCCGGCGCAGGACTGCGTCACCAAGAACGATCGCCACATCACCACCCGCTGCGGGGTGGTCCCAACCAGCCCGCATCTGCTCCACCATCGGCAACAAGTGCGGTGACGGCGAGAGACCTGGTCGATGCGATGGCCGATACAGCAGACAATGAGCCACGAGCGCTTGTGGACTCCGACCTTGTCGAGTGCTTTGTCGTCGTTGTGCCGGATCTCGACTCACTTGCGGGCGTGGCGTCGGCGCTGGCCGACCTGGTCCGCGCCGAGACGATACGAGTGCTCGACCTCGTTGCGGTTGCGCGGGCGGACGACGCGACGGTCAAGGTGCTCGAGATTGAAGCCGTGCCCAGCCTCGCGGCACTGACCGAGGTCGAGGGGGAGGTCGGTGGGTTGCTCAGTGACCGCGACATCGACCGGGCATCCGTCGTCCTCGAACCGGGCACGGCAGCTCTACTCCTCGTCGCCGAAGATCGCTGGGCGCAGCCGATCTCCGTGGCGGCGCAACACGCGAGAGGCAGGATCGTCGCTGGTGAGCGCATTCCAGCCGCCCGGGTCGAAGCGGCCCTCTCCGGCGTGCCTCGAGCACCCCACTATGCGGAAGACAAGGAGGAAAAGGATGATGCGACGCGTTGGGACGGTCCGTAGCGACCACTCGGATCTGTTGACCCGTATTCCGTGGACGGCTCGCCGGGTCGAGACGAGCGGCGGGGTCCTGGTCGTCGACCCGGTCGAGCAGCTCAGGGAGCTTGTTGATTTGTACCGGCGAGGCCTGTTGTCGAAGGAAGAGTTCGGCTCTCAGCGGGCCAAGGTGCTGGGGCAATGACGCCCGGTGACGTGGTCGATGTACTGCATCACCAAGCGCATAAGCACGCTCAACCGAACAGGTGCCCAACCCGTTCACCAGATCTGCGACGGCGTCCGCCTGGGCTTGTTATCGCCCGCGTGATCTCGGCGGCGTCACCGCGGGATCGGACACCGAGCTTCCGGTAGATGACCTTGAGGTGAAACTTGAGCGTGTTCACCGAGACATTGAGTTCGCCGGCGATCTCTCGAAGCGTGAGTCGGCTGGGCAGGAAACGCAGCACGTCGCGCTCTCGGTCGGTCAGCAACTCCGCCAGCTCGTGTTGGGCCGGCAGCCTGCCTTCGCGGCTGGATGACGCCCGCCGCAGCCGCTCCAGCCATGGCCTGGGCACGCGCCACGCGGCGTGCTCGATGACCTCGAGGATCTCAGGGTCCTCCGAGGCCACCGTTTGGAGGATCCCGACCGACGTGGCCCGATCGAGCGCAGCGATGGCGCACTTCGCCGCCTCCTCGCCGGACTCGACAGCACGTGCCCGGAGCAGCTCACGGACGACATCGTGCCGCGGGCTGCGAGGCATGGCCGCGTCCAGTGCGACAAGGGCAGCGGCACCCCGGCCCTCCGCGAGGTCCACACGAGCGGCGCTGACGCCAGTCCAGAAGGGGTCGAGGTCCTGCTCGGCCCAGTGGCGGGCCTGCTCGACGTCACCCTCGGAGAGTGCGAGTTGCGTGCCGACCCTGGCCAGCCACTCGTGTCCACCCGGTCCTGGACAGTCGCCTTCCACGAGCGCCTCTGCCTGGTCGAACACCAGTCGAGCCTCGGCGAGTTCCCCTCCGTCAAGCCGCACCTGAGCCAGTTCCAGGGCGGCGAGAAGTCGGCAGTACGGGACCGGCTCGACCGTCGCCGTGGCCAGGGTGACGAGCTCGGCGGTGGCCCGCGGCCGGTCCCCTAATTCGCGGTGCGCGACGGCCTCGGCGATCGCAAGCTCGCTGCGAAGGATCGTCATGTTGGTGACCTCGGCCGAGCGCCGCACACCGGCTATGACGCGAAGAGCGTCGACCGGCCGACCTGCCAGCGCCTCCCCCAGGGCACGGATGCCTTCGAAGCCCAGCCGGCCCTCGGGGGCTCGGCTCAGTGCAAACTCCACCTCCCGTACCTCGCTGCTGGAGTCGTCCCAGCGCTCGGACAACGCGATGTCTCGAGCGACCATGGTCCAGCCGAAACGACCTAGCGGGTCGCGCAACCAGTCCTCGCCGAGCTCGGACAGAGCCCGGCGGGCCAGCTCTGCTCCTGCCGCCCAGTCTGCACGCATGGTCGCGGCGATCGACTGAAGCAGCGACAGCCGACCTCGCACGGTCTCCCCCGGACCGCTCGCCTGGCTGGCCCACCAGGTCAGCTGCTCCACGGTTTGCAGGAATCGACGGCGGTCGACGAACACGTGGCACCACGCAAACTCCAGCATGGCCTCGAAGTCGGCGGCCGCCACGTGCGGGGGGATGCCGGCGATGACGCGGACGATCGTCGCCACCCGGCCACTGTCGTAAAGCTCGGCGCTCCGAGCGGCCAGGAGACGCAGCGCATCGCGTTGCCGTTCCGCGAGAAGCCAGTGCTCGAGGGCGAGAGGGATTTCGCCCGCCTCCTCGAACCATCTGGCTGCCCTGGCGTGGAGCTCGGCAAGGTGTCCCGGCGATCGCCTCGCCAGCTCCGCGACCAGCATCGAACGGATGAGCGAGTGCAGCTCGGACCAACCGGCCGTACCGAGTCGCGTGACGAACAGGCCGCGCACCTCGGCCTGCAGCAGCAGCTCACCGGCGTCGTCCCGGCCGGCGAGGGCACTGGCAAGGCTTGGGTTGAGCCACTCCACCACGGAAACGTCCAGCAGAGCCTCGACAAGCTCCGGTGCCTCACCGCCCAGCACCTCGTGCATCACGTAGTCCGCGACCAGCAGGTCGTCCTCGATCGGCGGGCCGGCCAAGCCGTCCCGAGCCCGGTTCGAGCGGGCGGCGTACGCGGCGAGCTGCAGACCCGCGGCCCACCCCGCGGCATGCGAGACGACCGCGTCGACCTGCTTGTCGGCCAGCGATGGGCTCAGGCGGGACAGCAGCTCCCGGGCCTCTGCCGGCGAGAACCTCAGCTCGGCGAAATGTACCTCGGCCAGCTGGCCCTGGGCCCGTAAGCGGTCGACGGGAAGTCGCGGCAGCCGCCGGGACAGCAGCACAACACGGAGGCATGGAGGCAGGTGCAGCAGGAACCGCTCAAGAGACGCAGTGACCGCGTCCTCCTCGTCGACGAGATGGACGTCGTCGACAATCAGCACGCCGGCGGGGCGGCCGGCACAGTCGAGATCGTCCAGCAGTGTCAACACGGCATCCGCCAGAGCATCGGGCCGCGGGAGTAATCTCCGGGCCCGCCCGCTAGAACCCGGTACCAGCGTCTCGACCGCAGCGATCATGCCCGACCAGAACTGGATGGGGTCGCGATCCGTCTCGTCCAGCGACAACCACGCGGCTGGCGTCGCGGACTCGGCCGCCCAACCCGACAGCAGGGCCGTCTTCCCGGACCCGGCCGGGGCGGCGACCACGGTGAGGGGTGCCCGAACCGCGTCGTCCACCAGTTGGAGCAACCTCAGGCGGCGTACGTGGTGCTCCGGCGTTGCCGGAGTCCACAGCTTCGATTGGAGCAATGAGGATGCATGCATGTCGATCAAGCTCCCTCGCGACGCCACCGCGGAGGACCCGGACGGGCAAGGCCGGCGCCTTACCCCAAGAGTATCGTCACCACCGGGCGCCCCACCCGTTGTTGGGTGGTGCCGGACCACCCTGCGACGCGCCACCGTCGAGTCATGGCCACGAGTCATCGGACCGAGCCGCGTCAGCGCCAGGCGTCGAAGACCGGGAGACCGGCGTCGGAGACTTCCGTGTCAGCGCTCTCAGCCGAGCAGCTCGGGCAACTTCTGAGCCTGATCAGGGGCGCCGACAGTGTCGAGCTGAAACTGAGCGTGCCGGACACCGACCGCCGATCTGCTGTCGCTTCCTTGGGCATGGATCCACTCGAGGCCAAGATCCGCCAGGTCGCCTTCTTCGACACGCCTGACCTGACACTCAACAATCACGGCGTTGTCGTTCGTGCAAGACGCGTCCAGCGCAAGCCGGGCGACTCGGTCGTCAAGCTACGACCGCTCGATCCCAGTCAGCTTCCCGCGCAGCTCCGCAAGTCACCCGGTTTCTCGGTCGAGGTCGACGCCATGCCCAGCGGCTTCGTCTGCTCCGGCTCCATGAAGAGCGAGCGCGACGATGCGCAGGTCAAGGAGGTCCTGGCAGGCCGACAACCGGTGCGAAGGCTGTTCTCCAAGGGGCAGCGCGCGTTCTTCTCGGCATACGCCCCGGACGGCCTAGAGCTGGACAGTCTCGCGATGCTCGGGCCGATCACCGTTCTCAAGCTGAAATTCACCCCCGCCGACTTCGGCCGCCGCCTGGTAGCGGAGCTCTGGAACTACCCGGACGGGTCGCGAACCCTCGAGTTGTCGACCAAGTGCGAGCCGGCGGAGGCGTTCAACATCGCTGCTCAGACCAGGGTCTTCCTCGCCGACCGGGGAATCGATCTCCACGCCGAGCAGCAGACCAAGACGCGATCCGCCCTGGAGTTCTTCGCGAACGAAATCACGTCCGCCGCAGCTGACCGATGAGGCGGAGCTCGCACGTCATGCCGATCGAATGCTCACAGCAGCCAGAATGCAAAGGCGGCCCACGATGACGACAGCAACACACGCGCCCGCCACACCGGCCGAGACGTCGACCGATTGGTACCGCCTCGCGGCCGACGACGTCTGCGCGCGACTGGGTGTGGATCCCGCTGTCGGGCTGAGCACGGCCGAGGTGGCCGAGCATCGGAAGCGGTACGGGTCGAACAAACTGGCCGAGGAGGCCAAGGAACCGGGGTGGCGAGCCTTCCTCCGCCAGTACCGGGATCTGATGCAGCTCGTGCTGGTCGGTGCGGCCGTGGTCAGCATCGTGGCTTTGCAGGACATCTCGACGGGGCTGGTGGTTCTCGGCTTGACGGTTGTCAATGCGCTGATGGGGCTGCACCAGGAGGGCAAGGCCGCGGAGAGTGTTGCGTCGCTCCGCAAGATGTTGATCATCACAGCCAGCGTCCGCCGGGACGGGCAGATCGTCGAGGTCCCGGCTGAGGAGCTGGTACCGGGAGACATTGTCGGCTTCGAGGCTGGCGACAAGGTCCCCGCCGACGGCAGGATTCTCGTCGCCGCCACTCTCGAGATCGAGGAGGCAGGGCTCACCGGCGAGAGCACACCGGTGGCCAAAAGCGTCTCCCCAGTCACTGGTGTCGACGTGCCGCTGGGTGACCGGGTTGACATGGCCTACATGAACTCGCAGGTCACCCGGGGGCGTGGCGAGATGGTGGTGACGGCCACGGGGATGTCGACCGAGGTCGGGCACATCTCCGGGATGCTGGGCGAGGTCGAGCAGGAGAAGACCCCGCTGACCAAGCAGCTCGACCAGCTCACCGTCGTGATCACGATCATGGCTGCGCTTGCGCTGGTGGCGATCATTGTGCTGGGGCTGGTCCGGGGTGAGGACTTCGACACCCTGTTCCTGGTCGGCATCAGCCTGGCAATCGCCGCCATCCCGACCGGTCTGCCGGCCGTGGTCACGATGCTGCTGTCGCTCGGCACACGTCAATTGGCAGAACATGGTGCGATCGTCAAGCGGCTCAGATCGGTGGAGACGCTCGGCTCCACGTCCGCGATCTGCTCGGACAAGACCGGGACGCTCACGCTGAACCAGATGACCGCCCGCGCGCTGGTGGTGGCGGGCCGCAGGTTCAGTGTCGACGGCGAGGGCTACGACACTGCGGGTCAGATCACCCGGGTGGGCGGCAGCGGGGAGGGCCCGCTCGAGCCGTTCATGCTGCCGATGGCGCTGGCAAACGACGCGGTGATCAGAGACGGGGCGTGCATCGGGGACCCGACCGAGGGTGCACTCGTCGTGTTGGCGGCCAAGGGCGGCCTGGACGTCGAGGAGACGAGGCGCGCATACCCACGCGTCGCCGAGGTGCCGTTCGATGCCGAGTACAAGCTGATGGCGACGTTCCATGAGATGGAGGACCGAGGCAGCACCGTCGTGAGGTGCTTCGTGAAGGGCGCCCCGGATGTGCTTCTCGCTCGGTCCTCCCGCTACCTGGATGTCGATGGGTCGCCCAAGCCGATGGACGACGCGGCGCGTGGCAAGGTCGTGGCCGCGAATGACCGCATGGCCGGCGAAGGTCTCCGCGTACTGGCAGTTGCACGACGGGACTTCGACCCGGCTTCTTTCGATCCGACTGGCGATCTCCTGCCTCAGGTCGACGAGCTGGTGCTGTTGGCCCTGATCGGCATCGTCGACCCCGCACGTAAGGAGGCCAAGGATGCCATTGCGCTCTGCAAGGAGGCGGGCATCCGGGTTCGGATGATCACCGGCGACCACGCCACGACGGCTGCCGCGATCGCGGGTCAGCTCGGCATCGAAGGCCGGGCACTGACCGGCGCCGAGTTCGCGGCGCTGCCCGACGACCGGCTGCTCGCCGAGGTGGGTGACATGGGAGTCGTGGCTCGGGTCGCGCCCGAGGACAAGGTGCGGTTGGTCGGCATCCTCAAGCGGCAGGGAAACATCGTCGCGATGACCGGCGACGGCGTCAACGACGCGCCGGCGCTCACCCGCGCGGACATCGGCGTCGCGATGGGGATCACCGGCACCGAGGTCACCAAGGACGCGGCCGAGATGATCCTCACCGACGACAACTTCGCGACCATCGTGACAGCCGTCCGGGGCGGGCGGGGCCTGTACGACAACCTGATGAAGTACATCCGCGTTCAGATGATCATGCTGAGCGGCTTCATCCTCACGTTCGTCGGCGCGGGCATCTTCACTATCGCGAACGGCACCCCGCTCCTGCCGCTGCAGATCCTGTGGATCAACTTTGCCATCGACGTGCTGCTGGCGCTGGGCCTGGGGTTCGATGCAGAAACGCCAGGGCTCATGCAGCGTCGCCCGCGGCCACCCGACGAACCGGTGATCCGGCGGGCGCTCGGTGCCCGACTGGCCGTGGCCGGACTCCTCGTGGCGATCGGCACCCTCTTGGTCGTCGCGTGGGCCGAGGATCGGTACGGACTAGCGGTCGCCACCACCGCGGGGCTCACGACGGCTTCGCTGCTGCACATCGCGGCCGCCTACGAATGGCGCGACCCCCGGCGCAGCATCTTCAGCCGAGACACGATCGCCAATGGACGCTTCAACCTGCTCGCGCTGGCGGCGCTGGCTCTGGCCTTCTTGGCAACGGCGGTTCCGGGTCTGAACCGCATCCTCGACACGGTCGAGCTCAATGGCGACCAATGGAGAGCCTGCCTTCTGGCCGTCGTTGGCTATCTCGCACTGGCTGAGCTCGGCAAGTTCATCCTCCGCCGCGTCGACCACGGGAGCACCTGATGGGCACCCTCACCCCTGCACCCGAGGAGAATCCGGAGCGACGGGCGCGGATCCTCGACGAGTTGCGCGTCCACCCGGATACGGGGGCGGACCTTGCTGGCCGCGACAGTGGTTGGACCGGTGGCGGGGAGTTCGAGCAGCTCTCCGCCGAAGAGCTCGACACCACCGCCCGGGCGATCCTCTCCCGCAGCGTCGAGCAGCTCGCCGAGGCGCAGGAGCTGCTGTGGGCGTCCGACACATACGCACTACTCGTCGTCTTCCAGGCCATGGACGCCGCCGGCAAGGACTCGACGATCAAGCACGTCATGTCGGGCGTGAACCCCCAGGGCGTGCAGGTCGTGTCGTTCAAGCAACCCTCGAGCGAGGAACTCGACCACACCTTCCTGTGGCGGACCTGGAAGGCCGTTCCCGAGCGTGGCCGCATCGGGATCTTCAACCGATCGCACTACGAGGAGGTGGTGGCCCTCCGGGTCCACCCGGAGTGGCTCGACAAGCAGAAGCTTCCCTCGGGCGACCACGGGCCGGGCTTCTGGGCAGACCGCTACGACGACATCAACGCCTTCGAGCACCACCTGGTCCGCAACGGCACCCAGGTCGTGAAGTTCTTCCTCCATGTCTCCCCGGCCGAGCAGAAGCGCCGATTCATGAAGCGCCTGGACAACCCGGACAAGCTGTGGAAGTTCAACGCCGCCGACGTGACCGAGCGAGCACGCTGGGACGAATACATGCAGGCGTACGAGGACGCCATCACGGCCACGTCCACAGCGTGGGCGCCGTGGTACGTGATCCCGGCCGATCACAAGCACGTCATGCAGGCCATGACGGCCGCCGTCATTGTCGACACCATCCAGTCGCTCGACCTTCGATGGCCGACCGTCTCGGACCGGGAGCAGCAGCAGAACGCAACGGCACGACATGCGCTCGGGGTCGAACCGGCCTCGATGACGTGACACCGCACCCGATCACTTGATCCCGGCATCGCCGTCCTGACACTCGTCTACCCCACGTCGGCTGAAGCGATCCCACCCACTTGCACCGGCTGGCGGCTCGTCGTCGAGATCGGGGGAGCCGCACTCTTCGGAGTAGCGGTCGCAATCCTCAAGACGCTGCTTCATTGATCGCCCAGACCTTGGGGTCTGCCCCAGAACTGCTCCGGCCAATCGAAGGCTCTGTCCTGACCCCGAGGCGGCCCGGAGCGGCGAACGCGCGGCCACCGAGGTAGGCAGCAGCATTGAGCGTCGTGTGAGCCATGAAGGGCGCGAGCACGCTGCCGCTCCGGTTGCGCATCCAGGCGAAAACGACGCCGGCCGCCCCCGTGGCCAGAGTGACGCCTCCGAGCGCCACCGTGTGGCCCACTGGGCCCTTCGGCAGCAAGTCCCCCGCTGGGTTGGTGCGCATCATGTCGAGCGTGGGCAACAAGTGCCACAGACCGAATAGGGTCGAGGTCCATGCGATCGACGTCGCGGCCGAGTGTGAGCGCGACAGCACACCCAGCAGCACGCCGCGGAAGACGATCTCTTCAGGTAGCGCGGTGGCGAACGGAATCCGCACGCTGACCTCATACGCAGCGGCCGCCGAGCTTGGCTTCAGCACCCGCTCGTCCGCAAAGAACGGACGGGTCTTCGGCACGACAAGGGCTGCTCCGACGAGTGCCGCAGAGACGAGCGACGACCGGATGCCTACGTCGAGGCCGCGCCGAACCTGGGCGCGGCCCAAACCGAGGTCCGACCAGGAGGCGTGCGCGGCCTTGCGGCCCAGCGTTGTCAGCGTGATGGCGACGGCGAGATTGGCTGGGACGTGCGATGCCTGTGGCAGGACGCGGTTGACGGCGACGTTGTATGCAGCGGCAAGCAGCCCGACCGCGGTGACCGTGGCGCGCTCGCGGCGCTTCATGTGCCGGCCCTGGCCGCCTTGGCCCGCTCGATGTAGCCAGCCAGACGCGTCTCGAACCCTCTCAAGGCTTGCTCGACGCGCTCCATCTGCTGCTCGGTCGCGTTCAGCCCGTACACCTCGTTGACGAACCGACCGAGATCGGCCCGGTAGTCGTGCCCGCGGGCGACAAACTGTCCGGGCACGACGTTCATGGAGTTCTTCATGTCGACGAGCGTCTGGACAAACGTGAGTAGCGGCGTGTACCGCTGGGCATGAGGCACGCCAGACGGTCGTGGATCTTGCAGCCACTCGGGCGCGGCCACAAGCAGGTCGGCGCCGAAATAGCCGACCGCGTCGTTGTGATGGTTGACGAGGACGTACCGGAGCGACTTGCGCGCGTCGTCGTCGAGCGCCTCGACGTCGCTGAAGGCGTTGAACCTGCCAACCAACTTGTGGTCCACGTTCCATCGGGAGCCGCGGAGCACCTGTTCCTTCCACTTGCTGAAGTAGGGCGTCCCGATCCACAAGGCACGCTCGATGCCCAGCATCCGCAGGCCGGTGGTGCCCTCGTGGAGGAACACGTCCTGACTCGTGAGGGCGCCGAGACTTTCACCGAAGAGCACGACCCGCGGCCGGCCCTCCGGCGGCATCTGGTACAGGCGCTCGTGCAGCGCCAGCCACAGCTTGCGGTTCTGGATGCGGCCCTCGTCGATACGGTCGAGCGATAGCGGCGACGGACGTTTGGAGTACTGCATCGTGACGGCAGCACAGTCCCCGAGCGTCAGCAACTCGATGGCCTGCATGGCCGTGTGGTTCACGTACCCCGTCCCCGTCGGCGACACCAGCACCAGCAGGCTGCGATCCAAGGCACCGGTGCGGTCGATCTCCTCCAGCGCCAGGGCAACACGCTCGTCGTCCGTCGGCGCGGTGTCCAGACCGACGTAGACACGGATCGGGGTCGCGTGGGCCGGCTCCCCCATCGCCTCCTCGATCCACTCCGGGCGCAGGTAGGTGAGCACCTGCCGGCGCCCCTGGAGGGTCAGTGACTCGTACGGCACGACGCTGCCCGGCCCACCGCTGACGAGCGGCGACGGCGGCGCCTGCTCGAACCCCGGTTCCGGTCTCTCGGCACCCGTCTCAACGCGGTGGTACACCGAATGCACGCCCGCCGTCACGCCGGCGCCCAGCGCACCCACCGAGACCAGCCGGCCGACCGGCCGCCACTGCCGGCTGGTCCCTGGGAAGATCGCGCTGAGGCCCGCACCCACGGCGGTGGCGACCCCCCGTTGGGCGGCGGCCACGCCTACGAGCCCGGCCGCAACCAAGCCGCCCATCGCGAGCGCCTTGACCGCGGGTACGTGCCACCGCTCACCCTGCTCGAGCAGCGCATCCTCGGCGGCGTAGCGGCGGCGGCGTTGATACTCCAGGGTGGCCGACAACGTGGCGCCCAGGGGGACCGCGAGCGGGAGCGGGAACTTCCAGCGGCTGGCCGCGGAAGCCTCCTGACTCACCGCCGCGGCCAGGCCGGCGAATCCGCCCGCCGAGCAATACCAACCGCTCGTGCGCAGCGCGCCACGCCATAGCCGCTCGCCGCGCCGCTGGTGGAAAGCCGACTGCACAGCCAGACCCGTGCCGATCGCCACCACGTCAGCAACCGCAGTAAGGCGTCGCCACCTTGCGTCGGACTCGCGGTACGCCGCTGTGCCGACAACGCGTTCGGAGGCGGCCTCGATGACGTCCTGCAAGAACGCCGCCGTGGCATAGTTGCCGGCGACGAGGATTCCCGTGACCAGACCTTGATCAAGCGCAGACCTTGGCATCAGCGTTCGTTGAAAAGATCTCGGGACGGCCACTGCGGCGATGAACATCCCGGCCTGCTCCGCCCGGCTCGCCAGGGCCCGACCCGTCTCGATGGCTGCTCCTATGTCGCCCACTGCCGCGGACCTCGCTGATTCTCGTGCCGCGGCTCGGCCGCGTCGACCGCTGCTGCGCCGACAAGGCCGGCGATCGTCAGATCGTATGCGCTCGGGGGCAGGCGTGCCCCCTTTGCGAGCCACGAGGAATGCGGCGGCGAGCGGAACGGTGATCGAGACGACGCCGAAGGCTCAGTACCAGCAACCATTGCCCGGATTGGCTGCACAATGCGCGGGTACAGGGGTGGGAGCCTGCTCTTCGGCCGGAACGTTGAACCGATCGGGTCCACCGCCCGTTCGGCTGACATGGCGGTCGTAGCGCTCTAAAGTCCCTGCACGTTGCTCGTACCAGTCTGGGCAGCGTCAGGCCAGCGGAGGGGATCCGATGGTTCGTCGTGCGGTGGTCACCGGAGGGGCCGGTTTTCTTGGGTCGCATCTGTGCGAGCGGCTCCTCGAGGAGGACTACGAGGTGACCTGCCTGGACAACTTTCTCACCGGCGCCCCGACCAACGTCGATCACCTGCGGGAGAATGTCCGCTTCCGCCTCGTGCGCGCGGACGTCAGCGACTTCATCCATGTGGTCGGCCGCGTGGACGCGGTGTTGCACTTCGCCTCGCCCGCGTCTCCGATCGACTACCTGCAGCTGCCCATCCACACGCTGAAGGTCGGATCGATCGGAACTCTGCACTCGCTGGGCTTGGCCAAGGAGAAGGGTGCCCGGTTCTTGCTCGCCTCCACATCCGAGGTCTACGGCGATCCGCAGATCCATCCGCAGCCGGAGACCTACTGGGGGAACGTCAACCCGGTCGGGCCGCGCGGGGTCTATGACGAGGCGAAGCGGTTCGCGGAGGCCCTGACCATGGCCTACCGGCAGACACACGGCATCAACACGGCCATCGTGCGCATCTTCAACACCTTCGGACCTCGGATGCGACCCAATGACGGCCGGGCGATCCCGACCTTCATCCGGCAGGCCATAAGCGACGAGCCCATCACCGTCGCAGGTGACGGATCGCAGACTCGTTCGGTCTGCTACGTCGACGACCTCGTCGAGGGAATCATGCGGATGCTCCAGAGCGATCTCACGGGCCCGATCAACCTCGGTAACCCGCATGAGATGTCGGTGCTCGAGCTTGCTCAGCGGATACGCGAGTTGGCCGGTTCCCGGTCGCCGATCGAGTTCATCCCCAGGCCGCAGGACGACCCGACCGTACGGCAGCCCGACATCTCCTATGCCAGGACGGCACTCGGCTGGGAGCCGGCGACTGCGGTCGAAGACGGCTTGAAGAAGACGATCACGTGGTTCCGCGGTCGTCACGACCTGGTCGAGGACGAGGCGGCGTCGGCCCTTGCCCCAGGCTGACGTTCTCGTTACTGTGCGGATCGCCTCCAGTCCAGGAGGCTGCTCGTGGGTCGACGCCGAATCCTGCCCCGCCCTCGACCATCCTCCAAGCATGGATCGGGCAGGAGCGGGGGACCCAAGGTTCACGGTCGCAGCGCCCGTTGCGACCTAGGGGTGAAGCCGCAAATGCGGCAGGGCGATCTCCCGCCCCAACCCGACAGCTGACCTCGCAGGCGTGGAGAGAAGGTCAGCGATGACCCAGTTCCGACGGCCGACGGCGCGCGCCCGGATACCGGAGCTGAGCGTTGCGCGGTAGGTACAGGATCTCCTCGCAGAGGAGCCGCACCGACGCCCACGCAGGGCTCCGGCTGACGACCGCAGCGGCCGTCGCGGCCCTTCTCATCACGGCGCTCGTGTCGACGGAGAGCCCGACGGCGTCAGCACGAACCCGCCCACCGATCATGGTGTCGGCCAGCCCCGACCGCTCTGCGGCGGATCAGCTGGCCAGATCGAGCCAGTCGGGTGAGGCGTACATCTTCGTGATCCCGTCGATTCCCGTCGACGCCGTGACCTTCGTCCTCGACCCGGGAACCGACCAGGCGCTCACGCTGACGGACGACACCGCGCCGTTCGACCTGGCCGGGACCGCGCCGGACGGGACCGCGAACCCGCTGGACCTCTCGGCGCTCGCAGACGGCACGCACAAGGTCATCGCCTGGCTCCAGGATGCGTCCGGCCGCACGGTGGCCCGCAGCTCCGCGACGTTCTCCGTGGTTCGACCGACACCGGAGGCGCCCAGCCCTACGCCGACCAGTACGCCCACCCCTACGCCGACCAGCACGCCCACCCCTACGCCTACCAGTACGCCCACCAGTACGCCCACCACCTTCGACGGCGTGACCATCAATGCGGCACCCGGCGGCATTGCTGCTGCGCTGACCAAGGTCCGCGACGCCAATCGGCAGGGAAAGGCCGTTCGGCTTCTGCTCGAGCCCAAGACCTATCGCGAGTCGCTCATCCTCGGGCCCGACGGCCTCGGTACGTCGGCACCGATCACGATCGACGGGCAGGGCGCCGTCATCTCCGGGGCGAACGTGCTTGCATCGTGGAGCCCGGTAGGCGACGGTACCTTCCGGCACGACTGGCCTCACAACCTAGGCAACATGGCCGACCCCTGGCCCGCTCTTAGCTACAACCGTGTGCTGCTGAACCGCGAAGCGATGTTCGTCGGCCAGGTGCCCTACCACGTCGTCGACAGCGCAGCCAAGCTCGTTCCGGGAACGTTCCTGGTGGACG
>OBLS010000096.1_pt1 | contig 23733 bp, 22 predicted proteins | sample 1519901 | NCBI WGS metagenome assembly OBLS01 (sample SAMEA3113585, study PRJEB22503) | soil metagenome | reverse complement strand
GCCGTAGTCCTTGTTGTTGTAGGCGGTCACATACGAGGCCCGGTAGCCGCGCACGCCGGTCCAGAACAGCCCGTTGATGAGCGCGTTGCGGACGGTCAGGTTCTCCACCGCCACCTCGTCGGCGGTCACGCTGATCCCGTTGGGCCGCTGGAACTCGCCGTCGACCACCACCCGGTTGCGGTCGCGGCCGCGGATGGTCAGCGACGGCACGGCGACCTTGACCTCCTCCCGGTAGACGCCCGGCCCGATCAGCACCAGGTCGCCCGGCCGGGCCGCCGCGACCGCGGCCGAGATGGTCCGGTGGTCCTCGGGGACCCGCCGGGTGACCCCGCTGGCCCGCTCCACCGGGACCAGCTCCGGCCCGGCCGTCTCCTGGCCCGGGTAGTAGCTGACGTCGCCAACGACCATGGTGGCGGCCATGCCCTGGCGGCCGTCCGGCGGGGCGTGGAAGGTGCAGTAGAAGCGGTACACCCCCGGCTGGTCGAGCACGACCGTGGCCGCCTCGTCGGCCGCGATCTGGGTCCGGGTCCGCCAGGCCCCGTCCACGGCCACGGCGTTGTGCGGCGTCCGGCCCTGGTTGGGGAACCGGACCGTCGCCCCGGCCGGGACCCGGGTCACCTCGCGGGCGAAGAAGTTGTCGTACATGGGCACATTCACCGTGCCCCGCGGCTCCTCGTCCCCCGAGCACCCGGCCAGCACCGCCCCGGCCAGGGCCAGCGCCATCAGCAGGCGCCCGCGCCGCACACCGGGCATGCCGCCTCCTCCGCCTCTGGCCAGAACGCGCCGCATCTTCCCACGGGCCGGGTCCCCGCCGGCTACGCCGTTCCCGGCCGCCGGGCCCAGAACAGCGCGTGACCGCCGTCGTCCTCGGGGATGAACGCCTCGTCGGCCACCTCCAGGCCGGCCTGCCCGATCCAGGCCCGGTAGGTGGCCGCGTCGGCGTGGCTCCACCACATCGGGACGCCGCCGCCCAGCCAGCCGTCCTCGGCGCCCGTCCAGGCCCGGTGCCCGGTGGTGGCCAGCAGCCACCCGCCCGGCCGCAGCCAGCCGGCGATCCGGGCCAGCAGCGGCGGCTGCTCGTCCAGCGGGAGGTGGATCAGGGTGTAGAGGCAGACCACGGCGTCGAAGGCGGCCGCCGGGAACCGGGCCCGGGTGACGTCGGCCCGCAGGAAGCGGGCCTCGGGGACCAGCCGCCGGGCCCGCCGGACCTGCACCTCGCTGAGGTCGACCCCGGTGACCGCCAGCCCGTGGCCGGCCAGCTCGCGGGCCACGGGCACCCCGCAGCCGCAGCCCAGGTCCAGCACCGCCCCGCCGGGCGGGACCCGCTCCCGGAGGGCGGCCAACCAGGCGGCATATCCCCCAGGGCCCGCGTCGTCGGCCCGGTAGCGGTACGACAGGGCATCGTAGCCGCGCCGCACGATCTCTCTGGGGTCCGGCTCGGGCATGCCGCCGAGGCTACGCCCACGACGGCGAGGGATGACCCGGCTGCGCAAGCGGATCGAACAGGTTCAAACAAGATCCATGATGCAGTCTGTTCGCCGTCGCGCGGGTGCGGTACGGTGGCCGCAAGGAGGCTGCCGGTGCTTGCTCAGGAACGACGCGACGCGATCCTGCGCGCCCTGCTCCCGTCGGGCGCGGCCACCGTCGGCGACCTCGCCGACGGGCTCGGCGTCTCGGAGATGACCATCCGCCGCGACCTCGGGGTGCTCGCCGCCCAGCAGGGGGCCGTGCTGGCCAGGCGGGGCGCCGCCGAGCCGCACTTCGCCACCAAGCGAAGCATCAACGCCGGGGCCAAGGCGGCGATCGCCGAGGCGGCCGTGGCCATGGTCTCCGACGGCATGACCGTCGCCCTGTCGGCCGGGACCACCACCTGGCAGGTGGCCCGGCGCCTGCGGGGGGGCGGGCTCCGCGACCTGACGTTCCTGACCAACTCGCTCAACGTCGCCGGGGCGCTCGAGGCCAACGGCTGGCACTCGATCGTCGTCTCCGGCGGCTCGTTCCGGACGCCGTCGGACGCCCTCGTCGGGCCCTTCGCCAACCAGACGCTGCGCCAGCTCAACGCCGACCTGCTGGTGCTCGGGGTGCACTCGATCGACGCCAGGACCGGGCTCACCACGCCCAACATCGCCGAGGCCGACACCAACCGGGTGATGGTGGCCGGGGCCCGGCGGGTCGTGGTGGTCGCCGACTCGAGCAAGCTGGGGCAGGTCTCGCTGGCCACCTTCGCCAGCTGCGACGACGTCGACGAGCTGGTCACCGACAGCGGGGCCGACCCGGCCACGCTGGCCGCGCTGGCCGACACCGGCCTGCGCATCCACCAGGTCGAGCCGCTGCCGCTCGCCCGGCCGGCCGAGGGGACGGCGTCGTGAAGCTGACCAGGACCTCCATCCGGCTGGCCGACGGCCGCGAGCTGATCTACTTCGACGAGCGCGAGGGGGCCGACCGCCAGGTCCCCGACACCCGCGACCTGGGCGTGGCCACCACCTCCAGCCAGATCCGCTGCGACCCGCTGCGCGAGGAGTGGGTGGTCGTCGCCTCCCACCGTCAGGGCCGGACCCACCTGCCCCCGGCCGACCAGTGCCCCCTCTGCCCGTCACGGGAGGGCCGGGCCACCGAGATCCCGGCCGCCGACTACGACGTCGTGGTGTTCGAGAACCGCTTCCCGTCGCTGGCCCCGGACCCCGGCGAGGTGGCCGACGGCGGCCCCTTCCACCGAGGCCCGGGCGTCGGCCGCTGCGAGGTCGTCTGCTTCACCGCCGACCACGGCGGGGCCCTGGCCCGGCTGCCGGTGGGCCGGATCCGGACGGTGGTCGAGGTCTGGGCGGAACGGACGCTGGAGCTGGGCGCGCTGGAAGGCGTGGAGCAGGTCTTCCCGTTCGAGAACCGGGGCGAGGAGATCGGGGTCACCCTGCACCACCCCCACGGCCAGATCTACGCCTACCCGTTCGTGGCCCCGAGGACCGAGCGCCAGCTGGACGTGGCCCGCGCCCACCGGGAGGCCACCGGGGAGTGCCGCAGCTGCTCGATCGTGGCCGCCGAGGCGGAGGGGGAGCGGGTGGTGGCCACCGCCCCGGGCTGGGTGGCCTTCGTGCCGTTCGCCGCCCGCTGGCCGTTCGAGGTGCACTGCTTCCCGACCCGCCACCTGCCCGACCTGCCGGCCCTGGACGACGGCGAGCGCGACGGCCTGGCCGCCCTGCTCAAGGACGTCCTCGGCCGATTCGACGCGCTGTTCGACCAGCCCCTGCCCTACATGCTGACCTGCCACCAGGCGCCGGTGCGGCGCGACCGCGACCTGGCCCACGCCCACCTGGAGGCGTTCTCGATCCGGCGGACGGCGACCAAGCTCAAGTACCTGGCCTCCAGCGAGTCCGGGGCCGGGGTGTTCATCAACGACATCGCGCCCGAGCAGGCGGCCGAGCTGCTCCGGGCGGCGGCGCGAAAATCGCCCTGAGCGGATTCGCACGCTCCTTCGGGAGGTATCACCCTCCAGGACGGGCATCTTCCCACGCGTCCAAACACAAAGTAGGATCAAGAGCACAGAAACGCTCAGGGACGCCCATCGAAGGGAGCTGCTCCCCATGGTCCGTGCCGTGGCCTCGCCGCCCGGGCGCCGCCCGCTCGCCGACCGCCTCGCCGCCGCCCTGCTGCTGCTCGCGGTCTGCCTGGCCGGGGTCGCCCTCACCCCGGGCGCCGCCAAGGCCGGCCCCGGCACCTACACCAACCCGGTCTCCCGCGACTTCGCCGACACCTTCGCCGACCCGGCCGTGATCAAGGCCAAGGACGGCTACTGGTACGCCTACGGGACCACCGACCCGCTCCGCGAGGGCGAGGGGACCAGGCACATCATCCCCACCGCGCGCTCCACCGACCTGGTCAACTGGACCTATGTCGGGGACGCCTTCACCGAGTCGACCCTGCCCGACTGGGCCGACACCGAGCGGGACGCCGCCCTGTGGGCGCCGGACATCCGCTACCTGGACGGCACCTACTACCTCTACTACGTGGTCACCCAGACGACGGTCTTCCCTGGGCCCAACGACAACGCCATCGGGGTCGCCACCTCCGACAGTCCCACCGGTCCCTGGCAGGACTCGGGTGCCCCGGTGGTCGGCCCCCGCCCGGGCGCCAGCGGCAACCCGGACGACTTCCTCTGGACCTTCGACCCGTCGGAGTTCACCGACATCGACGGCACCCGCTACCTCTACTACGGCTCCTACTACGGCGGGATCTTCGTCACCGAGCTGAACGCGGACGCGACCAGGGCCGTGGGCGCCCCGACCATGGTGGCCATCGACAACCGCTACGAGGGCGCCTACGTCGTCCGCCACGGCGGCTGGTACTACCTGTTCGCCTCCGAGGCCAACTGCTGCGCCGGCCCGACCACCGGCTACACGGTGTTCGCGGGCCGGTCGGCCAGCCCGAGGGGGCCGTTCACCGACCGCGACGGCATCCCGCTGGTGACCTCGCGGGTCGGCGGCACCATCGTGGTCACCCCCAACGGCAACACCTGGGTCGGCACCGGCCACAACGCCGTCGTCACCGACCTGGCCGGCCAGGACTGGTTCGTCTACCACGCCATCGACCGCCGCGACCCGTTCCTGGACGAGCCGTTCGGCATCAACGAGCGGCCGATGCTGATCGACCGCCTCGATTGGGTCGACGGCTGGCCGACGGTCCGGGCCGGCCGCTGGGCCTCCGAAGGCCCGCAGCGGGCCCCGGTCACCGACTGGACGGTCAGCGGCAGCTTCGAGCTGGCCGGCGCGGCCAGCTGCGAGCCGGGCATCGAGGTGACGCGGGGCCGGTCGCCGGCCGACTACCGGGCCGAGGGCGACCTGCGCCTGGGCGAGGGCGCGGCCGCCGCCGGCCTGGTCACCAGCTGGCGGAGCAAGCGCAACTACCTGGTCAGCTGGCTCGACCGCGAGGCCGGGGCCCTGGTCACCGACGTGGTCCGGGGCGGGAAGTCCCTCGGCCGGGAGTCCAGCCCGCTGCCGGACGGCTTCCGCTACGACGTCTGGCACAACGTGGCCGCCGAGCTGCGGGGCCGGGTGCTGACCGTCGAGGTCACCGACGCCCGGCTCAACGACCCGGTGGCCGTCCAGCGCCGGGCCCTGCCCCCCGGCACCGGCGGGGCCGGCGCCGTCGGCGCGGCCGCCCGCTGCGGCCCGGCCGAGGCCGCCAACCTGGGCGCGGCCCGTCTCTACGACCCGGTCCGCCACCAGGTCCCGCCGCCCCGGGTCGGCCGGGTGGTGTACCAGGACCAGTTCGGCGACGGGACGATCGACCCGTCCTGGAGCTGGGTGCGCGGGCCCGACCCGGCCGCCACCGAGACCGGCGGCGCGCTCCGCTGGCCGACCCAGCCCGGCGACCTCGTCGGGAGCGACGAGACCGCCTCGGGGCGCCTACACGGTCGAGACCAAGCTGGCCATCGACCTCGGCACCGACGACGTCCGCAACTTCCAGCAGGCCGGCCTCGTCGCCTACCTGGACGACGACCACTTCCTGCGCTTCTCCCACGTGGCCATCTGGAACACCCGCCAGACCGAGTTCGGCAAGGAGATGCCCTTCGCCGACGGCACCTCCTACGGCGGCATGGCCATCGGCACCCCGGCGCCGGTGACCTGGCTGCGCCTGTCCCACCGGATCGACCCGGCCAACGGCGAGCACGAGTTCCGGGCCGCCTCCAGCCGCGACGGCCGGCACTGGACCTGGGGCGGGGTCTGGACCCTCCCGGCCGGGACCACGCCCCGCATCGGGCTGATCTCCCACGGCGGCACCGGCGCCGTCGCCGAGTTCGACTACCTCCGCATCTACCAACCATAGGCACCGCGGCCCCGGCGGACTCCGGGGCGGGAAAGGTGGGGACATGGGCAAGGACCGCAACACCAACCAGGGGCCGCTGAACCGGCGGCAGTTCCTCGGGCTGGGCGCCGGGGCCGGCGCCTCGATGGTGCTGGCCGCCTGCGGCGGCGGCACCGACGCACCGCCGGGCGCCGGTGGCGGCGGGGGCGGGGGCGGCGGCCAGTTCGGCGAGGGCAAGGAGTACACCGGGCCCAACGTCAGCCTGGCCTTCTGGAACGGCTTCACCGGCGGCGACGGGCCGTTCATGCGCCAGCTGGTCGACCAGTTCAACAGCGAGCACCAGAACATCAAGGTCAGCATGAACGTGCTGCGCTGGGAGGACTTCTACCCCAAGGTCCCGACCGCGGTGCAGAGCGGCAACGGCCCCGACATCGCGATCATGCACATCGACCAGCTGGCCACCAACGCCGCCCGCCGGGTGGTCATCCCGGTCGACGAGGTCGCCACCGCGCTGCAGCTCCAGCAGGACGACTTCGCCCCGGCCGTCTGGTCGGCCGGCGTCTACAAGGAGCAGCGCTACGGCCTCCCGCTCGACATCCACCCGCTGCTCTTCTACTTCAACCGCAAGGAGATGGAGGCGGCCGGCATCAGCGAGCCGCCCAAGGACCGGGCCAGCTTCGAGGCCGCCGCCAAGGAGCTGAAGGGCAGCGGGGCCCAGAACCCGTTCTGGGTGACGTCGACCTGGCCGGCCCACCTGATGTGGTGGTCGCTGATCCACCAGTTCGGGGGCACGCCCTACAACGAGGACGGCTCCCAGGCCCAGTTCAACTCCGACGCCGGCGTGGAGGCGCTCACCTGGCAGGTCAACAACATCCAGCAGGGCTACAGCCCCAAGAACGTGGCCAACGACGCCCAGGCGGTCGCCTTCCGGCAGGGCAAGAACGCCCTCACCTGGGACGGCATCTGGATGATGAACGAGTGGGCCAAGGTCAAGGGCCTCGAGTGGGGGGCGGCCCCGCTGCCCCAGATCGGCGACCAGCCGGCCGTCTGGGCCAGCTCGCACAACTTCGTGGTCACCTCCCAGGCCCAGAAGGACCCCAACAAGCTCCAGGCGTCCAAGGTGTTCATCTCCTGGATCAGCGACCACTCGATCGACTGGGCCAAGGCCGGCCAGATCGCGGCCAGGGCCTCGGTCCGGGAGAGCCCGGAGTTCCAGGAGCTCGAGGTCCAGAACATCGCCGCCCAGCAGCTCGACTACGTCAAGTTCCCGCCGGCGGTGCCAGGCATCGGTGAGGTCACCGCACCGACCTTCGAGCTGGCCGTCAACGAGGCGGTGCTGGGCAAGAAGTCGCCCAAGGCCGCCCTGGACGACGCCACCTCCAAGGCCAACGAGCTGCTCGCCGCCAACAAGAAGAAGTACGGGGGGTAGCGGGCGATGACGTCGACGGACCTCGGCGGCCGGGCGGCGCCCCCGGCCGCCGGGCCCGGGGCCGGACAGCTGCGCCGCGGGCGCGGCCGGCTCGGCGCCGCAGGGGGGCGAGGGGGCGGCGGCATCGTCCCCTACCTGTTCCTGGCCCCGTACCTGCTCCTGTTCGGCCTGTTCGTGCTGGCCCCGTCCGTCTACGTCATCTGGATCAGCCTGCACGACTGGGACTTCCTGCTCCCGGGGAAGCCGTTCGTCGGCCTCCAGAACTACCTCAACCTCTTCAAGTCCGGGACCGTGACCAGCGAGCCGTTCTGGCAGGCGATGACCGCCACCGGCAAGTTCGTCCTCTACAGCGTGCCCCTGCTGGTGGCGGTCCCGCTGGCCGTGGCCGTGATGCTGAACCAGCGGTTCCCCGGGCGGAACTTCTTCCGGGCCGCCTACTTCGCCCCCTACGTGCTCGGGGTGGCCGTGGTCGGGATCCTCTGGCGGTTCCTGCTCGACCCCAACATCGGCCTGGTCAACCACATGCTGGAGCGGATCGGGATCACCACCGACATCCCCTGGACCACCCAGACCCCGTGGGTGTGGGCGGCCCTGGTCGGCCCGACGGTGTGGTGGACGCTCGGCTTCAACGCCGTCATCTACCTGGCCGGGCTCCAGGACATCCCGAGGGAGCTGTACGAGGCGGCCAAGGTCGACGGGGCCAGCCGCTGGCAGCAGTTCCGCAACGTGACCCTGCCCGGGCTGCGCCCGGTGCTGGTCTTCGTCGTCACCATCACGATCCTGGCCTCGGCCAACGTGTTCGGCCAGCCCTACCTGATCACCCAGGGCCGGCCCGGGCGCGAGACGCGCTCGGCGATCATGCTGATCGGCCAGGAGGGCCTGCGTGACTTCCGCATGGGCAACGCGGCCGCCATGAGCTTCCTGCTCACCCTGGCCCTGATGCTGATCAGCGTGGCCAACTTCCTGCTGTTCCGCGAGCGCAAGGAGCGCTGATCATGGCGACGGCAACCACCTCACGGCCGGCGGGCTCCCAGCAGACGCGGGCCCCGGCCCGCGGGACCAAGGGGCCGCCGCTCGCCCAGCGGGCCGGCGCCTATGCCGGCCTGCTGCTGCTCACCGTGCTGTTCGTCAGCCCACTGGTCTTCATGGTCACGACCTCGTTCAAGACCAACTTCGAGGCCGCCCAGCCGACCTGGATCCCCAAGGAGCCCACCACCGAGGGCTACAGCTTCATCTTCAGCGCCACCCAGACGCCGGTGCTGCGCTGGTTCCTCAACAGCCTGCTGGCGGCGGCCGGGCAGACGTTGCTGATCCTGCTCACGGCCTCGATGGCCGCCTACGCCCTGGCCCGGATGGAGTTCGTGGGCAAGCGGCTGCTCACGGCCCTGATCATCGCGACCATCTTCATCCCGCCGATCGTGCTGCTGATCCCCAACTACGTGATCGTGGCCGAGCTCGGCTGGCTGGACAGCCTGACGGCGGTGATCGTGCCCGGCGCGGCCGGGGCGTTCGGCGTCTTCTTCCTGCGCCAGTTCTTCGTCTCGCTGCCCACGGAGCTGGAGGAGGCGGCGCGGCTGGACGGGGCCAACCGGTTCCAGATCTTCTACAAGGTGATCCTGCCGCTGTCCAAGCCGGCGCTGGCCACCCTGGCCCTGCTCAGCTTCCTGACCAACTGGAACGATTTCCTGTGGCCGCTGTACGTCCTGTTCAGCCCCGAGCGGCTCACCCTCCAGCCGGGCCTGTCCACCCTGCAGAGCGCCTTCGCCACCGACTACGCGACCATCATGGTCGGCGGCGTGATCGCCAGCGTGCCCGTGCTGATCCTGTTCGTGGTCGCCCAGCGGTTCATCATCGAGGGGGTCTCGCGGAGCGGGCTCAAGGGGTAGGGGTGGGCCGCGGCCGGGTTGCCCGCCTGCTGCTGGCGCTGGCCCTGGCGTCGGCGGCGGCCGGCTGCGCGGAGGACGAGGGCGGCGGAGGCGGCGGTGGGGCGTCCCGGGTTGTCCGCCTGCTGCTGGCGCTGGCCCTGGCGTCGGTGGCGGCCGGCTGCGCCGAGGACGAGGGCGGCGGAGGCGGCGGTGGGTCGCCGGCCACCTCGGCGGCGCCGCCGCGCCAGTTCACCAACCCGGTGGTGGACGGCAACTTCGCCGACCCGCACGTGCTGAAGGTCGCCGGCACCTGGTACGCGTACGCCACCGGCGACCTGATCGTGAACCTCCAGGTGGCCCGGTCGGCCGACCTGGTGCGCTGGGAGCGGCTGGACGACGCCCTGCCCGAGCTCCCGGAGTGGAGCGTCCTCCAGAAGGGGCTCACCTGGGCACCCGAGGTGGCCCAGACCCCGGCCGGCTTCGTGCTGTACTACACCCTCCGGCACGCCGCCTCGGGACGCCAGTGCATCTCGGTGGCGGTGGCCCCGCGGCCGGAAGGGCCGTTCCAGGACACCCGCTCCCGGCCGCTGGTCTGCCAGGAGCGGCTCGGCGGGTCGATCGACCCGCACCACTTCGTCGACCGTGACGGCCGCGCCTACCTGCTCTGGAAGAACGACGGCAACTGCTGCGACCTGCCGACCGAGCTGTGGGGCCAGCGCCTCGACCGCGACGGGCTGGCGCTGGTGGGCAAGCCGGTCCGCCTGGGAGCCCGCAACGACGCCGAGTGGGAGGGGGCGCTGATCGAGGCCCCGACCCTGTGGCGGGAGGGCGACACCTACTACCTGTTCTTCTCGGCCAACGACTACGGCAGCTCGCTGTACGCGGTCGGCTACGCCACCGCCGGGCGGGTGCTCGGCCCCTACCGCGACGCCCCCGAGAACCCGATCCTGGCCACCGGCACCGGGGTCGCCAACGGGCCGGGGGGCCAGGCGATCGTGCGCGGGCCCGGTGGCGGCCTGTGGTTCGCCTACCATGCCTGGGGCGAGCTGGTCGGCGACGACGCCGGCGGGCAGCGGTCGATGTGGCTGGACCGGCTCAGCTTCGAGAGCGGCCGGCCGCGGGTGGCCGGGCCGACCGACAACGCCCAGGAGGCGCCGTGACCGTCCGGCGGAACGCGCTGGCCCTGGGAGCGGTGGTGGCGGCGCTGCTGGCCATGCGGGCGGCGGCGCCGTTCGTGGCCCCGCCGGCCGCCGTCCGGGTTCCCGCGGCCACCCCGGTCGCCGCCCCGGCGGCCCGGCCGGCCCCGCTCGCCGAGGCCACCGGGGCCAACCTGTACCTGGGCGGCGACGACGGCCTGCTCCGGGTGGACGTCGACCGCGGCAGCGTGCGCCGGGTCGCCCTGCCCGGCACAGCCACGGGGGCCGACGGCGGGCTGGTCGGGCGGGACGGGATGGTGGTGGCGGTCCGGGGCGGCGTCGCCTACGCGGCCACCGGCCGGGCCGGCCGCCCGGCGGTCCCGCTGGGCCCGGCCGCCTACGCCGTCGCCTCGGCCAGCCCGGGCCGGGTCTGGCTGGTCGAGGAGACCGGCGACCCGGACCGCTGGTTCCGGGTCCGCGAGGTCGCCGTCGGGCGGTCCCCGGCCGCCGGCGGGGCGGCGGGGGGCGTGGTGGCCCGGGGGGTGCTGCCGCTCGGGCGGCGGCCGGTCGCCGGGGCCCCCGGCGGGCTGCTCGTCCAGCTGGTCGGCCCGGGCGGCGGGCTGGCCGTCTGGGACCCGCGGACCGGCCGGCTGGGGCGGCGGCTGGCCGCCGGCACGCCGCTGAAGGTGGTCGCGGCCAGCGGCCGCACGGTCGCCTGGGTCGAGCGGTCGGCCCTGCACCTGGGCGACCTGGCCAGCGGCCGCGCCCGGGTGGTGCCGGTCCCGCCCGGGGCCGACGGGTTCGCCGCCCCGGGCGCGTTCTCGCCCGACGGGCGCACCCTGGCCGCCTTCACCAGCGTCGGCTTCTCCACCCGCCCCGCCCTGGCCCTGGTCGCCGTGGACCGGGCGGCGGCGGTGCGGGTGCCCGGCTCCGAGGGGGCGCTCGCCGACGGCTGCACGCCGTGCGTGGCCTGGTCGCCGGCTGGCGACTGGGTGTTCTTCAGCCGGCTCGGCCCCGGATTCGGCGTGGGCGCCTACCGGCCCGGCCGGGCCCGGGCCGTGGCCGTCCAGGTGGACGTGCCGTTTGCCTTCCCGCCCAGCTTTGCCACCACCCGACCCGAGTGAGGTGCCCGTGACCGCAGGCCTCGAGCCGGTCGGCGACCGCCGCTGGTCGCTGGACGGCACCTGGGAGCTGTACCCCGGCGACCACGAGCTGGCCGCCCTGGACGGCCTCGAGCCGAGGCCGATCCGGGTCCCCGGGCTGTGGGAGGCCCAGGGGCTGCTCGAGCTGGACGGCGTCGCCTGGTACCGGCGCCGGTTCTCCCTGGACGACCCGGGGGGCCACTGGACGCTGCGCTTCGGGGCGGTGATGGACCTGGCCGAGGTGTACCTGAACGGCCGGCCGCTTGGGGGCAACGACCTCCCCTTCACCCCGTTCGAGCTCGACCCGTCGGCCGCCCTGGCCACCGGGGCGAACGAGCTGGCCGTCCGGGTCACCGACCCGCCGGTCGACGGGCCCCTGCACCCGCGGCTGCCCCACGGCAAGCAGGGCTGGGCCAACCACGTCTTCCCCAGCCCGCCCAGCCTCTACATGACCTACGGCGGCATCTGGCAGCCGGTCACCCTCCGCCGGCACGGGCCGGTGGCCGTCCGCTGGGTGCGGTGCTCCAGCGACCCCGACGACCTGACCCTGGCGGTGGGGGTCGAGAACGTCGGCGGCGCTCCGGTGGCCGTGCGGCTGACCGCGGCCAGCGTGGGGCTGGCCGCCGAGGCCGGCCTCGAGCTCGGCCCTGGGGCGCGGACGGAGACGACCATCCGGCTGGGAGCGACCGGGGCCGCCCGTTGGCGACCGGACGATCCGGTGCTGCACACCGCGGTGGTCGAGGCCAGCGCCGGCGGGGTGGGGAGCGACCGCTCGACCGTCCGCTACGGGCTGCGCCAGGTGCGGGTCGAGGGGGACCGGCTGCTGCTGGACGGCCGGCCCTACCGGATGCGCAGCGCCCTCGTCCAGGGGTTCCGGGCCGACACGCTGTACGCCGAGGGCGACCTGGACGCCATCCGCCAGGAGGTCGCCGCGGCCAAGGCGGCCGGGCTCAACACCCTGCGGCTCCACATCAAGGCGTTCGACCCGCGCTACCTGGACGCCTGCGACGAGCTGGGGATGCTGCTGCACTGCGACGTGCCGGTGGCCGAGCCGATCGCCCACGACGACCTGGACGGCGAGGGGGAGCTGGCCGACCGGTGCGCGCGGGCCGCCACCGCCCAGGTCCGCCGGGACGCCAACCACCCGAGCGTGATCCTCTGGTCGGCCATGAACGAGCTCGGCCTCGACTTCCCGCCGGCCCGGGGCCGGGCCGGCTACGAGGGGTTCGCCCGCCGGGTCGCCGGGGCCGTCCGCGAGGCCGACCCGACCCGCCCGCTGATCGAGAACGACTGGATCGAGCCCGACCCGGAGCGGGTGTTCACCACCCCGGTGCTGACCGCCCACTGGTACGGCCGCCTGCACGCCGCCTGGCTGGCCGAGCTGGACGCCAAGGCCCGGCAGTGGGCCGGGCTGGGCCGGCCGCTGTTCGTCACCGAGTTCGGCGACTGGGGCCTGCCCGAGCTGGCCGACGGCGACCGCCAGCCCTTCTGGTCCCCGGCCGGCTGGTACGAAAAGGCCATCGCCGAGCTGCCCTGGCCCGGGTCGGCGGCCGAGCTGATCGAGGGCACCCAGCGCCACCAGGGCCTGTCGGACCGCCTCCAGGCCGAGGTGGTCCGGCGCCACGACCACCTGGGCGGCTGGTGCCTGACCGAGCTGACCGACGTGCCCTGGGAGCTGAACGGCCTGTTCGACCTGGAGCGGCGGCCCAAGCCGCCGGCCCTGGCCGAGCTGTCACAGGCGTGCCAGGACGTGCTCCCCATGCTGGCCCTGCCCGGCCTGGTCGTTGCCGCCGGCGGGCGCCTGGCCGCCCCCCTGCACGTGGCCAACGACGGCCCCCCGCTGTCCGAGGTGACCGTCCAGGTCGGCCTGGCCGGTGCGCGGGCCGAGGTCGAGCTGGGCGACCTCCCGGGCTGGTCCGCGGTCGCCGCCGGCGCCGTCGACCTCCCGGCACCCTCGTCGCCCGGCGTCCACGAGGTCGTCCTGCGGCTGCGCGCGGCCGGCCGGGAGCTGGCCACCAACAGCTACCCGCTCCGCGCCGTCGCCGTCCCGGCGGGCGCGCCCGAGGTGACCGTGGTCGGGGAGGGCATGCTGGACGAGGCGGCCGGGAAGCTGGTGCGGGAGCGGCTGGCGGCGGGGGAGACGGTGGTGGTGCTGGCCCAGGACCTCCAGGCGGTGGGGTGCTACCCGGTGGCGGTGGAGATGGCCGAGGTGGCGACCGCCTGGGGGTCGACGGTGTTCCATTTCACCTGTGACCAGCGGGCGCTGCCGTCGCTGCCGGAACGGGCGGTGCTGGCCGGCGAGGACGCCACCGTGGTCCCGACCCACCTGCTGACCAGGGTGGGGGAGGGGACCTGGCCGGAGACCTGCGTGGTGGGCGCGTTCAAGCCGGTCCCCGACCCTCTGGCCGGCCCGGTGGTCGGGGCCGTGCCGGTGGGGCCGGGGCGGCTGGTCACCTGCCAGTACCGGCTGGCCGAGCCGGCCCGGCGGGGCGACCCGGCCGCCAGGGCCATCCTCGCCGAGCTGCTCCGCTGGGCCGCCGGAGGGGCCAGCCGGCCGCCAGGGCCATCCTCGCCGAGCTGCTCCACTGGGCCGCCGGAGGGGCCAGATGAGCGACCGGGCCGGGCCGGTGGCGGCCGCGTTCCGGGAGTGGACCGGGCGCGACCCGGAGGGGGTCTGGGCCGCCCCGGGGCGGGTCAACCTGATCGGGGAGCACACCGACTACAACGACGGCTTCGTCCTCCCGGCGGCCATCGACCGGCTGGTCCTGGTGGCGGCGGGGCGCCGGGACGGGGGGCGGCTGCGGCTGTGGTCGCGGCAGGCCGGGCCGCCGGCCGACCTGGAGCTGGCCGCGGTCGGGCCGGGACGGGTCGAGGGCTGGGCCGCCTACCCGGCCGGGGTCGCCTGGGCCCTCGGGCAGGCCGGGGTCGAGCTCGGCGGGGCCGACCTGGTGGTCGACGGGGACGTCCCGGCCGGGTCCGGGCTGTCCTCCAGCGCCGCCCTCGAGTGCGCCACCGCGACCGCCCTGGCCGACCTGCACGGCGCCGGCCTGGACCGGCCGGCCCTGGCCGCCCTGGCCCGCCGGGCCGAGAACGAGGTCGTGGGGGTGCCGTCGGGGGCCATGGACCAGATGGTGTCGATGCTGGGGCGGGCCGGGCACGCCCTGTTCCTCGACACCCGGTCGCTTGCCACCGAGCAGGTCCCGCTGCCGCTGGAGGCGGCCGGGCTGTGCCTGGTGGTGCTCGACACCAGGGCCGGGCACCGGCTGGTCGACGGCGCCTACGCCGACCGCCGGGCGGCCTGCCAGGCGGCCGCGGCGGTCCTGGGCGTGGCCGCCCTCCGGGACGCCACCCTGGCCCAGGTCGAGCAGTATCGGACTGCCCTGGGCGAGCCGGGGCTGCGCCGGGCCCGCCACGTGGTCACCGAGAACGCCCGCGTCCTGGAGGCGGTGGCGCTGCTCCGGGCTGGCCACCCACCCGAGCTCGACCGGCTGGGGCCGCTGCTGGCCGCCTCGAACGCCTCCCTGCGCGACGACTACGAGGTGTCGTCGCCCGAGCTCGACACCGCCGTCGCCGCGGCCGTCGAGGCCGGCGCGGTCGGGGCCCGCATGACCGGGGCCGGCTTCGGCGGCAGCGCCATCGCCCTGGTCCCGGCGGGGCTGGCCGCCCAGGTCGGCGACCGGGCCCGGGAGGCCTTCGCCGCCGCCGGCTTCGGCCCGCCAGAGATCACCCCCGTCGTCCCCTCGGACGGGGCCCGCCGCCTGGCCTAGCATGCCCGGGAACCGGCGGGCCGGTGTCGGCGTCCAAGACAATGACGTCCACGGAACGCGGAACAGGGCGGTGGTGCACGGTGGGCAGGCGGGTCCTGGCATGGATGGTGGCGGCGCTGGTCACGGCCGGGCTGGTGGCCGGCGGGGTGCTGGTCGCCCGGGACCGCGGCGAGCCGTCGCCGGCCGTCCTGCCCGCGCTCGACCTGGGCGAGGCCGGGCCGGCCGCCGCCGGCTCCAGCGGCACCGGCGCCAACGACGCCGCCGGGGCCATCGAGCCGGCCCCGGCCCCGGGCGGCACCGGGGCGGCCAGATCGTCCGGCGGGGCCAGCGACCGGCGCCTGCTGTGGCCGCCGGTCACCTACAAGCTGGGCGGCCCCCTGCCCTCGCTGCCCGGCCAGGCCCAGGCCTGGAAGCTCGGCGACAACGTCGACGCCGGCCGGGTGGCCACCCTGGCCGCCGCCCTCGGGCTGGCCGGGACGCCCAAGCAGGAGCCCAACGGCTGGAGCCTCCAGGACGGCCGCCGGGCCCTGGTGGTGCACCGGCTGGCCGGGGTGCCGTGGTCCTACGGCTCCGGCATCTTCGGCACCTGCGTGGGCCGGGCGAGCGGTCCCTACCGGCCCGGCCCCGGCATCCAGTGCCTCGACCCCGACGCCCCCGCCTCCAACCAGCCCGGGTCGGTCGCCCCGACCCGGCCGTTCCGGCCGCCGGACCTGCCCAGCCGGGCCGAGGCCGAGCGGGTGGCCCGCGACCTGGCGGCCAGGGCCGGGCTCGACCTGGACGGCGCCCAGGTGAAGGTCAGCGACAGCCTGGCCACCCGGACCGTGACCATCGCCCCGGCGGTGGGCGGCATGCCGACCTCGGGGTTCGCCTGGACGGTGAGCGTCGGGCCCAAGGGCGTGGTCCAGCACGCCTCCGGCTACCTGGCCACCCCCGAGCCGGCCGGCACCTACCCGCTGGTCGGCGTCGAGCAGGGCTTCGAGCGGCTCAAGAGGTCCGGCCCGCTCGGCGGCGTCGCCCGCCCGGGGTCGCCGGCCGTCGAGCTCGACCCGTGCCCGGGCGGCGGCAAGGTCCCGTGCACGGACCGGCTGAAGGCGCGGGTCGCCACCGTCACCGGGGCCCGTCTCGGCCTCCAGCTGGCCCCGGTCGTCACCGAGGGCGACGGCCGGCCGGGCGTCGCCTACCTGCTCCCGGCCTACCTGTTCGACCTGGAGGGCGGCTGGACCGACGTGCGCGCGATCATCGCCGTCCCCGACCGGTACCTGACCCGGCCCTCACCCTAGAACACCGGTCAAGTATCCGGGGTTGAGGCGATCGCGTGGTCGCCGTGGGCGGCGCGCAACGGTCCCTGGCGGGAGGTATGGCCTGGCGCTGCATGCGGCGCCGGATACATGCCCGCTGTTCTAGCGGTGGATCAGGACCGGAGTGCCCATTGGCACCTGCGGGTAGAGGGCCTCGACGTCCGACAGCAGCATGCGGATGCAGCCGTGGGAGGCGTAGCTGCCGATCGAGTAGCTGGCGTAGGTGCCGTGGATCAGGATCCCGGAGGCGTTCAGGGACATGGCCCTGGTGCCGAGCGGGTTGCCCGGGCCGGGCGGGATCGAGGCCGGCATGTCGGCCCCCCAGCCGTCCTTGGCCGGGTTGGTCCAGGTCGGGTTGACCCGCTTGTAGACGACCTCCCAGGTCCCCTGCGGGGTCGGGAAGCTCGGCTGGCCGGTCGCCACCGGGTAGACCTTGCGCACCTTGAGGCCGTCGTAGAAGGTCAGCCGATTGGTCGACAGGTTGATCTCGATCGTCTTGCCCAGCTTGTCGTTGGTCACCTTGGGGTCCACCGGCCTGGTGACCAGCTTGACCTTGCGGGCGTTGCCGCGCAGGGCCTTGGCCAGGGCCCGGGTGCTGGCCTCGACGTCGAGGACGCGGCCGTCCTTGGCCTTCTGCTTGACGACCTTGCCGTCGACCAGCTTGATGGAGGCGTTGGTGGGGGCCACGGCCAGCTTGGGGGCCAGGGCCTTCACGAACCGGGTCACCTTGGTGTCGTCGGTGGCCAGGGCCACGTCCACGCTGTGGCCGACCGGCTTGTTGGTCAGCCGGTGCCAGAAGTCCTTGAACCACGACAGCTCCGGCCCGGCGACGGCCGTGTCGACCGCCTGCTCGACCCCGGCGCCGTGCCCGAGCCCGGCCGGGGTGACCGGCCAGCGCTTGCCGCCGCCGACCACGAACACGCCCCGGCGCAGCTTGGGCTCGGTGGTCGCCTTGACCGCGGCCACGGCCTCGTCGCGGGTCATGCCGCCGACGTCGACCCCGGCCACGGTCACGCCGGCCAGGATGCGGCCCGAGGAGGCGCCCACGCGGGCGGTGGCGGCAACGCTCATGGTGGCCAGCAGCGCCACGGCCAGGCCGACGACCACGGCGATGCGCTGCCAGCCGGACAGCCCGGCGGGGCGCTTCCAGCTCGGCCGTCGAATCCCCGGTACCTTCATGTAGTAATCCTCCCCCGAGTGGCACACTCGGACACTTCCCTCGGCTCGCCATCCCCCAACCTGAAGCGTGCCGACCACCGAGCGCGGTTCTTACCTACCGGAAGGGGTCGAATCGGGCAAGGGTGAACGGGGATCGTTGAGGCTTCGAGGACGGATCGTTATCGAGCGCTCAGCTGGGCGGCTCGGCCCCGACCCGGCGGGTGAGGCGGTCGAGCAGCTCGCCGTGGATGCGGCGCAGCCCCCGGGGGGCGAAGGTGCGCTCGAAGAAGCCGCCGATACCGCCGTGGCCCTCCCAGATGGTCGACAGCCGGAGGTCGGTGGCGGTGCCGCTGGCCGTCGGGCTCAGGATCCAGGTGGTGATCAGCGACGACTCGCGGTCCCGCTCGACCAGGGTCACGCCCGGGGTCGGCTCGGCCACCTCCAGGACGTAGCGCCGCTCCCGGCGGCCCGCCCGCAGCCGGAACGACACCACCGTGCCGGCGCCCTCCCCGCCCTCCTCGACCCGGTAGTCGAGGTAGCTGGCGGGCAGGATCCGCTCCCGGCCCCGGTAGTCGGCCAGGGCGGCGTGGACCCGCGCCGGGGGCGCCGGGATGGTCCGTTCCAGGTCGACCTTGATCTGCCTGCCCATCGGGCGCTTCCCTCCGCTCGGTCGCCGGGTGCCGGAGAATTGCACCATGACCGAGCCGACCCTCGCCCCGGCGGCCGCCCTGCGGCGGATCGCCTTCCTGCTCGAGCGGGGCCGGGAGCCGACCTACAGGGTGCGCGCCTTCCGCCGGGCCGCGGCCGCCGTCGACGCCACCGACCCCGGCGAGCTGGCCCGGCTGGCCGCCGCCCCCGGGCCCGGCCTGCGCGACCTGCCCGGGATCGGGGAGGTCACCGAGCGGGTGATCCGCGAGGCCCTGGCCGGCGAGGTCCCGGTGTACCTGCGGCGCCTGGAGGCGATCGAGGGCACGCCGGTGGCCGAGGGCGCGGCCGCCCTGCGGGCCGCGCTGCGGGGCGACTGCCACGCCCACTCGACCTGGAGTGACGGCGGCAGCCCGATCGGGGAGATGGCCACCGCGGCCCGCGACCTGGGCCACGAGTACCTGGTCCTGACCGACCACTCGCCCCGCCTCACGATCGCCAACGGCCTCAGCCCGGAGCGCCTGCTGGCCCAGCTGGACGAGGTCGCCGAGCTGAACGAGCGGCTGGCCCCGTTCCGGATCCTCACCGGGATCGAGGTCGACATCCTGGAGGACGGCGCCCTCGACCAGACCGACGAGCTGCTGGGCCGGCTCGACGTGGTCGTGGCCAGCGTCCACTCCAAGCTGCGCATGCCGGCCCGGGAGATGACCAGGCGCATGGTCGCGGCCGTGGCCAACCCCCACACCGACATCCTCGGCCACTGCACCGGCCGCATCGTGGTCGGCCGGGGCCGGCCCGAGAGCGAGTTCGACCCGGCGGCGGTGTTCGCCGCCTGCGCCGCCAACGGCGTCGCCGTCGAGGTCAACTCCCGGCCCGAGCGCCAGGACCCGCCCAAGCGCCTGCTCCGCCTGGCCGTGGAGGCGGGCTGCCGATTCTCGATCGACACCGACGCCCACGCCCCCGGCCAGCTCGACTGGCAGCTCGGCGGCTGCGAGCGCGCCTTCGCCTGCGGCGTCACCCCCGAGATGGTGGTCAACACCGGCGACGCCGACACCCTGCTCGCCTGGGCGGGCCGCGACCGCGGCTAGATCCGGCGGATCAGCGCCTCCTCGCGCACGGTGACCTTGGTGGGGGCGTGGAACGGGGTCAGGGTGGCGGCCAGGGGGGTGAACCAGTGGCCGGCGTCGCAGCCGGTCTTGGCGTGCTCGACCGGGCCGCCGGTCGACGGCCAGGTCCAGCGCTCGTACACCCAGGCCGGGGCCGGGCAGGTGGGGTCGGGGCAGGCGACGATGTCCACGGTGGGCTCCTCTGTGAGGCGGTAGCTGGCGACGACGCTAGCCAGCCACCGTTTGCCTACCGTGTGCGGACCGTTTCCGCGGGCTCGCCGAAGCGGAAGCGGGTGACGTCGGTGGGGAAGGCGCTCCAGGCCCTGGCCCGTTCCGGGCGCAGCGCCCACAGGCCGGCGGCATAGGCCGCCTCGGGCGGGCCGTAGCCATACTTGGCCTTGGAGGCCGCCATCAGGCGGCGGGTCTGCTCGGCCGGCGGGACCACCCGCTCCATCGAGCCCTCCAGGATGACCGCGGCCATGGTGTCCTCGAGGTGGACCACCACCCGCCGGTCGTGCTCCAGGTTGCGCTGGTGGAGCGTCCCGGGGCTGCCGCCGTACCACCAGGCGGGCGTCGTCCAGCCAGATGCCGTCGACCGGGACCACGTGGGCCCGGCCGTCGCGACGGGTGGTGACCAGCCAGTAGCGCGGCGCCTGCTCCAGCCGTTCCCGCACCGCCGCCCACTCCATGGTCGTGGTCGCCGTGCCGTACCCATCGGGCAGCTCGATCCGCTCGGCGGTCGGGTCCATCGGCACCTCCTGCGCGCTGGCCTTGGGAACCGTAGCCTCGGGATCCTAGCCCGGGACCGCGACGGATCGGAGGGCCGGTGGACGAAGGGCTGGCCGGCTGGTGCCGGCGCTGGCTGGGGGCCGAGCCGGTGGCGGTGCTGTTCCGGGCCCCCCGGCCCCGAGGCCGTGCCGACCCTGGCGCCGTCCCCGCCCTGGGCGGCCTGGGACCACGACCGTCCCGGGCTGTGGCCCCTCCCGGACGACCACGACGGCGACCTCGACGACCACCCCGGCCCGGCCTGGCTGGACCGGGTCGCGGCCGCCGTCCGGGCCCGCCTGGCCGCCCTCCGCCTGCCGCCCCCGGTGGTCGGCCACGCCGACTGGGAGTCCCAGAACATCCGCTGGCGGGGCGGCCGCCCGCTGGCCGTTCACGACTGGGACAGCGCCGTGGCCCAGCCCGAGCGGTTCCTGGCCGCCTACGAGCGGGCCAGGGGCCGCCCCTGGACCCCCGCCGAGCGCCAGGCCTGCTGGGCCGCCGGCCTCTGGGTCCGGGCCTTCAACGCCAAGAAGCAGCGCCTGGCCGGCGGCGGTCCCCACCTGGACCGCCTCGCCCCCGAGGTCCCCGAGCGCGCCGCAAGGGCCGGCCTGGGGGTGGCGGCGGGCGCGTAGCCTGGCCGTGGAGCTCCGGGTGGCTGGGAGGTTGGTGCTGGTGGGCGTGATCGTGTCGGTGAACGTCGGGACCCCGAGGGAGATCAGCTGGCGGGGGCAGACGGTGCGGACCGCCATCTGGAAGGACCCGGTGCCAGGGCGGGTCGGGGTCAGGGGGACCAGCGTCGACGGCGACGAGCAGGGCAACCCGGAGGCGCACGGCGGCTACGACAAGGCGCTGTACGCCTACGCCGCCGAGGACTACCAGTGGTGGGGCGGGGAGCTGGGCCGCGAGCTGGGTCCCGGGACCTTCGGGGAGAACCTGACCCTCCGGGGCATCGACGTCAGCGGGGCCGTTGTCGGCGAGCGCTGGCGGGCCGGGGGGACGCTGCTGGAGGTGTCCTCGCCCCGCACCCCCTGCTACAAGCTCGGCTACCGCATGGGCGACCAGGGCTTCGTGCGGCGGTTCGCGGGCGCCGGCCGGCCAGGGGCCTACCTGCGCATCCTGGCCGAGGGCGAGATCGCCGCCGGCGACCCGGTCGAGGTCGTCCACCGCCCGGCCCACGGCCTCACCGTGGCCGAGGTCTCCCGCATCTACCACCACGACCCCGCCGCCTCCGACCGGCTGCTGGAGGTGCCGGAGCTGTCCGGCACCTGGAAGCAGTGGCGTGGCCGAGGTGTCGCGCATCTACCACCACGACCACGCCGCCGCCGACCGCCTCCTCGGGGTGCCGGAGCTGGCCGGCACCTGGAAGGACTGGGCCGAGAAGTTCGCCACCAGCGCCGGCCGTTCCTGACCTTCACCACCGCGGGAGGGGCGATGTTCCAGGAGCTGTTCCCGATCCTGGCCACCGGCGACCTGCCACGGGCGCTCGGCTTCTACCGGGACCTGCTCGGCTTCGAGGTCACCTACCGGTTCCCGCCCGACGGGGAGCCGGCCTATGTGGCCCTGGACCTGGGCCGGTCCCACCTCGGCATCGGCGCCGACCCGTCCGCGACCGAGCCGGTCGGGGACGGGGACCGCTTCACGCTCTGGGTCTACGCCGACGACTGCGACGCCGCCGTCGAGCACCTGCGCGGGCACGGGGTCCGGGTGCTGGCCGAGCCGGCCGACCAGCCCTGGGGCGAGCGCATGGCCGAGGTCGCCGACCCGGACGGCAACCGGGTGATCGTCGCCTCCAGAGGCTGAGGCGTCAACGGCGGCGGCCGACCCCGAGCACCAGCCGGGGCGCCCAGGGGAGGGCCTCTGGGGGGAGGGCGGCCACGGCCGCGATGGCCTGGCGGCGGACGGTGGCCGGGTCGTCGACCAGGCCGGCGACCCCGACGGTGGCCAGGCGGTAGTCGACGAAGGCGGCCGCCCCCGGCCAGGGGAGGTCGACCTCGACCTCGGTCACCTCCGGGCGCAGGCCGGCGCCCTCGAGCAGGCCCCGGACGGCGGCGGGCGACCCGACCCGCTCGCCGAGCTCGTCGGCGAGGATGCCGGCGGCGGTGCGGTCGCTGCCGGCGTGCCTGGCCACCACCTCCATGACCGCCTGCTTGGGGCGGTAGGGGGCCTCGGGCCGGGACCAGGTGAGCAGCCCGACCAGCGGGGCGACCCGGGCCATCTCGGCCACCGCCGCCCCCGGGTCGGGGAAGTGGTTGATGCCGAACGCGCAGCCGGCGGCCGCGAAGGCGCCGTCCCGGAACGGCAGCCGCTCGGCGTCGCCCTGGAGGCGGGCCGGGAGCGGGTTGTGGCGCAGCTGGGCGGCCGACAGGTCGAGGGCGACCGCGGCCGGCAGCAGCCGCCCCAGCGCCCCCGACCCGGCGGCCACGTCCAGCACCGGGCCGAGGGCGATCGCGGCCGGCAGCAGCCGCCCCAGCGCCCCCGACCCCGCGGCCACGTCCAGCACCGGGCCGCCCGCCTCGCCAAGGGCCCTGGCCAGGGGCCGGGCCAGGTAGCCGTAGACGAGCCGGTCGGCGCTGCGCGCGAACCCGTCCGCGGAGGCGTCGTACGCCTCGGCGAACAGCCGCTTGGCCCGGCCGGCGTCGCTCACGACGGCGACCACACCTCGAGGGCGTCCCTGGCCCGGTCGGCCCACCAGGCCAGGTCGGCGGCCTCGCGGGCCCGGATGGCCGGGTCGGGGTGGCCGCTGGCGTGCAGGGCCTTGTCCCAGCCGAGCTGGACCAGGCCGCCCAGCAGGGCCAGGCGCAGGGCGTCCTCGTCGTGGCGCCCGCCCTCGGCGGCCCGGAAGTCGTCAAGCACCTGCTCGCGGGTGGCGTCGATGCGGCTCCAGTTGATGGCCAGGTACCAGGCGACCTCGACCGCCGCCGGCGCCCAGCCGGTCTGGGTGCCCCAGTCGAGCATCACCACCCGGTCCTCGGTGAAGCCGAGGTTGCCGAGCTTGAGGTCGCCCTGGACGAGGGTCGACGGGAAGGCCGACAGGGCGGCCGCGAACGGCTCCGGCCGCTCGGCCACGGCCAGCACCGGCCCGGCGACGTCGGCCGGGGCGATCTCGGCGAACCGCTCCCAGCCACGGCCGATCAGCCCGGGGACCTCGTCGGCCCCACCGGCCTCGCGGCGGGCCGTGGCCGGGGAGAGGAACCCGTAGCGGTCGGCCAGCGGGCACAGCCGCAGCGGCGGGCCGTCGGCAAAGGCGGCGTGCAGGGCGGCGGCCGCCTCCAGGACCCGGCGGCTGTCGGCCCGGCTGATCCGGGCGTGGCCGGGGACCAGGGCGGCCGAGACGTCGCGCATGATCACCACCCAGCCGCCGGTGACCTGCTCGGCCCCGAGGACGGCGTGGTCGATCACCTCGGGCACCCGGCCCAGCACCCCCGAGGACCACAGCTCGGCCGCCCGGCCGTGGTCGTGGCTGGCCCGCATGATCCAGTCGCCGCCGTCACGGACGTGCTTGACCACCAGCACTTCGCCCCCGGCCAGGGTCACCCGCTCCAGCAGGCTCCCCGAACGGCCGTCGGCCACGGCCAGCGGCTCCCTGCTGACCACGCCGGCCAGCAGCGAGCTCACATCAGCCG
>OBLS010000095.1_pt1 | contig 23789 bp, 19 predicted proteins | sample 1519901 | NCBI WGS metagenome assembly OBLS01 (sample SAMEA3113585, study PRJEB22503) | soil metagenome | reverse complement strand
GGGCCCGAATCGACCACGGTATTTCCGCGGAAATACCGTGGTCGATTCGGGCCCGCTCTTCGGCGACGCGGTGGTCAACGACGGCGAGGGCCTGTTGCTGATCGTGCAGAAGTACCGTGGAGCCAACACGCTGGAGGTGAGTCGCGGGGTCGAAGAGGCTATGGCCGAGCTGGCACCGGGGCTTCCCGGCATCGAGTACGACACCACCATCTTCCGCCCGGCGACCTTCATCGAGCAGTCGATCGAGAATCTGCAGAAGGCTCTGCTCTGGGGGATCGGGCTCGTCGTGCTCATCCTCATTGCGTTCCTGTTCGAGTGGCGAACGGCCTTCATCAGCCTGATCGCCATCCCGCTGTCGCTGGTCGCTGCCGTCCTCGTGCTCGATGCGGCCGGGGCAACCATCAACGTCATGGTGCTGGCCGGGCTGGTGGTCGCCGTCGGGGTAGTGGTTGATGACGCCATCATCGATGTGGAGAACATCGTGCGCCGATTGCGCCAGGCCCGCGCGGCGGGCAGCACGCAGTCGACGTTCGGTATCGTGCTCGACGCGTCGGTTGAGGTCCGGACGGCAATCACGTACGCGACGCTGATCAATGTCCTGGCCGTCGTGCCGGTCCTCTTCCTCGAGGGCTTGTCGGGGTCGTTCTTCCGGCCACTGGTGCTCTCGTACGGGCTCGCGGTGTTGGTCTCCATGGTCGTGGCGCTGACGGTGACGCCTGCCCTGTGCCTGCTGTTGCTGTCCAGAGGGAAGCTGGACCACCGAGACTCTCCTCTGCTGCGGGTTCTCAAACGTGGCTATCGAGCCCTGCTCGCACCGCTGGTGGCCAGGTTGTGGCCGGCACTGACTGCCACGGCGGTCTTCCTGGTCATCGCTGTGCTCGCATTCCCGCTGCTGGGCAGCCAGCTGCTACCTAGCTTCAAAGAACGTGACTTCTTGATGCACTGGCTGACCGTGCCGGGCACCTCGGTGGGTGAGGAGACGCGCATCTCCGTCTCCGCCTGCGAAGACCTGCGCCAGATTCCTGGCGTCCGGAACTGTGGTTCGCACATCGGCCAGGCCCTGCTTGCCGACGAGGTCTACGGCGTGGACTTCGGCGAGAACTGGATCAGCGTGAGTCCCGAGGTCGATTACGACAAGACCTTGGAAGAGGTAAACCGGACGGTGCAGCTCTACCCCGGCATCTACCGCGATGTCCAGACCTATCTACGGGAGCGGATCAAGGAGGTGCTCACCGGCAGCAGCGAATCGATCGTGGTCCGCATCTACGGGCCGGACCTCGAGGTTCTGCGCGAACAGGCCGAGAACATCGAACATCGGCTCGTCGGGATTCCCGGTCTTATCGATGCGCACGCCTCCTTCCAGACCGATCTCCCGCACGTCGAGGTCGAGCCGGACCTGGACGCCGCGCGCAAGCACGGACTCGCGCCTGGAGACATCCGGAGGCAGGCCTCGGTTCTGATCGCCAGCGAGGAAGTGAGCGACATCTACTCCGGCGGCCGGGCTTACGACGTTCATGTCGCCGCCATCCCGAGCGCCCGCGACAGCGTCACCGACGTGGAGAACCTGCAGCTCGACACCCCAAGCGGCGAGCGGATTCGGCTTAAAGACGTAGCGGACGTGCGGATGGGTCCCACACCGAATGCAATCGAGCGGGACAACCAGTCCCGGCGTATCGATGTTGGCGGCAACGTTGAGGACCGGCCATTGGAAGAGGTCGTGGATGAAATCGAGCGACGTGTCGCGGAGGTAACGTTCCCGCTGGGCTACCACGCCGAGGTGATCGGTGAATCCACTGAGCTGGATGCCGCTGAAGATGCCCTGCTGATCTTCGGAGGGGCGGTGGCGGTGACCATCCTGTTGCTGCTGCAAGCGGCCTTCGGCAGTTTCCGCCTCGCGGTGATGACGTTCTTCCTGTTGCCGATGGCCCTTGTCGGCGGCGTCATAGCTGCGTTCCTCAGCGGTGGCATACTCTCGCTGGGCTCTCTGGTGGGCTTCCTGGCGGTCTTCGGGATCGCTGCTCGCAACGGCATCCTGATGATCAGCCATTTCGAGCGGCTGGAAAAGGAGGAGGGAGTGCCCTTCGGGCGCGACCTGGTGATTCAGGGAGCGATGGAGCGGCTGGCGCCGATCTTGATGACCGCACTGGCAACCGGGCTGGCGCTGGTGCCGCTGGTGGCTGCGGGCAGCATCCCCGGCCACGAGATCGAACACCCGATGGCGATCGTCATCCTCGGCGGGCTGGTCACGGCCACCTTGCTGAACCTGTTCGTGCTGCCGACGTTCTACCTGAAGTTCGCAAAGAGCCGCAAGGACCGGGAGCGGGCTCAGGCAGAGCGGTCCGAGGCGGAGGAAGCCGAGCCTGTCACGAGCTGACGAGCCTGGCCTCTGAAACTAGCGCCTACCTCAACGCTGGGCGCCAGCCCCAGCGTGGGAGCAGATCTCAGTCCTCCGCGAGGGTGATCTCCAGCCCGCCGAGCATGGTGGCGGCCAGGTTGTAGAGGAACGAGCCCAGGGTCGCCAACGCGGTGAAGATCACGACATCGACACAGGCGATCAAGGCCGCGACGCCCATGACCTTCTGGGTGTTCACGTAGTCCTGGATCCGGAACGGCGTCGTGTCACCCGGCGTTGAGACGACGCTCTTCACGATGTCGTTCACCGATTCGAAGAGGCCCGAGGACTCGAGCACGGTCCACATCGTGTAGACGGCGACCACCAGCATGATGCCGGCGGCGATGGAGAACAGGAACGACGTCTTCATCACCGACCACGGATCCAACCGGGACAGCCGCAACCGGGCCTTGCGAGTCCGCCGCGCCGTACCAGGCTTCGGCTTGGTGTTAGCGGAGAGCTTTTCGGCGCCTGACCTCGCCGCGGCGACGGCGGCGGTGGCGGCCGCAGCCGTGGCCGCTCCCACAGCCGGCAGCACGCCCGGCTTGGGCTCAGCAGACGTCGTCCCGGGCGCCGGCATCTGGTTCGGCGCGGTTGGCGCGGCTGGAGGCAGGCGCTCAGTGGTCTGGTCCGGACGAACCGCCGGAGCGCCGGTAACCCGGGCGTCAGGACTGGCCGGATGAGCGGCGGCCGCCAAGGGCACGGCAGCCCCGTCGTAGGGCGACTGGCCCTTCGGGTCAGCGGCCGGACGCCGCTCGGGCGGCCGCTCTCCGGTGACCGGTGCGGTCGCACCGGATCCGTCGCCCGAGGGCGACGGTGCGACGGATGGGCTGGCTAGCTGTCCGGAGGATGCCGCCGATGCTTCCGGAATCCTCGACCGTTGCGTCTGCGCGTTCGGCTTGGTGCTAAGACCAAGGCGCTCTTTCCAAGACCGCTTCGGCCCTGGGGCGGCTGGCGGATCCCAGACCGGTACGGGCGGCCGGCGACCCGATGGCCCTACCTGCCGCTGTTCCATCTCGGCGGGCATGTCCGGCGGTGGAGGCATCGCGCCCACCGGCTGGGTGGCCGAGGACTGCATAGGAACCGGCCGGGCACCGTTGGTTTGCCCGGGCACCTGCAGCGGCTTGGTCGGCGGAGGCTGATTCGGGGCGAGCCGAGGCTGCAGCGTTGGCCCGCCGGGCGCTACCCGGGGCTGAGCGGCCTGCTGGGCACCCGGAGCCCTGCGTACCGTCGCCAACTCCTGCTCCCGACCACGAGGGTTGCCGGTGGGCGGCTGTCCGTTCGGGGGGGTCCCCCGACTGGTATCACTCACTGTCATCCTCCTCGACTTCGCTGCTTACGGCGGCGACGTCGGCTGTCCGTTCGGGCAGGACCTCGTCGTGGTCGTCGGTAGACGCGGCATCGTCATCGACGTGCGTGTCTGCGTCAAGTTGAGCTACGTCTGCAGTTGTCTCCGGGTTCAAGGCGATGGCGACCACCGAGTCGTTGCCCCCCACTCCTACGAACCGCACCCCCATGGTGTCACGTCCTTTGACCGGAACCTCGACAACAGGGCTGCGCGTGATCTGACCGCTTGCTTTGATCGCAATGACCTCATCATTGTCGGTCACGACCAGGCCTCCTACCAAAGAGCCACGATCCTCGTGGAGTTTCATGGCCTTGATCCCCAAGCCCCCGCGCCCCTGAGCCCGGTACTCCGCCACCCTGGTCCGCTTCGCGAAACCGCCATCGGTGACGCTGAACACGTAGCGGCCGTTCGCGTCATCGCTGGGGCGCACGATGGAGAGCGAGAGGAGCTCGTCGCCGGGACGGAACCGCATCCCAGTCACCCCTGAGGTTGCCCGGCCCATGGGTCGGAGCTCCTCGTCGTCGGCCGGGAACCGGATGGCCTGCCCCTTGCGGGAGATCAGCAGCACCTCATCGCCGGAGTCGCACAGCTCGGCGCCGATCAGCTCATCGTCATCGTCGCGGAAGTTGACGGCGATGATGCCGGCCTGCCGCGGCGAGTCGTACAGGGTCAGGGAGGTCTTCTTCACCAACCCCCGCTTCGTGGCCAGCAGCAGATACGGGTGCGCGGCGTAGTCGCGGATCGCCAGCACCTGTGCGATCTCCTCCTCTGGCAGGAACGACAGCAGGCCGGCCACGTGGCCGCCCTTGGCGTCGCGGCTGGCCTCCGGAAGCTGCCACACCTTCGCGCGATAGACGCGGCCCTTGTTCGTGAAGAACAAGATCCACTGGTGGTTCGTCGTGGCAAACAGGTGCTCGACCACATCGTCGGTGCGCAGGGCCGCTCCGCGCACTCCCCGGCCACCACGGCGCTGGACCCGATACTGGTCGGTGTTGGTGCGCTTGGCGTAGCCACCGCGGGTGATCGTGACCACCACGTCGGAGTCGGGGATCAGGTCCTCGTTGGACAGATCGCCGTCCGCCGCAATGATCTCCGTCCGCCGGTCGTCGCCGTACTTGTCGACGATCTCGGCCAGCTCGGTGCTGATGATCTGCCGCTGGCGCTCCGGCTTGTCCAGGATGTCTTGTAGATCGGCAATGATCCGCTCGTACTCGGCCAACTGGTCGATGATCCGCTGCCGCTCCAAGGCGGCCAGCCGGCGCAGCTGCATGTCGAGGATCGCGTTGGCCTGCAGGTCGTCGATCTCGAGCAGCGTCTTGAGGCCCTCGCGGGCGTCGTCGGTGCTCGGGCTCCGGCGGATCAGTGCGATGACATCGTCCAGCGCGTCGAGCGCCTTGACCAGGCCGCGGTAGATGTGCGCCCGGGCCTGGGCATCGTCCAGCCGGTGCCGCGTGCGGCGCTGGATCACCTCGATCTGGTGGGCGATCCAGTAGGAGAGGAATTGGTCGACCCGGAGGGTACGCGGCACGTCGTCGACGAGGGCCAGCATGTTGCAGCCGAACGTGTCCTGCAGCTGGGTGTGCTTGTAGAGGTTGTTGAGCACCACCTTCGGTTGGGCGTCGCGCTTGAGCACGATGACCAGCCGCTGTCCGGTGCGGGCCGAGGTGTCGTCGCGGATGTCCGCAATACCGTTGAGCTTTCCGGCATTGACCAGCTCGGCGATCTTGAGCGCCAGGTTGTCGGGATTCACCAGATGCGGGAGCTGCGTGACGACCAGAAGGGTCCGACCGGAGCGGTCCTCCTCGAGATCGACAACGGCGCGCATGATCACCGAGCCACGGCCCGTACGGTAGGCGTCTTCGATGCCGCGCCGGCCGACGATCAGTGCCCCATTGGGGAAGTCGGGGCCTTTGATCCGCTCGATCGCGGCCTCGAGCAGCTCCTCGGCGGAGGCCTCGGGGTGCTCCAGCGACCATTGCACGGCCGCGGCGACCTCGCGGAGGTTGTGGGTCGGGATGTTGGTCGCCATGCCCACGGCGATGCCGGTGGATCCGTTGACCAGCAGGTTCGGGAACCGGCTGGGAAGGACGACGGGTTCTTGTTCCTTGCCGTCGTAATTGGGCTTGAAGTCCACCGTGTTCTCGGTGATGTCACGGACCATCTCCATGGCCAGTGGCGCCATCTTGCACTCGGTGTAGCGCATGGCCGCGGCCTTGTCGTTGCCCGCCGAGCCGAAGTTGCCCTGTCCCGAAACCAGCGGATAACGCATCACCCACGGCTGTGCCAGGCGCACCAAGGTGTCGTAGATGGCGCTGTCGCCATGCGGGTGGTACTGGCCCATCACCTCCCCGACGACGCGGGCGCACTTGTTCCACCCCCGGTCGGGCCGGTAGCCGCCGTCGTACATCCCGTACAGAATTCGGCGATGCACCGGCTTGAGCCCGTCTCGTACGTCCGGTAACGCCCGCCCGACGATGACGCTCATCGCGTAGTCGAGGTAGGACTTCTGGATCTCGTCCTGCAGGTCCACCGGCTCCCGCCGGTCAGCAATCTCCGGCGCGTCAGATGTCAAGGAAGCGCACATCCTTTGCGTTCCGTTGGATGAAGACGCGACGCTGCTCGACGTCCTCGCCCATCAAGATCGAGAACATCTCGTCGGCCTGCGCCGCATCGTCCAACGTCACCTGCAGCAGGATCCGGTTGTCCGGATCCATCGTGGTGTCCCACAGCTGGTCGGGATTCATCTCACCGAGGCCTTTGTAGCGCTGGATGGCGTTCTCCTTGGGCAACCGCTTGCCCTCCTCGCTGCCAACCCGCAGCAGCGCGTCCCGCTCGGCATCGGTGTAGGCCAGCTCGGCGGGAGCACCCACCCAGTTGATCTTGAACAACGGTGGCTGGGCCAGGAACACGTGCCCCGCCTCGATCAGCGGCCGCATGAAGCGGAACATCAAGGTCAGCAGCAGGGTCCGGATGTGGGCGCCGTCCACATCCGCGTCGGCCATCATGATGATCTTGTGATAGCGCAGCTTGTCGATGTCGAAGTCGTCGTGCACGCCCGTCCCCAGGGCGCTGATGATGGCCTGCACCTCCTGATTCTGCAGGATCCGGTCGATGCGCGCCTTTTCGACGTTGAGGATCTTCCCCCGGATCGGCAGGATCGCCTGGATCCGCGGATCGCGGCCGCCCTTGGCAGATCCGCCGGCTGAGTCGCCCTCGACCACGAAGACCTCGCACTCCTCCGGGTTGGTCGACTGGCAGTCCGACAGCTTGCCGGGCAGCCCACTTCGACCGAGCAACCCCTTGCGGTCACGGGCGGCGTCGCGAGCTTTGCGGGCCGCCAGCCGGGCGATGGCCGCGGCCTGACCCTTGCGGATGATCGCCTTGCCCTCGCCGGGATTCTGCTCGAACCAGTCCCCCAGCTTGGCGTTGACCACCTGCTGCACGAACGACCGCGCCTCTGTGTTGCCGAGCTTGGTCTTGGTCTGGCCCTCGAACTGAGGCTCGGCCAGCTTGACCGAAATGATCGCGGTCAGACCCTCGCGGATGTCGTCACCGGACAGCCGATCCTCGGGCTTCTTGATCATCCCCCAGTTCTCGCCCCATTTGTTGGCCGTGTTGGTCAACGCAGCCCGAAAACCCTCCTCGTGGGTCCCGCCCTCGTGGGTGTTGATCGTGTTGGCGAAGGTGTGGACCGACTCGTTGTAGGAGGTGTTCCACTGCATGGCCACCTCGACGCTGAGCCCGGAGGCCTTCTCCGCCTCGACGGCGATCACCGAAGAATGGACCGGTTCCTTGGACCCCGTCAGGTACTTCACGTAGTCGATCAGGCCGTCGTCGTAGCGGAAGGTGTCGGTGAAGGGGTTCTCCGCGTCGTCGGTGCGGTCCGGCCGCTCATCGGTGATGGTCAGGCTGAGCCCCTTGTTCAAGAAGGCCATTTCGCGGAATCGGGTGGCCAGCTTCTCGTACGAGTAGGCGGTGGTCTCGAAGATGTCAGGGCTGGCGTAGAAGGTGACCATGGTCCCTGTCTCATCGGTGCGCTCATGTCGCTGCAACGGCCCGTTCGGCTCACCGAGGGTGAAGTTCTGAGTCCAGCGGTAGCCGTCGCGTTTCACGTCGACGCTGAGCCGGCTGGATAGCGCGTTGACGACCGAGACTCCGACCCCGTGCAGTCCGCCAGACACCTTGTATCCACCGGAGCCGAACTTTCCGCCGGCGTGCAGCATGGTCAAGGCGACGGTGAGTGCGGACATTTTCTCTGTCGGGTGCTCCCGAACCGGGATTCCCCGGCCGTTGTCGGTCACCCGAACACCACCCTCGGGCAGGAGCTCGATGTGGATCGTGTCGCAATATCCGGCCAGCGCCTCGTCAACCGCGTTGTCGACCACCTCAGACACGAGATGGTGCAGTCCCCGCTCGCCAGTCGACCCGATGTACATACCAGGCCGCTTGCGGACCGCCTCCAAGCCTTCCAGAACGGTGATCGACTCGGAGTCGTACTCCCCGGGTCTGCTAGGCGCTTCCGAGCGTTCGACCAGAATGTGCTCGACCTCGTCGGGCTGAAGCAGCTCCGGATCTAACGGGACGGCGTCGAGTGGGGCGGTATCGAGGGGGGCGAAGCCATCCGGAGAGGCATTGTTGGCGAACGTGGAGTTGGGGTTGGCGGACTCGTCGGGGGTTTCCTCCGGCACCGGGTCGGGCTCCTGTCACACGTGCGCCGCCCAGACCTCATTTCGTCGCAACGATCAGATGCGACGATCGAAGGTAGGCGGCGCGATGATTTGCGCACCGGCTGGACGGCTGGGCTGAGGGCCCATCCTGCAGCCTGTGTTGAGACATGGCCATTCTAGCGCGGCGACGCCTCAAATCCGCTTCGCGGGGCTGGTGCGGACGCACAAATCTGCGATCAGACGGCACTTTGCAGCCCTTTGGACGCACCGCGGGTGCTCCCGGTACTCCCCGTACGCACCCCGCTCTGCTGAGACCCGCTGAATCGGCCCAGCGGGGCCCTCAGCCGTACGTGTCCCGAGGCCCCCGGCCGTCGCGGACCGAGCGCCGTCCCTTTTTCCACGACGGACCTTCGGGACCGAGGACCTTGACGCGGCTGACGGTGCCCTGCCCTAGCTGGTCATTGAGCCGCGCAACCAGCTGCGGAGCGATGGAACGCAGCGAGGTGGCCCAGACGGTGGATTCTGCTCGGACGGTCAGGATGGTGTCGGCGTAGGACTCGGGAACCGAATGTGCCGCGTTCACTCCGCCGACCAGGCTCGACCAGCGCGCCAGCAGTGTGTGCACGTTGATGTCGGTAGCCCAGCCCTTGGCTTCGATCAGCTGGTCCACTGCCTCGGAGAGCAGCTTCGGGTCCCGATCGTCCGGGTGAGCGCCGGAGGACTGGGGAACGGTTGGCTCGCGACGGTTGTCCCGGCGCCGCCGACGCCGGGATTGGGCACCGACCGACTGGGCGATCGTGCGAGCGAGGTCGAGACCGGTGTCATCGTGAGTTTTAGCGTCATTGTGGGCGGGAGGTGGCGGAAGTTCACTCATCGGGGGTCACCTGACCAGCCGATACCAAGTAGCGCCGACCCCGCAACACCTCGGGCACATCCGCGCTGACTGCGGCAGTGACCAGGACCTGCTCGGCGACGCTGACCGCGGCGGCGAGCCGCTCGCGCCGCGCCGAGTCGAGTTCGGCGAAGACATCGTCGAGCACCAACACCGGCTCAATGCCGTCGGCTCGGAGCAGGGAGAAACTGCCCAGCTTGAGGGCCAGCGCAAAGGACCAGGATTCGCCGTGGCTGGCATAGCCCCTGGCAGGAAGCACGCCGAGGGTCAGGGTGATGTCGTCGCGATGTGGGCCCACCAACGACAGTCCACGGGCGATTTCTTCCGACCGCAGGTCGGCCATCGCGTGCCGCATCGCCTCCGCCAAGGCGGCTCGGTCCGGGCTGTGGCCCGAGGTGAGCCCACTGACGTCGATCGAAGCCTTGTATTCGGCGGTCGCGTCGTTGTTGGTCGGGGCGATCTCGGCGTACGCCTTGTGCACATGCGGCGCGAGATCGGCCAGCGTGGTGAGCCGCGCCTGCAGCAGATCGCCTCCCGCGTCGGCGAGGTGGGTGTCCCAGACGTGCAGAGTCGACTCCACCTCGTGGGAAGCGTTTGGACCACGGACCCGTCCGCCGAGCGACTTGAGCAAGGTGTTGCGCTGGCGCAGAGCGCGTTCGTAGTCGGCACGTACGCCTGCCAGCCGGGGCCAGCGGCTGACCACAAGATCATCGAGAAAGCGGCGCCGCTCGCTCGGATCGCCCTTCACGATGGCCAGGTCGTCCGGGGCGAACACGACCGTACGCAACACGCCGACCAGCTCCCGAGCACGCCGCAGTGGCGATCGGTTCAGCCGCGCACGGTTGGCCTTGCCGGGTGTGATCTCCAGCTCAAGCTGCAGCTGCCGCGGGTCACCCAGGCCCGCCTGCACCCGGGCGCGTATGACTGCTCGTTCCGCCCCAACCCGAACCAAGGGCTGGTCCGAGGAGACCCGGTGTGACGACAGCGTGGAGAGATATTCGATCGCTTCGACCAGATTGGTCTTGCCCTGCCCGTTGGGCCCGAGGAAGATGCGCACGCCAGCGCCGACGGCAACGTCGACTGCCTCGTACGACCGAAAGTCGGCCAACTGCAAGTAGTCAACGAACATGGGAGGGACGGAGGTTGGTCGGGTGCCGGTGTTCCTGCCGTGTGAAGTCGAAGGTAGCTCAGCGTTCGACGCTGGTGGACTCGACCCGATCGGCCTTCTCGCCGCCGGCCTCCAGCTCTTGGCCCGCCGGCAGCTCGGCGTGGCCGCCGAACTGTTGTCGCATGGCCGAGAGAACCTGGTTGGCGAAGTGGTCCTGATCCCGGGACGCAAACCGCTCGAAAAGCGATGCGGACAGGACTGGTGCCGGTACGCCGATGTCCACTGCTGCCTTGACCGTCCAGCGACCCTCACCCGAGTCGGACACCCGGCCGGCCAGCCCTTCCAGCGTCGGGTTGGCGTACAGGGCCGCGGCCGTGAGGTCCAGCAGCCACGAGGAGATCACCGAGCCCCGGCGCCACAGTTCGGAGACCTTGCCGGCGTCAATATCGAACTGGTAATACTGCGGCTCTTCCAGCGGCGCCACCTCGGCCGAGTGCTCGGTGGCCGTGATGCCGGCGTCGGCGTTGTGCAAGATGTTGAGGCCCTCCGCGAAGGCGGCCATGATGCCGTACTCGATGCCGTTATGGACCATCTTCACGAAGTGGCCGGCACCCGAAGGGCCGCAGTGGAGATAGCCCTGCTCCTCCGGCGCAAGATCACCCTCACGACCGGGCGTTCGGGCGACCTCGCCGGTCCCAGGCGCGATCGTCTTGAGGATCGGGTCGATGGTCTGGATCGCGCTGTCATCGCCACCGACCATGAGGCAGTAGCCGCGTTCGAGCCCGAAGACCCCACCGCTGGTGCCGATATCGACATAGTGAATGCCTTGTTCCCGCAGCTTCGCGGCCCGGCGGACGTCGTCGCGATAGTTGGAGTTGCCACCGTCGATGATGATGTCGCCGTCGTCGAGGATGTCGGACAGCTGCTCGACGATCTTGCCGGTGATGCCGGCCGGGATCATCACCCAGCAGACGCGGGGCTTGGTGAGCTGGTTGACGAACTCCTCCATGGTGATCGCGCCCGTCGCACCCTCAGCCTCCAGCGCGGCCACGAAGTCCCGGTTGACATCGAAGACGACGCATTCATGCCCGTTGCGCATCAGCCGGCGAACGATGTTCGCGCCCATTCGGCCCAGCCCGATCATTCCCAGCTGCATGGCACATCCCTTCGTCGCGAGAGCGTCAAAAACATAACAGAGCGCGACCGGAGGCGGATAGGCATTGGCCCTTCGACGAGCTCAGGGTTGGGTTACGACGGCAACCTCATGAGCATGATCACGTGCCGGTAATCGGTACGCGGTTCGCCGTCCAATTCGGCCACGCCGGTCAGCTGGCAGGGTTTGCTCGGGGCGGTGAAAGCGAAATTCACGTATGGAGTGTCAAAGGCACTGAGGGCGTCGAGCAGGTATGTCGGGTTGAAGCCGGCCGCGACCACCGGTGGATCACCCGCGGAGACCTGGGCGATTGCCGCCTCGATGGCCTCCGACGCCTGCGCCTGGTCACCGGTCGCGGCCTCCAAGGTGATCATGCCGTCGCCGACCAGCATCCGCAGGGACGTGTTGCGCTCCGCTACCAGCGCCACCCGTTTCGCGGCCGCGATCACCTCGGCGGTGTTGACCCGGACGTTCATCGAGGCGGCGGTGTTCATGATGTGCCGGACCTTGGGGAATTCGCCGTCCAGCAACCGGGTGGTCGTCTCCCGCTCACCAGCGGCTCCATGACCGGCGAAGCCAATGATTCCCTCGCCGGCGCCGCTGCTGCCGAGGCTCAATGTGATTTCCTCGCCCGTGGTCATCGATTTCGCGGTCTCCGACAGCACTCGAGCCGGCACCAGAGCGGTCGCCGACACCTGAGTTGACCCCGGATTCCAGGACAGCTCTTTCAGCGCCATCCGGTAGCGGTCGGTGGCTAGCAGCGAGATCAGATCGCCCTCAATCTCCACCCGTACTCCGGTGAAGACCGGCAGCAATTCGTCGCGGCCAGCCGCGACCACGACCTGGGCGACTGCCGCCGCGAACGCATCGCTGCGTACGGTGCCGGTCTCCTCCGGCAGCGACGGCAGCTTGGGATAGTCACTGACCGGCAGGGTCTGCAAGGTGAAGCGGGCACTTCCGCAGATCAGTTCCATCCGGCTGTCGTCGGCGCTGATGTCGACCGGCTTGCCCGGCAGGCTGCGCGAGATGTCGGCGAGCAGTCGGCCAGAGATCAACGCTTCTCCCTCGTCGGCCACCATGGCTGGCACCGAGATCCGAGCGGAGGTCTCGTAATCGAAGCTGGAGAAAGTGACATTCTCGGCATCGGCCCGAACCAGAAGTCCGGCGAGGATCGGCACGCTGGGACGCACCGGCAGGCTGCGAGCGGCCCATTGCACGGCCTCGGCCAGCACATCGCGCTCGAGCCGGATCTTCACACTGCCTCCTTCGGCGGCTGGACGCGACGTATCACCACTGGGTCATCGCTGCGCCCGACGATCATATCGACCAGCCTCGGACTGTGGAGGCCGGCGTGACCGCGTTCTATCCCCGTTCTCCAGGCAGCAGCTCGCGCAGCTCGTTGGCGGCGGCCATGACCTCATCTTGGAGCGGTCCCAGCCCCGCCATCCCGTCAGGAATCGGTCCGGTGAAAACCGGGCGTACTTCGAAGACCAAGTCCAGCACGCCCTCGCGGGTCGGCGTGCCTTTACGTAGCGCCATGGCGTCCCCGGCGAGCCGGCCGTACTCGTTGACTCGGCTGCGCCAGCCCGGGTCGTCGGTGGTGTGACAGGCGCGCATCTCACGGGCGAGCGCGTCCAGCGCGCGTTCCAGCCGCTCCAGTTGCGCAAGGCGCATGTCGAGGTTCAGGGCGATGGGCGCGTCCTCACCGGAATCGTCCGACTCGTCGGATCGACCGAACAGTTTCCGCAGGAAGCCCACCTTTGCATTATGGCGGGTCGGGAGGCTGTGCACAGTGGATCAGGGGGAGAGACTTAGACATCAAGAAAGCTAGAGATCTTCTCGTCGTAGTCGTAGCTGCTGTGGAAGCTGTGGATGAGGTCCGTACGCCCTAGCCGCCGGCCGATCGGTCGGGGTGAAGGGCTGTGAGTAGCACGAAAACTACACGGGGAGGATCTGCGGACGACCTGCGAGGCGCTGCAGCGTATGCAGAGCAGGTCCCCAGTCACCCAGAGAACCATCCACCGTTGTACACAGTCTTGTCCCCAGTTGTGGGCATGCCGTAACGGCGGCGAAATAGATAGCTGGGCTTTGCTTCTCTGGTTACCGCTGTGAAGCTTGCTGCTTGATCCGGTTGGTCAACTCGGTGACCTGGTTGAAGACGCTACGCCGCTCGGCCATCAGCGTCCGTATCTTGCGATCGGCGTGCATGACCGTGGTGTGATCACGGCCACCGAAATGTTGGCCGATCTTCGGCAAGGACATGTCGGTCATCTCGCGACAGAGATACATGGCGATCTGACGCGCGGTGACTAGCTGGTGGGTGCGGCTCTGGCCGCACAGATCGTCGATAGTGAGCGAGAAGTAGTCCGCGGTCTGGGCCATGATCATGCCGATGGTGATCTGTGTGTCGCCACCCTCAGGAATCAGGTCACGGAGCACGATCTCGGCCAGCGACAGGTCAACCTGCTGCCGGTTGAGGCTGGCGAAGGCGGTCACTCGGATTAGGGCGCCCTCGAGCTCGCGAATGTTGGTCTGGATCCGGCTCGCGATGAACTCCAGCACCTCCGGCCCGGCTGTCAGCCGTTCCTGCGCCTCCTTCTTGCGCAGGATCGCAATCCGGGTCTCCAGATCTGGCGGCTGGACGTCGGTGATCAGACCCCAGCCGAACCGGCTGCGCAACCGCGGTTCCAAGTTCTCCAGCAATTTCGGTGGGCGGTCGGACGTCATCACGATTTGCTTCTGGGCGTTGTGCAGTGTGTTGAACGTGTGGAAGAACTCTTCCTGGGTCTGCTCCTTGCCCTCCAGGAACTGGATGTCATCGATGAGCAACACGTCGACGTCGCGATAGCGCCGGCGGAAGTCGGCCCCGCGGTTCTGGCTGATCGCGTTGATGAAATCGTTGGTGAGTTCTTCGGTGGAGACGTAGCGAATCCGGACACGATCGAAGTAGCTGCGGACGTAATGTCCGAGCGCGTGCAGCAGATGCGTCTTGCCCAGGCCGGATTCGCCGTAGATCGTCAGCGGGTTGTACGACTTGCCCGGGTTCTCCGCGACGGCGATAGCGGCGGCGTGCGCGAACCGGTTGGACGCTCCGATAACAAAGGTTTCGAAGGTGTACTTGGGGTTGAGCCTGGTGTCAGGCTCGCGGCGGGCTGGACGCTCGTCGCGCGGCGGATCGGTCAGCGGTCGAGGGTGATCGAGCTCATATCGGACGAAGTCCTGGCTGATGTCGGAGGTCGGGCGAGAGTGGTTGTTGCCATCAGGCTCCGAATAGGGCGCGGCTTCCGAAAGATTCGGATCATTCAGCGACTCGTAGTCTTCTGAGTCGTCATGGCCGTACGTCGGCGGTGGCAAAGTGTCGTCGACCTTCACCAGCAGCTGGACCGGCCGGTCGAAGTATTCGCTCAAGTGGCCCTCCACCGGCTGCCGGAATCGCCCCTCGAGCAGATTGCGGGTGAAGGCATTGGGAGCCGCGATAACTACCGAGTCGGAGTCCAGGCTGAGCGGCCGGGTGCTGACCAACCAGCGCCGAAGTTCCGGTCCGGCGGCGTGACGAACGCGCTCCCAGGCCAGGACCAGCGGATCGGTATCGCTTAGCGAGGGCTCTATCACTGATCTGCTCTAACTTCCTTGCTCATCGACCGGACGGTCGCTCTCGCTGACCCCACTCCACACAGTTGTCCACAGTGTGTGGATGAGCCGTGGAAACCTCCGAAACCGGGGCCCGCAGCACTGGGGCAAGGAACCAGGGAACTCGGAATCGGCCTGCATGAGAAGTAGTCGGCGACCCGTGACGCTAGCAATGTCTCCCCGGCTGTGCAAGGGATGCCAGAGTTTCTTAACTAGTCTCGGCGTGTCGTCTGGACAAAGAGAAGAAACTTTTGGATTCACCGGGGGGCCGTCCGGTTTGACCGGTTTGGCGGGGCCCCGTACCGTTAGAAGGTCGCTGGCCCCAGCGTCCAGGGCCGACTCCTGCAGTCGCCAACCGAGCCCGTCACCAGCCAATTGTGGGAGCTTTCCCGTGAGCAAGCGCACGTTCCAGCCGAGCAACCGGCGTCGTAGCCGTACGCATGGTTTCCGTCTTCGGATGCGGACACGAGCAGGCCGCGCCATTGTGGCCGCCCGCCGGCGCAAGGGCCGCGAAAAGCTTTCCGCCTGAACCGGTCAACGACCCCGGTGCTGCCCAAGAAGGCGCGGATGACCCGCTCGGCGGACTTTCAGCGAACCATCCGATCAGGTGTCCGGGTTACCCGACCCACCTTGATCCTGCACGCCGACTGCGTGCCGCACAATCGGGTTCTCGTGGGAGTCGTGGTCTCCAAGGCCATCGGCAACGCAGTGGTGAGGAATCGGGTCAAGCGCCGGCTGCGGCATCTGGCGGCCGATCGAATTCCGACGACGCCCGCAGGTACCGATGTCGTCGTGCGCGCACTCCCCCGTTCGGCAACGTCGCTGGCCGGGTTGCGCTCAGATCTCCCCGCGGCTTGGGCGAGCGCCGTGGGTCGCCTGGCAGAGCGGGGCGCGACATGAAGTGGCTGCTCATTGGTTTCTTGAAGGCGTACCGGTTGGTGATCAGCCCTCTGTACGGGAATGTCTGCCGCTACTACCCCAGCTGTTCGGCGTACGCGTTGCGCGCCATTTCGGTGCATGGCGCGGCCAAGGGAAGCTGGCTGGCCGCGCGGAGGCTGCTGCGCTGTCATCCGTGGGCGCCCGGTGGGTACGACCCGGTACCTGGCACCCCAGAATTTGCCGAAGAGATGCGTGATCAAGCGCGACGGGCCGCCATCCCGTCGCTTCAACGAGGTGTTGCGTGATATTTGACCTGATCCCGATGCTGGTGCCGATGGGCTTATGGGACTCGATCAAGGACCTCGGTAGCGCCATCATGCAGCCGCTCTACTGGGTGGTCTCGGGCATTCTGGTGCTCTTCCACGAGCTGTTCAGCCCGCTACTCGGTCCGGATTCCGGATGGAACTGGGCATTGTCGATCGTCATGTTGACGGTCGTCATCCGGATCGCGCTGATCCCGCTCTTCGTGAAGCAGATCAAGTCCTCCCGGCAGATGCAGCTGCTGCAGCCCAAGGTCCGTGAACTGCAGAAGAAGTATGGCCATGACCGGGAGAAGCTCGGTCAAGAGACGATGAAGCTGTACCGGGAGAACAACGCCAACCCGCTGGCCTCCTGCCTTCCGCTGCTGCTTCAGGCGCCGATCTTTTTCGCACTGTTCCGAGTGCTCGACGGGGCCGCCCACAACATTCCCCGCGGCCACTGGCTGAAGGTCAATCCTGAACTGCTGGAGTCGCTGAACAGCGCGACCATCTTCGGCGCCCGCCTGTCCGACACCTTCCTCAAGGTTGGCTTCGACAACGGCATCACCAGCGTCCACATCGTCACTCTGGTGCTGATCGTGGCCATGACGGCGACCTTGTTCATCACCCAGCTGCAGCTGATGCGCAAGAACATGCCGCCGGAAGCGTTGACCGGGCCGTTCGCTCAGCAGCAGAAGATCATGCTCTACGTGTTCCCGCTGATCTTCGCCGTGGGCGGCATCAACTTCCCGGTGGGCGTGCTGATCTACTGGTTCACCTCGAACCTGTGGACGATGGGCCAGCAGTTCTACGTCATTCGGCGCAATCCGGCTCCCGGGACGCCGGCGTACGACGCCTGGGAGGCCCGGCGGCGAGCGCACGGTAAGGGCAAGCCGGAAGGACAGGAGCCTGACGGGCCTGAGCCTGACAGCAGCGGCAACGGGGCGCGGCCGCTAGCGCCCGTACCTGACGGGGGTGGCGCGGCGGCTCCGGCGGCGCCGCGGGTGGTAAGGCAACAGCCGCGCAAGCAGAGCCGATCCCAACGCAAGAGTTGAGTTCTGGCCGCAATATCAGGAGGGGTTGTGAGCAACCTGCCGGAGAACGAGGACGTCACGTCCGAGCTTTCCACCGACGAACCCGGCCCCGAGGCCGGCGCTGGTCTTGTGCCCGAGGCGGGCGCCGGTCTTGTGCCCGACGACGAACCGGACACTGATCCTGACGAAGGTCAGGAAACGGCTGACGACGCCAACCCTTTGGAAACTGAGGCGGAGATTGCCGCCGACTACCTCGAGGAACTGCTCGACATCGCCGATCTCGACGGGGACATCGACACCTACATCGAAGGAGACCGCGCTCACGTCTCCATCGTCAGCGACTCCGAAGTGCTCGTCGGTACGAACGGTGAGGTCCTCGACGCGCTGCAAGAGCTGGCCCGGCTGGCCGTGATGAGCGAGACCGGCGGCCGTAGTCGGCTGATGTTGGACGTCGCCGGTTACCGCGAGCGGCGCCGCCAGCAGCTCGTCCGGCTGGCAGCCGAGGCCGTATCGGAAGCCCAGAACACCAAAGAACGAGTACCGCTGGCGCCGATGAACCCGTTCGAGCGCAAGATCGTGCACGACGCCGTCGTGGCCGCTGGCCTGACCAGTGCGTCCGAGGGCGAGGAGCCCCGGCGACACGTGGTCGTCCATCCCGCCTGATGGGCCGGTGACGAGCGCGCCCGCGGCAGCTGCTGAGCAGGTTGCCCTCGAGCTTTACGGGCACGAGGCCCTCCGCGTAAGTCAATATGTCGACATATTGGCCACCAAGGGAGTCGCGTACGGGCTGCTTGGTCCAAAGGAAGCCAGCCGGTTGTGGGAGCGGCACATTCTCAACAGCGCTGCACTGGGCGGCCTGATCGAACCTGAGCGCACGGTGATCGACGTCGGAAGTGGCGCTGGTCTGCCGGGAATTCCGCTGACCCTCTTGCGACCGGACCTCCGGGTTACGCTCCTCGAGCCGTTGCTGCGGCGATTCACGTTTCTCGTGGAGGCGGTGAACGACCTGCACCTCAGCGCAAAGGTCGCTGTCGTGCGGGCTCGGGCGGAGGATCATCCCGGACGCTACGACATCGTAGTCGCGAGAGCCGTCGCCCCGCTCGACCGGCTTATCGGATGGTGCAATCCGCTCCGGCGTTCAGGCGGGGTGATCCTTGCCCTGAAAGGTCGGAACGCCACGGCCGAGATCGACCAGGCTGCAGAAGTGCTTAGCCAGCATCGGTTGGCCGCCGAGCTGGTGACTCCACGGGCCGACCCGCGTGCCGAGGCGGCTTCCGTCGTCCGGATCACAGATTCGTGATCCTGCCGCGCGCCTGACCGAACGACGAAGTGGACCCCGATAGCGTATCGACGGAACCGCCATGAGCACGGGAAAGTGATGAACAGCGATCCCTCAACCGAGGTCGGCGCCGGTCTCGTGACCGAAGTGGAAGTCGCGCCGACTCTCGGCTGGCCGCACGCCGTGCATGTCGACGAGCGGATCGGCTGGCCCAATGTTTCACGTGAAACGATCGACTGGCCTCAGCGCGTTACCACTCCGTCCATGCCGAGCGCTCCACAGGCGGCACAGCCAGATCCACGCCTTCGTCCGCCGGGGCCCAGGCGTGCCCATTTCGATGACGACGAGTTCGCTCCTCCCCCAGCCCTCGAGCCGGGAACCGATGTTTCACGTGAAACAGGCGAGTTCCGCTTCCCCTCGCCGGCCGAACCACGGATCCTCGTCGTGGCGAACCAGAAAGGTGGCGTCGGAAAAACCACCACGGTGGTCAACCTTGCGGCAGCATTGGCTCTCGGTGGCTTGTCGGTTCTGGTGGTCGACCTCGATCCTCAAGGAAACGCCGGCACTGCACTTGGCATTGACCACGCTGCCGGAACACCCGGAACGTATGAGGTCCTGCTCAGCAATGCCGCGATGGCCGATCACGTCGTGGAATCCCCCGAGGCTTCCAACCTCAAGGTCTTACCGGCCACCATCGACCTCGCCGGTGCGGAGATCGCGCTGGTCTCCGTCGTGGCCCGCGAAAACCGCTTATCCCGGGCGCTCACGGCTTATCTCAGCGACCACCCGACCGACTATGTGTTCCTGGATTGCCCGCCTTCGCTCGGACTGCTCACGCTGAACGCCCTGGTAGCCGCATCGGAGATCCTCATCCCCATCCAGTGCGAGTACTACGCCCTGGAGGGCGTCTCCCAGCTGATGCGCACGATCAACCTGGTCAAGGGTGAGCTGAACGATCGACTGCGACTGACCACCGTGCTGCTCACGATGTACGACGCGCGCACCCGGCTCGCGGCTCAGGTGGCCGACGAGGTGCGTGCTCATTTCCCAGCGGAAACGCTGCCCACGGTCATCCCACGCTCCGTGCGCATCTCGGAGGCACCGAGTTACGGGCAAACCGTCCTCACCTACCACCCCGATTCGGCCGGCTCGGTTTCCTACCTGGCGGCCGCCAGCGAGATTGCCGCCCGCGGCGCAGAGGAGAAGCCATGACGACCACCACCGAACGGCGCGGTCTGGGTCGAGGACTTGGCGAGCTGTTCTTGCGAACAGACGTCACGCCCCCGGCTGAGTCGACTGCCGAGCCTGAACTCCGGCCGGCGGAGGGGTCGATGTTCGCCGAGCTGCCGGTCGATTCGATCAGCCCGAATCCTCGGCAGCCAAGGACGGTGTTCGACGAGGACGCCATGGCCGAGCTGGTCGAGTCCATCACCGAGGTGGGCCTCCTGCAGCCGGTCGTCGTCCGGCCGCTCGATGATGAGAAATACGAGCTGGTGATGGGGGAGCGGCGCTGGCGGGCAGCCCGGCTGGCCGGCCGGGAGACCGTGCCGGCGATCGTTCGGCAGACCGCCGACGACAACCTGCTGCGTGATGCGCTGCTGGAGAATCTGCACCGCGCACAGCTCAACCCGTTGGAGGAGGCGGCTGCCTACTCCCAGATGCTCGAGGACTTCGGCTGCACGCAGGAGGAACTCTCCGCGAAGATCAAGCGTTCACGCTCCCAGATCTCCAACACCATTCGCCTCCTCAAGCTGCCGCCCACCGTCCAGCGGCGGGTGGCGGCTGGTGTGCTGAGCGCCGGTCACGCCCGGGCCATCCTGATCCTGGAGGAGCCTGCTGCTCAGGAGCGGCTGGCCCAACGCGTGGTGGCCGAGGGACTCTCCGTCCGGGCGGTGGAGGAGATCGCCGCGCTCGGCGAGGCGCCTTCCGAGGAGCGGCCGGCCCGGTCACGACAGCGCCAGCCCGTTGCCCCCGACATCGCCGACCTGGCCGCGCGACTCTCCGACCACCTCGAAACCCGGGTCCGCATTGATGCCGGCCGCTACAAAGGCAAGATCACCGTCGAGTTCTCCGGCACCGACGATCTCGGCCGGATCTCTGCCGCGATGGGCCTGCCTGACTAGCTCATCCTCGGCCGTCGGACGTCAGGGCTGCCGCCGACTCCTCGGCTTGCTGGGGCGCAAGCTTCCTGCGGACATCCTTTGTCGCGGAGCGCTCAGCCACGAACGACAGGAACGGGATGGTCCCCGCCAGCGCTATCAGGATCAGCCGCTTCCAGGACCACCGAGCCCGCCGGCCGAGGTCAAATGCGGTGATCAGTAGCAGCATGTAGAGCCAGCCGTGCGGAATCGCCGTCCATGTGACAACGGTGTCATTGTCACCGAAATACTTGAGTGGCACGCCTACGCACATCAGAATGACCAGCAGGACTCCGACCGTGTAAGCCATGATCCGGTAGCGGATCAACGCGTTGCGCACGAGCCCGAGCCTATGTCCCCTCCGTCCGCGATGCCGCCTCGATCTCGTCCGGGTCCTTATCCGCATCGTCCGCGCTGCCGACGTGACGACCCTGATCCCGGGCCATCCGAATCGCCATCACCACGGCGAACGCGGCAAACACCCACCATTGGAGCGCATAAGCCCCATTACGAAGTCGACCAGAGCCTTCCGGCAGGGGCGCAACAGCAGGCTCAAGGCCTTGCTCGGTCGCATCAGGTGCAGACAATACGACAAACCCATCAACCAGAGGTCCCGGCCAGCGTTGAGCCAGCACCGGCACCTGCACCGCCGTCAACTCGATCGCCGGCTGGCCGGAGGACTGCTCTGAGGGCAGGAGTACGCCGACGTGGTCGACGGGACCAGCCGGCGGATCTCCTGCATCGACGCTGCTCAGGCCACGAACGACCGGGACAATGCTGCCGTCAGGCTGGCGTAGGGGCGTAAGCACCCGATAGACGTTCGGGCGACCGTCGACCGGTAGCAGCAGTTGGTGCTGCCGAAGGTAGGACCCTGAGAACTGCACCGAGCGGCCATACCCATCGCGGACCGCAGCTCCGGCCGGGGCGACCGATGTCAAGGCAACGGGTGGCTCTGCCGCTCGGCGGGCCGCAACGGCCGCACCCTGCGCGCGGTAAACGTCCAGTTGCCACATCCCCAGCCAGACCATCCCGGCGGCGGTCAGCAACCCGAGGGCGACGATCAGCACTTGGCGGAGTCGAGTCACGGAACCGAGGCCGTCTCCGTTCGGCTGGCGGCGACGCGTACCAGATCGGCGCACATCTTGCCCAGACTCCATCCGGCTGCCTCGATCGCCAGCGGTACCGACGAGGTCTCGGTCATCCCGGGGGACACATTGACTTCCAGGTAGACCGGCTCACCGGCGTCAGTCACGATCATGTCGGTGCGCGAGAGATCACGCAGACCCAAGACGTCGTGCACCCGAAGCGCCAGCGCGGAGCAACGCTGGGCGATATCGTCCTCGAGCTCGGCTGGGCAGAGGAAGCGGGTGGCTCCGGCGGTGTAGCGGGCCGTGTAGTCATACACCCCGGAATCCGGCCGAATCTCGACGATTGGCAGCGCGGTGGGCCCGTCGCCGCGGTCGATCACGGCGACCGCAACCTCCCGGCCCTCGACGAAGTGTTCGACGACCGCCACCGGCCCGTACGCGTACGCCCCGACCATCGCGGACGGCAGCTGCTCCGGCTGGCTGACCTTGCTGCAGCCCAGCGCAGAGCCGCTGCGCGAGGGTTTCACCATCATGGGGAACCCGACCTGGTCGCCCAGTGCCCGAACCAGCGCCTGAGCTCCGAGCTCACGGAAGATCTCGTGCGGCAAGGCGACTTGGTGGGGCGTCGCAAGACCCGCATCCGCGATCACCGTGGTGGCAATCGACTTGTCGAACGCCACTCGGCATGCTGACCCGATCGAGCCGACGAACGGAACCTCGAGCAGGGTGAACACCTCCCGCAGAGCGCCGTCCTCGCCTGTCTCCCCGTGCAAGACGGGGAAGACCACCGCGTTCGGCAGGTCGGCCAGCCGGGGGAGCAGCAAGGAGTCGACGTCGGACTCGACGACCTCCACACCGCGCGACCTCAGCGCCTGGCTGACCCGTCGACCGGAACGCAGGGAGACGTCGCGCTCGTGGGAGAGGCCGCCGGCCAGCACGACGACGGTCGGAAGAGGTGCGGTCATTCTTGATTTGCTCCTGGAGCCTCGTACGGTCGCAGCGCTGTCCGCATGTCCTCGGCCGAGCCGGGCCCAAAGGTCTCCAGCACACCCGTCTCGTACGCCAGTACCTCGCCGAGCCGCCGGGTGCCCTCACGGATTCGTTCCGGCGTGGGGTAACAGTAGGACAGCCGCATGTGCCGGCTGCCGAAACCGTCGGCGTAGAAGGCGGTGCCCGGCACGTACGCCACCCGTGCGGTGACCGCTCGGGGGAGCATGGCGTGGGAATCCAGCCCCGGCGGCAGCGTGACCCAGACGAAGAAACCGCCGGCCGGCACCGTCCAGCTTGTTCCACCCGGCATGTCGTCGACCAGCCCCGCCAGCATGGCGTCCCGCCGCTCCCGATACATCTCCCGGAAGATCTTGATCTGGCCACGCCAGTCGTGGTTGGCCAGATACGCCGAGATCGCGTACTGGGAGAACGCCGGCGGACAGAGCGTCGCCGACTCCTGGGCCAGCACCAGCTTCTCCCGTACCGCGTGCGGAGCAAGCACCCAGCCGACTCGAAAACCCGGCGCAAACGTTTTGGAGAACGACCCGAGATAGATCACTCGGTCCTCCTCCAGCGAGCGCATCGCGGGGGTCGGCTCGCCGTCGAAACCGAGCAGCCCGTACGGATTGTCCTCGACCACCAGCAGATCCGCACGGCGGGCGATCTCGAGGATGTCAGTGCGCCGCTCGAGGGTTTCCGAAACCCCGGCCGGGTTGTGAAAGTTCGGGATGCAGTACAAGAACTTCACCCTCTTGCCCGCCGCACGAAGGCCATCCAGCGCCTCAGCCAGGGCATCGGGACGCAGCCCCTGATCGTCCATCGCCACGTGCACGACCTCGCACTGAGAGGCCCGAAAGACGCCCAACGCCCCGACATAGCTCGGCGCCTCGCA
>OBLS010000092.1_pt1 | contig 23952 bp, 23 predicted proteins | sample 1519901 | NCBI WGS metagenome assembly OBLS01 (sample SAMEA3113585, study PRJEB22503) | soil metagenome | reverse complement strand
CGCAAGATCGACACGCTGGCCCGCCACATCCTGGGCACCTACGAGCTGTACCTCGACAACGTGGAGGTGCCGAAGGAGAACCTGATCGGCCCGCTCGACGGCGGCTGGAAGGTCATGCTGTCCGCCCTCGACGTGGAGCGCGTGCTCATCAGCGGCGGCTACGTCGGTGCCGCGCAGGCGACCGTCGACGAGGCGCTGCGCTACGCCAAGGAGCGCCACGCGTTCGGGCGCCCCGTCGGGCACTTCCAGGCGCTCGCCCACGCGCTCGCCGACGTGGAGACGGAGGTCGACGCCGCCCGGCTGCTCGTGCGCCAGGCGGCGTGGATGCACGCCAACGGGCTCGACACGTCGAAGGCGGGCGCCATGGCCAAGCTCAAGGGTTCGGAGACCTACGTCGCGGCCGCCCGGCTGGGGATGCAGATCTGCGCCGCCCACGGCTTCGCGACCGAGAGCCTGATGAGCTTCCGCTACCGCGAGTCGATCGTGGCCCCCATCTCGGGCGGCACCAGCCAGATCCAGCGCAACACCATCGCCCGCAGCCTGGGGCTGCGCACCTACTAGAGAGGCACGTCATGAGCGACCGCGTCCACCACGCTCGGGAGGCCTGGATCATCGACGGGGTCAGGACCCCACGCGGCCGGGGCAAGCCCACCGGCGCACTGCACGGCATCCACCCCCAGGAGCTGCTCGCTCAGTGCCTCAACGCCCTGGTCGAGCGCACGGGCATCGATCCCGCCGAGGTCGACGACGTGATCGTCGGCAACGGCAACAGCGTCGGCGACCATGCCAGCTGCATCGGCCGACTGGCGGTGCTGGCCGCCGGCTGGCCGCACGAGGTACCCGGCTTCACGCTCAACCGCTTCTGCGGATCGGGCCAGCAGGCGGTGACGCTGGGCGCGATGGGTGTGATGTCGGGGATGCAGGACCTCGTGGTCGGCGGCGGCGTCGAGTCGATGTCACGCTGGCCGGCCGACGGCGGAACGCCGCCGACGCTCGACGGCGACAACCCCGCCCTGCGCGAGCGCTACCCCGTCGTGCCGCAGGGCATCTCGGCCGACCTGATCGCGACGCTCGAGGGGTTCACGAGAGAGCAGTGCGACGAGCTGGCAGTCCTCAGCCAGGACCGGGCGGCCAAGGCGGTCGCCGAGGGTCGCTTCGACCGCAGCGTGGTCCCCGTGCGCGCGGCCGACGGCTCGGTGGCCCTCGACCACGAGGAGCACCCCCGGCCCGGCACCACGCTCGAGGGCCTGGCCAAGCTCGCACCCTCCTTCGAGGCCATGGCGGCGCAGCGCTTCGACCCGTTCGACGAGACGTTCGACGAGATGTGCCGGCGCGCGTACCCGGAGGTCGACCGGGTCGACCACGTCCACCACGCCGGCAACTCGTCGGGCGTGGTCGACGGCGCCTCCGCGGTGCTCGTCGCGGCGTCGGACCACGCGCGGGCGCGGGGGCTCACGCCGCGGGGTCGCATCCGGGCGACGGCCGTGGTCGGATCGGAGCCGGTCGCCATGCTCACCGCGCCCGCCCCGGCGGCGCAGCGGTGCCTCGACCGGGCGGGGATGGCGGTCGCCGACATCGACGTGTGGGAGATCAACGAGGCGTTCGCCTCCGTGGTGCTCAAGGCGATGCGTGACCTCGACCTCGACCCCGCCAGGGTCAACCCCAACGGCGGCGCCATCGCACTCGGCCATCCCATCGGCGCGACCGGCGGCATGCTCATCCAGACCGCCCTCGACGAGCTCGAGCGCACCGACGGCGAGACGGCGCTCGTCGCGATGTGCACCGGCGGCGGCATGGGCACCGCCACCATCGTCGAACGGGTGTGAGCGACTCAGCGACCGTGGAACGATGGCGGGCGCTTGGCCAGGAAGGCCGCCGTGCCCTCGGCGCGGTCGGCGGTGCCGAACAGCGCGGCCACCGTCTCCCGCTCCAGCACGATGGCGGCCTCCAGCGGCACCGACGCGCCGTCGTCGACCAGCCGTTTGGCGGCTGCCAGGGCCCGGGGCGGCCCGGCGGCCAGCCGAGCGGCGAGCGCGCACGAGGCGACGAGCACCTGGTCGTCGGGCACGACGAGGTTCACGAGACCGAGACGGTGGGCGTCGGCGGCGGTCAACGGCTCGCCGGTCATGAGCAGCTGCTTCGCCACGGCTGGCGGCAGCATCTTCGTGAGGCGCGCCGTGCCACCCGCCGCCGGCAGCACGCCGAGCCTGATCTCGGGCACGCCCAGCCGAGCGCCCGCCGCGGCGACCCGCAGGTCACAGGCGAGGGCCAGCTCGAACCCACCTCCCAGCGTGGCTCCGTGGATCGCCGCGATCGTGGGCTGGGGCAACCGGGCGAGGCGACCGTAGGTGTCGGTGAACCGCCGGACGAAGCGGGCGAACGCCCGTGGGCCGTCGAGCCCGTCGAGCTCGGCGACGTCGGCGCCGGCCGAGAAGGCCTTGCCCTCCCCCGCCACGACCACCGTGCCGACCGCCTCGTCGCCCTCGAGCTGATCGAGCACCCCGCCCAGCTCGGCCAGTGTCGGCGTGCCGATCGCGTTGAGCTGGGCCGGCCGGTCGAGCGTCACCACGGCGACTCGATCGTCGCCGCGCTCGAGGCGGACGAGATCACCCATCAGGCCATCGTGAGCCCGCCGCTGACCGACAGCGTCTGGCCCGTGATGTAGCCGGCGCCGTCGGACGCGAGGAACGCGGCGGCGGGGGCGATGTCGGTCGGCTGGCCCGTCCGGCGCATCGGCACGGCCTTGGCCAGCCCGGCGTAGAGCTTCTCACTGGCGGCGGCCACCTGCTGGAGCAACGCCGTCTCGGTCGGTCCCGGGCAGATGCAGTTGACGGTGACCCCGCGACTCGCCACCTCGCGGGCGAGCGCCTTGGTGAAGGCGATGATCCCGCCCTTGGTGCCCGAGTAGACGGCCTCGCCGGACGAGCCCACGCGGCCCGCATCGGATGCGATGTTCACCACCCGCCCCCACCCCCGCTCCGCCATGCCGGGTGCGACCACATGGCAGCAGCGGATCGTGCCGAGCAGGTTGACGGCGACGATGCGCTCCCACGTCGACTCCTCGGAGTCGAAGAAGGGCTCGATCTTGTCGATGCCCGCGTTGTTGACCAGCACGTCGACGGCGCCCAGCTCGGCCTCCACGGTCGCCAGTCCGCGGGCGACGCCGGCGCGATCGGTGATGTCGACCTCGAGTCCGAGGGCCGAGCCGCCGAGCTGGCCGGCGGTCCCCTTGGCGGCGGCGCCGTCGACGTCCCACACGGCTACCGCGGCGTGGGCCACGGACAGCTCCGCGGCGATCGCGGCGCCGATACCGCGTCCCGCCCCGGTCACGACCGCCACGCGGCCCTCGAGCGTCATCGACCCACCCCTGCCCGATCGGCGGCTCCTTGCGTGGTCGCGGGTGCCGACGCTGTCGGTGCTGCGGCGAGGGGCGCGAGCGCGGCGGCGTCGAGGTACTCGTCGGTGCGAGCCACCCGTCCCGCCTCGGACAGCGTGACGACCGCGCACGAGTGCGCCCGGAACGGGCCTCCGGGGGCGGTGCCCGTCAACAGGGTCCGCCAGACGAAGCCGTCGGCGGTGAGGGTCAGGGCCACGTCGTTCCAGGCGAGGTCGGTCACCGTCCGGTGCAGCCACCGCAGCGTGCGGGCCGACCGCTCGAGGTTCACCTCCACGTCGTCGTGGTTGTGCCACACGACCGCGTCGTCCTCGCTGATCGCGGCGAGGGCCTCGACGTCCCCGGCGCGGGTGGCCATGGCGTAGGCGGCCGCCACGCGCCGCTTGTCGGCGTCGTCGATCACGCCCGCGGCTCGGTTCCCACGACCGACACGAAGCTCACGCATTCGCCCGGCTGGCCGCCCAGGTTGTGGGTCAGGGCCAGCGTCCGGCCTGCCCCGACGCTGGCGATGCGGCGCTCCTCCGGCGCCTCGCCCCGGAGCTGCAGCCAGCACTCGAACATCATGCGCAGGCCCGACGCACCGATGGGGTGGCCGAACGCCTTGAGCCCGCCGTCGGGGTTGACCGGGAGCTCGCCGTCGAGGTCGAACGAGCCGGCCATCACTTCCTTCCAGCCGAAGCCGCGCTCTGCGAACCCCAGATCCTCCATGAGGACCAGCTCGGTGGGCGTGAAGCAGTCGTGCACCTCGGCCATGGCGAGCTCGGTGCGGGGATCCTCGACGCCGGCCTGCGCGTAGGCGTCGGTGGCGGCCGCCACCACCTCCGGGAAGGTCGTGAAGTCGTAGGACGGGTCGATGTTGCCCCGGGCGGGGCCGGCCACGAACGACAACCCCTTCACGTACAGGGGCCTGTCGGTGTAGCGGTGGGCGTCCTCGGCCCGCACGACGATGGCGGCGGCGGAGCCGTCGGACACGCCCGAGCAGTCGAACACGCCGAGCATCCCGGCGATGGGGGCGGCCCGGCCGATGACCTCCTTCGACACCTCCTTGCGGAACTGGGCTCTCGGGTTGCGGGCGCCGTTGAAGTGGTTCTTCCAGGCGATGCGGGTGAGCACGCCCTTCATCTCGGCCTCGTCGACGCCGTACTTCTTGGCGTAGGCGGGCGCGAGCAGCGAGAACTTGGCGGGGGCCGTCACCTCCGGCAGGGTGCCGTCCGACGGGACCGGACTCGACACCAGGCCGGAGTAGCCCGAGTCCTTGAGCTTCTCCACGCCGATGGCCATGGCGACGTCGAACGCGCCCGATGCCACCGCGTAGCACGCGTTGCGCAGCGCCTCGGAGCCGGTGGCGCACATGTTCTCCAGCCGCGTGACTGGCTTGTTGTCGAGCCGGAGCGCCCTCGAGAGCACGAGCCCCGACGTGCCGGAGCCCATCGTCCCGAACCAGTAGGCGTCGACGTCCTCCCGGGCGACCCCCGCTGACGCCATCGCGTCCTGCGACGCGTCGATGAGCAGGTCCTCGGTGGAGCGGTCCCAGTGCTCACCGAACGACGTGCACCCCATCCCGACGATCGCAACCCGGTCGCATATGCCGGCAGATCCCATGATCAGGCCTCCTTGGTGTCGACCGTGCCGGGCGCGACCGGCCGCGTCTTCCAGAAGTAGTTGTGGACGCCGCCCGCGGTCACCACTCGGCGGAACGTCATCTCGACCCGGTCACCGATGGCGACGGCGTCGGGGTCGACGTCGGTGAGCTCGCAGCTGAAGCGCCCGCCGCCGTCGAAGTCGACCACTGCGGGCACCACCGGCGGGCTCGGCGAGTGGGCCAGGCGGTCGATGGTGTAGGTGGCCACGGTGGCGCGCACGTCGGCCATCGGCTGCGGAGCCATGTGGTCGACCGAGTGGCACGACACGCACACGCGGACCGGTGGCAGGTGCACGGTCGAGCAGTCGGTGCAGCGGCTACCGACGAAGGCGTACTTGTAGCCGCCGGTGCGCCGCGACGGCGGAGCGGCCGGGCCCACCGGGTCGGGTCGCCGGGGCGGCTCGCGGGTGAGGAACCCGCGCCAGGTGAGGAACGTGGCGTACGGCAGGCCGGGGTGACTGGCGGCGACCTGCTCGGCCACCGTCTTCACCGGGCGGTGGCCGGCGACGGCATCGGTGGTGCGCAGCAGCAGCGTCGTGGCACCGTCGGCCACGACCACCAGGGCGATCGTCTGGCCGGGCTCGGCGCGGTCGAGCACGTCGGCGAGGACCAGCCCGGCATGCGCAGTCCCGCTGTTGCCCACGGTCGTGGCGAGGTCGTCGGCCACCCGCGCCACGCCGGTGGCGCCGGCCGCGCCGGCGAATGATCGGGTCGCCCGGCCGTGGGTTCCGGCGACGACCAGGACATCCACGTCGTCCCCCGTGAGGCCCGCCTGCTTGAGGGCATCGGTGAGCGCGGCCTCGGCGAGCGGGACGTAGGCGTGCTCGCCGAACCGCTCCTCCCAGACCCTCGAGGCGGGGGCGCCGGGGAGCCGCCACCGGTCGAGGAACTCCTCCGTGCTCGACGCCTGGCCGATCACCTCGGCCAGGGCCGGCGCACCGTCGCCGAACACGAAGGCCGCAGCGGCGTCGCCCCCGTCACGCTCGTCGGCGCCGCCGGGCAGGCCCGTGCGGATGTCCGAAAGCACGGCCAGCGTCGTGGCCGGTGACTCGGCCGCCAGCACGAGGGCCCCTGCGCCCGAGCGCACCGACCCGACCACGTCGATGGCCAGGGCCGCGGGGTCGAGCCCCAGCGCCGCGTGGATGACGTTCGCGTTGGTCTTGTCGAGGTAGGGCGGGTCGGCCGTGGCAAACAGCACCCGCGCGGGGCGGACCCCGTCGGGGAGCGTGCGCAGCGCCGGCCGCGCCGCCTCGACCCCCATCGACACCGTGTCCTCGTCGTAGGACGCCACGGCCCGTGCTCCCTTGCCGCCGGCCGAGCCGAGCGCGGCTGCGATGGCCGAGCGCTCGAGACGGTGGTAGGGCACGTACGCGCCGTAGGCGATCAGACCGGCCACTGCGCCTCCCTCTGGACGGCGGGCTCCCGGATGGAACCCGGCACCAATATAGTTACAAAAGTAAACTGTATCTAGTTCGGTCTGCCACCGGCTCGCGCACCCTGCGCACCCGGCGCGCCCTTGCGTGCCCGCATCTGCTCGGGCACCGCCACGTACTCCGCGGTGTCGTGGGACTGGCTCTCGGCGGCGAGCCCGTAGCCGAGCGCGTTGACGGCCGCCTGGCGCAGGGGTTGGTTGAGGACCGCCTTCGTCTCCTGCAGCGCCTGTGGCGGCTGGGCCGCGAGCCGGTGGGCGAAGGCCGTGGCCTCGGCGACCACCCGGTCGTCGGGCACCACGAAGTTGGCCAGACCCAACGCGACCGCCTCGTCCGGGGGGATGCGATCGCCCGTGAACAGGTATTGCTTGGTCCTGAGCAGGCTGGTGAGCGACGGCCACGTGACCGCGCTGCCGTCACCCGCCACCAGGGCCACGGAGACGTGGGGATCGGCGAGGAAGGCCGACTCGGCCACGAAGACGATGTCGCACAGGGTCGCCAGCGTGCAGCCCAGACCGACGGCGGGGCCGTTGACCGCCGCGACGACGGGAACGTGCACGTTGAGCATCTCGTCGACCAGCCGGCGCGCGTAGCGCAAGGTGCGACGCCGGACGGCGAAGTCGCGATGGAGCACATCGAAGTCGTCGAGGTTCCCGCCGGCGCTGAAGGCCCGACCGCCGCCGGTCAGGACAACCGCCCGCACGTCGACATCGCGCTCGACCTGCGCCCACAGGGCGCCGAACTGGTCGTGGAGCTCGTCGTCGAAGGCGTTGAGCGCCTCCGGGCGGTTGAGCGTGACGACCCGCACCGGGCCGTCGAACTCGATGCGCAACACGTCGGACACGTCGTAGGTCATCTCGAGCCCCTCATCGACGATGGCGCGGCGTCAGCTGCCGGCCACGTCGTCGACCCCTGTGTAGTCGCGGCCCCGGATGAGCCGCACGGGTGTGAAGACCAGCACGTCGTCGCCCCGCTGGTTCACGACGGTGACCGTCGACTCGACGACACCCCGCCCAGGCTTGCTCGACGCACGCGCCCCGGTGACCTCCACGATGGCGGTGATCGTGTCGCCGACGAGCACCGGACGCCGCACGTCGAGCTCCATGTGCATGAAGGCCAGCCCGGTGCCGTGCAGGACGTGGCTCTGGATGACCAGGCCTTCGGCCAAGGCGTAGGTCAGGGCGCCCGGCACGAGCCGCCCGGCGTAGCCGGCGGCGCGGGCGTGGCCGGCGTCCCAGAACAGCGGCTCGTTGAACCCGCACAGCGTGATGAAGTTGACGAGATCGGTCTCGGTGACCGTGCGCGAGGCGGTACGGAAGCGCGTGCCCACCGTCATGTCTTCCCAGGTCTGGCCGGTGATGATCGGCGGCGCCTCGGCGCGCATCTCACCGTTGGTCGAATGCACCGGATCGGTCATATGATTAAACTAACTTCTATAGAGGTATCGCGCCAGGAGGGGAACATGCATCTCAGCGTGCAGGGCGGGCGTGTGCCCGACCGGCCGGCGGTCATCATGGGGGCCAGCGGGGAGACGATCACGTTCCGCGAGCTCGACGAGCGCTCGAACCAGCTCGCGCACCTGCTCCGGTCGCGGGGCGTGGCCGCCGGCGACACGGTCGCCATCTTCACCGAGAACCACCCGCGCTACCTCGAGATGGCCTGGGCGGCGCAGCGTGCAGGCCTCTACTACACGACGATCAACTCGCACCTGGGCGCCGACGAGGCGGGCTACATCGTCCACGACTCCGGCGCCGTCGCCGTGATCTCGAGCGCCACGCTCGGCGCCGTCGCCTCGCAGCTGGGCGCCGACCGGGCGCCGAACGTGCGGACGCGACTCATGCTCGACGATGCGATCGAGGGGTGGGAGCCCTACGACCAGGCGGTCGCCACCCAGCCGGTCACGCCGCTCGACGACGAGTGCGAGGGTGACTTCATGCTCTACTCGTCGGGAACCACCGGCCGCCCGAAGGGCATCCGCCGCGAGCTCACGCTGGCGCCGATGGGAGAGGGCCCGCAGTCGGCGGTTCCCATGCTCCAGGCCCTCGGTCTCGACGGCGGAGACCGCTACCTGAACCCCGCGCCGCTGTATCACGCCGCCCCCCTGGCCTGGTCGATGAGCGCACAGCGGCTCGGGGCGACCGTGGTGGTGATGGAACGGTTCGACGCCGCGCACGCGCTAGAGCTGATCGAGCAACGCGCGATAACGCACGGCCAGTTCGTCCCCACCATGTTCGTGCGCATGCTCAAGCTGGCCGACGACGTTCGCACCCGCTACGACGTGTCGAGCCTGCGCCGCGTCGTCCACGCTGCGGCGCCGTGCCCGGTCGAGGTCAAGCGGCAGATGATCGAGTGGTGGGGCCCGATCGTCTCGGAGTACTACTCCGCCACCGAGGGTATGGGCGCCACCTGGATCGACGCCGACGACTGGCTCGGGCATCCCGGTTCGGTCGGCCGGGCCGTGCTCGGCGAGATCCACATCGTGGGCGACGACGGCACGGAGGTCCCGCCCGGCGAGACCGGGACGATCTGGTTCGGCGGGGGCTACGAGTTCGCCTACCACAACGCCCCGGCCAAGACGGCGGAGGCGCGCAACCCGGCGGGCTGGGCGACCGTGGGCGACCTGGGCTGGGTCGACGACGACGGCTACCTGTACCTGAGCGACCGTCGGGCCCACCTCATCATCTCGGGCGGCGTGAACATCTACCCTCGCGAGATCGAGGAGGTACTCATCGCCCACCCCCAGGTGTTCGACGTCGCCGTGATCGGTGTGCCCGACCAGGAGATGGGCGAGCAGGTCAAGGCAGTGGTGCAGCTCGGCGAGCCAGGTGATGCCGGCCCAGGGCTCGAGGCCGAGCTGCTCGAGTGGTGCCGCGAGCGGCTCGCCGGGTACAAGGTCCCGCGGTCGGTCGACTTCGACGCACAGCTGCCGCGCCTCGACACGGGCAAGCTCTACAAGCAGGTGCTCCGCGACCGGTACTGGCCCTCCGTGAAGCCATCTGGTTGATTTAGTTAACCATATCCCCCTATCGTGGGCGGTACCGCACAAGGGGGTCGAGATGCTGGACACGGTCATCAAGGACGGGATCGTCGTCGACGGGACCGGGTCGCCACGTCGTCGTGCCGACGTCGGGGTCTCGGACGGGCGCATCGTGGCGCTCGGCCGCGTCGACGAGCCCGCCCGGCGCACCGTCGACGCCGACGGCCGCATCGTGGCACCCGGGTTCGTCGACGTGCACACCCACCTCGACGCGCAGGCGTTCTGGGATCCGATGCTCGGCCCGTCGCCACTGCACGGCGTGACCACCGCCATCGGCGGCAATTGCGGCTTCACGATCGCGCCGCTCTCCGAGGCGGCCGGCGGCTACCTCATGCGGATGTTGGCCCGGGTCGAGGGCATGCCGCTCACGTCGCTCGAGACCGGCGTGCCGTGGGACTGGACCACGACGGCCGAGTACCTCGACCGGCTCGACGGCACGTTGGCCATCAATGCGGGCTTCAAGGTCGGCCATTCGGCCCTCCGGCGCGTCGTGATGGGCGAGGCCGCGAACGAGCGGACGGCGACCGACGACGAGCTTGGCGACATGGTGCGGCTGCTGCGCGACGGCCTGGGCGCCGGTGCGATGGGCTTCTCGTCGACGTGGGCGGAGACGCACAACGACGCCAACGGCGACCCCGTGCCCTCCCGCTTCGCCGACGGCCACGAGCTCGTCGAGCTGGCCCGGGTGTGCGCCGACTACCCGGGCACGTCCCTCGAGTTCCTCCCCGTGGGGACCGGGGCCTTCGGCGACGAGGTCGCCGAGCTGATGATCGCCATGTCCGAGGCGGCGCACCGGCCCCTCAACTGGAACGTGATCTCCCCGTCCGCCGCCAGCCTGTCCAAGTGGCTGGACAAGCTCGCGGTCAGCGATCGGGCCCAGCAGCGGGGCGCCAAGGTGGTCGGGCTCACGATGCCGATCGACATGCGGGCCCGGTTCTCGTTCCTCTCCGGCTTCGTGCTCGACGTGTTCGAGGGCTGGGCACCGGTCATGGCGGCGCGCCCCGAGGAGAAGCTGCGGATCCTCGCCGACCCCGACCGTCGCCGGCGGCTGGACGAGCAGGCGCAGGCGACCCCCAACATGCGCCACCTCGCCGCCTGGGGACAGCTCGTTCTCACCGAGACGTTCACGGCCGAGACCAAGCCGTTCGAGGGCCGGACGGTCGGCGACGTCGCCGGCGAGCTCGGCAAGGATCCCTTCGATGCTCTGGTCGACGTCGCCATCGCCGACGGGCTGCGCACCACGTTCGCCCGCGACGTGCCGCCGCCCAGCGCGGCCGACTGGGACGCCCGACTCCAGGTCTGGCGCGATCCCCGCACGGTCATCGGCGCGTCCGACGCGGGGGCGCACCTCGACATGATCGCCGCCTTCCGGTACGCGACCGGCATGCTCGAAGAAGCCGTCCGGGAACACGGTCTCCTGCCGCTCGAGGAGGCGATCCACATGCTGACCGCCTCGCCGGCCCGCCTCTACGGCCTGCGTGACCGCGGCGAGCTCCGCGAGGGGGCGTGGGCCGACCTGATCGTGTTCGACGAGGACACCGTCGGCTCGCAGCCGGTCGGCACCCGCTTCGACCTGCCGGGGGGCGCCGGGCGCCTGTACGCGGACGCCACCGGCATCGACATGGTGATGGTCAACGGCACCGAGATCGTGCGCACCGGTAGCTACACCGACGAGCGTCCCGGCACGTTGCTGCGCGCCGGCCGCGACACCGAGACGCCGACGCTGGCGCTGTGACCGGCTCGGTCGCCGGCCGACCCGCGGCGCCGGTCGCGATCGGGTTCCGGCCGCCGCACCACGTGTTCGGCGCAGGGCCCGGTGCTCTGGCGACGCTGCTCGAGCGGGCGGCGGCGAGGGGCATCGACCGGGTCTGCGTCGGTGACCACGTCAGCTTCCGCGGTGGCCAGGGCTTCGACGGGCTGGTGCAGGCCACCGCGCTCGCCGCTCTGGCACCGACGATGACCGTGGAGACGGCCGTCTACCTGCTGCCGCTCCGCCACCCGGTCGCCGTGGCCCGTCAGGTTGCCTCGCTCGCCGAGATCGCGCCCGGGCGGCTCGTGTTCGGCGTGGGCGCGGGCGGCGACGACCGCCACGAGGTCGAGGTGTGCGGCGTCGATCCCGCGAGCCGCGGCCAGCGCATGGACGAGAGCCTGTCGATCGTGCGCCGTCTGCTGGCCGGGGAGGTGGTGACCTACGGAGGCCGGCACTTCCAGATCTCCGACGCCCGTATCTGCCCGTCACCTGCGCCACCGGTGCCGATCCTCGTCGGTGGACGATCTGGTCGTGCCGCCCGGCGCACCGCGCTGCACGGCGACGGATGGATCGGCGTGTGGGTCACCCCCGAACGCTTCTCGACCACCACAGCCGACATCGAGAGGACCGCGGACGCCGCGGGCCGCACTGGCGTGAGGTGGCGCCACGAGATGCTCGTCTGGTGCGGGTTCGGCACCACCCGGGAGGGCGCACGTGCCCCCGTCACCGAGGCCATGGAGCGCCTGTACGGCCTGCCGTTCGAGCACTTCGAGCGCTACAGCCCGGTCGGCACGCCCCAGGACGTTGCGGCCGCACTCGTCCCCTATGTCGAGGCCGGATGCCGCAGCCTCAACCTGGTGGCCACGGCGGCCGACCTCGACGAGGCGGTCGAGGGCGTCGCCACGGTGCGCGACATCCTGCGCGAACCCGTCGGGGCAGCGGCCCGCTAGCGGTTCACGCCCACCGGCGGGCGGAGGCCCAGCTCGGCCAGCAGCGGCTGCGAGTACGCGATCCGGCCGGTCAGCTCGGGGGGCCCGCTGCAGAGCGCCAGCGCCGCCTCGGCCATCCACTCCGGTCCTTCCAGCACGAAGTCGTCGACCAGGTCATGCGCCCCGGCACCGGGCGTGGCCACGTTGTCCCAGGGGGCCAGCGAGTTGACCACGACGCCGTCGACATAGACCTCGGCCGCCAGCGCGGTGGTGAAACGGTTGAGCGCCGCCTTGCACATGCCATACACGGACCACCCTCCCGTGGCGTGCAGCTCGTCGAATGGCGGGCCGACGGGATGCACGGCGCTGCGCGAGCTGATGTTGAGGATCGCGCCCCGGCCCCGGGCGCGCATCGAGGGCAGCACGAGCTGCGCCAGCTCGAACGGCGCCCTCACCTGCACCTCGAACATGAGCCGCCAGCGCTTCTCCGAGAACTCCGCGACCGGGCTCAGGTAGGTGATCGCGGCGTCGTTGACGAGGATGTCGACGGGCCCGAGGCGGTCGACCACCTCCGACACGAGCCGCTGGCGATCGTCGGCCTGAGCCAGGTCGGCACGCACGGCGATGGCCTCGCCGCCCGCGGCGACGATCTCGTCGGTGGTCTCGCGCAGCGATCCGGCATGCCGGTCGGCCGGTTCGAGGGTGCGGGCCGACAGCGCCATCCGCGCCCCGGCGTCGGCCAGCCGGCGGGCGACCGCAGCGCCGATGCCCCGACTCGCCCCGGTGACGAGGGCGACGTGCCCGGCGATCGGTCGGTCCATCGGGCTACTCGAGGAGCTCGAGCACGGTGCGCGCGCCCGGGTCGGCCAGCAGGTACTTGGTCGTCTCGCGGACGTGGGTCTCCCAAACGCGGCGCGCTCCCGCCGTGTCGCCGGCCTCGACCATGTCGAGGAACCGCTGGTGCGCTCGGGAACCGCTGTGCTGCGCTTCACGTGCGTCGCTCGGCTCGACGTGCCGCCGCACCCGCGTCAACGTGGCCGTGTCGATGATGTGCTGCACCATGCCGTGCAGCACCCGCAATGTCTGGTTGCCGGCCAGCTCGACCACCAGCCCGTGGAAGTCGGTCTGCTTGTGCACCGCCATCGCGGGGTCCACAGCGGCGGACGCCTCCGCCTCGTCGATGGCCGTAGCGAGGCGCCTGATGTCGTCGGCGTTCGCGGTCGCGGCCAGCATCTCGGCACACGGGGGTTCGAGGACGGCGCGCGTCTCGTAGACGTCGGCCAGCGTCGTCCCCCGGTGCTCGAGCACCAGACCGGCGTAGCGGGCCGCCACGGAGTCCTTGGGGATGTGCACGCGGGCGCCGCCCCGCGACCCGCGCCGTACGCTGAGCAACCGCTCGCTCTCCAGCACGCGGTACGCCTCGCGCAACGTCGGTCTTGACACGCCGAAGGTCTCGAGCAGGGCGGATTCCGGTGGCAGGGCGTCACCCTCGCCGAGATCGCCGCGCACGATCTGGCGGCGCAGGTGGCCCGCCACCAGCTCGGCCGTCTTCGGCACCCGGACCTGGGTCGACCCCGGCGCAGCACTGTTCACCTGCCCGGCGTGCCGGCTCGGCTCCATCACGGCCATCGGACTCTCCTCGTCCGGACGTGGACACCCGAATGGGCGCCCATGGCGTCACCTTTCGCACCGTAGCGTACATTTAAGTTGCACTAGTAAGAGGATTCGGCGCCCACGTGGCGGCTGGCGCCACCACCACACCTACTCGGGCAGCCCGGGACGGCGGCCGCCGACGCTGACCGCCACGAGTCCCTGGGCCAGCGGCTTGCCGGACTCGCTGCGCACGGTCACTTCGGCGAAGTGGACGCGGCCGCCCCGGCGGGTGCACCGCGCCTCGGCCACGGCGCCCTCGCCCGGCGCCACCGAGAAGTAGTTCACCGACAGCGAGATCGTGGTGAGCCGGCTGCCCTTGTTGAAGTCGTGGCCGGCGATGACCGCAGCCGACCCGGTCGTGTCGATGAGTGCACTGATGACGCCGCCGTGGAAGACGCCCTCGTGAGCGCTCAGGTGATCGGCAAAGGGGAGCCCGATGCTGACACCGTCCGGGTCCCAGCGCTGCACGGTCATGCCGCAGTGCGCGTTGAACGCCACGCCCTTCGTCCAGTGGTCGCGGAACCAGGCGCGCCGGCTCTCCTGCTGCTCTGGTGTGAGCGCCGCGGGGCCGTCGTCGGCCGGGGCCGTGCGTGCTGAGGACATCAGGCCTCGGGCTCCTCGCCGCGCTCGCCCGTCGGGCCGTCGAATCGAGGCGCACGCTTCTCTGTGTGGCTCGCGAGCCCCTCACGCACGTCGGGCCCCCCGAAGCCGTAGAACTCGTACGCCAGGCTGGCGTCGAGCACGGCCGACTGGCTGCGGTACCAGTGGTTGAGCGTCTGCTTCGTCCACCGGATGGCCGACTGCGCCCCATGCGCCAACCCGTCCGCCACCTCGAGCGCCTTGTCGTGCACCTGGTCGTCGTCGACGCACAGCGACACGAGCCCGATGCGCTCCGCCTCCTCGCCGGTGAGCGTCTCGCAAGTCAACAGGTAGTACTTGGCCTTGGCCATGCCACACAGCAGCGGCCAGCAGATCGCGGCGTGGTCTCCCGCGGCGACACCGAGCCGGGTGTGGCCGTCGATGATGCGGGCGGTGCGGGCGACGACCGACACGTCGGCCAGCAGGCCGGCCACCAGGCCCGCCCCGACCGCCGGACCGTGAATGGCGGAGACCACCGGCTTGGAGCAGTTGATCACGTTGAACACGAGGTCGCGGGCCTCACGCATCACCCGGGTGCGCGCTGCGTAGTCGTTGACCATGACGTCGAGCAGCTCGAAGCTGCCGCCGGACGAGAAGGCCCGGCCCGCGCCCCGGAGCAATGCGACCCGGGTGTCGGGGTCGCGGTCGATCGCCAGCCACACGTCGGCGATCTGGCGGTGGACCTCGGGCCCGACGGCGTTGAGCCCGGGGCCGTCGAGCGTGATGCGGAGGACGCCGTCTGCGGGCCGGTCGAAGGCCAGGCCGGGGAAGTCGTCGTAGTGGTCGGACATGGGGCATCCCTCGGGACAGTTGGACAATTCGCTAAATGAGTTATATACCAAGAGGCGGGCCGGTGCCGCCACGAGCCCGATCGGCGACAGAGGTGACCCCCGATGGACTTCAGCTTCACGCCCGACGACGAGGCCTTCCGCGAGGAGCTGCGTGATTGGCTGGCGGAACACCTCGTGGGCGAGTATGCCCGGCACCGGGGCGTCGGCGGCCCGTCCGACGACCGGCACTGGGAGCTGCGCCTCGCCTGGGAGAAGGAGCTCGCCGCCGATCGCTGGCTCAACATCACGTGGCCCGCCGAGTACGGCGGCCGCGGCGGCACACATGCTCAGGAGCTGATCTTCCACATCGAGCACGCCCGCGCCGGTGCGCCGTACTGGGTCGGCGTTCACGGGCGCGACCTTTTCGGCCCCACCCTGCTCGAGTTCGGTACCGATGCCCAACGCAAGCGCTTCCTCCCGGCGATCACGGCGTGCGAGGAGCTCTGGGGGCAGGGGTTCAGCGAGCCCGATGCCGGTTCGGATCTCGCCGGTCTCAAGACACGGGCCGAGCTCGACGGCGACGAGTGGGTGATCTCGGGCCAGAAGATCTGGATGACGTTCGGTGGCTACGCCGATTGGCTGTACGTGCTCGCGCGCACCGACGTCGCGGCGCCGAGGCACAAGGGCATCTCGATGCTGATGGTCCCCCGCCACCAGGACGGGGTCGACGTGCGGCCGATCCGCAACATCGCCGGCGGGCGGGAGTTCTGCGAGGTGTTCTTCGACGGCGCCCGTACGGCGGCAGACCTGGTGGTCGGCGACGTCAACGGTGGCTGGACGGTCGTGATGGGCACGCTCGGCAACGAGCGGGCCGGCGTGACGGTCCTTCCGTTCCAGGCGTCGTTCCAGCGGGAGATGACGAGCCTGCTCGATCTGGTGCGCGCGCGGGGCCTGGGCCACGACCCCCTCCTGCGGCAGCGCCTGGCCAGGGCCTGGACCGGGTTGCGCATCATGCGGTTCAACAACGACCGGCTCCTGACCGCGGCCCTGCGCTCCCGGCATCCCGGGCCCGAGTCGTCGATCGGGAAGCTGCACTGGGCCAACTGGCACCGCGACTTCGGCGAGCTGCTCGTCGACGTCATGGGCGCCGAGGCGCTGATCGTCGGCGACGGCTACGAGCTCCACCCGACGCAGCACACGTTCCTCAACTCCCGGGCCGAGACCATCTACGGCGGCGCCAACGAGATCCAGCGCAACATCGTCGGCGAGCGCGTCCTCGGCTTGCCGAAGGAACCCAGATGACCGAGCGAGGCGAGGTCCAGAAGCACAGTGGGCCGCTCGCCGGGGCCCGGATCGTCGAGATGGCGGGGCTGGGCCCCGGACCGTTCGCGGCCATGCTGCTCGCCGACCTCGGTGCGGACCTGGTGCGGGTCGACCGCGTCGGTCCGGCCGCGACGGGCGCCGACCCCCGCGCCTACGCGATGCACCGTGGCCGGCGGTCGGTCGCCGTCGACCTGAAGCATCCCGAGGGCCGGGAGATCGTGCTGCGCCTGGTCGAGGGCGCCGACGCCCTGATCGAGGGCTACCGGCCCGGCGTGATGGAGCGGCTCGGCCTCGGTCCCGACGAGTGCCGGGCCCGCAACCGCCGGATCGTCTACGGGCGGATGACCGGCTGGGGACAGGACGGCCCCCTGGCGACGACTGCGGGCCACGACATCGACTACATCGCCCTGTCGGGGGCACTGCACTGCTGCGCGCGAGCCGGCGAGCGGCCCGTGCCCCCCGTGAACTTCCTCGGCGACATGGGAGGCGGCGGGGCGTTCCTCGCCCTCGGCATCGTCGCCGCGCTGTGGGAGTCGGCGCGCTCGGGCGACGGCCAGGTCGTCGACGCGGCCATGGTCGACGGCAGCGCGGCGCTTACCACCATGCTGCACGGCCTGCTGCGGCAGGGTCGCTGGCGCGACGAGCCGGGCGTGAACTTCGCCGACACCGGCTCGCCGTCCTACGAGGTGTACGAGTGCGCCGACGGCCGCCACGTCGCCGTCGGCGCCATCGAGGGCCAGTTCTACGGCGCCTTGGTCGACGGCCTGGGCCTCGACCCCGACCAACTGCCCGATCGGCGCGACCCTGCCAACTGGCCGGCCCTCAAGCGGCGGTTCGCCGACGTCTTCGCGTCGCGCACCCGCGACCAGTGGGCAGAGACGTTCGAGGGGACGGACGCGTGCGTGGCTCCGGTCCTGTCGCTGACCGAGGCGCCGCATCACGACCACAACGTGGCGCGCGGCACCTTCGTCGACCACGGCGGCATCACCCAGCCGGCGCCGGCGCCCCGGTTCAGCCGTACGACCCTGGCGCTGGACCGCATGCCGCCGGCGCCCGGCGACGACACCGACGATGTCCTCGCCGAGCTCGGCTACGCACCGACCGAGATCGAGCACCTGCGGACCGCAGGCGCAGCGGGCTGAACCAGGAGGGTCACGTGAAGATCGATGCGTCGCTCACGAAGGACATCGCCGGCACCAAGGCCGAGGCGGGCGCGGCCGAGCGCGCCGGTTACGACGGTCTGTGGGTCGGCGAGACCCAGCACGACCCGTTCCTCCAGCTGCTCCACGCCGCGGACGCGACCGAGCGGGTCACGCTCGGCACGTCGATCGCGATCGCCTTCGGTCGCTCGCCGCTGACGCTCGCCCACACCGGCTTCGACATGGCCCAATACTCCGCCGGCCGCTTCGTGCTGGGCCTCGGGTCCCAGGTCAAACCCCACATCGAGCGCCGCTTCTCCATGCCGTGGTCGCACCCCGCGCCCCGCATGCGCGAGCTGATCCTGGCGATGCGGGCCATCTGGAACACCTGGCAGGACGGCGGCAAGCTCGACTTCCGGGGCGACTTCTACACCCACACGCTCATGACGCCGTTCTTCTCGCCGGCGCCGCACCAGTGGGGCCCACCGCCCGTGTACCTGGCCGGCGTCGGCGAGAAGATGACCGAGGTCGCCGGCGAGGTGGCCGACGGCTTCTTCGTCCATCCCTTCACCACCGACCGCTACCTGCGTGAGGTCACGATCCCCGCGCTCGAGCGGGGGCGGCGCCGGTCGGGCAGCAGCGGGCTCGACGGCTTCGTGCTCTGTGGACCGGTGTTCGCCTGCGCGGGGCGCGACGAGGCGGAGCTCGCGGCCGCCGTCGCCGGCACCAAGCGGCAGATCGCCTTCTACGGCTCGACCCCCGCCTACCGCGGGGTGCTCGAGCTGCACGGCTGGGGCGACCTCCAACCCGAGCTCAACCGGCTGTCCAAGGAGGGCCGCTGGGCGGACATGGGCGACGTGATCGACGACGACGTGCTCCACGCCTTCGCCGTCGTCGGCGATCCCCAGGAGGTGGCCAAGGGCCTGCAGGAACGCTGCGACGGCGTCGTCGATCGCATCACGCTGTACACCACCTACGAGGCGGGCGATGCGATCGCGGCCGACGTCGTCGGCGCGTTGCGGGGATAGCGCCGCGCCCGTCAGGTGCCGGCGAGCGCGGCCACGATGGGCGCGAGCGAGTCCAGGTCCTTGGGGGGGAACCCGGCGTCGAGCTGCAGGTTGGAGAATCCGAGCTGCTCGCGCCGTTCCTGGAGCGTCTCGATGCAGCGCGCCACCGGGCCCACCAACACGCTCGGCGACTCGGTCAGGACCGTCGGGTCGACCTCGTAGCGTGCCGCCACTCGGGCGAGGAGCTCGTCGGCCTCGCTCTCGGTCTTCGTGACCCGCACCAGCCAGTGGTTCATCTCCAGCTCGATGTCGTCGGGAGACCGACCGGCGGCGGCCGCACCCTGGTGCACCCAGCCGACCTTCTCCTCCACGCGCGGGCGACGCAGGTCGACGATGGCGTGGGCACCCATCTCGCCGGCACGGAGGCTGGCGTTGACGCCCACGATGTCGGCCTCGCCGCCGGCCAGTCGGAGGACCCGGGGGCTGCCGCCGCCGACGAAGAGCGGCGGGTGCGGTCGCTGCACCGGCGGGGGTGAGCCGACCAGCCCCCGGACGGTGTAGTGGGCACCGGCGAAGTCGAACGGGTGGGGGCCGAAGAGCCCCTTGATGACCGCGAGCGACTCGACGAGGCGGTCGACCCGGGTCCCGGGCGGGTCGTACGCCAAGCCGGCCGCCTCGTAGTCGGACACCATCCAACCGGCGCCGATGCCCAGGGTGAAGCGGCCCTCGGAGACGGCGTCGAGCGTGGCCGCCATGCGGTGGACCTGCACCGGGTGGCGGTAGTCGTTGCCCAGCACCCCGGTCTGGAGGCGGAGCGTCGTCGTGGCCATGGCGGCGGCGGTGAGGACGACCATCGGCTCGACGTCCCACCCGCCGGTGAAGTGATCGGCCACGACCACCGTGTCGAAGCCGAGATCCTCGATGCGCCGCAGGTCGGCCACCCAGGCGCTCATCGGGGCCAACGAGCCCGGGGGCGTCACCGAGAAGCGGAAGGGATGCGCCGCACCTCCCATGCCGACATCATGCCACGTCATTGGGTTAGCTAAGTGATCTAAAACCCCCCGCGACGTGAACACTGGCGTTCACGCGGCCAAGGACCGCGCCGCGGCGACCAGCTCGTCGCCCGACTGCTGGATGCACTCGGCGTAGCGAGCGGGGTCGGGCACCGTGTCGCGATCGGCCGTGAAGCTGAACGACAGGACGCCGCGATAGCTGCAGATCAGGTGTAGGAGTCCCATCCCGGGCAGCACCGGACCGAGCCCGTAGGTGGCGACCATGGGAGCGCCGCAGAAGTACAGGGGAACCGGCGATGCCGGCACGTTGGTCACGACGGTGTTGGCGAGCAGGGCATTGCTCGCCCGCCGTGCCACCTCGGCCTGGGCCCGCGCCGCAAGCCCGATGAGCGCGCCCGGGAGCAGCTCGGAGTACTCGAGGAGGGTGCGGGCGCCGATCGCCCGCTTGCGCTCCTTGGAGTTGGCGGTCGCCGCCCGGATCGCGGCCAAGCGGTCAAGGGGATGTTCGATCTCCGTATGCAGCGGGACGGTCATGAAGGCGATGTCGTTGCCCGTGATCTTCGATGCGTCCGCATCGCTGCGCAGCGAGACGGGACACATGGCCCCCAGAGGCGTCTCCGGCAGCTCGTGCTTCTCGAGGAGGTAGCGGCGCATCGCTCCGGCGACGATGGCGAGTCCGGTGTCATTGATCGTGGCACCCGCCACGGCCGCCTTGATCTCGCGCAGGGTGCTCAGAGGGAAGCTCCGGGCGTCCATCACCCGGTGCGGTGACACCGACCCGTTGAACCGGGTTTTCGGCAGCCGGACTGGCGGGAGCGAGTACCGCCCCCAGCGAACGTGGAACGGGAGTCGAGCGAAGATGGGGGCGCTGCGGCCCACCGTCGTGACGAGGCGGATCGGGCGCTGCACGCCGTGCCAGGCGGCACGGCCGAGCAGCTCCGCCGCGGACGGCTCCGGGTCCGGGCGCCACGTCGACGTTGGCTCGGGCGGTGTCGCGTCAGGCGCCACGTCGTGGATGGCATTGATCATCTCGACGCCGGCGGCACCGTCGATGGCGCTGTGGTGCACCTTGTAGACGAGGGCAAAGCTGCCAGGCGGGATGCCGTCGACGTCGTCGAGGCCCTCGACGACGTAGAGCTCCCACGGCGGCCGGTTCAGGTCGAGCGGGCGCGCGTGCAGGCGCGCCACCTGGATGCAGAGCTGACGCCAGTCCCCTGGCCGGGGGAGCCGGATGTGGCGGACGTGGAACTCGAGGTCGAAGCCGGCGTCTTCGACCCAGTAGGGGTGGTCGACGTCGAAGGGGAGGCGCACCAGGCGCTCCCGAAACGCTCGAGCCAGGTGCAGCCGCCGCTCGAGGGCCCGCAGGATCCCCGTGAAGGTGACCTCCTCCGCCGCGGCTGCCGGGTCGTAGATGCACACACCGGTGACATGGTTCGGTGCGTCCGGCGACTCCGAGTAGATCATGGCAGCGTCCTGCGGTGACAGTTGTCGCACCGGCGAACTCCTTACTCGCTAACTTAGTTAGATCAATATGCTAACTCGGCGAGAGGCGGAGGTCCAGAGCGGGGTAACGTACGCTCATGCCCCGACCGATCCAGCGACCACCCATGGTCAACGCCCTCATGGAGTCGCGGGCGCTCTACGAGTTCGGCGCCTTCGTCGCCGGCTCTCCGCTGCTGCGTATGATCGGCCGCGGCGATCAGCATCCGGTGCTGGTGATCCCCGGGTTCGCGACGACCGACACCAGCACCCGCCCGCTACGTTGGGCACTGCGATCCCAGGGCTACTGGGTCCATGGGTGGCATCAAGGGCGGAACATCCCGAGCGAGGCGGTTTTCGCGGGGCTTCCCGCGAGGTTGTCCGAGCTGCGCGAGCGCCACGGAGCCAAGGTCAGCATCATCGGTGTGAGCCTCGGAGGCGCTTATGCCCGCGAGCTCGCCCGAGCACAGCCTGACGCAGTGCGCCAGGTCATCACCCTCGGAAGCCCCTTCCGCGTCCGGTCCGGCGACCGGTCGACGCTGTCGGGGTTGTTGGACCGGTTCGGACCGGCGATGCCCGCGCTGCCGGGAAGCGATCTGGCCGAGCAGGAGCGCCCGCCCGTGCCGGTTCCGGTGACGTGCATCTACACCCGCACCGATGGGCTGGTCCGTTGGCATGCGTCGATCGAGGCCGAGGGTCTCGAGCGCGAGAACGTCGAGGTGAGGGGCAGCCATAGCGGCTTGAGCACAAACCTCTCGGCGCTCGTGGTGATCCTCGACCGCCTCACCCAGCGCGACGGCGAATGGAAGCCGTTCCGCAGGACGGCCCTGCGCCGTCAGACCTACGCCGAACCGGTCTGGTGGCAGCCCCGCCCCGACGCCGAATCACGGGAGACCAGGTCGCAGACAATTCGGTAATATTATTCAACTATATCTGCTACGATGCGCCGGTGCCGCGACCGCCCCGAGTGCCGACCCGCCCAGAGGACGTCACCGCGGACTGGCTGACGAGCTTCCTCGCGCCGCGGAACCCAGGCGTGCAGATCGACGACATCGCAGTGCTCGACTCGAGTCAGGGGGCCGCGACGAGACTCCGCGTGCGGCCGCAGTACGCCCCCGGGCGTGACGCCGGCTTACCCCCGGTGCTGTTCGTGAAGACCTCGCTGACCCGTCGGATGCTGGTCGCCGACCCACACATGTACGTCACCGAGGTGCGCTTCTACGAGCACCTCCGTCCCGGGCTCACCTGCGAGACGCCGCAGGTCTACGCGTGGGCGCTCGACGAGGAGACCAACCGGTTCGCGGTGGTCATCGAGGATCTCTCGCTGCGGTCGGCCGCCTTTCCGAGCGCCCTCTCGGGGCTGACCGCCGACGACGTCGAGCCGTTGATGCGGACCATCGCTCGCCTGCATGCGCCCAACTGGGGCCGCCGCGACCTGGAGTCGTCCTACCCGTGGCTGGAGACGGCAACGAAGGGCAAGGCAGCGACGTTCTGGCGGGACACGGCTCGCGAGGCCTTCGAGATCGAGCTGAACGACGGGTACAAGTCCGTGGCGCTCGATCTCGAGCACCACTCGCTCGACCTGATCCTCGCGGCGCTGCCGGCGCTCCAGGTTGCGAACGGCGAACATCCCCTCACCGTGCTGCACGGCGACACTCACATCGGCAACTGCTACCTGCTTCCCGACCGCACCGGCGGCCTGCTCGACTGGCAGCTCATGAGGGTGGCCAACTGGGCCAACGACGTTGCGTACACGATCATGACGGCACTGGACGTCGAGCAACGGCGCGCGGGCGAGAGGTCGCTCCTCGAGTCGTACCTCGACGAGCTGTCGTCCCTCGGTGTCGATGCGCCGGCCTGGGACGAGGCATGGGAGCGGTACCGCCAGCAGATGCCCTACGGCATCGCCTGCTGGATGGTGACGCCCACCGCCATGTACAGCGAGGCGCTGCTCGACGCGCTCATCAGGCGCTGTGTCGTCGCGGCCGACGACCTTGACAGCTACGCCGCCCTCGGCGTGCAGCGCAGCCGGTCACGGCGGATCACCGCCGGCCGCCGAGCACCGGCTTCCGGTTCGACCGCGCGAGGCTGACCCCACCATGTCGAACAACGAGACCCGCGCCCCCACCGGGCCTTGGGCCGGCTCGGACTTTCAGCTCCCGCCGAGCGACGGGACCATCGCCCTGTGCGGCGCCTGCCGGCGGACCGGGCGGTGCCGGCTCGGTCTCACGACCGAACAGCTCGGCGACGACGGGATCGTGCGCACCAGCCTCACGTGCGCGGCCGACAACGAGGGCGGGCCGCAGGTGGCGCACGGCGGGTGGACGGCGTCGGTGTTCGACGAGGTCCTCGGCCACGTCCCGTTGCTCCACGGCGTCATGGCCGTCACCGGGCAGCTCCAGATCACCTTCATCAAACCGGTGCCGATCGACCGTCCGCTCGAGGCGCGCGCCTGGGTCGAGCGGCGGGAAGGCTCGCGCTGGTACATCGGCGGCGAACTGAGTCTCGCAGCGACAGGCGCCGTGCTCGGCCGGGCAGGCGGCGTGCTCGTCGAGCGCGATGCCAGCCACTTCGAGCGCCACCAGCGCTGGCTGTCTCAGCAGGACTCCGCTGGAGGGTCCGCCGGCAGCGCCGACGGCGCCCCTAAGTGACGACATCGCCCACCTCGACCCCATCGACGGGCTGAGCGAGCGGTTCGAACGCTCGCGGGCGACGCTCGGCACGGGTCACAACAGCCAGAAGCTGAC
>OBLS010000091.1_pt1 | contig 24020 bp, 21 predicted proteins | sample 1519901 | NCBI WGS metagenome assembly OBLS01 (sample SAMEA3113585, study PRJEB22503) | soil metagenome | reverse complement strand
ACCTGCTTGGACCAGGCGTCGAGCTGGCCGGGGGCGTACCCGAGGGCCCGGCCCATGTCGCGGACGGCCGAGCGGGCCTGGTAGGTGATCACGTTGGCGACCTGGGCGGCCCGGTCGCGGCCGTAGCGCTCGTAGACGTACTGGATGACCTCCTCGCGGCGGCCGGCCTCGATGTCCAGGTCGATGTCGGGCGGCCCGTCGCGCTCCGGGGACAGGAACCGCTCGAACAGCAGGCCGAGGGAGACGGCGTCGGCCTTGGTGATCCCGATCGCGTAGCAGACGGCCGAGTTGGCCGCCGAGCCCCGGCCCTGGCAGTAGATGTCCGACCGGCGGCAGAACTCGACGATGTCCCAGACGATCAGGAAGTAGCCGGGGAAGCCGAGCTGCTCGATCATGGCCAGCTCGTGGTCGATCTGGCGCCAGGCCCCCGGGGTCCGCTCGGCGTGCCGGGGGCCGTAGCGGCGGGTCGCGCCCTGGACGGCCAGCTCGCGCAGCCAGGACATCTCGGTGTGGCCGGGCGGGACCGGGAAGTCGGGCAGGCGGGGCGCGACCAGCTCCAGGTCGAAGGCCAGGGACCGGCCGAGGTCGGCGGCCAGCTCGACCGTTCCCGGGTAGCGGGCCAGGCGGGTCGCCTGCTCGAGCCCTGACCGCAGATGGGCGCCGGCCCCGGCGGGCAGCCAGCCGTCCAGGTCGGCCAGGGAGCTGCGGGCCCGGACCGCGGCCAGGGCGGTGGCCAGCCGGCGCCGGCCCGGGGTCGCGTAGTGGACGTTGTTGGTCGCCACCACCTCGACCCTCGCCCGGTCGGCCAGCCGGACCAGGGCGTCGTTGCGGACCGAGTCGAGCGGGTCGCCGTGGTCCCAGATCTCCACGTAGACGTTGTCCCGCCCGAACACCTGGACCAGCCGGTCCAGCTCGGCCTGGGCCGCCGTCGGTCCCCGCTCGGCCAGCGCCCCGGCCACCGCCCCCTTCCGGCACCCGGTCAGCACCACCCAGTGCCCGCCGTGCAGCCCGGCCAGCCGCCCCAGCTCCCCCCGGGGCGCCCCCTTCCCCCCGGCCATCTGCGCCTCCGAGATCGCCCGGCACAACCGCGCATACCCCTCCGGCCCCCGCGCCAGCACCACCAGATGCTCCCCACCGGGGTCCGGCGTCCCCGTCCGCTGGATGACCCGGCCCCCCGCGCCCATCGGGGCTCCTCCGGCGGGTCGGGCGGTCCGGGACGACCCGCCGGAGCCGGGGATCAGCGTCAGCTCGGGGGTCAGCGTCAGCTCGGCGCCGAAGATCGTCGGCAGGCCCAGCGCCCTGGCGGCCTCGGCGAAGCGGACGATGCCGTACATGCCGTCGTGGTCGGTGATGGCCAGCGCCTCCAGGCGGAGGCGGGCCGCCTCCTCGGCCAGCTCCTCAGGGTGCGACCCGCCGTCCAGGAAGCTCGCGTTCGAGTGGCAGTGCAGCTCCGCGTACCGGACCACCAACCTCCCCGGCCCCCTGGCCGACGGTGGCCGGGAGGGCTGCCCCGGGCTCCCGGTGGGAGGTGGCTGCTGGGGCTGGCCCGGGCTCCCGGCCGGTGGTGGCTGGTAGGGCTGGCGCCTGGAGGACCAGGCTGGGGCGTCGCCTCCGTCCGCGCCGGGAGGCTGGTTGGCCGGGGGCGGGCGGCCGGCGAGCCGGCGTTCCAGTTCCGACCAGGGGAGCGGAGGATTTTGCCATCCCATGCGCCCGATGATCGAACATATGTTCGGACGTGACAAGTTCGGCGCTGAATTCCCGAGTGCCGCGCAGGACCCGATCCTGGTGAATTCCCTCCGCAATGTTCATTCGACAATTTCCTACATAGATGCCTCCAGGTGCGTTAGCGTCACGAGGCGATCAGCCACCGCCGATCGGTCGGTCAGGGACGACCGAAGCTGGCGGCGATGCCGTGCTCGGCCGACTCGTAGCTGGCCCCGGCGCGGGCGGTGAGCCGGGCGATGCCGGTCAGCGCCTGCTGCAGGGTGGCGCCGCTGCGCTGCCAGTCGGCCCAGAGCTCGAGGAAGCGGGCCTGGGCGACGCCGGCCCAGTCGGACCCGAGCGGGGCCACGTTGCCGGCGAGCTGTCGCAGGGTGCCCTCGATGCTGGACGCGCCGGCGTCGAGCTGGGCCGAGATCTGCTGGAGCTGTTCGGGGGTGACCCGGATGCCGCTGGTTGCCATGGTGCTCCTCCTGTCGTGCGCTGGTGGGTCGGAGCAGTTCTACGTTCGGGGGGAACCGGCAGCAAACGACCGTCCACAGCCCCCCGGTCAGTCGTAGATCGCCTCGACCCACCAGCGGCCGCCGGCCAGCCGGAGCAGGTAGGCGGCGCCCTGGTCGGTGGTGGCCTGGAGGCGGACCAGGCGGCGGTGGGCGGCCGGGTCCCACCAGCGCTCGTCGACCAGCCAGGGGCCGGCCCAGGCGGTGACGGCCGACCAGGCCCGCTCCCCGACCCGGACCCGGCTCGGGAGCGACCCGAGCAGCCCCCGGCCGTCGACCGCGACGGTCGCGCCGGCGGCGTCCACCACCTCCGCCGGGACCGGCTCGGCGTACACGATCGCCGGCGCCGGAGCCGGCACCTGCCCCGGCCAGGGCACAGCCCCCACAAGCCCCCCGGAACGACCAGCCGAGCGGTCGGCCGGGCCGGAGAGCGAGGAAGCAGGCCCCGAGAGGGCGATCAGGTCGAAGAGCGAGAGCCGAGGCCCCGAGGAACGGGAACCCGAGGAGGCCGGTGGGTCGGTGAGCGAGGCAGGGGAACCCGAGGAGGCCGGTGGGTCGGTCGGTGGGGTGACGGGGAATGAGGGAGCGGGAGCTGAGCGGGTGGGGAGCTCACCCGCTCCCGCTCTGCCGGCCCGGATCCTCCCGGGCGCCGGGCCTGCTGGTTCCGGCCTGGGGGTCGGGCTGGGCCTCGCTCCTGGTGCCGGCGCTGCGGCCCCGGGGTCTCCCGGCTCCCCCGGGGCGGGACCCGCTGGGTCTCCGGGGGTGGTGCCTGGGGTGAGGGTGACGCGGGTGGCGGGGTCGCGGCCGCCGTGGAGGTGGGCGGTCTGGACGGCCTCCGGGCCGAGGAGGCCTTGGACGCGGGCCAGGGCCCGGGCGGCTCGGCGGGTGGGCTCGGATTCGCCGCCCCAGAAGCCGAGCTGACGGCCCTGATTGGGGACCACCTCGTCGGGGACCAGGGTCAGGTGGGTGAGGGCGCCGGGGGGATGGCTGGTGCGCCCGGTCAGCCAGCCGTCGAGCTGCCAGCGGACCCGCTCAGCCATGACGGCGGCCATGCGGGCCGGAGGATCGACGGGATCCCGGGAACGCGACCCACCGCCTCCGCCCCCGGACCCGGGACGCGACCCACCGCCCCCGGAGGGGATCGGGTCGGGGCGGGGCCGCTGGGGTGGGAGGGCGGTAGGGTCGTGGCGCCAGACCCGGGAGAGGGTCTCGCCCTGGTCGGTCTCGGCCTCGATGCGGAGGCGGGTGCAGGCCAGGCCGAGGCGGTCGAGGCGGGCGACCAGCTCGTCGGCCAGGGTCTTGGCGGTGAAGGCGGCGACGTCGACCCGGTCGGCCGGGGGGTCGAGCTCGGCGGCCACGCGGAGGTCGGGCGGGGGGCGGCGGGCGCCTCTCGGGTGCTCGTCGAGGCCGCCGGCCAGGCGGGCGGCGCGGGCGCCCTCGGGGCCGAAGCGGGTGGCCAGGTCGGCGCCTGGCAGGGCGGCCAGGTCGCCGAGGGTGCGCAGGCCCAGGCGGACCAGCAGGTCGGCCAGGTCGGGGCGGTCGAGAGCGGCCACCGGGAGCGGGGCCAGGAAGGCGCGGCTGCCGCCGGGCGGGACGATGGCCTGGTGGCGGGCGGCCAGCCCGGCGGCGAAGGTGCCGTCGGCGATCCCGACCCGGCAGCCGCCCCGATCCACCGGGGGACCACCCCGGCGGTCCCCCGGACCCCCCCGATCCACCGGGGGACCACCCCGGCCGTCCCCCGGACCCCCCCGATCCACCGGGGGACCACCGCGGCCCGTGATGGCCGCGTGGACGGTGGCGGTCAACGTGAGGGCCAGGGCGGGCTCGCCGCCGTGGTAGCGGGCGGCGCCGCGGGCCGGGAAGGCGCACTCGCCTGGCTGGAGGACCTCGACCCAGGGGGTGAGCTGCTCGACCGCGGCCAGCACGGGCTCGAAGGCGCGGGCGTCGCGGGCCGGGTCGTGGGCCAGCAGCTCCAGCTCGGGGCAGCGGCCCTGGGCCTCGCGCCGGCGCAGGCCGGGGCGGACCCCCTCGGCCCGCGCGGCCTCGGAGCAGGCGACGACGCGGTTGGCGTGGACGACGGCCGTCAGGCTGCCCGGCGGCGCCCCGGCGGCCACGACCGGCCAGTCGGGGCACCAGACCACCACCATGCGGGGCATCGCCCGTCACCCGGCATCGGCCAGCGGCGCCCCCGCTGGCCGGGCCGCCCCCGCCGGGGCATCCCCGTCCCCGGCGAGGGCCGGACCGGCTGGGCCCCCCGGCCCAACCCGGGCGTCCGGTTCCAAGAGGGTGATGGTGCCGTCGGGGGATGGGAGCCAGAGGAGGAACCGGCGTTCGCGGGTGGCGGCGCCGCGGCCGGCGATGGCCACCTCGACCTGGCGGGCCAGGAGGTGGCCGTGGCCCTGGCCGAGGCCCTGCCAGGCGCTGGCGGTGACGGCCAGGCGGAGGTCGGCCGGCTGGGACCAGGCCCCGAGGGGGACGAGGACCGCCCCGCGCTCGCGGGCCCTGGCCGCGAGGCGGCGGGCCTGGGCGGCCGGCAGCCGGGGCGGGGAGCGCACCAGCACCACGTCGACCGCGTCCAGGAAGGCGGCGACCACGGCCGGCCAGGCCCTGGCCCCGGGGGAAGGGACCAGGGCGAGGCGCTCGAGGGCGATGCCGGTCTCGACGGCGGCGACGATCCCCAGGTCGGGCAGGCCGACCGCGGCGACCCAGGAGCCGGCCGCCGAGGCCCCGGCGACCAGGGCCAGGGCGAGGGCGGCGGAGCTGGTGACGGCCACCGTGGTGCCCCGGCGCAGCCCGCCGCCGGGGAGCAGGGGCTGGAGGGCGGGGACCACGGGCAGCAGCCGCTCGTCGGCCAGGGTCGTTCCTGGTCCTACCAGCTCCGTCCGGGCCGAGGCGCCGGAACTGCTCAGAGTGGTGCTAAGACCACTTTCTGTGGCCGCCATAGGCTAATGTTCGAACATATGTTCGAGAGTGTCAAGCACCTACAGCAGGGCGAGGGCGGCCGCGCCGAGGGGGCCCAGCCAGTGGGCGATCTTGGCGATGGACTCGGCCAGGGCCACCCCGGCGGTGGCCAGGGCGCCGGCCTCCTTGAGGTTGGCGGTGAACGACTGCAGGTGGCGGCCGGCCGCGGTGGTGTCGGGGTCGGGGCGGTCGACGGCCTCCCGCATGGCCGCGAGGTCCTGCTCGGCGCTGGACCGCTCGGCCTCGGTCAGGCGGAGGCCGGCCAGGGCCTCGCGCAGGCCGGTCAGCTCGGCCAGGACCTCGCGGGCGTCGCCGTGGGCGATGACCTGGTCCCGGCCGGCGACGTACTGGTCGCGGCCGGCCGTGTACTGGACACCGTCGCCCGTCTGCACCGGGCCCTGCACGTTGCCGAAGCGGTAGCGTTCCTCACCCATCGGGCCCCCTCCTTCGCCAGCGTTGCTGCTCGCGGCGCAGCTCATCCTCGCGCTTGCGGGCCGCCTTGGACATACCCCCGCCGATCCCGGCCAGGATGCCGCCGACCAGGAACAGCCCGAACCCGGCGGCGACCATCGGCACCCCGGGCAGGAGCTCCTTCTGGAACGGGTCGCGGAGCTCGCCGGGGCCGCCGAAGTCGTCGATGCTCGAGCCGAAGGCGAAGACGAAGATGAAGTAGCCGATGATCCCGAACCCGGCCAGGGCGATGATCCCGCCGATGGCCATCAGGGCGCGCCCGACCCCCCGCCCGCGGAACAGCTCGTCCCAGGGGTCGTAGTCGCCCTCGACCCGCACGCTGTTGTCGTGGTACTGGTCGCGGCCGGCGACGTACTGGTCGCGGCCGGCGACATACTGCTGGCCGCTGCCGGTCTGGACCGGCCCGTGCACGTCGCCGAAGGCGTACTCCCGGACCGCGGTCCCGTCGCCCGCCGCCGCCGTTGAGAACCGCAGGGTCACCGACCCGAGCCGCAGCTCGTCGCCGTCGCGCAGCTCGACCCGGTCGCGCGGGTCGCCGGCGCGCAGCTGCCGCCGGTTGACCCAGGTGCCGTTGGTCGAGCCCGGGTCGGTGAGCACGACCCGCCCGCCGCTGCGCTCGAGCACGGCGTGGCGCCGGCTCACGTCCTGGTCGTCGAGCAGGATCGCCACCCCGGCCTGCCGCCCGATCTCCGACCGCCCGGGCGGGACCTCGAAGCTGGCGCCCCGCAGCCGGCCCGTCTCCACGACGAGCTGCGGGTTCGGAGCGGAGCTGGCGGGCATCGGGCGCCCCCGGCGGCGGGACGGGTGACCGGAGCTTTGAGTATCACCCGGGCACGGCGGCGATTCCACCATGTGGTGGCGCACAATCCCCCCATGAGCGAGGACGTCACCGCCGGCGTCACCTGGTCCGACATCTACGAGTCGCCGCAGGTGGACCGGTCGCTGCGGCGGCTGCCGAGGCTGTGCCGGGAGGCGGTGCGGCTGGTCTGGGCCGCCGGGCGGCGCGAGCTGCTGGTGGTGCTGGCCATCAAGGCGGTCAACGGGCTCGGGCTGGCCGCGGTCCTGCTGCTCGGCAAGGGGGTGCTCGACGGGGTGATCGCCGCCGGCCGCAGCGGGGCCGGGGCGGAAACGGTCCTGCCCAGGCTGCTGCTGCTGACGGTGGTCATGGCCGGGCTCGGGTTCCTGGCGGCGATCGGGCGGGAGCACCGCGAGATCCTGGCCGAGCTGGCCTCCAGGCACGCCCAGTCCCAGATCATCGACGTCGCCTGCGCGGTCGAGCTGGAGGCCTACGACACCCCGGCCTTCCACAACCGGCTGGTCCGGGCGGCCGGCGGCGGCCAGTTCCGGCCCTGGCAGGTGGTCGAGGGGCTGACCGGGCTGGCCGGGGCGGCGGTCGGCATCGCCGGGATCGCCCTGGCCCTGCTCGCCCTCCAGCCCTGGCTGGTGCCGCTGGTCCTGGCCGCGGCCGTGCCCCTGCTGATCGCCGTGGCCAGGGGCGGCGAGCTGATGTTCGGGTTCCGGCACCGCATGACCGAGGCCGAGCGCCGCCGCAACTACCTCTACATGCTCCTCGCGGGCAAGGACGCGGCCAAGGAGCTGCGCGCCTTCGGCCTCGGCGGCTTCCTGCGCGAGCGCTTCGACCGGCTGTACGACGAGCACATGGCCGAGCTGCGCAAGGTGGCCAGGCGGCGGCTGCGGGTGTCGCTGCTCGGGAACCTGGCCACAACGGTGGCGCTGGCCGGGATCGTGGCCGCCCTGCTCGTCCTGGCCCTCAACGGCCAGATCGGCCTGGCCGACGCCGGGACGGCCGCCGGGGCCGTGTTCCTCCTCGGCGAGCGGCTGATGAACGCCGTCTTCAGCTCCGGGATGCTGTACGAGTCGTCGCTGTTCATCGAGGACTTCACCTCGTTCGTGGCCATGGCCCCGGAGGTCGAGGCCCGGCGCCCGCGGGGCCCGGCCCCGGCCGGCTTCCGGCGCCTCCAGGTGGAGGACGTCAGCTTCACCTACCCGAGCGCCACCACCCCGGCCGTGACCGGCGTGTCCATGGAGATCGGGGCCGGGGAGATCGTCGCCCTGGTCGGCGAGAACGGCTCCGGCAAGACCACCCTGGCCAAGCTGCTGTGCCGGCTCTACCTGCCCCACCAGGGCCGGGTGGTGTGGGACGGGGTCGACACCTCGGCGGTCGACCCCGAGGAGCTGCGGCGCTCGGTGGCCGTCATCTTCCAGGACTTCCTGCACTACTCGCTGCCGGCCTCGGAGAACATCGGCATGGGCCGCCACCAGCGGATCGGCGACACCGGGGCGATTCGGGGGGCGGCCGTCCACGCCGGCGCCGACGACTTCCTGGCCAAGCTGCCCGGAGGGTACGAGACCGTGCTCGGGCCCGAGTTCGAGGGGGGCAAGGAGCTGTCGGTCGGCCAGTGGCAGCGGGTCGCCCTGGCCAGGGCGTTCTTCCGCGACGCCCCGTTCATCATCCTCGACGAGCCGACCGCGGCCCTGGACGCCCGGGCCGAGCACGAGCTGTTCGAGAGCATCCGGACCCTGTGCCGGGGCCGGTCGGTGCTGCTGATCTCGCACCGGTTCTCCAGCGTCCGCTCGGCCGACCGCATCTACGTCCTCGACGGGGGCCGGGTGGTCGAGTCGGGCAGCCACGACCAGCTGATCGGCCTTGGCGGTCGCTACGCCGACCTGTTCACCCTCCAGGCCTCGGCCTACCTGTCCTCCGAGCCCTCCTGAAGCAGCGGGTCGCGCAGGTACTCGACGAAGTCGTGGCCGTGGTAGTAGCGGGGCAGCCGGGCCACGGCCACGAACCCGAGGCGCTCGTAGAAGCGGCGGTGACGGGCGGTGTCGGGCAGCGCAGGGTCGAAGTGAGCACCCCCGGAGTGGGGGGGCGGCTGCTGCTTCCTGCGCTGCCGTTGCCTGAACTCTAGTCAGGTAGCCGGGTGCTTACGCACCCGGCGGTCCCAGTCCCACGTCCGGTGCGGAACCGGACTGCTGGGTTCCCGCTTCATCGCCACCTGCCCAGCAAGCTGGGTCTTCTGGTCGGCTCCACGGGCATTTGCCGTCTCCCAGCCACTCTGGGCGACGTGTTGTGCGATCTTGGCGAGGTTGCGGGCGGCGTTCAGGTCTCGATCCAGCCGTAGCCCGCAGGTCTCGCAGGTGAAGGTGCGCTCGGCCAGGGCGAGCTTGGCTTTCACCCAGCCGCAGGCCGAGCACGTCTTGGACGAGGGGTAGAACCGGTCGGCCACCACCAGTCGGCTGCCGTACCAGATCGTCTTGTAGCCGAGCTGGCGGCGTAACTCTGCCAGGCCGGCATCGGCGACGGCACGGGCAATGCGCCGATTACGCACCATTCCAGCGACGTTGAGGTGCTCGACTACCACCGTGCCATGTTGAGTGGCGAGGAAACTGGTGAGCTTGTGGAGGGTGTCGCGGCGGAGGTTGGTTGTACGGGCGTGGACGCGGGCGAGCCGCCGACGAGTCTTCCTCCTGCGCTGTGATCCAGTATTGCGGCGAGCTAGCTGTCGATTCAGCCTTCGGAGCTTCCGCTGGGAGCGTTCCAGCGCACGCGGGTTGGTGACCGTCGTTCCAGTGGAGAGAACGGCCAGGTGACGAACGCCAACATCAACCCCGACGACGGTTGTCTTGCCCTTGCCGACAGGGAGGTGACGTTGGACTTCGACAGTGAAGGAGACGAACCACCGGTCCGCGGTCCTGCTGATGGTTGCGGCGAGGATGCGGGCGGTTCCCTGCTCCAGGCGGCGAGCTAACCTCCTTGTAGATTCATGGGTCTTGACCACCCCGATCCTCGGGAGTTGCACGTGCTTGCGGTCATTCAGGACCTTGATCTGGCCAGTCGTGAACCGACAGGCGTCCCGGGCCCGGCTCTTCCTCTTAGGTCTTGGGAAACCAACCGGACGGCCCTTGCGGCGGCCGTTGCAGGAGTCGGTCCAGTTCTTCAGTGCTCTAGCCAAACCGTCCAGGCCAGAGGAGTAGGCTTCCTTGCTGTTCTCGGCCCACCACGGGGCGACCTGATCCTTAACCCGATTCCATTCTTGACGAAGAGCCGGCAGTGTCCATGGCACGTCGACATCCTCGCCTGCCCGCCGCTGCTCCAGCCGCGCTTGTACTAGATGGAGACCCCAATTGTGAGCGACCCTGGCGGCGCCACAGTGGGAGGCCAGCGTCCGACGCTGGGCCGGGGTAGGGTCCAGCGCGAACCGGTAGGCCTGTATCACCGTGGCCATGACGCCTTCCTGCAGCGCGTGATGATGGTTGTACACCACGCTAGATGTCGACCCCGACAGCCAGCGATCCACTTCAACAGAAGAGCCGCATCGGATGTGGAGCGGCCAGTTCTATACGCCGTTGATCTGCTCCTAGAGCGCCACGATCTCCGGTTCATGCCACTGTCGCAGAAGGATTCGCTAGTGGCAGGCTCGTCGAAGCTGAGATCGCCCTGTCAGTGGGTTTCCGTTAGATTGACAGGTATGTCAGAAGATGATCGGCCGAGGCGGTTCAAAACCGAACATTTGTTCCCACTGCCGAAGCGGCAACCTTCGGCACGGGGCAAGCCGCTTGTCCTTCCAGTCGCGACTGCCAGCAAGGCGCGACTCATCGAGCGCTACCTGAGCCTGTTCGTCCGCATTACCCGGCATGGCACATACATTGATGGGTTCGCTGGTCCGCAGTACCCAGACGTGGACGAGTACGCGGCGAAGTTGGTTGCCGAGAGCGAGCCGGCCCGACCGCTGCTTCATCCCTTCAAGGAGCCTGCTCGTCTTCGCCACTTCTACCTGTTCGAGAAGGATGCCAGAAAATGCGAGCTGCTTCGTCAGCTAGAGAGAAAGGATCCGGTGCGGATCAACGTCTTTGAGGGCGACTTCAACCAACGAGTAGATGAGATCCTCCGGCCTGAGACGCTCAAGCTAACTGAGGCCACCTTCTGTTTGTTGGACCAACACACATTTGAATGTCAATGGGCGACCGTGGAGCGCCTCGCCAACTACAAGCAAGCCTCGGAATACAAGATCGAGCTGTTTTATTTTCTCGCCAACTGGTGGCTCGATCGTGCCTTCTCCGGCCTGCGGGATGAGGAGCGAGGGCGAGCTTGGTGGGGTTCTGATGCCTGGCAAGACGTAATCAGGATGTCACGGCCCCAGCGCGCTGAAGAGCTAAAGCGGCGGTTTCGGCAGGAGCTTGGCTACCAATACTCTGAAGCCTTTCCGATTCATGGCGTCGAGGGCAAGGACATACGAGTCATGTACTACATGATCCATGCCTCCGACCACCCTGAGGCCCTTAAATTGATGCGACGTGCCTACGACAAGCTGCGAAGGCATGATGGGTCTACACAGCTCGAACTGGATCCGGAAGCGGAGGACGCGTAGCTTCAAGGGGAAACTCATCCCAGGTCCGACCGTCGAGCATGCGACCACGCGCCTTCGGAGTCCGTCCTCCCCACTGCTTGAAGAAGAACGGCACCCCAGCATGCCGGCATTGGTCTCGAATGTCACGAGCCCAAGACAGCTCCATGGGTCGATGTGCAGGTCCGCTTTCTCCACCGACGATCACCCAATGGACGCCGTCGAGGCTGATGTCGGGCATAGGCCCAAGTAACGGCTCCAGGGAAAGAAATCGTATCGCTGCTGGCGTCGCCTGAAGCGATGCAATGCGACCAAATTGCTCCTTCGACTCGACCGAAGTGCCAAGCCAGACGTTAGGAGGTATACACTCGAGCCTGTCAATCAGGCTCGGCATTACGGAGGCCATCCTAGCCGGCCGCTTCGTCAAGATCTGAAATTGATGCTGTGGGCAATGCAGCATTACCGTGAACGACCGTGAAAGGAACTCATAAGGAACGGCGGGATGGAACAGATCTGACATGCTGTTTACAAAAACCCGACGGGGGCGGCGCCAATGATATGGCTCCTCAAGCTTGTCCCAATGCAGCGTCAGGCCAAACCCCTCGCCGTCGGGTCCGTCTTTCTGGTAGCGGGGATTGCCCATGGCCTTGAGCCGCCGGGCCAGAGTCGCCGCATAGCAGTGATCGCACCCTGCTGAGACCCGTCGACAACCGGTTGTCGGGTTCCAGGTCGCGTCGGTCCATTCAATTCCGCTGTTCAGTCCCATGATCCGGACCCTACCGATACTCACTGATCGACGCCATCGAGTAAATCGACCAGAAGCAATCCTGTCCTTCCGTACCCTTGGTGTGGCCGTCCATATCGGCCAAGACGACCACGCCTACCTGGGCCTAGCTCGTACCGCCGGTCTCCTGAATCAGCGGCTCACGCAGGTACTCAAGGAAGTCGTGGCCGTGGTAATAGCGGGGCAGCTTAGCAATCAGGACGAATCCGAGACGCTCGTAGAATCGACGGTGTCCGTCCGTATCAGGACACCGGAGGAAGCAGCGGGCCGCCCCCAGCTCGGCCGCCCGGGCGCAGAACAGCTCGACCAGGCGGCCGCCCAGCCCCTGGCCCTGGCGCGGACCGGCGACCAGCAGGTCGTGCAGGCGGGCCATGCCGGCCACGGCCTCGCCGAGGGCCACCCCGGCCAGTTCGGGGCCGACCCTGGCCTCCACCACCACCGGGCGGCTGGTCCAGTCCAGGTCGGCCCCGAACAGGCGGCGGTCGGCCGCCGCCCACTCCCTGGCCATGAACTCCCGCAGCTCCGGGTGCTCGGCCTCGACCACCCGGCAGGCGATCAGCTCGTCCAGCCCCTCCGGTCGCATGGGCACATCTTCTATGATCGTTCGCGCCGCAGCCGCTCCGAGTGGGATGGGAAGGAAAGGAACCGGATGGACGTCCGCCTCACCGGCGTCTACATCGCCGACGCCAGGCTCCTCTCCGAGGGGGTGGCCCAGCCCGAGGACGCCATGGCCGTGTTCGTCGGCCGGGCCGGCAAGGGGCGGATCGCCCCGTTCGCCGTCCGCCGCTCCTACACCGGCGCCGGCGGCTGGTACCGCGAGGCCATGGCCGTGCTGGCGCCCAACGGCGACGTCGTCTGGCGCAGCCCGGAGCGGCCCCTGACCCTGCGCGGCTCCAGCAAGATCGACACCTTCACCGACGAGGTCCACGGGGTGGTGGTCGACTCCGACGACGACCACGAGCTGGTCCTGCTGGTCAACGGGGACGAGGTCGGCCGCGTCCCCGTGGCCGTGCTCGACGAGGACCCGCCCTGGTCGAGCGGGTCGGAGACCGACGTGCTGGACGAGGCGCTCAAGAAGAGCACGGTGGTCTGGGTCGAGGTCCCGGGCGAGGGCGGCACCGACGGCCGGGCCGTGCCCGTCTGGTACGGCACCCTCGACGGCCGCGTCTACGTGCTCGTTGGCGGGTCCGAGCAGCACGTCCCCGGGCTGGCCGAGGCGACCCGGGTGACGCTGGTGGCCCGCTCCAAGGAGCAGCAGTCGCTGGTCGCCGAGGTCGAGGCGTCCGCCCGGGTGGTCGACCCCAAGGACCCGCTGTTCGGCCGGGTCGCGCCGGTGCTGCTCCCCCGCCGGCTCAACCTGCGCGACGGCGAGCAGGCGATGGACCGCTGGCGCAACGAGTGCACCCTGGTCGAGCTGACCCCGTCGTCGATCCCGGCGGAGGTGTAGGGGGATGGGGGGCGGGTAGGCACACGCGAACCGTGGCAAACGAGGCAACGAGCCCGAGGAGGGCCGCATGGGGTTCCGCAAGTCCAAGGCAAGCAAGGCCAAGGAAGCCGTCACCGACCAGGTCAGCGACCGGACCGACGACCTGGTGGCCGCGCTGGACGCGGCCAAGGAGGCGCTCGCCCGGGCCTCCACCGCCGCCAGCCGCAAGAGTGCCGAGCTGGGCAAGGAGGCCAGCAAGGCCGCTGACAAGCTGATGCCCGAGCGGGCCCGCCAGCGCCGCCGCGAGGCCGCCCGCCGCCGCAACCGCCGGCTGCTGGCCGGGACGGCCGCCCTGGCCGGCCTTGGGGTGCTGCTGAGCCGGCTGGCCGGGTCCAAGGGCTCGGAGCTCCGTCAGGGCCTGAAGCGCCAGACCGACAAGGCCAGCGGTGGCTGGGACCGGGCCCCCGAGCCCAGCTCCGCCACCGACCCGGCCTCCTCGGCCGAGGTGACCCAGCTGCACGGCAACGGCGCCGGCGGCGACCCGGCCCGGACGCCGCCGAGCTAGCCGCCGTCCGGCTTGGCCCGGTACAGGCCGGTGCCCTGCTTGTCCACGCGGCCCTCCTTGGCGAGGGCCGCGAGGCTCTTGACCACCACCCCGCGGACGTCGCGGGTGGTGAACGGGTCGATCAGGCGCTGGGTGAGGGCCCGGTCGAGCACCACCGTCCAGTGGAGGGTCTCGCCGCCGGCCTCGCCCAGCACCCGCAGGCAGACGTCCTTGGGGTCCATGGGTTCCATGACGCGGCCAGGGTACTCGTAGACTTGGAGCGATGAGCCCGCCCGTCGTCCCCGAACCGTGCCCGCTCGACACCGAGCTGCGCCTGGAGCCCGGCGGCCGCTTCGTGTACGTCTCGGACCTGCACCTGACCGACACCGGCCCGAGCGACGACTTCGCGGCCACGGCCGAGCTGTGCGAGCTGCTCGGCTCCCTGCGGCGGCATCCCGGCCAGGTGGTGCTGGCCCTTGGCGGCGACATCCTCGACCTGCTCCAGGTCGGGGGCTCCCCCGAGGAGCGGGTGGCCAGGGTGCTGGACGGCCCGGCGGCGGCCCCCATCGGGGACGCCCTCCGGCGCCTGGCCGCCCGGCCCGGCGCCACCGTGCTGTACCTGGTCGGCAACCACGACTCGACCCTGGCCTGGGACGGAGCGGCCCGCAAGCTGGTCGCCGACCGGTTCGGGGTGAGCGCCTTCACCCTCCACGCCAGGATCAGGGTCGAGCGGGCCGACGGGACCGGCGAGGTGGTCGTGGTGGCCGAGCACGGCGACGCCCTCGACCGCTGGAACCGGCGCACCGACCCCTTCGACCCGCTGGACGTGCCCATCGGCGACCACGTGGTCGGCGAGTTCGTCAACCGCCTGGAGGCGGCCAGCGGCCGCTACCCGCAGTTCGCCCTGGACGAGGTCGACAACGTCCGGCCGGGCCTGCTGGTCCCCTGGTGGCTGGTCTCCAACTTCTTCTACAAGTTCATGGGCCGGGCCCTGCGCGACTTCGCCCTCCCGCTGGTGCTGCTGACGATCGCCCTCAACCTGGCCGTCGGGCTGCTCGTCGGCGACCTGGGCCGGATCGCCTACCTGGGCAACCGGGCGGTCCGCTGGGTGTCGTCGTTCGTGCTCACCGACCTGGCCCTGCTGGCCCTGCTCTCCACCTTCCTGGGCCGCAGCTTCCGCCGGGCCGCGGCCGCCTACGGCCTGCCCACCCCCGACGAGGCCGCCGACGAGGCCCAGGCCCGCAAGGGCGACCTGCCCGAGCTGCTGGCCCGGCGCGACCCGGCCGCGACCGTCCTGGTCACCGGCCACACCCATGAGCCGGGCGTCATCCGCCTGCCCGGGGACCGGGTGGCCGCCGACGCCGGCTGCTGGGTCAGGGGCCTGGTCCCGGTGCGGGCCTGGCTGTCGCTCCCGCCCGTGTTCGTCCCCACCTACCCGGTGAACTGGGTCGAGGTCCGGGCCACCCCGGAAGGCGTGGCCGTCGACCTGTGGGAGCGGCGCCTGGCCGTGACCCGCCGCCTGGGCCGGATCGAGCACCTGGTCGCCCGCCGCCCCCTCCCCCCGGCCGACGCCGCCGGGGCGCGGGTGGTCGCCCAGGCGGTCGTGTGAGCATCGCCTTCGACCAGGCCGCCGGCTACTACGACGAGAGCCGGGGGATCCCAAGGGAGGTCGAGGAGGAGGCCGCCGACCGGGTGGAGGCGGCCGTCGGGCCGGCCGCCCGCCTGCTGGAGATGGGGGTCGGCACCGGGCGGGTGGCCCTGCCCCTGCACCGCCGCGGCCGCCAGGTGGTCGGGGTCGACCTGTCCCTGCCGATGCTGGAGCGCTACCGGGCCAAGGCGGCCGCGGAGGGCCTGCCGCCCCCGCCGCTGCTGCGGGCCGACGCGACCCGGCTCCCGCTCCGCGACGCCTGCGTCGACGCCGTGCTCGAGGTCCACGTGCTCCACCTGATCCCGGACTGGGAGCTGGCCCTGGCCGAGGCGCGGCGGGTGCTGGTCCCCGGCGGCGCGGTCCTGATCGGCCGGGGCGGCGGCCACCGGGGCGGCCAGGGCCCGCGGATGGAGACCCTCAACCGCTTCGACCAGCTGGCCGCCGAGCTCGGCGGCGGGCCCCGGCGGGTCGGGGCCGACGACGACACCACCAAGGTCGCCGCCCTGGTCGCGCTCGGCGGCACGGCCGAGACGCTGGAGCCGGTCGTCTGGGAGCAGCAGGAGACCTACGCCGAGGCCCTGGCCGCCGTCGAGGGCCGGATCTACTCCTTCACCTGGCGGCTCCCCGACCAGGTCTTCCACACCGCCGCGGGCCGGCTGCGGGCCGAGCTGGAGGCCGCCCACCCCGACCTGGACACCCCCCACCAGGCCGGGCACAGCTTCACCCTGACCGCGGTCCGCTTCTGAGGACCCGAGGTTTCCCCCCGGCGGGGCCTGGGAATGAGGTGGGAGCCGTGAGGCGGGACGGGGGACGGGTTTTGGGCGGTAGGGGATCCGCCCTTGGGAGGCCCCGTCCGATCCTCCCGCCTCACGCGCTAACCCCGCTCAGGGCCCTTCCAGCCGGGGCAGGACCAGCTCCGCGGCCAGCTCCAGCTGCTCGTCCTCGAACACCGAGAACGGCAGGGCGCCGAAGCTGCTGATCACCTGCTCGACCCCCCGCTCCTCCCAGCCCCTGAGCTGGGCGACGACCTCGTCGGGGGTGCCGACCAGCCGGGAGGCGGCCCAGTCGCGCAGCTCGACCCCGTCCAGGATCCCCCCCGGGGTCCGGGCGACCAGGCGGCCCCAGCGCTCGACCAGGTCGTCGGGGTCCCGTCCGATCAGGGTGTTCAGCCCGAGCGAGCGCCGCACCTCCCCGGGGTCGCGGCCGGCCCGCTGGCAGGCGGCGGCCAGCACCCCGGTGCGCTCCTGGTAGTCCTCGGCGGTCATCGCCCAGCAGGTGTTCCAGCCGTCGGCGGCTCGCGCGACCACCCCGAGCAGCCGGTCGCCCTTGCCCCCGACCCACAGCGGGGGCCGGGGCTTCTGCACCGGGCCGGGCACCACCGGGGCCTGGTCGGCGTGGTACCAGCGGCCGCTGAACGAGGCCGGGGCGCCGTCGGTGAGCAGCGCCCGGAGCACCCCCAGGGCCTCCTCGAGCATGGCCAGCCGCTCCCCGGGCCGGGGGAAGGGCAGCCCGTTCTCGGTGAACTCGGCCTCGTTCCAGCCGGCCCCGAGGCCGAGGTCGAGCCGGCCCCCGGCCAGCTGGTCGAGGGTCGCGGCCATCTTGGCCAGCAGGGTCGGCGGCCGGAACCCTGTGGCCAGGACCAGCGTGCCCAGCCGGGCCCGGCTGGTCAGCACGGCCAGGGCGGACAGCATGGTCCAGCACTCGGGGGTGCCCTGGCGGCCGGCCGGGCCGCCGTAGCGCTCCAGGTCGAGCCAGAAGTGGTCCGAGACCCAGAGCTGGTGGAAGCCGGACGCCTCGGCCAGCCCGGCGTAGCGGGCGACCCGGTCGAAGCTGGCCGGCCGCTGGTCCGGGAACGAGATGTCGTAGTGGGGAAGGGCGAGCCCGAGCTTCATGGTGGCCAGTCTTCCGGCCGCGGCGACCCCCCGTCAACGCCAGGCCCCCACCTGCCGATAGAACAGGACGAGACGGATCCAGGAGAGGGGAGAACCGCCGAGATGGGGACGGGCTGGGCCGCTGGCGGGGCACCAGGTGGGCGTCGCCGGCTCGGCGAGGTGCTGGTCGCCGGGAAGGTCCTCACCGACGCGCAGCTGAACGAGGCGCTCAGCGTCCAGCGCGAGGACAAGGGCCGCCGTCGGCGGCTGGGGGAGGTCATCACCGCCCTCGGCCTGGCCGACGAGGTCGCGATCGCGCGCGCCCTCTCCGACCAGCTCGGCCTGCCCTTCCTGGACCTGGGCAACCTGCCCATCCCGGACGAGACGCTGGCCGTGCTCCCCCGCAACGTCGCCGTGCGCCACGGCGCGGTCCCGGTGACGATCGCCCACGACGTGCTCACCGTCGCCCTGGCCGACCCGACCAACGTGCTCGCCCTCGACGACATCCGCCTGGCCACCAAGCTGGCCTCGGTGCGGACGGCGGTGGCCACCGCCTCCGACATCAAGGAGGCGGTCAACCGCTACTACGGCGGCGGCGCCTCCGCCGGGGAGACCTTCGGCTCGCTGGCCGACGTCGAGGGCCTCGAGGCCACCGAGGAGCGCGAGGAGGACCTCGAGCAGGTCGGCGACGTCGACGACGCCCCGGTGGTCCGCCTGGTCAACGCCATCATGGGCGAGGCCCTGCACAGCCGCGCCTCCGACATCCACGTCGAGCCGCAGGAGCGCGACGTGCGCGTCCGGTACCGGATCGACGGGCTGCTGCGCGAGGTCACGGTGGTCCCCAAGGCGATCCAGGGGCCGCTGATCTCCCGGATCAAGATCCTGTCGGGGATGGACATCTCCGAGCGGCGCAAGCCCCAGGACGGCCGCGGCCGGATCAAGCTGGACCGGCAGGAGGCCGACACCCGGGTCTCGTCCATGCCGACCATGCACGGCGAGACGGTGGTCATCCGGCTGCTGCGCAAGGAGACGGAGAAGGCCAAGACCCTGGCCGAGGTCGGCCTGGACGAGCGCGACCGGGTGGTGGTCGAGCGGGCCCTGGGCGAGCCCCAGGGCCTGATCCTGATCACCGGCCCGACCGGGTCGGGCAAGACCTCGTCGCTGTACGCCGGGCTGGCCTCGGTGATCCGTCCCGACATCAACGTGGTCACCCTCGAGGACCCGGTCGAGTACCAGATGGCCGGGGTCAACCAGGTGCAGATCAACGAGCGGGTCGGGCTGACCTTCGCCGGCGGGCTGCGGACGATCCTGCGCCAGGACCCCGACATCGTGATGGTGGGCGAGATCCGCGACCCGGAGACCGCCTCCATCGCCATGCAGGCGTCGATGACCGGGCACCTGGTCCTCTCCACCCTGCACACCAACGACGCCCCGTCGGCGGTCAGCCGGCTGATCGACATGGGGGTGGAGCCGTTCCTGATCACCTCGTCGCTGACCCTGGTGGTCGGCCAGCGCCTGGCCCGGGTGCCCTGCTCGAAATGCTCGGAGCCGGTCGAGGCCGACCCCAAGACGCTGGAGCTGCTCGGCCTCGACCCCGACCAGGTCGACGAGGCCGGGCTGCGCTCGGGCCCGGGCTGCGGCTTCTGCGCCCAGACCGGCTACCAGGGCCGCCTCGGCCTGTTCGAGGTGGTCCGGGTGACCCGCAAGCTGCGCGAGCTGATCGTGGGCCGGGCCACCGAGGTCGCCGTCAAGGAGGAGGCGGTCGCCGGCGGCATGCGCAGCATGCGGGCCGACGGCCTGGCCAAGGCCCTGGCCGGCCGCACCACCCTTGAGGAGGTCCTCCGGGTCACCCCGCCCGACCCCGACCTGGCCCGCAAGGCCACCAGCCGCCCCGGCGCCCCGCCCCCGGCCCAGGTCCCCTCGGCCCCCCGGACCCCGCCCAAGGTGCTGGTCCTGGACGACGACCACACCATCGCCGAGATCGCCGCCGCCGTCCTGGTCGACGGCTACGAGGTGGTCGCGGCCAGCCACCTCGACGAGGGCCTGCGCATCCTCGAGTCCGAGCACCCCGACCTGATCCTGGTCGACCTCGACCTCCCCGGCGCCGACCCCGGCGAGCTGCTGGCCATCCTCCGCACCGGCGCCCGCGACCGCCCGTTCCTGGTCATGTCGACCACCGACGACCGCCGCACCCGCGACCTGGCCACCACCTCCGGGGCCACCGGCTTCATCGCCAAGCCCATCAGCGAGCCCCAGCTCCGCAGCGAGGTCGCCGCCGTCCTCCAGCAGCGCCCCTCCCTGGTCGACCGCCCCGCCTGAGCCACCGGGGGCCGTTCAGGCAAACCGCAGGTCGCCGGTGTCGTCGTCGTCGACCGGGTGGGCGCAGGTCGGGCAGTACCAGCGGGCTTCCAGGGGGGTGCCGCAGGTGAGGTGGCGGAGGGTCTCGGGGTCGGGGGAGCCGGAGCGGTCGGCGCCCCACTGGGTGAGGAGGCGGAGGGCGCCGGCGAGCTCGCGGCCGGAGGCGGTCAGCTCGTAGGCGAAGCGGGGCGGGCGGCGGGAGTAGGGCTGGCTGACCAGGACACGCTCGCGCTCCAGGTGCTTGAGGCGCTGGGAGAGGACGTTGGGGGCGATGCCCGGGAGGGCCTCGAGCAGCTCGTTGAAGCGGCGCGGGCCGTCGAGCAGGGCCTGGACCAGCAGCAGGGTCCAGCGGTCCCCGACCCTGGCGGTGGCCTCGGCCAGGGGCGAGGCGGTCACGGGCTCGGTCATGGGGCCATCGTACGGCGCCGGCATGGAGCGGTTGCGTCCCTCCCCACTCGCTAGTAACTTGCGATCAACAAGTTACTAGCGGAGGAGGAGTGGCGCATGGGCGTGCTCGACGAGCTGGAGCAGGCCGTCCGCGAGGTTGCCGAGCGGGTCGGGCCCTCGGTGGTCGGGATCGGCCGGGGGCAGGGGCGCGGGTCGGGGGTGGTGCTGGCCGACGGGCTGGTCGCCACCAACGCCCACAACCTCCGCGGCGAGGAGACGACGGTGGTGTTCGGCGGCGACCGGAGCGCCGTCGGACGGGTGGCCGGGGTCGACGTCGACGCCGACCTGGCCGTCATCAGGGTCGACACCGGCGGGGCCTCGGCCATCGCCTGGGCCGAGGACACCGGGACCCGGGTCGGGACGGCGGTGTTCGCCCTGGCCAACCCGGGCGGGCAGCTGCGGGTCACCTTCGGGCTGGTCTCGGCGGTGGGCCGGGCCTTCCGGGGGCCGCGGGGACGGCGCATCGCCGGCAGCATCGAGCACACCGCTCCCCTGCCCCGTGGCGCCTCGGGCGGGCCGGTGGTCGACACCGCCGGGCGGCTGCTCGGGATCGACACCAACCGGCTCGGGGACGGCTTCTACCTGGCCCTGCCGGCCGACGCCGAGCTGCGCCAGCGCCTGGACGCGCTCGGCCGCGGCGAGGCCACGGCCCGGCCCCGGCTCGGCGTCGGCATCGCCCCGGCCCGGGTGGCCAGGCAGCTGCGCCGCGCGGTCGGCCTGCCCGAGCGGGACGGCCTGCTGGTCCGGGTGGTCGAGGACGGCGGCCCGGCCGACCGGGCCGGCCTGCGCACCGGCGACCTGGTGGTCGAGGCCGGCGGCCGGGCGGTCACCGACGCCGACGAGCTGTACGAGGTGCTCGACCAGGTCGGCGACGACCAGACCCTCACCCTCCGGGTCGTCCGCGGCACCGACGAGCTCACCGTGACCGTGTCGTTCGGCGAGTCGGGGGCCGAGCGGGTGGGCAGCGCCTAGCCGAGCCCCCGTTCCGGTCAGCGGCGAGCGGCCCGCCTCCCGGCGAACACGGCCGCGGCCGCCGCGCCGGCACCGGCGGCGGTCATGGCCAGCAGGCGGGGGCGGTCGTGGTCGGCCAGGGCCTGGCGGGCGGCCAGGTCGCCGCAGGCCCCGTGGACCCCGGCGCCCGGGGGGACGCTCGCCCCGGCCAGGTACAGGCCCTTGACCGGGGTGCCCCAACGCCACCAGGACGGGCCGGGACGGAACAGCAGCTGCTGGTCGACCGCGAACGACCCGGCCGAGATGTCGCCGCCGGCCAGGCTGGCGTCGGCCGCCTCCAGGTCGACCGGGCTCCAGGCCCTGCGGGCCAGGACCCGGTCGCGGAAGCCGGGGGCGTGGGCCTCGATGCCCGCCTCCATCCGCTCCAGGAACGCCTCCGAGGAGCGGTCCCAGCTGACCTCGTCCCCGGGCCGGCCGGCGTCGCCGGTGGGCACGGCCGGGACGTGGGCGTAGCCCCAGAGGGTGTGCTTGCCGGCCGGGGCCCGCGACGGGTCGGCCAGCGACTGCTGGCCGAGGATCAGCGTCGGCTTGGCCGGCAGCAGGCCGTGGGCCGCCTCCCAGGCGGAACGGCTCATGTCGGTGAGGGAGTCGCCGACGTGGACCACGCCGGCCCGCCGGCACTCCTCGGCCGCCCACGGCACCTGGCCGTCGAGGGCCCAGTCGACCTTGAAGGTGCCGAGGCCGCGCCGGTAGTGCCGGATCTCGGCCAGCGCCCGGGGCGGGAACGACTCCGCCCCGGCCAGGCGGACCAGGTCGTGGACCTCCAGCGCGCCCAGGACCGCCCGCCGGGCGCTGAACGCCTCGCCGCCGGCCTCGACGGCCACCGCCCGCCCGCGCTCGACCACGATCCGGTCGACCCGGCGGCCGGTCAGGATCTCCACCCCGTCCCCGCGCGCCTTGGCCTCCAGGGCGGCGGTGATCATGCCGGTGCCGCCCTCCACCACCGGCATCCCGAAGCGCTGCCCGAGCATGGACAGGAGCAGGGCGTAGACGCCGGTGCCCGGCTCCTCGGGCTGGAGGTCGGCGTGCATGGCCGGCCCGGTGATGAACGCCTTGGCCTGCTCGGACTCGAAGCGGTCGGCGACCGCGCTGACCCCCGAGACGACCATGCGGGCGAACTGGAGCCCGCCGGCCAGCCGCAGCCTCCCGGCCACCTTGGCCAGCTCCTCGAACGGCCAGCGCTGCATCGTGGCCCGGAGGAACGGCTTCATGATCTCGCCGTAGGCCTCGTCGAGGGCGAACCAGGCCGCCCCGTCGCCCAGGTGGACCTTGTCGATCGAGGCGGCGGTCTCGACCGCCGAGCGGCCGAGGGCGATGGCCTGGTTGCCCGGGAACGGGTGGGCGGACGGCACCGGGGCGTGCACGAAGCGCAGGCCGTAGGGGGCCAGGTCGCGGCCCACGATCGAGGGCGACGGCGCCACCAGCGGGAAGAAGGCGGCCCCGAAGTCGTGCTTGAACCCCGGCAGGGTGGACTCCAGCGTCCTGGCCGCCCCGCCCAGGTCGTCGTTGGCCTCCAGCAGGCACACCGACCAGCCCGCCTCGGCCAGGCGGATGGCGGCGGCGAGCCCGTTCGAGCCCCCGCCGCAGACGATCGCGTCGTAATCGGCCATCACCACGAGCCTACTCCGCCAGCCCACGGCGAGGTGTCCCAGCGCTCGCTACACTCCAGGAAGACGGCCGGTTTCGCCCGGCACGGCTGAGAAGGGAACTGTCTGATGGTCACGCGTGACGAGGTCATGACGGCGCTCGGGCAGGTGATGGACCCGGAGATCCACCGACCCATCACCGACCTCGACATGGTCAAGGACGTCGCCATCGGCGACAACGGCCTGGTCACGGTCGAGGTCCTGCTGACGGTCGCCGGCTGCCCGCTCAAGGACCGCATCACCAGGGACGTCACCGCCGCCGTGTCCCCGCTGCCCGGCGTCACCGGGGTCAAGGTCGACCTCGGGGTGATGACCGAGGACCAGCGCCAGGCCATGGTCACCCGCCTGCGCGGCCCCGGCGCGGCCGAGCAGAAGAAGATCACCTTCTGGGGCGACGACTCGACCACCAGGGTGCTGGCCGTGGCCTCGGGCAAGGGCGGGGTCGGCAAGTCCTCGGTGACCGTCAACCTGGCTGCCGGCCTGGCCGCCCAGGGGCACCGGGTGGCCGTGATCGACTGCGACATCTACGGCTTCTCGGTGCCGCGCATGCTCGGCGCCACCGGCCAGCCGGTCGGCTTCAACGGCATGATCATGCCGCTGGAGGCGCACGGGGTCCGGGTCATCTCGATCGGCTTCTTCCTGCCCCCGGGCAAGCCGGTGGCCTGGCGCGGCCCGATGCTGCACCGGGCCATCCAGCAGTTCCTGACCGACGTCTACTGGGGCGACCTGGACTACGTGCTCGCCGACCTCCCGCCCGGCACCGGCGACGTCTCCATCTCCCTGGCCCAGATGCTCCCGGGGGCCGAGATGCTGCTGGTCACCACCCCCCAGGAGGCGGCCGAGCGGGTGGCCGTGCTGGCCGGCAACTTCGCCCAGCAGAACGGCATGAAGGTCACCGGCGTGATCGAGAACATGAGCTACTTCGTCTGCCCGTCCTGCGACGAGCGCCACCAGATCTTCGGCAGCGGCGGCGGCCAGGTCCTGGCCGACGAGCTCGGCACAGCGGTCCTCGGCCAGATCCCCATCGACGTCCGCCTCCGCGAGGGCGCCGACGCCGGCAAGCCCCTGGTCGTCTCCGACCCGGACGCCCCGGCCAGCCGCGCCCTCCTCGAGGTCGCGGCCGCCCTCCCGCCCCTGCCCCGTTCGCTGGTCGGCAAGCGCCTGACGCTGCTGACCTGAGCCGTAGCCAGCTAGACCCAGACGCTTCGGAACCGTCGATCCGTGATCGGGACGCCCAGGTGCTCGAAGATCGCCTGGGCGCCATGCCA
>OBLS010000090.1_pt1 | contig 24053 bp, 28 predicted proteins | sample 1519901 | NCBI WGS metagenome assembly OBLS01 (sample SAMEA3113585, study PRJEB22503) | soil metagenome | reverse complement strand
TGTATACTATCGATGTTTTATGATACATTTTTGAAAAGCTCTGTCTTACGCAGATAATTTTCAGATAGCGATTTTATTATTATTGCTGCTAGCAGGCCGTAAAACATGTTGAAAGGGATGGCTCCAAATATTATTTTGTTTGACATATCTGACAGCTTATCAGTTTCAATAGATGCAATTGGACCTGTAGGCACCTGTTGTTCTATAAGTTGATTTTCGATAGAGCTAACTAATGGAAAAACCATCCAAAAAGTTATAGGAAGGAATAAGATAGACCATAAAGCAAGTCCAAATAATAATCCGTAAACAGGCGCATACTCGTATATAATTTTCTCTGAACCTTTTTTATAAATAGTAAAAGGTATTGTCATGACAAGTCCAATAATACTACCAGAAATGAGATGTAACAACAATCCAGATACAATCATGTTAACTGAGGACAGGGGTGATTCCGTAAGTGCAGCCATAAGTACCATATAAAAAGTGCCTACAGGGACAGCAGTTGCTTTTTCTACCATTAAAATTAGACCACTTATAGCCAGAGATGATATTAGTCCAGCAATAAGTCCAAAATTCACTATGGTAAATTGACTAAGCCTTAATTCGCGTGACAGCGAAGGGGAGATATTATTGTTGCTGTTGTTACTAATACTATTGCTATTTCTTCTAGGACCTTTATGAATCCAAGAACCCGTTCTCATCTATTAGTCTCCATTAATTTAACACTATCGTGTTATTTTTACCTTTTTTAACCAGAACATATAGATAATTCGACTCCTAGAAAAAGTATTAAAAAACCTTAGGTATTTAGATGTATTAATAGGATTTCTGTATTTTAAAAGTTTACAATGACCTTTTAATAGTAAACTTGCATCCAAGTTCTTGATAGTTGCACTTTTGAATAAGGCAAAATCTATAATGCTATATCATAACTGCATGGGAATGGCGATATATACAAAAAGAGATTATGGGTTGCAATGTGTGGATCAGAGGTCTCTCTCCCAAGACATTACCATTGCTTATTAGGTTCCGACCATTCTAACTAGCTCCCCACGATTTGGACGTGATAGGTGAGAAAATATCCAAAGCCGCAGGAAGGCTCAATGGACAAGATGGTTGAGTCTATCCCCCCTGCGGCATAGAATGACCTTGCCTTGGATATGGCTATGAAATACTAAAGAATTTAAAAACAAGATTCTCTAACTTGTCTCTCTCATCCTCATACTCAAATATCCTCCTGTTTTGCAAACCTGAAATATTGAGTCTCATCTTCATCAAAGTGTCTTGTCCATATTCTGCCGCAACGGTCACATAGCCAAACCATACAGAACGTACCGCATCTACCTTACCTGGATAAGGTCTAAACCCATTCGGTAGGACTGCCACATTCACAGGAATCATTGACTATCTTTTATTGCCCAGTCTTTTGTTTAGCTTCTCTTTGATATCTTTGCTATGTCCAAAATATAGATCGATATCTGGCTCCATGCCCTGTAGGCTTAGTTAAATCCTACATTTTCATAAAATGTCTGACTCGGAGACTAGTCTGCCAAGAATCACCTGGATTATGTCAAGTTCACTATCCCCTCACCGCTTGTTCGTTTATTCAAGGTATACATTAAGAACCAACAGGTCAACTGCAAGGATAGGGTTCTGATATTCCTAAAACTCTTTCATACTCCTTCAACAAAGGCTCATAGAACTCTTTAGCTCCTCTTTTTGAACCTTCTCTAATTCGTCTTGAACCAGTATGAATATCCAGAACATATTCATCGACTCTTATCCACGGATCTTTCGCTTCTCTATCGATAATCAATATTGTCTTGTATATTTCAAAACCATATTTTCTGATATCTAACTTGTCTTCAAACTTGGCTTTTTGACTACACAGAACATCAAATGATGACTGAATACGTTGCACTAAATTAGTAGTATCGGGAAGTGTTCGTTCTTTCTTCAATGTATATTCTGAATTTGGGTCAGGTAGAAGTATTGTAACCTTAATGTTCTTATTTATAGCATCTTGGATGAAGTCAGATTCCTTGAATAACATATATTCATTAGTAGTAGCAAGAACCTCAATAGTCTTCTTGGCTTTCGATAAAACTTCCTTTAGATGTGGTAATTTCCTCTGTGAACTATAAGTTGTTACTCCATCCTTTACATTGAAATCGGATAAGTATTTCATTCTTCGTGTCAATGGCCTTGTTGAATTTATCCAACCTTCAACTTGGGGTTTTAAGGTGATACCAATAAGTATTAAACCTGCGGTGCTCAGCGATATAGCTAAACCTGTCCAGTAATCAATAAATCTTATTGCTTCTAGCGCTAACATGATGGCGACTGCGCAAAATGTGCCTCCGGCTATACTTAGGTAAACAAATTTGTTTCTCACAAACTGGTATATTTCAGAGTGACGATTATTTAACTAATAACTAGCCACCCCTGCATGCAAATCTCAGCGATCTCATCTTGAATGTTATTTCCTAGTATCCGGGAGTAATCCGCTGGCTATCAATGACAGTGTATCCTTTGGCAGTTAACTCTTCTTCTAATGGTGAGCGTGGTCTTAATGGTCTTAGCATACAACTCTGGTAGTTTTGTGGCTGTACAACACCTATTGGGTTTGAGTTGTTATCGTCTAGGGTTCCTAGTTTACCTTCGGGCTGTTGCTGCGGCCACGTCTTTATAGCCCAACATGCTAATCTCCTTCACTTGTCTATTATCTTTAGACGGATAAACTCCCCTATCATCATAGATCCTGGGGTGATTAGTTCCATGAACTGTTTGTTAATTGGACCCATACTTTCATCGTTTCCCATCTTTGCGCGAACCTCATCACGCTGCTTACGATCTCTATAGAATATTAGCTGCAACCAAACATCCTCATCCTGGTCCGCCGAGACAGTTTTGGCTATGTTGGTGATCCCCTCCATAGGTGTCCCTGTATTGTTTAGCAGGAAATATAATGGATTTGGACCACCGTATTTCCTCATTACGTCAGCAAACTGTTTCCCAAGCTGTATCATTGCATCGTGATTCCCTTTTGGTGCCCTGACTACAAAGTGATCGACCTCATTACCAATCACTTGCTCTATTTCTGTTGTGTTTGAATTATTCATGGCCACAAGTATACCGAATATAGCTTATAAGCATCTAAGGGAAACAAAGTATAGTTAAATCGAAATAGCTAGTATTAGAGCTCCTCCAAAGCTCTACCTGTATAGCTCTACCAGAAGAAAAATGAATATAGCTAAAGCTATGGATGTCTGTTACAAGTTGATATAAAGAGGTGACGTCATTTTACGGTTGAGTTAAAGCTGAGACGCGATGGCGGCAATGGCTGTTCGAGCTATTTGGAAAAGGAGTATATCTTTTGCTGCTACTGTTGATTATTGTTTTAACACGGTTGGAAATAGTTATATCTATCATCATGATACACGCTGCCAGAATGCCACGCTATGTTATACTAGTTAACTGGACAGACCAAGGAATACGAACGGCAAAGGACGCTCCAAAGAGGGTTGAAGATTTTAAAAATGCTGTTGAAAGGTCAGGAGGTAAAATGGTAGACGGATATTATACGATGGGGCAATATGATTTCGTGATAACAGTAGAACTCCCCAATGATGAAACTGCAATGTCTCTTATGTTAGCTACTGGAATTCGCGGAAATGTTCGTACTGCAACACTTAAGGCATTTTCAATATCTGAAGCGGAGAAAATAATTACAAAACTATCCTAATCTTTTTGGCTGCGCATGCATAAACATTCTAGATTAGCATGGGTCTACAGAGAAAGACAAAAACAACTTTATTTGTTGATCAGTATTTTTTCATTTTTACATTCTAACATTTGCCAAGGTCCAGCACTGTAATAGAGGATAGAAATATGTCATAAGTCCGTTTCTGATAATACTAAGAAAGGATATGCAAATCTTAGCTATATTACTGTCTATCCATGGTTAAGATTTTGATTCATAACCATGCTTAAATGATTCATTCTGATTATAAACAAAAATAGGTTGATTCATTCTCAAGCTACAGGTTGCTCCGATCCAATTTAATACTAGTCATTGGCTAATACCAAACTCTACGAACTCAATCCAGACGAAATTAAATTATAAAGAAGATACTGCCCCTGATGACAATCCTACCGCCACGAAGGTTGATGATGATACGATTTCCGACAATGACTCTAGATTGCAATTAGATGAGGACAATAATTCAGAGGAAGGTAAAGAAAGTCAAATACCGTCTTCAATACTACGGAAACGCAACAGTTTTTACAAAACTTTAAACACCTGACGTATATCATATGTTCCATCAGCCTCTTTCACTAAGCCAAGAATATTGTTACATTGTGATAATTAGACTCAAGTATTTGGGGATATCTCCAGTTTATATTTCCCATCTTTTCCTTGTGCTTCTAAACCTATTTTTTTATCTGTGCTAAAGCATATGCATGAATAGTCTTGGTTCATTACGCATCAAGTACCCTAACTATTTCCATTCCCATGCTATGGTTGTAAGATTGCCTCTGTTAAGGTCTATCATGTCTTTGTAAATGCCTACTTTATTATTGAGAAATAATAGTTCTCCTCGATTAGAAGATGATGGATCAAAGAACATAGCACCGTTATCCAAGATTATATTTGTATTATTGCTTTGACTATTATTGCTACTGCTACTTACTGATTCATAGGTAGTTTTAATGCTGTCACTCCCATCTTCCGTTCTTATCTCAATAATTCCTTTCTGATATACAGTTCCATCATTAGGATTAGTTATGTAAATTCCGGTACCGTTATCATTATACCTTACGGTACCATTAATTATTCCATATCCAGCAAAAGTCAATTCAAAGTTGCCCAAGCCAACTTCACCTATTGGTTTTAGACTAGTGGTATTGTCATATTGAACCAGAAATGGAGTACCCAAATTGAAAGTATTATCTTGAGGAGAGTCAAAGTCTACATCAAATATCGTAGTCGCTTCTTCCACTTGTCCTATTGCTCTTTCAATATGATCTATTGGCAACATCAATAGTGATATTACAAGTTGTATGGATATGGCAGATCCTAGCAATGTGTAACGCTTCCAGTCTGTAATTTTCATTATTGTGTATTGAATTTAACCTAAAAAAAAAGTTTGCATTTCCATGTATGATTACATGAATATATGCATAATATTTTCCTCTATACAAACATGTATTATCTTATCGGAGCCGCGTGTGTAGAGATCTATTGTATATTGAGTCCTCCTTCATCATTGGGTACAAGACCGAAAAAATTTCATGTCTCTCCAGTGGATAGAGTACTTCAATTATTTTGCACATTTGTTCTTTTGGACAGGAAAGAGAAGGTATCACTTAAGCAACGCCTGTAGGTTGTTGGCCTTCTTCATGTTCTAGTTTCATGTGTTGTTCCTTATCCTGCTGCGTAGTAAATGTGATTCCACAATGGTCGCATTTTATCTCAGCCGAACTTTTTTCATTTGACATTAATAACTTAAAGGATCTTATCACGTAAATAGAGATCCATGTATGATGTATACAGCCTTTTAGTCCTTAACCACCTGTCTCAGTAACTCAGATATCTTTATGTTTACCTCCATTTACAGAATGTAGACGTAATCCATATCCCTCTAGACAGATGTTATAGTTTGCTCATAACCGTGCGTATAAATTTCTATAACATTTCCAAAACATTTCCAAATGGATCCTCACAAAATGCTACTTAATACCCTTTATCTGGAGCAATATCCCATATTTTACTACGCTTGTTGCCTCCACTCTCTGAAATTTTTTTCACAACTCTTCTATGTTAGAATCGGTAATACAGATATGGAAAAATCCTGATTTCCAATATTCAAAGTTATCATTTATTCGCCTTTCTGCCTTTGGATCTATATATTCAAATATCTCAAATCCTACTTGGTTGCCTGAACTTGACCAAACAATTCGCATTTTCTTTAAGCTTGGACTATGGATATCTTTAACAACATTCCCATTGGGGAATCATCAACTACAATTTCTATTGGTCCAGGTTAGTGACGCTTACTGCAATGTGATTTATCGTCTTAGGGTATACAGCCATGTTATTGAGTTGTATTTTACTACGTTTTTGTTTTTGCTAACTACCTGACTCCAATATTCAAATATTTTCACGTTCTATAATTACATAGTAGTAGAGGATAGATGTATGTGATAAGTCTGACTCAGAGGAGAAAGACAAAAGCATACCAGGGATAAATGTATGCATGCATGTATTCCATCGTCCCTTTTTTGATTCCTCTATTACTTTTCCATTTAGATACAAGAAAGTCTTTTCTGTAGGTATTACATTGAAGTGTTATGAGAATTATTAGTGCCACCACAGAAACTCCAGGTATGACCAAAGAAGAGATCGACAGATTCCTTGAAAGCAAATTAATGTTGCAGATGTCAACCATCGACGAACAAGGTGAACCCAATATCCAGCCCGTTTGGTTTTACCATGATAAAAATAGAGAAAAACTCTTGATAACAACTTCTAAATTAGCAAAAAAAACTCAAAATCTCCGGAAAAAACCAGTTTTGTATTTTTCCATAGACGATGAGAATTTTCCATATAAGGGAGTAAAAGGTAAGGGCTCGGTGACTATAGTAGAGGATCCAGATAGAACCGTCTCGGAAGGAGATAAAATAAGTGTGAAGTATCTTGGCGCGCTTGATCATCCAATAGCAAAAATGATAACAGAGCATTCAAAGAAGGGAGAGAATGTGGTCATTGAAATAAGTCCAAAGTTCTTTTCTACATGGGATTATGGTAAAGCGCAGCCATAACCCATAGCACCCATTGTACTGACCTGGTATACTTAATGAATATGGTCAGGCTTTATTGATTGATACTGGTAGTTGGTCTATGCGATTATTGTGACAGATAGGGCACCTAATAATTGACAGTTCGCCAAAGTTAAAGTACGAGGCACACCAGAAACATGAAGGACATAATAGGAAATCTACTCGTTTATCAATATCATTCGGAATCCTACCAATAGTCTCACTGCCACCCCCTAGGCTAGACAAAGTGTTTTTCCTCAGGATAGTTTGTTCTTTATCTAATAATATCTGATAGTTCACAAGGTTAAAATATAATAATAGAGGTCCTAATTTATTAAAGTATAAAGTTAGCGAAATTCATGATCTTTGTTAAGTTTTATGAACTAAAATATTATCGGTAAATTTCTTTTGAATAGAAAGCCTTCTCAGCTCCTGATTACCCGCAAGCGCATCATTTGCTAATTACTTCTTTTGTTTTTGCTGATTACCTGTCTCCATTAATCAATATTGCGACATTCTATTAGTCTAGTAATAGAAGATACACGGATATGATAAGTCTCCAATGGGAGACAAAAGCGTCTCCCGGTAAGTGTCCCTATCTTTAAATCCTTTATTACAATTACTACATTTATAGTCCAGGTTCAGATTCACTGGCAGATAAATGAGATAAAGACTAAATATCATAACCATGTAAAATACTACTGTTTCAATCCTGACCCACAAGACTTCTTTCCTACAGGAAGAAACAGGGCATAGTGAGAACTCTTGAAAAGTAAAGGTCCTCAAGTTAGTAATAATAAGGACAACAATAGCAATGCTAAAATCTTGGTTGTAGACGATGACTTTGATATCAGTACTCTTATTAAAATGGTACTGCAAAAGCAAGGTTATGATGTCTCTGGCTTTACAGATCCGCTTCTAGCACTGGAGCATTTTAGGATAAATTATGAGACTTGCAGCCTTGTGATTTCTGATCTAAGAATGCCATATATGAATGGATTTGAATTTTTGAAGAATATAAGACGAATAAAGCCCACAGTAAATGTGGTCTTGATGTCTGCATTTAACATAGAAGAGGACTTGGAATACTCTATGCATTCAACGAGACCTGATAATATCAATAGCTTTATTCAAAAACCGGTATCAATGAGAAGCTTGGTTAAGACGGTAAAATCATGCATAAATAAAAAACTAAATTCTTCTACATAAGGTAAAGCAAGTCTCTAAAACCTGGAACCTTTATAGGAATTCTCTAAAACTAGGCTACAAGAATTAGGCCATACCTTAATAATGTATGTAATACAGCCTAGAGTGATTGCCCGCATGGCTAAAGTGGAAGAAAGAGTCTTCTTAAGTGACGCTGTAGAAACTGCACAACAATTACATAGATCAGAATTTGGAGCACATTTTCTTGTAGTATATCATGATTTAGCCACATTCAGAGAAATGTATTCTCATTATGTCAAAGCCGCTCTGAAAGATAATGAGATTGTTATAATCTTGCCATTTTATGAAACTGTGGATGAAGTTAGACGGATACTATCAGAAGACAGTGCATGTATTGATGTAAGGAAGTATGAGAAAGAGCAATCACTTTTAATCATAGATTCTCTCAAGGCATATTTGGGGTCTCAAGACGGTTTCATGCCATTTGTAAAGCAGACAATAGAATATGCCAAGACAACAGGTAAAAATGGTGTATCAGTAATAGCCGATATGGATTCATTTTTTTACTCTCAAAAGGGCGATCTCCTTCAATACGAAATGACATTGCCTACGGTGTTTGAAGGTATGAACTTGAAAGGGCTTTGTTCATATCATAAGCGGGATTTCGATGGAAGATTCGATGAGAAAGAAAGGCAGATGCTCCTTGACCATCATGGGAAAACCCTGCATTTATTATCCGCCCCAATTGGCAATTAAAATAACTATGGAGGTCTCATATTGATTGATCTTATTATCAATCACGCGGGGCTAAATACGATACTTCTCATAATGGTAAGGTCTGCAAGTTAATTATCTGAGAGATAGGGTGAGGACCACATGCCATCTGAAACACACTCGAATCATGAAATTGAGAAGCGATTCTAAATGGATCTATCTCCACTCCTTTTACTCCTACCTTATAACACATTTAAGAATAATTAAGATTATTAAATGAGGCTTGTACATTTTGTGATAAATATAGGATTTGATGATTAATGGCAGAAAATAGTGCGACAGAATGGATACTAATCAATCTAAAGTTCAGGGGTAAATGCATTGGATGCGGTAAAGTGATAACCTCTGGACGAGCACTTTGGTCGAGATCCACAAAATCCATCAAACATCTTGATTGCTCTCTTAGTAATGCCAACCAAACCTCTAGTGATAATGAAAAGACTGCATTCCATAAGGAAGAAAAATCACACAGTCGAGTTAGGAAAACCATAGTTCAAACATGTTATATTTGTGAAAAGGAAGAACCAGAAGAAGATGAATATGATATTAATGAATACCCATATCTAAAAGAGATCAACTCACGATCCTATGTTTGTCAGTCATGTTTACAGCGAGAGGATGCTTTTGAAGCCTATCGACAGGTTTTTCTTCAGAAAAATAAAAGATATATAAAATGAGTCCACTCTTGTTTTATTTATTTTATATCATATCCGTTACACATCTGCAGTGAGTCAAGTCAGATTATCATTCTGCTTCAATCCTCTAATTGTATCTTAATATATTTCCGTAGTGTATTCATATATTGTTTGGTCTAGAGCCCCTTGCCATAATTTTTCATACTTCCGACCGACCTTCGTAAGCCTTATTTGCTCTCTTCTAACATGGTTTTGATCTAGGGTATGTGATCCTAGATCAAATGGACATATGTTACTGATTTCATCATTGAACGTCATCTGTTTGCCGCCTGTAATATTCCACATCATATTCTAGTTCTGACATTGGATTCTGTGTAGCCTCTCCCCAGTTATTCTTATCAGATTCCTCCATCATTCTGTCAATTAGGTATACGCTCCATGCATTGAAGAACTCTTTTGCTTTTTCTTCATTTACTCCAGGGAGATTTATGAAATCCGTGGCCTGCTTTTTTCCTTCGTTAATTTCGTCTTGTATTATTTGTATGCATTTGCTTACTATCATGTTGTCGACGGATCTCCACTTCATTTCAAACAATCTCTCTTCTAATTACAGCCCACATATGTTTGCATATGTGGTCCCTCTTCTAAAAGTACATATAATCACACATTCCCTCTTCTATAGAATTTACCCCTAGAGGCTAGAAAGGAAAAGGAAAGCTTTTCTTTCCTTGTTATAACTAACTGTATCAGTTCGTTATCCTGGGCACATTCTTCTTCAGAAATCCCACATGTATAATCATTCTTATTTTCATGCTTCCCATTACCTACCTTTTCACTAAATAATCATTATATTATAGGTTTGATGGCTGTCTTCAATTAAAACTCATTAGACTGAATGCGGAAGATGTTTAATAACAAAATAATCTAATAGAAGGATTTCATTCATGAATAAATATGACGACTGGGTTGAATAGTTAGTGATTAATAAACAACCAGATAACTTTGCCGTCTGTGTATTACCCGAATATGGTCTTAAGATAAACTATCCTATGACGTGGCGGATAGTGGGTAATGAAACCTTTTTGCATAATAATATTGTAGTAGGTTTTGGAATACCAAAAGAAAACCCTGCAGATTTATCATTTGACAGTTTGTGTGTATACTCTCTAGATATGCCTGCAAACCATAGAGTTTCTCTAGATGAATTTATTGACCTGATCATGCGTGACTTGAAGGATACATGTCCCGAGTTTAATTTGATAGATTCAACACCAACCACACTTGGAGGAGTGCCTGCATATCAGATAGTCTTCACAGAGACAGGACAGAAGAAACTAGGTGTTTCTGCAATTAAGGGAAATAAAGCATATATCATTTCCTATGGTGCTAGACCTGAAAGATACCTGAAAAACCTTTCAACTGTGGAACAGATGATTGTTTCGTTTGAATTTCTACCTTGACGGAAACAATTACTGAATAGATAATATTGGTAGATTCGTCAGGAAATCATAGATAGCCAGGGACTGAACCAATGTGATCATCAACAGAAATATCATGGGGAGGATCTGTTATACAAATGGCAATCTTTCCAACATGGTTAATTATTACCGTTTAAATACATTTTCAGATGTCTAATACAAACCGGCCTAATATATTAGAATGGTTCAAACAGAATTATCCAAAAGAATACGACCTGGCAACGGAAGTTAACCAACGTATGGGCAGGATTCTTGGTCAGACTGAAATACCCAAACCAGATTTTAAAACGGCACCTGTTAAATTAGAAGTCACTCGCACTCAGCAGGACAATACAAAGCTACAATTAGTGGCAAACGATTATGGCATAATATACATAGGTACAATTGTTAAGGCGATAATAGATTTGCTGTCTACACAATTTGGAGGACTTTCAGCATCGGCAATAGGAAACGAAATTTTAGACAGGAAGATAAAAGAGGTCATTACTCAATACTTTGCCACACAGACATTGAAGAAATGCCCGAATTGTCAAAGTGAAAATAGAGATGATGCTAAATATTGTGACCGTTGTGGTCACAAGTTTTTATGATAACTTATAATTCATAAGTCTTTTAGATGAGGCGTACAAATCCTTTCCTCTCGGCCTCTATAACTCCACAGTTTCTTTATGTAATATGATGATTGCAGATATTCATCTGAATAAATTTAGGTTCTATTGTCAAGAGTTTTTCATATTCATTTCTTTCTATCTTTAGGTAGTCCATGAAATAATGCAAAGACTATTGATAAATAGCACGAGTGGCGGGACTTCTACAAGTATTGATAAAATTGCCAAAGGCCAAGGCCGGAGTTTGTTCGGTTGACATCTCACAGTATATATCCCGGAGTTTATTTAATTAACTATTTCTAATAGATACGTTAATTTGCTTTTACATTTTACTTGATAATGGAATTAATCATGAAATTCGTATAACAGAAATGGCTAGTCTTTTTAAGAGTTGGACCAAGCATTACAATAAACGGATAAAAGAAAAGGCTAAAGAAACTTTAAACATACATGGATCAAAACCAAGAATTGAAATTGGAAACAACATCATTGAGCTGCAGATATCAAAACTGGACAATAAAATTGCACATGCAAAAAATAGAGAAACATTTCTTTTTAATAGAATTGTTACGGCCATACAATCCCATAATGACGTTTCTGCGAGAATATTATCAAGCGAGTTGGCAAAGGTACGTCACAATCAAAGTATGTTAAATCAAGCTAGAAGGACAGTAGAACAAGTATCAATAAGAAACTCTACCTTAAGTGACCTCCTAGAAATAATGGAGACTTTGGAACCAGCTATACGCCCAATTAAAGGTCTTAAATCAGATATAACAAGGTTGCAGCCTAACATAAGTAAAGAAATGACCTATATGCAGATGATTACCAATAGTGTAATGGCAAAGTCAAACCAGAATAGTGAGGTGAATATAGATATTGGTAATCAGAGCAACGGATCGGAAAACGATATAAATGATATACTTACTGAAGCGTCACATAATGCAGGAGAATAACCACCACCTCAACAATAATGTTATAAAAGATCCAGACTTGGATAGCATATGGTGCTAGAAGTTACAGAACTATGAAAGTATGGATAGTCATGGCAAAAGTACAAGAAATAGAGGCTAGAAGCGTTGACAAGGTATTTGATTCAAAAGAAAAAGCAGATAGGTATGTGCAGGAGCAGGAAAACAAGGAGAATCTTCCTAACCTAAGTGGCTTTGATCGTACTATTGAGGAATGGGAAATTGAATGACAGAGGTTAGCGATGCCTGCTAGGGTTGGTATCAGCAGTGGTAATTAGAATGCAAAAATTCCAACTAACCCTTCTATTCATGATAGATGGAATGATTATGGGAATTTAGCTAAATAAAGAATTTTTCCTAATTAGAGAATATTTATTGTCTAATGGGGTTTAGTCCAGTACAAGTAGAGAAATACATCAAATGAAAGATACCTTCGACTATAAGGAAGATGTTGCCGAGCTAGCAATTTCTGTGACCAACGAACTCGCCAGATGTGCCTGTAGTCATTGTGTAGATATCTATATCAGGGGAGAAGAAGAGCATTTTTTGTCAAAGACTAAGGTTAACCAAATTGAGATTAAAAGTGCCAGTAATAATACTAAAGATGGATATGAGCAAATAGATAATAACAACGGAGTAAAACGTGGGAAAATACTGTCAACGGTCTAATATAATAAATGAGATAAGTAGAAACCAATAAAATAAGTGTTAGTCTGTCCTTATTGTGGATGCGAGTAATGACTGCTCTTATTGAGAGATAACGAGGTCTTGCTTGTGCGGTCTCTATCCCATTCTAGCTTAGTAGTGATATTAAGTGATTAGATAGTAGCAGCGCGCTGGTGCCAACTATGTACGATACCGCCACAGCTGTTATCACAAAGTGGGTTTAATTGTTGATTTTTTAGTTATTTCTTGCATTAAGAAGACAAATAGGTTTGGTAAGGTTACATAAATTAATTTAGGTAATCTGCTTAATTTCTACATAATTTCTAAGTGGCAAATAGGACATAAATTAGTTGAGAGTGAAAATTAACTCTATATTTTTTCTGTCTAATTATTTAGTCTTTATTCGGTTCGGTGTGATGGGTGGTATATAGCGTTGTTCACTGTCTATCTATAAATTGTTTCTTATTAAATAAAGAGTAGTGAAAATGCTAGATAGTTCATTAATAGCTTAGATAATCACTATAGAGAAATGGTAGCTAAGAAAAAAGGAAGCAGCAAAAAGGGATTGGCTTCCGCTAGTAAAAAGACGAAATCAAAGGTAGCAAGAAAAGGCGGCAAGTCATAGAGCTAAGAAATCATACGTCGGAAGTTGATAGGAAAGAGCTGCTATACGTACTTGCCCTTTTCTCTATATTTCTTTTTACCATGTTTATCAGATTGTTATTAGTCTTCATCTTTTCTATGATTCAAGTGCCTTTAGACCTATTCAGACTTCAGTTATTACCAGAAAAGATTAGCTTTAATATTAATACTCCGCCGTTTTCAGCCGCAGTTTAGTTCACGCTTGCAAAACGATACATAACCTGACTTAAAAAATATCGAAGTAATATCGACTAACATATAATTTAGACCGATTTGTGTACCAACTAGTGCTAAAGAATTTATGCCCATTTTAAAATTATCTTCATAGAATTTTCAATTTTAAGACATAAACATTAGCAAATATCTTTTTAGTACAATCAAAAAGGTCAAGACGAAATGGATGTTCCAACCCTATTCTAAATTAGTAGTACTTAAAAAGGTATGATGAAATAACTACTCTATGAAAGCGTTGACATGTAGGAATGCAGGTTTTGATTGTGATGCTGTAATCAGAGGCAATTCGGAAGAAGAAATCATGGCAGATACTGCAGAGCACGCTATCAAAGAGCACAATATGAAACCCGAAGATATTGCTTCTGAAGAATTCGAAGAACACGTCAGAAGTCTTATTACTACTGCCTGTTGAGAAAATTAGGAAAGTAATTATCGATAGTAATTATTAATATCTATAATCTGTCTCCGAGAGATAAGAGACATAAAAATATGTCTCGATGTTAATCTAGATTACAACATTCTTCCTTGCTTTCACACGTGCATTCATTGGGCCCTTTTAAACATATAGGACAAATAGCTGCACCACAGCCTACACATGTATTATTATATTTGTTACAGGCCCAATGGTTGCATTTGTTGATATTATTATTATTATTATTATTATTGATAATAATCAGTACTCCTTACCAATACAATATATAGAGTCTGATATGATGTTATTGCCTCTAACACTGTTCAAGTTTTTTATCAGCTGAGACATCCCAACTGCAATAACCAATTATCATTATATTACGTACAAGAGCAGCATAAAAAAGATGATCCGAGTATTGAAAAGTATTATGGGGGTGGTGTTGACCAGGGGTTGGAATAAACTAACCAACTAATGAGGTCCACATTCGATTCAAATGTTAGCTTTTAACCTCTTCTGGTAGAATAATCACTTCTACAAAAGAATAGTTATGCCTAAAAGTCTCGTGTGATAGAGACTAACATATACTTTAGTACTTACCTTGCGCCGACATAAATATCAGATTCGTCTGCTTCTGTTAGAATGGATGCACAAGAACGGCGCAAGATCCTTGAAGGAATATGTTATATTGCATTAACCGTGGATAACAAAGTACAATTTGTAGGTATTATCGAAGGTAGTGGAAAATTACTCGTTGGAAAATACAGACAAGATACAGAGAAAGTAGAAGACAACGATTATTTTTGCTGTATCAAGTCAAGTCTGTTCTACTCGGGTCTTGTTATTCCTGCGTTAAACTCATGTAAGAAGTCAGGCAAAGATTCCATTGAACTCGTTCAGTTAGATAATCTAAAATTGGCTATTATGCCCTTACTGACGGAAACTGATAGATATCTTTGCATATACCTTCATCCTTCAGCCTCTTACAAAGAAATAATCAGCAAAGTAATCGAAACCGTATAATAGAGTCAGTAAAATACCGGTATAGATCTATCCCAATTTTACCTACTCGATAGGATCTGTCATTTTATAAAAGGGTGCCCAGAAGTACCCAAAGTGCTACCCGACCGAACAGTTGTTCTCATATTGTTTACTTTTACTACCTGTGCCAAATTGTATATCCTATTGTTATAGAAAGGTACATTTAACCGCTAAAAGCCAACGCTGCTTATCTTGGGCAAGTTTTATTCGATACACACCGAGGCACTTGTAGCCATAGCTACTAAAAATATAGAGAAAAACTTGCTGCTTCGATGCCTAAACTTGGATTCTTTTTATTTTTTCAAGGTAAGCTTAACATAAGAAATAAAATCAGGATGTATATTTGGAATCCAGAGTTTAGTTGATAAATAAATGGATGTTATTTTGTAATAACATCCTGAGAAATAACGGAAAATAGGCAAAATGATTAATAATAGTGCATTTATAGTTAACATGGGAATGGCGGCTAAGAAGAAAAGCTCAAAAAAGAAAAAGTGATAGAAAGAAGAAAGGATAAGACAATAAACGATGATAAGAGTTTAATTGGATAATACTTCTTTCTTTTCCATCTTTTTTATTTATCTGTTTTCATCAAAATAGAAGAGTGATAGCAGAAGAGAAATAGCAGACTGACTGATAATGGCTGAACTTCACAAAAAGAAAATTGCTAGTAGATGAATAGTTATGTGGTAGTATATTCTGGATATTCTTTGGCAACTGACGTAATTTTGATTTTTTCGGAGTTATTGTCCTCTTTAATATGTCCTCTAGCAAAAAGTTCTTGAAAGACACGCTTTTTAAGAGCAGTGTTATCAGTATTGAATGCGTCGATTCCAGTTGATACGGTCTGCACTTCTTCGAAAATGGTGTTCCTGTCAATGCTTATACTTTCGTTGTTCTGAGTTTTTTCTATGAGTTTTTTCATTACACGAATGCAGAGTTTATTTACATCGGCATCAAGTACGTTTGGATTCATTGCAAATTATCTATTGAGAAATCTCATCTTTTAACCTTGTGTAGCAAACCATAGCAGACAAACGTATCAGGAGAAATGACAAAAGACCTTTTCAAGATGACCGGAGATAAGGAAATTGCAAGTGAGACAAGAGAAGGATAATTTAAAAATATTTTGTAATTTTTATCATCCTATAAAGGCTATCAGTATATACTTTTACTAATTGTATGCTTGCACCTAAAACTCCCAACTTTCAAGCTTAATAATAAGCTCACATAGAATTCATAAAGATGAATTAAACTGTGTTACTGTCCTCTATATCCTTTCAATTATCTACTGCTATGAGCGCAGCAAAGCAATCCTGCTCCTTTCTATGGTTTATATACGATATTAATAAGTGAAATCCTATAGCAATAATGTGGTCATCGTATGTAAATAGTTAATATTTGTAGGTTTAGTATTTTTTACATGGAGGGACCTTATGAGTTCACAACTGTTAAGTCTATTTTTCACATTCTTTATTTTTGAGTCATTGGTAAACTGAAACTAAATGTAGCTCCATTTCCATTATGATTATTTTCAGCCCATATTCTACCTCCATGGGCTTCTACAATGCACTTGGATATATATAGACCCAAACCAGTACCTGAGTTTGATCTAGAAACAAATTTTGTAAACAGTCTTGGGATAATTTCATGGTTTATGCCTTCTCCGGTGTCTACAATATTAACAACCACTTCTTCTTGGTTGTCTTTGTTACTTCCATTTCTTTTTTCCGTAGCAATAGATATGGTTCCCCCTTTTTTTGATGTGAACTTAATGGCATTATTTAAAAGATTGGAAACAGTTTGGTGAATTCTGTCTCTGTCTGCTTCGACTATTAACTGAGAGCTACCATTCTGTGAGGTACTATATGATAATTGCAAGGCACTCGTCGTATTATCAATAATATTGCGATCATCATTAGAAACGTGATTTTTGTAATCCTCTACAATCTTTGATAGCAAATCATCTAAATCAAAAACTTCTTTATCTAGATTTAATGTCTGGCTTTCTATTCTTGAAATATCCAATATATTATTTGTCAACCTTTGAAGCCTCTTAGCGTTTCTGTGTATTGCTTCTATTGCTTCTATGGAATCTCCAATATTAGCTTGTTTATCTATCATATCTTCTCTTATTAGTTCTGCATACCCCAGAACAGACTGCGCAGGTGTTCTCAGCTCATGTGCTGCAATGTTTATGAACTCTCTTTGCATTTTATCGCTGAGCTTGAATTGCTCATTGGCTGTGCGTTCATTCCAAAGTAACTCAAAAAATAGTTTATATGATTCTACGCTAGGATTACTATTCGAATAGAAAGATAAACCAATTGCTTCAGAAAATTGCTCGGCTTCTGGTTCTCTTAGCTCAGCCTTTAGAAACTTTTTATTATCAACTATAATTATTCCAAAAGAACTATTATTCCCATTTACGATTCTAATATTATTGCTAGGACTGGTGTTTTGCAAGATTCGATTTACAATATTTAAATTTGCATCACTTAGAGGACAGATAATCTTGGCCTGAAACTCATCTTTTCCTTTGCCCTTGATTCCTTCATTGCATTTATCAATTAGATGATCGAATATTCCTAGTCTGTCTATTCTAGTTAATGCTTTATCATTGGGAAGAAGAAAAAGTATCTCATTTTGTGCATTCTTTGCAAGATCTTTTAATATATGGGTTGCTTCCTCATTGTCATTAATTACTCTAAAATATTCTGGTTCTATTTCATGTTCAATTTCTTTGATTTTATACTCAGCTGGGATTGATTTATTCCATAGAGTGTCAAATATGTATTGTTGTTCTTCTACAATCTCCTTCATATTACTATGGATTATCTGTGATGATGGTTTGTCTTTTTCATGTAATGCAGCAGGAGCAATGTATTCTGTTTCACTTACATAGAAGTTGCCTTTAATGCCATCTAAATGGCGAAGCTCATTTACTATTGAGGTTGACAGCTCCTTACAGAAAGAAACATTTTCAGCCGTAATTTCAGTAATGTATCGTAATCTTACTCCTCTTTTTTTAGCAGCATAAAAGGCCCTTTTTAATTCTCTAATTTCTACTATTAATGATGGTCTTGTATAATCTACACACGCATCGATCTTATTCTCAGCATTAGAGGCAAATTGTAATGCCATGCCTATCACCCTGTTAGAGCCATATAATACCTCGACTTTTTCAAAATGGTTGACTGAATTAGTATTACTGCTTCCGTTATTATTATGATATGTAAAATATGGTGTAACTGAATTTGTCAATTGAACAATGGATCAACAATTTTCATATTGTATAAATATGAGATGGTAAATATTTTCTTATTCCATGACCAAAATCTGTTAAAAAATAGATGTTTATTTCCACTTTATATCCTTAAGAGAGAAATTATAATAGAAGGAAAAAACTACTCTACCTTTATTTTATCTTTATATTGTCCTGACCAAAGTGCTGAAAATGAGTCTAACCAGTATTCGTTCATCTTTGATGTATTTCTAATAAACTCAGCATACACATTACTCCAGGTATTAATATATTCATACCATGAATTCATATATAATGTAAATAGATTGGAGGGATAGTATGATGGTTTGTCTTCTTTGTTTGCTTTGGACACTTTTTTCTTCTCCCTTTTCTGCTAAGCCTTGTACCTATTAACTATTTCCGAATTGGATTTGCACTTTACTGAAAGCCGCTCGCCCTGAATGTTAAGAGCAACCTCATCTATGTACTAAGGGAAATATTGTTAGTATTTTCAAAAGGATAACCGGATGCATACTCAAATACTATAATTCAGTTGTTTGCGAATGGTTGTAGCTAATATCAAAACCATTATAAAGTAAGAGAGATATTCTAAAATAAAATACAAAGTTTTTTTACTCTAGACTATTTAGTTTTGATTAGATAGTAATTGTTCAGCTTGATCTAATCTTCCATTTATTTCGTTGATAAGTTCTTGTACCTGTTGTGGTTGTGCTCTTTCTTCAATTAATCTACTTAGATCTTCTCTAAGTGTTATTTCTGTTTCTTCCATTAGTTGTTCATCTTCCTCTGCCAATGGAGCTTCTAGAAATTCAAAGTTGTCTATATATGCAACATCAGCTAGGTCTGCCGCGCCTGTGTAGTTTTGTTTGTTATATTCAACCATTGTCCGATTTAGCAGGTCACGAATAGTAGAAATTAGTTCTGCTGGCTCCCTTTGAGACTCCTCCTGCTCCTCAGTACTAGCAAAGGCTTCCCAATTGACTGAGAGTGAGAGTGACACAAAAACACTGCTAGACAACAGGATCATAGCTATTCCCATCAAAGACCCAATTTTTCCTCGCTTCATACTCCTTAGCGTAATGGTGGTTCCTATTTATATTAACTGGATATTCTCAACTATGAGAATGATTAATTTTAGCATAACTGGATTTAATAGTGGATGTCTTTATCGGAATCTAAGCGAATTAACTTATTTTGCGTACATATTCATTATTTTTTCGAAATAGCACATTGTTATAATCTGCTATGACTATTTTCTAATATTTTCTACAGCATTGTCCATATGGTATGTTATGGTCATGTGGACATTTTCTTGGATGGTTTAGCAGTGTACACAGCGCATCTGTAAATTTCTTTTTCATATGATGTTCTATACCACATATCATTTCTTCATCAATTTTTATCTTTAAGGCATCTTTCATCATTACCTCCAAAAGGCGTGTATTTCTTATCATCTGTTTTCCAATCCCCTGTCCTTTAGTAGTGAGCTCCACTACACTTTTTCCGCCTCTGTATTCAACCAGATTAGAGTCATCTAACTTACGTAGCATCTGAACAACAGATGGTTGGCTTATACTGAGAAGTTTGGCAATGGAACTAACTTTGACTTCTTCCTTTCTCTCGCTGATTGTCCATATTGCTTTAAGGTACATTTCTACATGTTCTGCCTCCGCAGTGTCGATATAGAGTTCTTCTCTTTCTTCTTCGGGAGTATTCTTTTTGCTGCTTATGGTTGTAGTCCTCAAGATTCTTGCAAGTATTATGTACAATTAACTATTAATGCTATCTATATCTCTTAACTGAGTAGCTGTTAGATATGATATAATAAAATAGAAAGAATTAATTGTTATATGCTATGGATTATAACCAATTACTGTAATTGACTGTTTCTATTCGCAAAGGAAATTGATAGTTATTAGTCAACAAGGCATCATTTTGCTCTAGTTGAAATAATGCACTCTTTTTTTAAGTTAACATCTAAAGACTTTATAGTATTCCTATAGAATTTGACCTTTCTTCCCTTGCCATCAACTTCATCTTTTCAACTGACACCAAACCGTCGTGTTGTAGTTTCTAATTTTTCTATGGGTTGAACCTAAGGAGACATCAATAATTGATGATTATCTTAGGTGTAGTTTCGACAATAATATTCTGTATAAAGGGTATTGCTGTGTGACTGTCATTCACGGTGATGAATTCGCTTTTTAATACGGTTTGTTTTATCCAACTAGGTTAACCTAATATTTCAACAATAGGTTGATAATTTTATAAAGTGTCTGTATTACTACGATAATACAATATTCATCTACCTTAGTAAATTTAATTTAAGGAAGTTCCTCTTCTTTTCTCTTTTCTAGATCTGCCATAGACTTTCTTGAGGCTTCTATTGCTTTCTTCTTTCTAGGCTGTAATATTAGTATGTAAAGCGATCCGATTATATAAACTGACAACAATATCAGCTGTGCAACAACTGTTTCTAGCGTTGGATGGATACCGGTCATTGTTGCAAGGTTGATATCTAGTCTTGGAATTGTACCTATCATATGAGTGGTTGAGATATATCCGACCTCTTGGAATTCTCTAATGGCATTGCCCATGAATGCGATTGACATGTAAGCTCCGATACCCATAGTTAGGCCAAACAAAACCCTTAGTGGTAATTTTTTACCCAATTTTCTAACTCCTAATGCCACTCCTATTATTACGGCCAATCCCAATACCATTCCAGCTATAACGTACCATTCCATGTACCTGGCAAAAGCTAATATTGCTTGATAAAAGAGAACGGTTTCAAATCCTTCTCTATACACTGTGAAGAAAGAAAGCATAACAAATACCATTACACTTCCAGTAGTTGTTGCTTTCCAAACCTTTGCTTTAACAAATTCAATCCATCGTTTTGTCTCAATCTTATTTAAGACCCAGAAGCTAACCCAGAATAGTACTACTACTGCAGATATGCCTGCTATTGCTTCAATTAACTCCCTGCTTGTGCCTGAGATTTCAATAATATATTGAGCTATAAACCATGTTACAGCAGTAGCTGCGGCTGCCATGATTATCCCATAATATACATGCTTTTTGAATCGCTGATTTCTTGAAGCTTCAAGATAGGTAATTATTGCACCAATAATTAGTGCAGATTCTAAACCTTCTCTAAATATTATAGAAAATGAAGTAGAAAATGCAATACTAGGAGCTACAATACCAGTTCCAGATACAAGCCTTTCAGATTCATCCAACCCACTTTTAATTTCTGATGTCTTTTTTACTACCTGCTCATATCCTGCATTGCTCTGTATTAGATTTCGAAGTTCAGCGAATTTTATTTCCATATCTAGCGTAAAATCTGGGTCAATCGGTCTCAATGGAATTTCTACCTTTTCGTAGCTATCCAAATAGGCAGAACGTGAGGTTGTCAAGGCCTCCTGAATTTTTCCCTCATTGTAAAGTTTCAGAGACTCATCGAGCTTTATTCTAATTTGATCGATATCTCCTCTAACTGCAGTCTTTGCTGGATCTTCTGCTTCACCCATTTGTCTTCTTTCTCCTGTATAGGTTCCAAAACCCTGACTTAATCCCTCGATATCAGCAAATCCGGGACGGGATTGAGCCGAAGTAGCAGTAGTTTGATTTTGACCGACAGAGGGATCACTATTCAACAGCTGTTCAGCAGTTGAAAGCTTGAGAAGAATACCATCAACGAAATTCTCTATTGCAGCAATAGGTTGTTCTTCTTTTAACATATCCCGTAGTTCTTCTCTCATGTCTACTTCTATATCCTCCATTAAAGTCGCATTAAGCCTCTCAATTGGTGCTTCGAGGTACTCATAATTATCTAAATATGCTGTCATGGCAGCTTTATCCGCCTGCCTGTAATCTCCATTCTCCTTAACTTCAATAAGAACATCTGACAGCAGATTTCTTATAGTTGTAAAATACTGAGAATGTTCGCTGGTAGTCGTCGGCGCGCCTTGGTATCCAGTGCTTACCGAAAGATACTCTGCCAAGTCTCTTTCTATTGCAGAAACTAACTGTGATATTGGCTCTATATTTGCTCGTTGCATAATAGAATTTTCTAACTGGCTGAAGAATGAGTTTATTTCTTGTCTTCTTCTTTCATCTATAAAGCCAACTATCTTTTCGTAGTTTAACTTTGATATGTTTACTAGACCTTGTGCATTTTCATAATCAACTTTACTGAACTGTTGATTTGTGGTTGTGGATGCATTAGAAAGCCGATATGATTGCTCTGCATCTCTTAGAAGAAAGACAACGATATTTGCTATAAAACCATTGTTTGACGCATATTGTCCCACTGTTTGGTTTAAAATATTGTCTAAAAGTCGCTCTATAGATGTTAAATCACTTTGCAATTCGCCTTGTAGCTCTGCATTTTCTCCAGATCTTATACTAATGGGTATATCTGTTAATAGCGCCTCAAGTTGAGATGCTGATTGTGAATTGATGGCATTTAGCTGGCCTTTAATTGATGGGAAAATTACTGAATGTGGTATATAAGAATGGGCAAATGCCATATCCTTATCGCCTGAAGCTACACTCTTTTCAGCTAACAAAACCTGGTTTCTAATCCTCTCTAGGTTTACCATTATGATAAGTGAATTCTCGTCACTTAGCAAGGTTGAAGTCGCGTTTGTTTGAGCATAAACTCCAATATTAAAAATCAAAGTCAATACAAGAACTAGTGAGCTAGAAAATACTGCAGCAATAAATGGTACTCTTGATTCTCGTGATATATTTGATCTTATAAACTACTTTCACCTCAAGAACTATCGCAAGCTATGATAAGCTTTTCAGGTCGCATTAGTATTAATCTTGATAATCAGAACCTTCAAGGTATATTTAAAAATACGTCTGATTCTATAGTCTGAGAATTATGAAGGGTCAGGGGAGAAGTAGCTATTATGCCTATCATAGAGAGTGTATATTGGAGATTTAACTGTGTCGTTTGCTTTATCCAAGCAAAAGTTACGTGGTTGGATAAACCAGCCCAGACTTTATATAACAGTATTCTATGTATGAAGTGCAATCAGATGTCTTTAGGAATACTTCTCACCAGAGATATGGATGTGTCCCCAAGAATAGCAGTTGGCATATTATTAGGGATTCTGATAATGGGAATGTTTGTTGTAGGATATGACCAGGGACATCTTTATAGTGTTGTCCAAGGACAGGAGGCTTTTGATACAAAATGGATGCATGAATTTTATCACGATATGAGACATGCGGCCGGATTCCCGTGTCACTAGTATTAGGATAAATGCATAATCCACCAGCTGTAGGAGATCCTAAGACCATATACTATAGAGAGATCTTATAT
>OBLS010000089.1_pt1 | contig 24070 bp, 23 predicted proteins | sample 1519901 | NCBI WGS metagenome assembly OBLS01 (sample SAMEA3113585, study PRJEB22503) | soil metagenome | reverse complement strand
ACCGACAAGATCCCCAAGGACTTCAGCGCCCTCACCGACCTGTGGGAGAACGAGCAGGGCGTGATGGGGGCAAGCTCCAAGCGGCTGATCGTCTTCGCCCCCGACGGCCCGGGGTGGACCGACATCTCCGGTGTCTGGGAGAACGTGGTCCATCACCCCTCCAAGGCCGGTGAGGGCCTGTCGGAGGTCGACTACGGCACCATCATCGACTCGATCGCCAACTCGGTGTGAGCGTCGAGTCGTCCGCCGCGACGCCGGCTGCAGCTGCGATGCCCAGCGTCTCCTTCAAGTTCTGCACCGCCAAGGTCGCCGGCGAGGGTGAGGATTCCGACCCGATCCTGCGGGTCGGTCCCGACCTCGGCCTGCTCGGGGTCTTCGACGGCATGGGCGGGGCCGGGGGAAGGGTGTACGACACGCCCGACGGCCGCCATTCCGGCGCCTACATCGCCTCCCGGTTCGCCCGCAACGTGGTCGAGCGGCTGATGCTCGAGCTGATCAAGCCGGAGTGGAACCTGGACGGCCCGGCCACCGCCGCCGAGCTGCACCGGCTGCTGGCCTCTTCGCTGGCGGCACGGCTGGCCGAGCTCAAGGCGCCCGAGACCACCCTGCGGTCCAAGCTGGTCAAGGCGCTGCCAACCACCATGACCCTGGCCGTTCTCCAGCGCACCGGTCCGGCCGCGTCGGCCTATGACTGCCACCTGTTCCAGGCCGGCGACTCCCGGGCGTATGTGGCCGAGCCGGACGGCGGGCTCCGGCAGCTCACCACCGACCAGCTGCGCTCGGGTGGGGACGCGATGCGCAACCTCACCGACGACTCGGTCATGAGCAACTGCATCTCAGCCGACACCGAGTTCTACATCGACCACCACCAGGTCCAACTGCAGGCACCGTTCCTGCTGCTGTGCGCCACCGACGGGTGCTTCGCTTACGTGCGCTCACCGATGCACTTCGAGCACCTGCTGCTCTCCACCATGCAGGACGCCCGCGACGTCCCGAACTGGCAGCAGGCGTTGGAGGCCGAGGTGACGGCGATCACCGGCGACGACGCGGCCATCGCCCTGCTGGGGCTGGGAGCCGACCTGGACGGCTTCAAGCAGCTCTTCAAGGACCGGACCGACGAGCTCGGGCGTCGCTTCATCGACCCGCTCGACGAGCTGGACGGCCAGGTCCACCAGGCCGAGCAGCAGCTGGCCGGGCTGCGGGCCCGCCGGGTCGAGCTGGGAGCCGAGCTCTGGGGGGCCTACAAGATCGGCTACGAGCGCTACCAGGCCGTGCCCGAGCCGGCTGGCGAGGAGGCACCGTGAAGGCCGGCGACGTCATCAACGGCTACACCATCCTGGAGGACTTCCGGGTGGTCGGGGCCGGGCTGAGCAAGTGGACCTTCGCCACCAAGGACGGGCGCGAGTACTTCATCAAGGAGTTCCTCAGCCCGACCTTTCCCGACGAGCACGCCCCCGGCAGCGCCCAGACCAAGATGCGCAAGCGCCAGCGCTGTCAGGCCTTCGAACGCCACCACCGGCGCATCAACGAGGCCCTGGCCGAGATCTCCGGCGTCGGCGGCAACCTGATCGTCACGCTGGACTTCTTCCGCTGGGGCGCCAAGTACTACAAGGTCACCGAGAAGGTCGAGGTGGCCGGCCTGTCGCCGGCCGACGTCACCGCCCTTCCCTTCCAGGACCAGCTGGTCCTGCTCAAGACCGTGGCCCACAGCCTGCGGATCCTGCACGACCGCGGCATCGTCCACGGCGACCTCAAGCCGAGCAACGTCCTCATCAAGCGGACCGAGCTCGGGTACACCACCAAGCTGATCGACTTCGACAGCGCCTACCTGACCGGCGAGCCACCCCCGCCCGGCGAGATCGTCGGGACCATGAACTACTACTCCCCGGAGCTGGTCGGCTACATCCAGGAGACCGGGACCGCCGCCCACCAGCTCACCCAGAAGGCCGACATCTTCGCCCTCGGCCTCATCTACGCCGAGTACCTCACCGGCGCCCTGCCCGCCTTCGACACCGGGCACCATCAGTACGCCGGAGTCGCCGCCCGCACCGGCGAGATCCTGAGATTGCCCCCCACCGCCCTCCCGACCACCGTGGTGGAGCTGGTCGACCGGATGCTGCTGGCCGACCCCGCCGCCAGGCCGACCATCGCCGAGGTCCACACCGCCCTGATGGGGATCCGCACCGCCGCCACCACCACCGCGGTCGTGACCGCGCCCCGCGCCAAGCGGACCCCGACCGCCCCGAGCCGGCTCAAGGGCCGGGGACTGCGGACAGCGACCCCGGCGACGCCATCGCCCGCCGCCGAGCCGAGGGCCGGCCGGCGGCTCATGGGCAAGCTCCTGGACCGCGGCAAAGGCTCGGGCACGCCATGAGCACCCGCTGGCAGTGCGCCGTCTGCGAGGCCAGCAACGACGGCGGCGACACCTGCTCGGTCTGTGGCGCCACCGTCGTCAAGACAACCACCCGGGTCCCGCCTGTCCCCAAGCGGCCAGCCCGCAAGCCCCCAATCCAGACGCAGGACGACACCAGCGTCCCGGTCCGTGAGCTGCCAGTCCGTGAGCCCGCGAGCGAGGTCGCCTACCCGGCTGGCTTCGACATCTATGACTACTTCATCGTCGAGGACCCGGCCGTTGCCCGTGACCGCTACGCCGAGGTCGAACGCTACGAGGCACGGCCCCGTGTCCGGGTCTACGGCTGCTGCCTGCCGATCACCCTCGGGTTGCTGCTCGCCCTCATCGGTACCGTCATGCTCCTGGCCAACCTGGTAGTCGGAGCGCTGTAGGCCGGCTGGAGGGCGGCCGCTCCAGGTTGCGCCGGCCGCTTGCTGGGCCGTTAGGCCGCACCGAGCGCGGCCCGCACCTGATCCAGCATCTGCTTCTCTCCCGCGCTCACCTGCTCGGCGCCGAACCCCAGGAAGCCGCCCTCCTTGGCGGCATCGGCGGCAGCCTGGGCCGCGGCCACCAGCCACCTGCGGAACGCCTCGGCCTCCTGGGGCGTGGCCTTGGCCGTCACCAGCTCGTTGACACCCCGGAGCTCCTCCAGCACCTGCTGGCCGCTGCGCGGCCTGAAGTCTCCCAGCGGGTTCTGCCGCTGCTGGGCCAGCGCCTGCACATCCAGGGCCACCGCTGCCAGCAGCTCCTCCTGGCTCGGCGGAAGGGTCGCCGACCGCAACGACGCCACCGACTCCTTGGCCACCTCGATCGGCCCGCCCGGGTCAGCGAGCGAGATCGCGACACCGGCCACCAGTGGCGCACGCCGGATCCGGGCCCATTCCTCGTCGGTGAAGTCCTGCTTGGTCGTCATAGCTACCTCCTGGGGAGCGGAACGCAAGCCTAAACGAGGACCGGCCTCACCGCGCCCGGAACGACGGCCGCGAGGGGCGCCCGGCTCCCGATAGGGTGGCGACCTTGGGGACGATGAGCGGGAGAGCTGGCCATGGTGCGACCGGTGTTGTTGGCGGTTGATGACGACCCGGCGGCGCGCAGCAGCATCGAGGCAGAGCTGCGCAAGCGCTACGGAGCCGACTACGAGGTGATCTGCGAGGGGTCGGGGGCGGCCGCCCTGGCCACGCTGGAGCGGGTCACGGCGCGGAACGGGCAGGTGGCGCTGGTGGTGGCCGACCTGCGGCTGCCCGACATGACCGGGATCGAGCTGCTGACCAAGGTGCGCGTGCTGGAACCGGCGGCCAAGCGGGCGCTGTTGACCGGCTGGGGTGACCTTCAGGTGGGTGACCGTCTGGTCCGGGCGGCCGTCCTCGGCCAGGTCGACGACTGGGGCCTGAAGCCGTGGCAGCCGGGTGACGAAGGCTTCCACCAGCTGGTCGTCGGGCTGCTGTACGAGTGGGCACAGCTGTACCGTCCCGGCTTCCAGGCCGTCCAGGTGGTCGGTGAGCAGTGGTCGGCCCGCGCCCATGAGCTGCGGGACGTGCTGGCCCGCAACAGGGTCCTGTACGGCTTCCTGCCGGCTGACTCCGAGGAGGGTCGCGCGCTGCTGAAGCGGGTCGGCGCAACCACCGAGCAGCTCCCGGTGGTGGTCACCTTCGACGGTAGGGTCCTGCGCGATCCCTCCTTTGCCGAGGTCGCCGAGGCGCTGTCGGCCCCGACCCGACCGGCCGCGGCCGCCTATGACGTCACCGTGGTCGGTGCCGGCCCGGCCGGGCTGGCCGCGGCCATGTACGGAGCCTCGGAGGGGCTGGGCACGGCCCTGCTGGAGCCGGAGGCGACCGGCGGGCAGGCCGGGACCACCTCCATGATCCGGAGTGTCCGCCTCCGCGAACCGGGACGCGGACGAACCGTGGGCGCGACGAGGTACGGCTTGGCGGTCGCCGGATGATCCAGTACGGTCGGACCGCGATGCGGATGCAGCGGCAGCACTCGGCCACCAGGGTGTTCCTGGTGCTGGCCATGGTGCTCGCATCGCTGGGGGCGGGCGCACTCGCCTCCTCGGTCGCGGGCGGGGTCGCGGACCAGTTGGCCGCGAGCCGCTCACGGCCAGGGTTGGAGTCGGCCGCGCCGCGGGATCGCGTCCCAGCGCTGCGCCCCCCTGACCAGCGCCCGAGCCAGAGCGGGCGCCTGCTGCCGGTGCTGCTCGGCATGCTGGCCGGCGCATTCGCACTCGTGTACGGGGTCGGCGCGGGACGGCTTCGGTCCGGCTTGGCCGCGGGCCGGTCGCTGGTCCAGCTCACCCAGCTTGCCGCTCGGGCGCCGCCCTCCCTCCAGTCGGCCTGACCGCCGCCCGCGCCGTGCCCTCATCGGCGTGGGCTGAACCTGGAGGTTCCTTTGTCCCGTCACCTCGGGTGGCGTCTTGTTGCCGTGTTGCTGCTGGTCGGAGCGGCCGGCTGGATGGTGGTCACCCGCCCGGCCCGGCTGGGCCTTGACCTGCGGGGGGGCACCCAGATCGTCCTGGAGGCCACCGACAGCCCCGATCGTCGCGTCGACGGGGACACCCTGGCCCGGACCCTGGAGGTGCTGCGCCGCCGGGTCGACCAGCTGGGGGTGACCGAACCGACCCTGCAGCGCTCGGGCGAGCGGCGGGTGATCGTGGAGCTGCCCGGCGTCTACGACCCCGAGGAGGCCGTCGAGGTCATCGGCAAGACGGCCCAGCTCACCTTGCATCCGGTGCTCGGCCTGGCTGAACCGGCAACCGAGGAGCCGGCCACGACCCAATCGCCGGCCGACGGCGACGAGCTGGTGCTGGCCGACGAGGACGGGAGCCGGCTGCGGCTCGGCCCAGCCGCCCTCACCGGGGAGGCGGTCGGCGATGCCCGGGCCGAGCTCGACGCCCAGTTCCAGACCCGCTGGCAGGTCGCGATCGAGTTCCAGGGCGACGGCGGGCGCCGCTGGGCCGAGCTGACCGGCGAGGCGGCCTGCCAGCAGGCCGGCGACCCGAGACGGCGGGTGGCCATCGTGCTCGACCGCCAGGTCATCTCCAGCCCCCAGATCGACCCCTCGGTCGCCTGCGAGCAGGGCATCGGTGGCGGCCAGACGGTGATCACCGGCGACTTCACCGACCAGGAGGCCCAGGACCTGTCGTTGCTGATCCGGGCCGGCGCCCTGCCGGTCCCGGTCGAGGTGGTCGAGCAGCGCACCGTCGGCCCCACGCTCGGAGAGGCCGCGATCAAGGCGAGCGTGCAGGCCGCGGTGCTCGGCACGGCCCTGACGATCCTCTACATGATCGCCTACTACCGGCTCCTCGGCGGGCTGGCGGCGGTGGCGCTGCTCTGCTACGGGCTGCTGTCGTTCGCCGTGCTCCTGGCGCTGCGGTCGACCCTGACCCTGCCCGGGATCGCCGGGTTCGTGCTCGCCATCGGCATGGCCGTGGACGCCAACGTGCTGGTGTTCGAGCGGATGCGCGAAGAGCATCGGGCCGGGGCCGGGCTGCGGCCGTCGCTGGAACGCGGGTTCGCCAAGGCGTTGAGCGCCATCGTCGACTCCAACATCACCACCCTGCTGGCCGCCGTCCTGCTGTTCTTCCTGGCCTCGGGGGCGGTCCGGGGGTTCGGGGTGACCCTGTCGGTCGGGGTGCTGGTGTCGATGTTCACCGCCCTGGTCGTCACCCGGGTCCTGGTCGAGCTGGTCACCCGGGCGGCGGCGGTGCGCAAGCGCCCCGGGCTGCTCGGGCTGGAGGGTGGCGGGCGGCTGGCCGACTGGCTCGCCACCCGCGGTCCGGACCTGCTCGGCCGGGCCCGCTGGTGGCTGGCCGGGTCCCTGGTGGCGCTGCTGCTGGCCGGGGCCGGGCTGGTCGTGCGGGGCCCCAACCTCGGGGTGGAGTTCACCGGCGGCCGGCTGCTCGAGTACCGGACCGAGCGGCCGGTCGACCTGGACGCCGCCCGCCGGGCCCTGGCCGAGGCCGGCTTCCCCAGGGCGGTCGTGCAGGCATCCGGGGACGGCAACCTGGCCGTGCGCACCGGCCAGCTCGACCAGGCCGGCGAGGATCGGGTGCGCCGGGCCGTCACCGCCGTCGGTGGCCAGAGCGAGGAGCTGCGGGACGAGTTCATCGGCCCGACCATCGGCGCCGAGCTGCGCCGCAAGGCCCTGATCGCCCTCGGGATCGCCCTGGCCGTGCAGCTCGGCTACCTGGCCATCCGGTTCCGCTGGACCTTCGGGGCGGCGGCGGTGATCGCCATGTTCCACGACGTGGCCATCCTGCTGGGGTTGTTCGCCTGGCTGGGCAAGCCCCTGGACGGGGTGTTCCTGGCCGCCCTGCTGACGGTGATCGGGTATTCGGTCAACGACTCGGTGGTGGTGTTCGACCGCATCCGCGAACGCCTCCGGGGCCGCACCAGGGAGCCGTTGGCCGCCCTGGCCAACGACGCCTGCCTGCAGACCGTCCCCCGCACCGTCAACACCGGGCTGGGAGCGCTGTTCATCCTGGCCGCCCTGTTCGTGCTCGGTGGCGACACCCTCACCGACTTCGCGCTCGCCCTGCTGGTCGGGATCCTGGTCGGCACCTACTCCTCGGTGTTCGTCGCCACCCCGCTGCTGGTCGCGTTCGAGCAGCGCTCCGGCGGCCAGCCGGCACCGGCGCCCAGGCCGGCGGCCCGTGGGCCGGTCACCGAGACGGTCACCGCCCGCAGCCAGTCACCGGCAGGAGCCGACAGCAGACGCGGCCCCGGCCCCAGGCCAACGGCCAGCGCGCCACGCCCCAAGCAGCACAAGCAGCCCACCCGTCGCGGCAAGTGACGGCGACGATGAGCAATCGGAGCGGCGTCGCCTGCGTCAGAACGGGATGTGGATGAACGGGGAGCTGTAGTCGCCGGCCCGGGCCAGCACCTGTTCGGCGTCGGCAAGGCCGATCCCGGGGAGGCGCCGCTCGGCCTCGACGAGCAGCGGTAGCAGCCGCACGTCGCCAGGCGTGGCGATCCCGGTCACCTCCGGGTGCGACAGCACCCAGGCGACCGCGGCACCGATCCGCTCCTGGTCGTCGAACGGCTCGTACCAGGTCCCGTAGGCGTGCTCGACCGGCTCCTCGGGCCAGTTCCGGCGCGACGCCGCCTTGATGATCATCAGCCCCACGTCCTGGGCCTGGGCCTCGGCGACCAGGGCCTGGTAATCGGCCAGGTACGCGGGGTCCTGGCTCAGCACGTAGTTGAGCGGGGTGAGGACGGTGTCGAACGGGAACCGGGCCAGCGCCTCCAGATGGGTCGCCGGGGCCTGGTGCCCGTGCCCGGTGATGCCGATCGCAGCCGCCAGGCCCTCCTCCCGGGCCCGGACCACCGCCTCCAGCGACCCGCCGGGACGGGTGACGAGGTCCAGCTCGGCCAGGTCACCGACGGCGTGGACCTGGATGAGGTCGACCCGGTCGGTCTGCAGCCGTTCCAGGCTGCGGTTGATCTGGGCCCAGGCGGCCTCCCGGTCACGCAGGCCGGTCTTGGTGGCCAGGAAGATCCGGTCCCGGATGGTGGGCATCCACGGCCCGAGCCGCAGTTCGGCGTCGCCGTAGCTGGCCGCGACGTCGAAGTGGTTGATCCCGGCGTCCAGGGCCAGCTGGACCGAGGCGTCGGCGACGTCCTGGTCCACCTCGGCCAGGGCGGCCGCCCCGTAGATCAAGACCGAGCTGTGGTGCCCCAGGCGACCCAGTCGGCGTTGCTGCACGGCACCCACTCCTTGTCCCCTCGCCAACCCTGCGCCGGTGCCAGGAGGTCAGCGTCATTCTTTCAGTCATTCCACACTAGCCGCCGGGGCGGATCAGGATCTTGACCGCGCTCGAGTCGGGGGCGGTCAGGGTGGTGAAGGCGGTGGCGACCTGGTCGAGGGGGAACTGGTGGGTGACCAGGGGGGTGGGGTCGAGGGCTCCGGTGGCGTAGAGGCCGGTGACCCAGCGCCAGGCGGCGGTGGAGGCGGCGAAGGCTCCCTGGACGCGGAGCTGGTTGAGCGTCACCACATCCGGGTCGATGGTGGTCCGCCCGGCGCCGGAGATGCCGAGGAGGACGGCGGTGCCGCCGCGGCGGAGCAGGGTCAGGGCGGTGGCGGCGCCGGCGGGGTCGTTGGTCGCCTCGACCACGGTGTCGAAGTGGCCGGCGAGGGCGGCCAGGGCGTCCGGGTCGGCGGCGGCCACGACCCGGGTGGCGCCGCAGCCCGGGCCGAGGGCGGAGCGGGCCGGTCGGCCGCCCACGAGGACGAGCTCGGCCGGGCCGGCGGTCGCCAGGAGCAGGAGGGCGAGCAGGCCGAGGGGGCCGTCGCCGACCACCGCGACCCGGGTGCCGGGCAGGGGCATGCCGGCTTCGAGCAGGCCGCTGGCCACGCAGGCGGCCGGCTCCAGCAGGGCCGCCGGGGCCACCGGGCGGTCGGCGGGCAGGCGGTGGACGAGGCGGGCGGGGACGGCCAGGCGCTCGGCCAGGGCGCCGGGATGGGTGAAGCCGGTCTCGGCGTACCCGGCCGCGCACAGGTTGGTCCGTCCCTCGGCGCAGCGGTCGCAGACGCCGCAGGAGCGCAGCCCCTCGGCCACCACCGGGTCGCCCGGGGCGAGGTCGCGCACCCCCGGGCCCAGCGCCTCGACCCGTCCGGCCCATTCGTGTCCCGGCACCACCGGGTAGCTGACGAAGGCGGCCGGCCGGCGGCCGTCGAGCAGCTCGAGGTCGGAGCCGCAGATCCCGGCGGCCTCCACCGAGACCAGCACCTCCCCGGGGCCCGGGACCGGCTCCGGCACGTCGGTGACGGCCGACCTCCCCGGCCCGGCCACGACCAGCGCGAGCATGAGCGGCTACTGGCGTGGGGCCGGTCGCGCGTTGCCGGCCGGGTCGGGCCGCAGCCGCTGGGTCCGGGCGGCCCGGTACTCGGCCACGACCAGGTCGGTCAGCTCCTGGACCGACGTCTCCGAGGTCGGCTTGTCGAAGGTGATCGACCCGTGCTGGAGCAGGTTGATCCGGTCGCAGACCTCCAGGACCTGGCCGTAGTTGTGGGCGATGATGATGATCGAGACCTCGCCCTTGGCCTTGAGGTCGCGCACCAGGTCGAGGATCAGGGCGCCTTCCTTGGCCCCCATGGCCGCCAGCGGCTCGTCCAGCAGCAGGATCCTGGCGTCGCTGTAGACCGAGCGGGCGACGGCGATCGCCTGGCGCTGGCCGCCCGAGAGCTTGGCCACCTCGTCCTCGACCGACGGGATGTTCACCCCCATGTCCTCGAGGTGCTCCCTGGCCAGGTGGCGCATGCGGCGGTTGCTGAGCAGCGGCCAGCGCACCAGCTCCCGGTTGAGGAACATGTTGTGGTAGACGCTCAGCTCGTTGACCAGGGCCAGGTCCTGGTAGACGGTGTCGATCCCGAGGGTGCGGGCGTGGTCGACCGACTTGAGCACGACCTCCTCGCCGCCCACGAAGATGCGGCCGGCGTCGGGCTGGTGGAAGCCGCAGAGGATCTTGATCAGGGTCGACTTGCCGGCGCCGTTGTCGCCGATCAGGCCGAGCACCTCGCCCCTGCCCAGGCGCAGGTTGACGTCGGCCAGGGCGGTCACCCCGCCGAAGCGCTTGGCCACGTGCTCGACCCGGAGGGCCTCCCCGTCGGGGACGCCGGAGCCGGTCACGCCCGGCCCGCCCGGCGCAGCCTGGACAGGTACACGTTGGCGATCATCGAGACGACGATGGCCACGCCCAGGATCAGGAAGTAGGGGTTGGCGCTGATGCCGATGAGGTTCATGCCGTCCTGGAGCTCGGCCAGGACCAGGGCGCCGAGGAAGGCCCCGATGACCGTGCCCGACCCGCCGGCCAGGGAGGTGCCCCCGATCACCGCCGCCGAGACGGCGGTGAACATGATCCCGAAGCCGCCGCCCAGGTTGGGGTCGATGGTGTTGATGCGGAAGGCGTCCAGGATCCCGGCGAACCCGCCGAGGGTGGCCACCATCATGAAGTTGCCGATCTTGATGCGGCCGGCCCGGATGCCGGCCTCGGTGGCGCCGAGCGGGTTGCCGCCAACGGCGATGGTGTGCAGGCCCCAGCGGGTCCGGGTCAGCAGCAGGTGGAAGCCGGCCACGATCAGCAGGCACCAGGTGATGTGGGCCCAGTCCGAGGCGCCGAACCAGTTGCGGATCGTCTCGGTGGCCGCATCGGGGATGGGCGCCGGGTACGCGTGCGAGGTCGTCAGGACGATGCCGATGACGATGTAGGCGGTGCCGAGGGTGGTCACGAACGACGGCACCCTGAACACCACCGTGATGAAGCCGTTGATGAAGCCGATCAGGGCCGAGATGGCCAGGGCCAGGACGATCGCCAGCAGGATCGGCACCCCGTAGTAGTCGGTCAGGTAGTGCATGTTGAACGGGGCCAGCGCGAACACCGCCGCCACCGACAGGTCGATCTCGCCGCTGACCAGCACCAGCACCATGCCGGCGGCGATGATCGCCGCCGGCGCGGTCGCCTGGGCGATGTTGACCAGGTTGGGCTGGGTGAGGAAGGCCGGCGAGGCCGAGGCGAAGTAGACGCCGAGGGCGACCGCGACCACCAGGACGCTGGCCTCGCGCCGGCGCAGGAACGCCTCCCCGACCCGCCGCGGCAGGCTGCGGGAGGGCCGGCCGGCCGGAGCCGGCTCGACCCTCCCGACGACGTCGACGGTGTCGCTCAACCTGTCCCTCGCCTAGCCGGCGATCGCCCCGGACCGCTCAACCACCTGCTGCTCGGTGCTCGACCCCTCGAAGCGGGTCTTGGTCTGCAGGTAGGGGTCGACGTTGTCCTTGGTGACGAACAGCAGGCCGGTGTTGGTCTCGGACGGGAAGACCAGGCCTCCCGAGAGCTTGTACATGTAGAGGTATAGCACCGGCAGGAACCCCTGCAGGTACGGCTGCTGGTCGATGGTGTAGTCGAGGCTGCCGCCCTTGATCGCGTTCAGGGTCTCGGGCACCAGGTCGAACCCGCCGGCGACCTTCAGGTTCTTGTCGCGCATCGAGTACTTCTGCACCACCTGGCCGACCGACTGGGTCGAGCCGGCGTCCACCGCCAGCATGCCGGCCAGGTCGGGGTGGCCCTGGGCGTAGGCGTCGATGATCGACAGGCCCTTGGTGACGTCGGCGTTGGTGCCGACCGGGGTGAACTTGAGCGACTTGCCGGACTGCTTGATCGCGTCGGAGGCGCCGTCGATCCGGGGCTGGATGTTCAACTGACCCGGGGTGGCGATGAACCCGACCACGTCGCCGGAATCCAGCCCGGATTCGATCGCCCGCTGGCCGAGCTGGAACCCGGAGTCGTACAGGCCCTGGCCGATGTAGGACAGCCGGTTGGTGCCGGGATCGTCCTTGGCGCCGTCGGCGTTGTAGGAGACGACCGGGATGCCGGCCTCCAGCGCCTGGTTGACCGGCTCGTTGAAGGCGTCCTTGTCGACCACGGCGAGCGCGATCCCGTCAGCCTTGGCGGAGATCGCGGTGTTCGTGGCGTTCACCATCTCGGCCACGATCGAGTCCTTGGACCCGGTCCACTGGAACTCGCAGTTGAGCAGCGCGCAGGCGTCCTGGGCGCCGTACTGGGTCGGGGTGAAGAACGGGTTGGTGGTGACGTGGTTGACGAAGACGAACCGCCACTTCGGCGTCGACGGGAAGTCCCCGGCGCCCGCCGCGGCCGCGTCGCCGCCGTTGTCGTCGTTGTTGGTGCAGGCGGCCAGCAGGGCCGAGGCGGCCAGCGAGGCGCTGGTCAGCCCGATGCCGCCCAGCAGCCGGCGCCGGGTCACCCGGCTGAGGTCAAGGGTGTCGACGGCCTGCTCGACGATGGGATCGACCTTGGACATTGCAACCCTCCTCGAACGGCGCTGCCGTCAGTCGGTGGAGAACCGGTAGACGGTGGTGGTGTCGTAGCGGTCGCCCGGCCGCAGCACGGTCGACGGGAAGTTGGGGTGGTTGGGCGAGTCGGGGTAGTGCTGGGTCTCGAGGGCGAGCCCGTCGCCCTGGCGGTAGGCCCGGCCGCTGGTGCCGTACAGCGTCCCGTCCAGGAAGTTGCCGGAGTAGAACTGGATGCCGGGCTCGACGGTGAGGACCTCCAGCACCCGCCCGCTGCGCGGGTCCTTGAGCCTGGCCGCCAGCTCCAGCCCCGACCCGTCCCGGTCGAGCACCCAGTTGTGGTCGTAGCCGCGACCGATGACGAGCTGCGGGTGGTCGTCGCGGATGCGCTTGCCGATCCGGGTCGACCGGGTGAAGTCCAGCGGCGTGCCGGCCACCGGGGCGATCTCCCCTGTGGGGATCAGCGTCTCGTCGACCGGGGTGTAGCGGCTGGCCTTCAGGAGCAGCTCGTGGTCGTTGATGTCGCCCGAGCCCTCACCAGCCAGGTTCCAGTAGGCGTGGTTGGTCAGGTTGACGATCGTCGGGGCGTCGGTGGTCGCCTGGTAGCGCATCCGCAGGGCGTTGCGGTTGTTGAGGGTGTAGGTGACGGTGGTGTTGAGGGTGCCCGGGTACCTCTCCTCGCCGTCGGGGCTGACGTAGTGGAACCGGACGCCGACGCTGCCCTTGGTCCGGACGACCTCCGCGTCCCACACCCGCTTGTCGAAGCCGACGTTGCCGCCGTGCAGGTGGTTGGGCGGGTTGTTGATGTTCAGCTGGTAGTCGACCCCGTCGAGGGTGAACTGGCCATCGTCGATGCGGTTGGCGTAGCGGCCGGTGATGCAGCCGAAGTACGGGTTGCCGGGGTCGAGGTAGCCCTCGAGGGTGCTGAAGCCGAGGGTGACGTTGGCCTTGCGGCCGTGGCGGTCCGGCACCCGGAGCGACTGGATCGCCCCGCCGTAGGTGATCAGTTTCACCTCCATGCCGCGGGCGTTGGTGAGGGTGTAGCGGTGGACCACGGTGCCGTCGGGCATCGTGCCGAACCGCTCCCGCTTGACGTCGAGCTTGCCCTTGGATCCGGCGGCGTCCGAGGCGCTCACCCCCAGGAGGCTGATCGTGGCGACGGCCAGCAGCACGGCCACGCCGATGCGCGCGGCCCTCCCCCGGCTTCCGGTCCTTGCGGCGATGGTGTGCATGGACCCTCCTTTTCCGCTGCCCTCTGTGGGCATGAGGCCTACTGGCTTTCGACCTGCGTCCACCCGGCGCCCGACGCGGCGCTGCGCTGGACCGCGTCGAGCACCTCCTGCACCTGAAGGCCGTCGGCGAACGACGGCACCGGGTCGCGGCCTTCCGCGATCGCGTGGACCAGGTCGCGCACTTCGTGGGTGAAGGTGTGCTCGTAGCCGATGGTGTGGCCGTCCGGCCACCAGGCCCCGGCGTAGGGGTGGTCGGCCCTGGTGACCTGGACCCGCCGGAACCCCTGGGTGGCCGGGTCCTCGGTGGCGTCGAACAGGCGCAGCCCGTTGAAGTCGCCGAGGTCCCAGACGATGCTGCCCAGCTCGCCGTTGAGCTCGACCCGCAGGCCCTCGGTGTGGCCGGTGGCGAAGCGGGTGGCCTCGAAGCTGCCGAGGGCGCCGCCGGCGAAGCGGGCGATGAACAGGGCCGCGTCGTCCACCGTGACCGGTCCTCGGGCCCCGCTGCCGTCGGCCAGCGGCCGCTCCCGGACGAACGTCTCGGTCAGCCCCGAGACCCCGGCGATCCGGTCGCCGGCCAGGTACTGGGCGAGGTCGACGGCGTGGGCCCCGAGGTCGCCGAGCGCGCCCGACCCGGCGTGCTCGGCCTGGAGCCGCCACATCATCGGGATCTCCGGGTCGAGGAGATGGCTGCCCAGGTAGGCGCCCCGGACGTGGCGGATGGCGCCGAGCCGGCCTGCCGCGACCAGCTCCCTGGCCAGGGCGACGGCCGGGACCCGGCGGAAGTTGAAGCCGGTCATCGCCCGGACCCCGCCGGCGGCCGCCCGGGCCGCGGCGGCGGCCATGGCCCGCGCCTCCTCGACGGTGTTGGCCAGCGGCTTCTCGCAGAGGACGTGCTTGCCGGCCTCGAGGGCGGCGATCGAGATCTCGGCGTGGCTGGAGCCCGGCGTGCAGACGTCGACCAGGTCGACGTCGTCGCGCTCGATCAGCCGCTTCCAGTCCGTCTCGGTGGCCGGCCAGCCGAGCCGGCCGGCCGCGGCCGCCACGGCGGCGGCGTCCCGGCCGCAGATGGCGGCCATCCGGGGCGTGAGCGGGAGGTCGAAGACGTGGCCGACCGTCCGCCAGGCCTGGGAGTGGGCCCGGCCCATGAACGCGTAGCCGACCATCCCGATCCCGAGCACGCGGTCACCGGACGTCACGTCGCTCCCACCCCTCTTCCACCAGGTTGAAGTGGACGCCGGTGCGTGGGTGCCGGGCGGCCGCCTCGCGGTCCAGCCGGACGCCGAGCCCCGGGCCGGTCGGTAGCGTGAAGCAGCCGTCGGCCGGGTCGACCTGGGGCGCGCCCTCGACCAGGTCGGCGACCCAGGGGTCGGCGAAGTCGTTGAAGTGCTCGAGCACCTTGTAGTTGCCAGTGGCGACCGCCAGGTGCACGTTGGCCGCGGTGCCGACGGGGCCGCAGACGTTGTGCGGGGCCAGCAGCAGGTCGTAGGCGCCGGCCCAGCCGGCCAGCTTGCGCAGCCCGGTGAACCCGCCGAAGTGGGTGAGGTCGGCCTGGACGATGTCGACCAGCCCGCCCTCGAGCAGCTCGCGGAACTCCGGCAGCACATGGAGGCGCTCGCCGGTGGCCAGCGGCAGCCAGGTCCCGGCCCGGACCTGGCGGAGCCCGGCCGGGTTGTAGGGGGGCACCGGCTCCTCGATCCAGGCCGGCCCGAACCGTTCCAGGGCGCGGGCCACCCGGACGGCGGTGGCCGCGGTGAAGCGGCCGTGCATCTCCACCATCAGCTCGGTGGCGGGCCCGACGGCGTCGCGCACGGCGGCCACGATGTCCACCGCCAGCGCCAGCTCCCCGTGGCCGAGCTCGGCGGTGGCGGCCCCGAACGGGTCGATCTTGAGGCCCCGGTACCCGCGCGCGACCACCTCGGAGGCGAGCCCGGCCACCACCTCGGGGTCGCGGTCGCCCTGGTACCAGCCGTTGGCGTAGGCCGGGACCCGGTCCCGGAAGCGGCCGCCCAGCAGCCGCCACACCGGCTCCCCGGTGGCCTGGCCCATGAGGTCGTGGCAGGCGACGTCGAGCACGGCCAGGGCCGTCTGGGTGACCTCGCCGGCCCGGCCGTACTCGGCCCACTGGGCCTGCCAGGCCAGCCGCTCCAGGTCGAAGGGGTCCATGCCCAGCACGTAGCGCTGGGCCAGCTCCTCGATGCAGGCCAGCAGGGTGCTGGTCTTGTTGACCATGCGGGCCTCGCCGACCCCCCGGAGCCCGTCGTCGGTGACCAGCTCGACGAAGGTCAGCTCCCGCCACGGGGTGCCGACGACCACCGTCTCCACGCCGACGACCTTCACCGCGCCTCCATCACGCCGACGCCTCCTGGCCCGGCTCGCCCGTCCCCGCGTCGACCTGGAGGCCGGTGAGGGTGAAGGCGGCCCGCAGGTCGCGGGCCGTCTGCTCCAGGTGGGCCAGCATCGCCGTCGCCGCGCCGGCGGCGTCGCGGGCCTTGACCCGGTCCAGGATCCGCGCGTGCTGCTCGATCACGTCCTCGACGGTCCCGCCGCGGGCCAGGTGGCCGCGCATGCTCCGCATCCGGCTGGCCCGCAGCGGCTCCTCCATCGCCTCGATCAGGAAGCTGAGCAGCTGGTTGCCGGCGCCCGCGGCCAGGCTGGCGTGGAAGCTGATGTCCGTCTCGTGGAGGGCCGCCGGGTCGTCGGCGGCCTCCCGCATGGCGGCCAGGGCCAGCTCCATGGCCGAGACGGCCGACCGGCCCGCCTGGCCGGCGGCCAGCGAGGCGATGTGCACCTCAAGGGCCCGGCGCACCTCCAGCAGCTCGAGCAGCTGGCCTGGGTCCCGGCGCACGGCGGCGGTGAAGAAGCTGCCGATCGGCGCGGCGCTGGGGTGGGCGACCGTGGTCCGCCGGCCGTGCCGCGTCTCGACCAGGCCGCGGGCCTGGAGCGACCGGGCCGCCTCGCGGACGGTCAGCCGGCTCACCTCGAACTGCGCCGCCAGGTCGGCCTCGGACGGAAGCTCGGCGCCGGGTTCCAGCTCGGTGAGGACCAGGTCCTCGAGCCGCTGGACCACCGACTCGGTGATGTTGGCAGGGGGCTCCATGGGCGCAAGCATGCAGTACCGCGGCGCGCAAGACAATCACTTATCTGATGAGTTGACCCCTGGACGGCTCCGGTGTCCCGGCTGTAGGTGGATAACTCGGTCGAAGTTGGTCGAAGTCTTATCTGATAACTGCTACGCTCCACCCCTGATGGAAGGTCGCCCCATGGCCGACGCCCGCCGTCACCTGACGCGGCTGGGCCTGCCCGACCGGGACCTGGGCGAGCTGCCGGCCTCGGCCAAGCGGTTCCGCGACGGGGCCCAGTACCGGGTCGAGATCCCATCGGTCGAGGGGCCGGAGCCGTTCCGGGCGGTGGTCGACGCGGCCAAGGAGCGCGACCTGCGGGTCCACCGGATCAGCCAGGGCAGCGGCATGATGCTGCTCACCGACGACGACATCGCCGAGATGCTGGCCCTCGGCCGGGACCAGGGCATCGAGGTCTGCCTGTTCGTCGGGCCCCGGGCCGCCTGGGACGTCGGCGTGCAGGCCACCAGCCCGGCCGGGCGGGTCGCCGCCGGCAGCCTGCGCGGCGCCGACCAGCTCGCCTACGGCGTGGAGGACGTCCTCCGGGGCTGCCAGCTCGGCGTCCGCAGCATCCTGGTCGCCGACACCGGCCAGCTCTGGGTGCTGGGCCGGATGAAGCGCTCCGGCGACCTGCCGGACGACCTCGAGATCAAGGTCTCGATCTCCCTGCCGGTCACCAACCCGGCCACCGCCCGGCTGCTGGAGGACCTGGGCGCGACCACCATCAACCTTCCCGTCGACCTGTCGCTGGCCCAGATCGCCGCCATCCGGCAGGCCGTGGCGGTCCCGCTGGACGTCTACGTCGAAGGCGCCGACGACTTCGGCGGCCCCGTCCGCTACTACGAGGCGCCCGAGCTGGTCCGGGTCGCGGCGCCGATCCATCTCAAGTTCACCGTCCGCAACGCCCCCGGCATCTACCCATCCGGCGAGCACCTGGCCGGCCTGGCCGTCGCGTCGGCGCGCGAGCGGGTCCGGCGGGCCGCCATCGGCCTGGCCATGCTGCGGCGTCACTACCCCGGCGCCGTCGCCTCCTCCTAGCATCCCACCCACCTCGGGAGACCTGCCCGGATCACGCGCATCTCGACATGAATTCGAATGCATGCCATCGTATGCACGCTGCGCAACCCGACATGGAGGAGCGTGGGATGAGGAGCCGTCTCAGGTGGCCCGTCATGCTGGCAGCGGCGACGCTGATGCTCGCCGCCTGCAGCCAGGGAACCGACGAACCGCCGTCCACCGCCGCCCAGGCCCCGGCCGCCACCACCAGCTGTGCCAGCAACGGCGAGCTCACCATGTGGGAGCGCTCGGGCGGCAACAAGCAGATGGTCGACCTGCTGGTCGCGGCCTGGAACAAGAAGAACCCCAACTGCAAGATCAAGCTCACCTACATCCCGCACACCGAGATGGTGGGCAAGATCGCCCAGGGCATCGCCTCCGGCGAGGTCCCCGACCTGATGGGCATGGACCTCATCTACGCCCCCCAGTTCGAGAAGGCGCAGCAGCTGGTCGACCTGACCGACCGGATCGGCACCTGGCCGGAGCTGAAGACCGCCAGCAAGGGGCACATGACGGTCGCCACCTTCGAGAACCGGCTCTACGGGGTCCCGCTGTACGCCGACGTGTCGGCCCTGTTCTACAACAAGGACCTCTTCAAGAAGGCCGGGCTCGACCCCGACAAGCCGCCGACCAGCCTGGCCGAGCTGCGCGCCTACGCCGACAAGATCACCGCCCTCGGGGGCGACACCAAGGGCTACTACCTGCCGGGCAACTGCGCCGGGTGCAACATCTTCACCGTCGGCCCGCTGATGTGGGCCTCGGGGGCCAAGATCGAGGCGGCCGGCCCGGGCGACGAGCCGCTGGTCGGTGACGGGGTCAAGCAGGTCCTCCAGTTCACCCGCGAGATGGTCGAGGCCGGCAACGTGCCCGAAGGCGCGCGGAGCGAGAACGGCGAGACGTTCCACCTCCAGTTCGGGTCCGGCAAGGTCGGCATGATGGGCACGGGCAACTTCAACATCACCCTGGCCCGCCAGCAGAACCCGAAGATGGACTTCGGCATCGCCCTGCTCCCCGGGATGACCCCGAACTCCTCGGCCTCGTTCATCGGCGGCGACCTCGTGGTCGTGCCCAAGGGCAGCCAGCGGGTGGACGACGCCGTCAACGTGATGAAGTTCCTGCTCTCGGACGAGGTCCAGGTGGAGGTCTACGCCAAGGCCCTCAACCTGACCACCCGCACCGACATGGTCGACAACAAGTACTTCCAGGCCGAGCCGCTGGTCCAGGACGTCGCCAAGGCCCTGGACGTCGGCCGGACGCCGTACACGCTGACCTTCTTCGAGCAGATCAACTCGCCCCAGGGCCCATGGCTCAAGATGCTCCAGCGCGCCTACTACAGCGACGACAATCTCGACACCGTCATCACCGACGCGAAGGCGGCGATGAAGAGCATCGCCAACGAGTAGACACGGGACCGCCTTGTACCGGAGCCGGCGTAGCCAGCTGATCGGGATCGCCTACCTTGCCCCGGCATTGGTCTTCGTCCTGGCCTTCACCGCCTACCCGCTGGTCCAGATGGTCTGGATGTCGTTCCACAACTGGTCCCTGATCACCCCGGCGAAGTACGTCGGGCTCGACAACTACAAGCGGGCGTTCGCCGACGACCAGTTCTGGGTGTCGTTCGCCTTCACGCTGAAGTACACCGCGATCATCACCCCGGTCCTGATCGTTGGCGGCTACCTGCTGGCCCTGCTGACCTCGGAGAGCTCGCGCCTGCGCCGGATCACCCGGACGACCGTGTTCATCCCCGTGGTGATCGGCCTCGGCGTGTCCAGCCTGCTCTGGTACTGGCTCTTCAGCGCCGACTTCGGCCTGATCAACAAGGCCCTGGCCGACCTCGGGCTGATCTCCAAGCCCGTCCTCTGGCTGGGGGTGGACGCCGGCCGGTCGAACCTGGCCATCACCGCCTCGGTCGTCTGGAAGGTCATCGGGTTCGGGATGATCCTGTTCGTCGGCGCCATCCAGGCCATCCCCAGGGAGATCACCGAGGCGAGCCTGGTCGACGGGGCCAGCTACCGGCAGCGGGTGACCAGGGTGATCCTGCCCCTGACCCTGCGCACGGTGCTGCTCGTGACCCTGGTCAGCGTCATCGGCTCGCTGCTGGCCTTCGACCAGTTCTACATCATGACCGCCGGGCAGCCGCAGAACGAGACCGCGACCTCGGTCTTCTACGTGTACCTGAACTCGTTCCCGTACCTGAAGCTCGGCTACGGGGCCGCCCTTTCGATGATCCTGGCCCTGACCATCCTGGTCTTCACCGTGGTCCAGCTGCTCCTGACCCGCAGGAGCCACGCGTGACCGCCACCATGGAGCTGGGCCGGGCCCGGGCCACCGGCGCGGCGATCCGCGCCCGCGCCGGCCGGTCCCGCTACCTGCTCGGCGCCGTCTGCGTCGCGATCTGCACGGTCATGCTCCTGCCGCTGGTCATGTCCGTGCTGGCCTCGCTGAAGCCGACCGCCGAGGCGGCCGCCTCGCCGCCGACCTACCTGCCCCATGCCCTGAGCATGGACAGCTACGAACGGCTCTGGACCTACCAGCAGGGGCTCCCCACCTACCTGGCCAACAGCCTCGGCACCGCCCTGCTGACGATCGCCTTCACCCTGGTCCTGACCGTGCCCGCGGCCTACGCCCTGGCCCGCTTCCCGATCCCGGGCAAGGAGGTCATCTTCGTCTTCCTGCTGCTGGCCCTGATCGTGCCCTACCAGGCCCTGCTGACGCCGATGTTCCTGATGTTCGCCCGGATCGGCCTGACCAACACCCTGGTCGGCCTGGCCATCCTCCACACCGCCATCCAGCTCCCGTTCAGCCTCTACATCATGCGCAACAGCCTCAGCGCCGTCCCCCGCGAGCTGGAGGAGGCGGCCGTCACCGACGGGGCCTCGTCCTGGCAGGTCCTCCTCAGGGTCTGCATCCCCTCGACCAAGCCGGCGATCGTCACCGTGGCCCTGTTCGCCTTCATCATGTCCTGGAACGAGTTCCTCGGCGCCCTGGTGCTGATGAGCAGGGGGTCGAGCTTCACCCTGCCGCTGATCCTGGCCGCGGCCCGGACCGAGACCAGCCTTGGCGGCACCGACTGGGGGATGCTCCAGGCCGGCATCACCATCTCGATCATCCCCTGCGTGCTCGTCTACCTGCTCCTGCAGCGGCACTATGTGGCCGGCCTGATGAGCGGGGCGGTGAAATGAGCACCGAGGCCAGGCGGCCGACGGCGACGGCGGGCCGGCGCCCGCTGGAACCCTCGCGGGTCACCATCCTCGACGGGTTCCTGGCCGAGCGGCAGCGGACCAACCGCCAGCGCACCCTCCCCCACGGCTTCGACCAGCTCCAGCGCTCCGGGGCGCTGGGGAACCTGCGCCTGGCGGCCGGCGGGGACGGGCACTACCAGGCGCTGGCCGACACCTCGGGGGCGACCTTCCCCTTCCTGGACTCCGACGTCTACAAGTGGCTCGAGGCGGTGGGCTGGGAGCTCGGCCGGGCCGCCGACCCCGACCTGGCGGCCGCCGCCGACCAGGCGATCGCGGTGGTGGCGGCGGCGCAGCGCCCCGACGGCTACCTCAACAGCTACGTCCAGGTGGTCAGGGGCGGGACGCCCCACACCGACCTCGCCTGGGGCCACGAGTTCTACTGCATCGGCCACCTCATCCAGGCGGCGGTGGCCTGGCACCGCGCGCTCGGCGACGACCGGCTCCTGGCCATCGCGGTGCGGGCAGCCGACCGGATCGACCGCGAGTTCGGGCCCGCCGGGCGGGAGGGGGTGGACGGGCACCCGGGCATCGAGATGGCCCTGGTCGAGCTGACCCGGGTCACGGGCGAGCGGCGCTACCTGGCCCTGGCGGCCAGGATGCTCGACCTGCGTGGCCGGGGCCTGCTCGGCCAGGGACGCTTCGGCGCCGCCTACTGGCAGGACCACGCGCCCGTGCGGGACGCCCCGACCGTGGCCGGCCACGCCGTCCGGCAGCTCTATCTGGACTGCGGGGCCGTCGACGTCGCCGTCGAGCTGGACGACCACGCCCTGCTCGCCGCCGTCCGGCGCCGCTGGGACGACCTGGTCAGGACCAGGACCTACCTGACCGGCGGGATGGGCAGCCGCCACCGCGACGAGTCCTTCGGCGACCCCTACGAGCTCCCGCCCGACCGGGCCTATGCCGAGACCTGCGCCGCGATCGCCAGCGTCCTGCTCGCCTGGCGGCTGCTCCTGGCCACGGGCGAGCCGGGCTACGCCGACGCCATCGAGCGGGCCCTCTACAACGGCGTCCTGTCCGGGATCTCCCTGACCGGCACCCGGTTCTTCTACGTCAACCCGCTGCAGCGCCGGACCCGCCACGCCGAGGAGCCGGCGGGGCACGGCGAGCGCGCCCCCTGGTACCCGTGCGCGTGCTGCCCGCCCAACCTGATGCGGCTGCTGAGCTCCTGGGAGCAGTACCTGGCGACCAGCGACGACGGCGGGATCCAGCTCCACCAGTACGCCACCTGCGAGCTCCAGGCCGAGGTCGCCGGGGGGACCGCCCGGCTGGCCGTCCGGACCGGCTACCCCTGGCACGGCCGGGTGACGGTCCGGGTCGTCCAGGCCCCCGACCAACCGTGGACGCTGTCCCTGCGGGTCCCGGGATGGTGCCGGTCGGCGGTGCTCAGCGGGCCCGACGGGGCCGGGCCGCTCGCCCCCGGCCCGGGCACGGCCGAGCTGTCCCGGCGCTGGACGGCCGGGGACACGGTCGTCCTGGAGCTCGACATGCCGGTCCGCGTGGTCGAGCCCGACCCGCGGGTCGACGCCGTCCGCGGCTGCGTCGCCGTCGCGCGGGGCCCGCTCGTCTACTGCGTCGAGTCGGCCGACCTGCCACCGGAGACCGAGCTCGAGGAGCTGCGCTGGGACCCGGGCCGGGAGCCGGCGGTGGTTCCCCGGCCCGACCTCGGCGAGGGCGTCGTCGGGATCTCGGTCCCGCTGGCCGGGGGCCGGCCCGGGCTGTCGGCCGGCGCGATCCCGTACTTCGCCTGGGCCAACCGGGGGGCCGGGGCGATGCGGGTGTGGATCCCCCGCTGACCCTGGGGCGGGTCAGGCCAGCGGGGGCGCGGTTGAGTCCCGGACGATCAGGACCGGCTTGAAGACCTCAAGGCTCGGCTCGCGGGGGGCCTCGGGGTCGCGGGCCAGGGCGATGGCCAGGGCCACGGCATGGCCGACGATCTCCTGGATCGGCATCCGCAGCGTGGTCAGGGCCGGCACCGTGTGGCTGGCGATCAGGATGTCGTCGAAGCCCACCACCGAGAGCTGGTCGGGGACGATGGTGCCGAGGCTGTGGGCGGCGTGCAGGACGCCGACGGCCGCCAGGTCGGTCGACGTCGCCACCGCCGTCGGCGGCTCCGGCAGCTCCAGCAGGCGCCGGAGCGCGGCATCGCCCCCGGCCAGGGTGTTGGGGCACCGCTCGAGGTAGCCGGGCGGGACGCCGTCGAACCGGTCGCGCATGAAGTCGGCGTAGGCGTCCTCCCGCACCCGGTAGTCGACCAGCAGCTCGGCGCTCAGGAAGGCGATCCTCCGGTGCCCGAGGGACTCCAGGTGCTCGAGGCCGGACCGGATGCCGGCCCGGTCGTCGCTGTCCGCGGTCGGGAACTCGAGCGGGCTGGTCCCCTGCCACAGGCCGACCACGGGCACGCTGGAGCTGCGCAGGTCGGCCAGGAGCTGCGGCTGCACCTGGAGGTCGCCGAGCAGGACGACGGCGTCGGTGTGCCGGGTCTCGAGCACCGAGGTCAGCGAGATCGCCTCGTCGAGGCGGCCATGGACATGGCCGAGGACCACGTTGTAGCCGTGGGCCATCGACTCGACCACAAGGGCCTCGATCGCCCCGGCGAAGAAGGGGTCGCTGAAGTCCCTGACCACGGCCCCGATCAGGTTGGTCGACGCCCCCCGCAGACCGCGGGCCAGCGGGTTCGGGCGGTAGCCGAGCTCGCGCGACGCCCGGATGACCCGCGCCCTGGTCTCGGGGGCGATCGGCACGCTGGTCGGGGCTCCGCTCAGCACCCGCGACACCGTGCTCTGGGACACCTCGGCCACGGCCGCGATGTCACGCATCGTCGCCGGGGGGCGCCCCTTGGTGGTCGACATCACCGCCAGCCTAGCATGAATACGATTGCACTCCCGTGCCCCTCAAGGGACGAACGTCCCGGGGGGCCAGCCGGTACTCCGGCATCGCGAACGGGGTCGGGGGGCGTCCGGGTTCTCGGCCGGCCTGGTCGCCTCCCAGGCCGCGAAGGCGGGCCGGAACTCCTTGCGGAAGCGGTCGCGGTAGAAGTCGGCCGGCGCCTCGTCCTTGCTCCGTTCGGCGTTGACCCACTGCACGAAGGTGGCCACGTCGATCTAGGTCTGGGCCTCGGCCAGGCCCGCCGCCCGGGCCTCCCGGATCCGGATGCCGTTGGTGCGGCCGGACGCCTTGGCCTGCTCGCCGTTCCAGCGCGACGCCCTTCATCGACCGTCCTGCCTTCC
>OBLS010000088.1_pt1 | contig 24124 bp, 18 predicted proteins | sample 1519901 | NCBI WGS metagenome assembly OBLS01 (sample SAMEA3113585, study PRJEB22503) | soil metagenome | reverse complement strand
TCGCGCTGGACGAGGGACGAGAGGTCTTCGCCGTGCCCGGCGAGATCACCGCCGGCCTCTCAGTCGGGACGAACGCGCTCCTGAAGCTCGGCGCGACGCCGCTGACCTCAACCCAGGACGTGCTCGAGGCGCTAGGGATCGAGCGGCCCGAGGTGCTGGAAGCCGTCGATGTCTCGCCGGTTGCGGCGCGGATCCTGGAGCTCGTGCGCGATGCACCCTGCGGCGCCGATGAGCTGACCGCGCGCGGCGCGCACGCCGCCGGCGCGATCAGCGCCGCGCTCACGGAGCTCGAACTCGCCGGGCTCGTGGCTGCGGCAGACGGCGTCTACCGGGCCGTCAGGTGAGCGTGACTACGATCGTCGCGTGGGAGAGCCGTACTGGCTTGACGAGCCCGCCGAGCCTCTTCGCGGTGCCAGGCTGGATGGAGCAGTCGACGTGGCTGTCGTCGGCGGCGGCGTCACGGGTCTCTCCTGCGCGCTCACCCTCGCGGAAGGTGGGCTGCGCGTTCGCGCGCACGAGGCGCGCACGGTCGCCTCCGGCGCGAGCGGGCGGAACGGTGGCTTCGCCCTCCGGGGCGGGGCGATGCCCTACCACCGAGCAAGGCAGAGGCTCGGCGCCGAGCGTGCGGCAGGGCTGTGGCGACTGACCGAGCGAACCCTCGACCGGATGGAGGGCCTCGCCGGTGACGCCCTGCGTCGCGTCGGCAGCCTCCGGCTGGCCGCAGACATGGAAGAGAGAGCCGAGCTGCTCGCCGAGCATGCAGCCCTCCGCGAGGACGGGTTCGCCTTGGAGTGGATCGACGAGCCCGCGGGGCGACTTGCCGGGCGCTACGCGGGTGGGCTGGTCCATCCGCACGACGGGTCGCTTCACGCTGGACGCTGGATCAGGCGGCTGGCCACGCACGCCGCTGACGCGGGCGTCGAGATCCGCGAGCACGATCGAATCGCGTCGCTCGACGACCTCGAGGCGGACACGGTGGTCCTCGCCAACGACGGATACCCGAGCGGGCTGGTGGGTGCGATGGACGAGTTCGTGCGGCCGACGCGCGGCCAGGTGATCGCCACCGAACCGATTGGTGAAGCGCTCTACGAACGGCCGCACTACGCTCGCCGGGGGTTCGATTACTGGCAGCAGCTCTCCGACGGGCGGCTCGTGATCGGCGGTCGTCGTGACACCGACCCCGAGGCCGAAGCGACCGCGGAGGAGGGAATCACCTCAGAGGTGCAGACGGCGCTGGAGACGCTCATCCGCGAGCTCGTCGGGCGTGTGCCCGCGATCACCCACCGCTGGTCCGGGATCTTCGGGACGAGTCCGGATGAGCTGCCGATCGTCGGGCCGGTGCCGGGCCACGACCGCGTTTGGACTTCGCGCGGCTATTCGGGCCACGGGAACGTGCTCGGGCTCGCGTGCGGCGATCTCGTCGGTAAGGCGATCCTCGGCCGCCGCGAGCCCGAGCTCGAGCTGTTCGATCCGGCGCGGTTGCTTTAAGTCTGCTGCTCGGCCGCTGGTGCGTTCTCGTCGCTCTGCCAGAGTGAGAACTCGTTGCCTTCGGTGTCCTCGGCTCGGGCAAACCAGCCCATGCCGGGAACCGGAGCCTTGTCCTCAGCCTTGCCGCCGAGCTCCTCGACCTTCGCCCTCGCGGCGTCGATGTCCTCGACGCCGAAGTATGTGATCAGGCCCTTCTCACCCTGCTGCTGCGGAAAGATGCCGCCGCCGGTCTGATCGTCGTTCTGGAACATGTGGTACTCCACCGGCCCCTCGTACGTCTGGAACTGGACGCCGAACAGCGAGCCCCAGAACTCCTTCGCGCGGCCGGTGTCCTGCGCGGGTATCTCGAAATGGACGATCTTGGTCATCCAACCTCCTTCTCTCTGCGTCAGCCGATATCGATTTCTTGGACGCCTGAGAAGCTACCTTCGTGAGCGCCCTCGCGGTAATGGTTTACGACCTCGATACCAATCGCGAGATCCTGGATCGCCAGCCCGGTGGAGTCGAAGACGGTGATCTCCTCCGGCGCCGCACGTCCCGCCGCAGCTCCCGCGAGCACCGCGCCCAATTCCGTCACACGTTCGCGTCCGAATGCACCCGCCTCGACCGCGTGTACGAGATCCCCGTTGTGGCTCGCCTGCTCCCAGTCGTCGCAGAAGACCCGGACTCGCGCTAGCTCTTCCACCGCGATCTCCGCCTTGCCGGGCCCGTCGGCGCCCATCAGGCTTACGTGCTGCCCGGCCCGCAGGCTCCCCGCCGGAAACAACACCTCGTGGCCGGGCGTCACCGTGACGACGAGGTCGGCCGCCAGCGCGACGTCTCGGCCCTGCGCTACCTGCCCGCCGAGCGCGACCGCAACTGCCTCGGCGCGATCGAGATCGACGTCCCAGATCGACACCGAGCGCCCGCGCGCGAGGAGCGTCCGCGCCGCCGCGCGCCCGTTCACGCCGGCGCCGATCACGGCCGCCGTTTCCGCGTCCTCGCGGCCGAGCGTCTCCGCGGCGAGCACCGCCGCGGCGCCGGTCCTCAACGCAGTCACCGAACCGGCATCCAGTACCGCCACGGGCATGCCATTCGACGCATCCGAGACCAGGACGAGCCCCGTCACCGTCGGCAGACCCAGCTCGGGATTGCCCGGGAACGATGTCACCCACTTCAGCAGTGCGAAGCCGCCGCCGAGCGCGGGCATCGCGCGGAAGTCGCCAGCGGGATAGGCGGGCACGTACACCTTCGACGGCATCGACCAATCGCCGCGTGCGTACGCGACGAAGGCTTCACGCACGACGTCGACCGCTCGCTCCGGCGTGACGGCGGCCTCGACGTCGTGGGCCGCGAACACCGGAACCGAGCTCAAACGGCCTTGACCGACCCGATCAGCCTCTCGAGCGCCGCCTTGGCGTCGTCGAAGAGCATCACCGTCTTCGGGTCGTAGAAGAGCGGGTTGTCGACGCCCGCGAACCCAGGGGAGAGGCTGCGCTTGATCACGACGACGTTGTGCGCCTTGTCGACGTCGAGGATCGGCATGCCGTAGATCGGATTGCCCGGTTGGTTTCTCGCCGCGGGATTGACGACGTCGTTCGCTCCGACGACGACCACGACATCGGTCTGCGGGAACTCCGGGTTGATCTGGTCCATCTCGAAGAGCTCGTCGTAGGGGACGTTTGCTTCGGCCAGCAGCACGTTCATGTGCCCGGGCATCCGACCGGCCACCGGATGGATCGCGTAGCGGACGTCGACGCCCTTCGCTTCGAGCAGCTCGCCGAGATTGCGGACGTCGTGCTGGGCCTGGGCGACCGCAAGCCCGTATCCCGGGACGAAGATCACGCGCCGCGCGTAGGCGAGCATGTAAGCGATGTCGTCCGGCGAGGCGGTCCGCACGCTGCCGTCGCCGCTCGCTCCCGCCACGGCCGCAGCGGCGCCTTCGGGAGCGGCTCCGAATGCGCCGAAGAGCGTCTGCCGAAGCGGCCGGCCCATCGCCTGGCCCATCTTCAGAGTGAGCAGCGTTCCGGAGGCGCCGACGAGGGTCCCACCGATGATCAACGCGTTGTTGTCGAGCACGAAACCCGTCGACGCCGCTGCCAAGCCGGTGAACGCGTTCAGCAGCGAGATCACGACCGGCATGTCCGCGCCGCCGATCGGGAGGACGAACAGGAATCCGAGGACGAGCGCGCCGACCATCAGGACGGCGAGCCATAACCCGTCCTCCGTTGCCGCCGTCAGCGCGATCGCCCCGAGCAGGCCGGCTCCGAGCACGGCGTTCATAAGGTTCTGGGCCGGGAAGACGATTGGACGGCCGGGAATGAGCTCCTGCAGCTTTCCGAATGCAACGAGGCTGCCCCAGAAGCTCACCGACCCGACGAGCGCGGAGAAGAGGATCCCCACGAGCTCCTCGCCCGGGAGGTGTCCGCCGAGCGGCGCGAGGCGATGAAACTCGGCGGCCGCGATCAGCGCCGCTGCGCCGCCACCGACGCCGTTGAAGAGCGCGACCATCTGCGGAATCGCGGTCATGCGAACCATCCGAGCCGTTGTCGCCCCGACCACGCTGCCGACGGCGATGCCGGCGAGCATCAGCCAGTACGTGTCGATCTCCTTGATGGCGAAGGTGAAGCCGACCGCGATCGCCATGCCCACCGCCGCAATCAGATTTCCCGACCGCGCCGTTCGCGGGTGCGAGAGCCGCTTGATCCCGACGATCAGGCAGATCCCCGCAATGAGGTACGCCAGCTCGATCCAGGTGCGGCTCATGGAGAGGGCTCGTCCTCGTCCGGCCGACGCTGCTTGAACATCTCGAGCATCCGGTCGGTGACGAGGAAGCCGCCGACGACGTTGATCGTCCCGTAGACGACTGCGACGAACGCGAACGCCTTCTCCAGCGTCGAGTCCGCCGTGCCGGCGATCAGCATCGCCCCGATCAAGATGATCCCGTGAATCGCGTTCGTGCCGGACATCAGCGGCGTGTGCAGCATCGCTGGCACCTTCGAGATCAGCTCGAAGCCGAGGAAGACAGCGAGCCCAAAAATCGTCAGTTCGGCAACGAGCTGTGCGCTCATGTCGTAACGGCCTCGCGCGTGACACAGGCGCCGGCGGTGATCTCGTCCTCCCAGTCGAGGGTGAGTTCACCCTCGGGCGCGAGATGGGTGAGCAGCGCCTGCACGTTGCGCGCGTACAACTGGCTGGCGTGCACCGGCACGCTGCTCGGGAGATTCGTCGCGCCGAGGATCGTCACTCCTGCACGGACAACCTCTTCGCCGGGCACCGTCGGCTCGGCGTTCCCGCCGGCCTCGGCGGCGAGATCGACGATGACGGATCCGTCGCGCATCGCCTCGACGGCCGCGGCGGGAATCAGCTTCGGCGCCGGCCGTCCAGGAATGAGCGCAGTCGTGATCACGACGTCGAACTCCGGAATCCGCCGCTCAAGCTCCTCCTGCTGGCGCTGCTGGTCCTCATCCGTCAGCTCGCGCGCGTAGCCACCCGCCGTCTCCTCGCCGACGATCCCGAGGTCGAGAAACGTCGCACCGAGGCTCTCAACCTGTTCCCGGACGACGGGGCGCACGTCGAAACCCGCGACCACCGCGCCGAGCCGGCGCGCGGTCGCGATCGCCTGTAGGCCCGCTACACCCGCACCCAGCACGAGCACCTTCGCCGGGGGGACGGTTCCCGCCGCCGTCATCAGCATCGGGAAGAACCTAGGCAGCCGCTCGGCGGCGACCAGGACCGCCTTGTACCCCGAGACGGTCGCCTGCGACGACAGGGCGTCCATCGGCTGCGCGCGGGTGATCCGCGGCACCGATTCGAGCGCGAAGCCGAGCACTCCCCGGCGAGCCAGGAGCTCGATTCCCTCCGGATCGGTGAGCGGCTGCAGGAACGAGATCAGGATTGCCCCCTCACGGAGCAGCTCGATCTCCTCGGCCGTCGGTTTCTGCACCTTGACGACGCCGTCGGCCTGCCCGAGCAGTTCCTCGCGCGAGGAGACGATCGATGCGCCGGCCTCCTGGTACTGACGATCCGAGAACGACGCCTCGGCGCCCGCACCCCGCTCGACAGCAACCTCGAAGCCGGACCCGACGAGCTTCTTCACGATCTCGGGAACGAGCGCGACGCGGCGCTCGCCCGGGGCGATCTCCTTCGGGACGGCCACCTTCACGCCGCGGGAATCCTAAAGAGGGAAACGGCGAGGCGGGCGCGAAGACCCACGACGTGGTTCTGGCTGCGCTTTCGCAGGCGATCGATTCTCGTGATGCCTATACGCGGGGCCATTCGGATCGAGTGAGCTCGCTCGCTGAGGTGGTTGCGCGTCGCCTCGGCTGGAAGAACTCGCGGCTCCGCGCCCTCCGGGTTGGTGCACTCCTTCACGACGTCGGAAAGCTCAGCCTCGACGACACGGTGCTCCAAAAGCCCGGGCCGCTCGACAAGCGTGAGTTCGAAGAGATCAAACGCCACCCGCTCGCCGGCGCACGCCTGATCCGCGGCTTCCATGCCCTGCGTCCGGCGCTCCCGTACATCCTCTTCCACCACGAGCGCTGGGACGGCCATGGGTATCCGAGCGGGCGCTCGCGAGAGCAGATTCCGAGTGGCGCCCGCATCGTGGCCGTTGTCGACGCCTTCGACGCGATGATCTCGGTGCGTCCCTACCGGCCGCCGCTCCCGATTGGCGCCGCCCTCGCGGAGGTCGAGGCCGGATCGGGGACGCAGTTCGATCCCGGCGTCGTCCGGGCGTTCTTCAGCGCCTGGAGCGAAGGCGAGCTCGATCGCTTCCTCCCGGACGAGCGACTGACCGCCTAGGAGGGCTTCGCGGAACGCCGCTCGTCGCAGGGGTGCGATGGTCGTTCCGAGGCAAGGACGCAGGGAGCCCCCGTATCAGTTCGATACGGGGGCGACTGAGGACGCCGCCTCGGGGCGACCAGCGCGGTCCTGCGGCACAGACTGTGTTTCGCCAAGCCCTCCTAGAGCGCGGCCCAGACCTCGAGCTTCTGCTTCGTGCGTCGGATCACCTCGTCGGTGAACTCGGACGTCGCCGCGTGACCGCCCAGGTCGGCGGTGCGGATCCCGTCGGCGACAGCCTCGAGGCACGCTTCCCTGATCGCACGGCCCGTCTGCTGCGCGTCCTCGCCGCCGTAGGCGAGCAGCGACGAAGCGGCCAGGATCATCGCCATCGGGTTGGCGACGTTCTTCCCCTGCAAGGCGGGCGCCGTCCCATGTGCCGCCTCGGCCATGACTGCATCGGGCACGTAGTCCTCGTCGAAGGCGACGAGTAACGACTCGGCACCGGCGATCGAGCCGAACAGCGGCAGCACGAGGTCTGAGAGCACGTCGCCGTCCCGGTTCAGCGCCGGAATCACGAGCGGTGCCCCGCTCGAGGTGACGAGGTAGGCAAACGTCGCGTCAATCAACTGCGGGTCGTAGGGAGTGTCCGGGTGGTGCTCGGCCGCGGCATCCATCTCCTCTTTCAGGAGCCCTTCGTAGATCGGACTGACGGTGTACTTCGGGCCGCCGAAGACCTTCGCGCCGGTCCGCTCGGCGAGCCGAAACGAGAACTCGGCGACGGCACGGCAGATGCGACGCTCGATCCGCTCCGTGCGGAAGGCGACCTCGTCCTCCCCTTCGCCCTCGCGCCACTCCTTGGCGCCGTAGGCGTCGCCGACCGCCATGCGGACGACGGAGATCGGCGCGTGGACGCCGCCGAGCGGCACAACCCCCGGGATGCGGCGTCCGGTGCGCACGATCACCCGTCCACCGATTTCCTCGCGCAGGATCCGGTTCGGAGAGCCGACGTCGCTCGCGCCCTCCGGCGTGACCGTGGCGGCCTTGAGGCCGAGTCCGTGCTCGCGAATCGCGGCCGCCGCCTCATGCACGATCGCGTTGCCGCTCGTCCGGCGCGACTTGAGCGACAGGTCGAACCGCGGCAGCTCGAGCTCGAAGCCGATCACGTCGGGAGCGAGGACACGGAGCGCCTCCTCGAGCAGTTCCTGCCCGGTTTCGTCCCCCTCGAGCACGACGATCGTATTGGCGTCCATCGCCGGCGATTCTAGGGGTGGATTGAAAGCGGCCCGCCCGGGAGAGAGAACGGAGGCGATGGCCAGGAAGGGAGGGTGGAGACGCGTCGGCTCTCGGCGCCACTTTCGGTACGAAGATGCGCGCGGGAAGCGCATCACCGACGAGGCTCAGCTCGAGCGGATCGCGTCGCTCGCCATCCCGCCCGCGTGGAAGGACGTCTGGATCTCACCCCGACCCGGCGCGAAGCTGCAGGCGACGGGCTTGGATTCAGCCGGGCGGAGGCAGTACCTCTACCACGAGGACTTCCGGGCGAAGCAGGAGGAGGCCAAGTACGACAAGTTGATCCGTTTCGGTGAGAAGCTGCCCGCGCTCCGGGAGATCATGTCCGAGCACCTCGACGGGGAAGAGTTCAGCTGCGAATGGACGAGTGCGCTCGCCGTCCGTCTGATCAATCTCGGTTGGTTTCGAGTCGGCTCGGACCGCTACGTGAAGAAGCACAAGACCTTCGGAATCACGACGTTGAACAAGAACCACGTCACCATACGAGGAAACCGCGTCTCGTTCCGCTATCGAGGAAAGCAGCGCGCACGCGTCCATACGGCACTCGTCGATGCCGAGCTCGCGGACGCGATACGGGCGCTCAAAGAGCTCGACGGTCGTCGGCGGCTCTTCTGCTACCGCACAGGCGACGACATCTTCAATCTCACCGGCCGAAAGTTGAACGAATACATCCAGGAGTACATGGGAGAGGAGTTCACGGCGAAGGACTTCCGCACCTGGGGCGGCACGCTCACGGCGGCAATCGCATTCGCTGAGACGGGAGCCGCTGAGACCGAGACCGATGCGAAACGTGTCGTCGCCGCCGTGATGCGCTCGGTTGGAGAGAAGCTTGGAAACACGGCGGCAGTCGCACGATCCTCGTACGTCAGTCCCGCGGTTGTGGACCAGTATCTGGACGGGCGGACAATCGATGACTTTCGCCCCCGCCATTTGCGTGTCGTCGGCGCCAGAGATATCGGGCTGGACCCCGAGGAGCAAGCACTGTTGTCGCTATTGCGCTCGTGGCGCATTCGCCAGGCGCGCGCCGCCGCGTAGGATTCCCGTTCGGATTTCGCTAGGGTCCGCTGTAATCTGCTCTGTAAAAGGAGGCACGAACTTGGCTCGTAAGACCGTCCTCGTTTGCGACAACTGCGGCAAGGAAGTCGGCGAAGGAAAGGGCGCGACGCTGCGCCTGACGTTTACGGACGCCCGTCGCGGCGCCAAGCAAGCCGATCTCTGCGACGACTGCGCCGGCGATACGCCCGGCCGCGCGGTGGCCCGCAGAGGCCGGCGGCCGAAGTCTGCCGCCGCGTAGTCCCGCCTTAGCGCAAACAGCAAAAAACGGCGGCGGGAGCCGTCAGAAGGCAGGTCTACGATAGGCCGATGGCCCTGAAGCTCCTCGTCGGGCCGGCCAATGCCGGCAAAGTCGAGCTCTTGCTCGACCGGTATCTGGCCGCACTCGGCCGAGATCCGATCCTCATCGTGCCGAACCGGCCGGACGTCGATTGGGCCGAGCGGGAGCTTCTCGCGCGCACTCCCGCCCTGCTCGGTGGGTCGATCGTCACGTTCCCGAAGCTGTTCCGGCAGATCGCCGATCAGCACCCCTCACCGCGCCGAGTCGTCTCGGAGGCGCAACAGGCGCTTGTGCTTCGGAGCGTAGTCGACAAGGCGTCGCTCAACGGTTTGACCGAGTCCGCTCGGTCGACGGGGTTCGTCGACGCGCTTCGCGCCGCCATCGCAGAGGTCGAGTCCGGCCTGATCTCCCCGGACGACCTTCACGGCCCGCTCGCACGCCTCTACGCCTCCTACCGTGAGGAACTCGAGCGGCTCGAACTCTGGGACACGCACTTGCTGCGCGCGGCCGCGGCCGAGCGGCTCGCTGCCGATCTCGGCGCCTGGGACGGGCAGCCAGTCTTCGCCTACGGCTTCGAGGATCTGACCGCCGCCGAGTGGACTCTCCTCGAGACGCTGTCCGGACGCGCCGAGGTGACGGTCTCGCTGCCCTACGAACCGGGCCGGCCGGCGTTCGAGTGGCTACGGGAGACCTCCGAGGAGCTCCAGCGGCTCGCGAGCGGCTCGTTCGAGGAGCTGAGTCCACGCTACTCCGATGTGGCGCCCCCTGCGCTCGCCTACCTCGAGCGGGCGCTCTTCGGCGGCCGGGTCGACGCGCCCCCGCGGATCGAGGGTGCCGTCCGCTTCTTCGAAGGCGCGGGTTCGCGAGGCACGCTCGAGCTCGTCGGCGAGGAGGTTCTCGAGCTCCTCCGCGCCGGAACCGCGCCGGCTGAAATCGGCGTCGTCGTGCCTTCGCTCGAGCGCTGGCGGGGCCCGATCGAGACCGCGTTCGGGACTCTCGGTATCCCCTACTCGGTCGATGCCGAGGCAGAGGTGCGCTTCGGCCAGACCGCCTACGGGCAGGCCCTGCTGGCGTTGCTTCGCTTTGCCTGGAGCGGGACCGACCGCAGCGAGCTCTTCCGCTACCTGCGCTCGCCCTACTCGGGCCTCAAGCGCAGCAGCGTCGACTTCGTCGAGGGCCGGCTTCGTGGCCGTGCGATCTCCTCGCCCGGGCGAGTCGAGGAGGAGCTGGAAGCGCTCCGCGAGGCGCGTTTGCCCGCTCTGGACGCGGTGAGAGCCGCTTCCTCGCCACTCGAGGCGGTGCGTGAGTTGTCGGTGTCGATGCTCCGCGCCTCCTACGGCCTCGACCGCCCTCCGGCCGACGAGGACTCTCGCGACGATCTTCGCGCCTACGAAGGCTGCCGCCGGGTACTGGACGATCTCGAAGCCTGGGAGCGAATCGCCGAGCACGTCTCCCGCGAAGACCTCGTCGCGGCACTCGAACGGTCGAAGGTGCGGCAGCCGTCCACGACGGAGGCCGGCCGTGTTCAGGTGGTCGACCTCATGCGCGCACGCACGCGCCGGTTCGAGTACGTGTTCGTCCTCGGCCTGGAGGAGGGGACGCTGCCGCGGCGCTCTCCGGCGACTCCGTTCCTCGACGACGACGAGCGCCGGCGTCTCGGTCCGCGCCTGCGCCGCGCCGACGCGGTCACGCGTGACCGCTATCTCTTCTACACCGCCTGCACGCGGCCGACCGAGCGGCTCTACCTCGTCCGCGAAGCGGCTTCCGACGAAGGCAGCCCCCGCGAGGCCAGCCCCTTCTGGGAAGAGGTCGCCGCTCTCTACCCGGCCGAGGACGTCGGCCGCTGGACGACCCGGCGCCCGCTCTCATCGTTGACTTGGCGGCTCGAGTCGGCGCCGACCGAACGCGAGCGGCTGCGCGCGCTCGCGATCCTCTCCGCCGAGGAGGGACGACGTGACGAGGCCGACGCGCTCGCGCGCGCGAACGGCTGGGAGCGGCGGCTCGACCGCGCACACCGGGCAGGCCGGCGGCCCACCAAGCTGACAAACCCACTCGTGCTCGAGCAGCTGAAGGACCGGCGCGTCTTCAACGTCACCGAGCTCGAGCGCTTTGCCGACTGCTCCTCGGCCTGGTTCATCGACCGGCTGATCGACCCGAAGACGATCGACCCTGAGGTCGATCCGAGACTGCGCGGCTCGATCGCCCACAGCGCACTCTTCAAGTTCTTTAAGGGCTTTCCGAAGGTGCTCGGCAGCGACCGGATTCGTCCGGAGCAGGTCGAGGATGCGGTGCGCTTCATGCGGGACTGTCTCGAGCAAGCGCTCAGCGGTGTCCGGCTCGAGATGATCGAGATGCAGCGGCAGGAGCTCGAGCAAACGCTCTCTCGCGACCTCGAGCGCCTGGTTCGTGCGGAGGCGGAAGGTGACTCTCCGCTCGAGCCACGTCAGTTCGAGGTCTCGTTCGGAATGGAGCGCTCGGCGCCCGAGCTCCAGCGTGGCCTCGACCTCGGCGACGGCACCGTGCTCTCGGGGAAGATCGACCGGATCGACGTGGAGCCGCTGAGCGCGCGGGGCATCGTCCAGGACTACAAGGCCGGCAAGCACGCGCCTTCGGCTCGGGAGATGGAGAAGGAGCTCAGGCTCCAGATCCCGCTCTACATGCTCGTCCTGCGCGACCTCGTCGGGATCGAGCCGCTCGGCGGGCTCTACCGACCACTTGCCGGCGGACGCCGCCCCCGCGGGCTTCTGCGCGCCGATGCGAAGAGTGACGTGCTCGCGGGCTACTCGCGGAACGACTACCTCGACGAAGAGGCGTTCTGGGCGCAGGTCGAGACGGCGCGAACAACTGCCCGCGAGCTCGCCGGTCACATCCGCGCCGGCGACGTCCGTCACAATCCGAAGGGCGGCGAGTGCCCGACGTGGTGCGACCTCTGGCCGATGTGCCGGGTGGAGCGGCCGTGAGACACCGCTTGCGGAGTCTCCTTCAGGCCGTGCGGGCTTTGCCCGTGCGGCCGTCTGCAATGACCGGTCGATGCGCGGGAGCAGCGGAGATTCGGCGGTGACCTGGCAGCCGAACCCCGAGCAGCAGGCGGCGATCGAGGCGAAAGGCCGGGTGTTCGTCTCCGCGGGTGCAGGTACGGGAAAGACGGCGGTGCTGGTCGAGCGCTTCGTGCGGGCTGTCTGCGACGAAGGAATGGACGTCGATTCGATCCTCGTCATCACCTACACGAAGCGGGCGGCGGGCGAGCTCCGCGCGCGGATCCGTGCCGAGCTTCGTCGCCGTGGTCGCGCCGATCTGGCCCGCGAGCTCGACGGTGCGTGGATCTCGACCATTCACGGCTTCTGCAACCGGCTGCTGAAGACCTATCCGTTCCAGGCCGGGCTCGATCCTCGCTTCCGCGAACTCGACGAGTCGCAGTCGGCGGTCCTCTCCGGTGAGGCCTTCGACGAGGCGCTGGCGACGTTCTGCGCCGACGGCGATCCGGACCGCCTCCAGCTCCTGACCACCTACGGCGCGCGCGGGTTGCGGCGCATGATCACCGGGATCTACGAGACGTTGCGCTCGGCGGGGCGCGAGCTCGTGCTCGAGCTTGGCGACCAGCCGGCGCTCACGGAGCGAGTCGAAGAGCTGCGCACCGCCGCGCGCTGCCTCGTCGACGACACTTCTGCGACCGATCTGCAGCGGGGGAGCGCGGCGGCCCTGCTCGAGCTCGTCTCGGGAGACCCCCGCCCTGACACGCTTCTCGACCTCAAGGCGCACCGGGCGAGCGGCGAGCGCGCGGCGAGCTACGAGGAGGCGCGGCTCGCCGTCGAGCAGGCGGCCCTCGACGGGCTCGCGGTGCGTGACCGTGACCTCGTCCAGCAGCTCCTCGATGCCTTCGCCGAGGCCTATGCGGGCGCCAAGCGGCGTGAGTCGGCGCTCGATTTCGAGGACCTGCAGCTCGTCGCGCGGGCGTTGCTGCGCGACCATCCCGAGATCCGTGATCGCGAGGCGCTCCGCTTCCGCGCGATCATGGTCGACGAGTTCCAGGACACGAACCGACTCCAGTGCGACGTCGTCGATCTTTTGGCGGCCGGGCCCGGAGGACGTGATCTCTTCTTCGTCGGGGACGAGTTCCAATCGATCTACGGGTTCCGGCACGCCGACGTCCAGGTCTTTCGCGAGCGCCGAGAGGCGGAGGGCGGCGGCCGGTCGCTCGTCCGCAACTACCGCTCACGCCCCGAGGTGCTCGCGGCGGTCAACTATCTCTTCCGAGGCGACTTCGGCGACGACTTCCAACCGCTGGCTGCATCAGGAGAGTTTCCGGATCCGGTTTTCGGCCAACCGGTCGAGCTGCTCGTCACCGACAAGTCGAGCTACTACGGCACCGGGACGCACTGGCGTCGCGCGGAGGCGCGGCAAATCGCCCGTCGGGTGCGCGAGCTGATCGACAGCGCCGCGGCGTCGGCAGGAGAGATCGTGCTGCTGTTCGCGGCCGGCACCGATGCTGAGTGGTACGAGCAGGAGCTCCGCCGCCAGGACGTCCCGACCTATCGCGCAACCGGACGCGGCTATTTCGGCCAGCAGCAGGTCGTCGACCTTCTCGCCTACCTCGGCATGCTCCAGAATCGCTACGACGATCGCGCGCTCGTCAGCGTCCTCGCGTCGCCCTTCGTCGGAATCTCCAACGATGCGCTCGTCCTCCTGCGCCGAGCCGCAGGGCGGCGACCGCTCTTCACCGGGTTGGAGCGCTCGCTGCCGGAGGGCGTGGGCGAACGCGACGAGCGGTTGCTGCTCGCGTTCAAGCAACGCTACGGCCGGCTGACGGATGCGTCCTCGCGACTCTCGCTCGAGCGCCTCTGCGAGCAGATCCTCGTCGAGCACGACTACGACCTCGCCGTGCTCGCCCAGTGGGACGGCCGCCGGCGCTACGCCAACATCCGCAAGCTTGCGCGCCTGGCGCGCGCGTACGAGGACCTCCGCGGCCGCGACATCGAGGGCTTCCTGCGCTTCATGCGCGACCAGGAGTCGGTCGGCGCGAAACAGCTCGAGGCGGTCGCGGAAGAGGAAGGCGCCGACGCCGTCCGGCTGCTGACGATCCATGCCGCGAAAGGGCTCGAGTTCAAGGTCGTCGTCGTCGCCGACGCCGGCCGCGACCGCCTGGCGCCGGCCGCCGACGAGCTCCTTGCTCTCTCGGACGGTCGGTTCGGCTTCCGGGTCGTCGATCCGATCACGAGCGAGCGGCGCGGGGCGTTCGGCTACGACGAGGTGCGACGGGCGCGCGAGGCTGAGGACCGGGCCGAACGGCTGCGCCTCTACTACGTGGCGATGACGCGCGCCATCGACCGGCTGATCGTCTCCGGCGCTGTCGATCCCGGGAGCACGGCCGATGCGTCGACCCCGCTCGGCTGGGTGCTCGGCCGGCTCGGCGCCGACGAGGAGCTCGCCGCCGGCTCCGACCCGATCGAGCTCGAGCGCGAAGACGCGCGCATCCTGATTCGGCTCGACCGCCATCAGCCTGAGGCCACCGAAGAGGAAGAGCCCCCTGCCGCCGTGGAGGTGGGCCAGCTGGAACTCTTCGCAGGCAACGGGGCCGGCGCGCTGCCCCCGCCCGCGCCTCGGCTTCCGGAGCTGCCCGACGTCCCGGCCCCGCGCCTTCACACCCTCCGCTCGCTGTCGTACACGTCGCTCTCGCTCTTCGAGCACTGCTCCTACCGCTACTACGCAGAACGTGTCGTCGGGCTGAGCCCCGCCGACGCGAGCGCTCAGGTGCCCGGGCAGACCGGCCTCGCCGCGACCGAGACCGGCGATGCCGTCCATCGTCTGCTCGAGCTCGTCGACCTCACGAACCCAGTGGCTCCGGACGCGGAGCAGGTCCGCGTCTGGTATCCGGCAGTTACGGACGAGGAGCTGGAAAGAATTGCCGCCTTCGTCTCCGCGTATTGCGACTCGGAGCTCGCGCGCCGAATCGCGGCCTTGCCCGGAGCGGCCGTCGAGCGACCCTTCGCGTTCGAGCACGACGGGGTCCTCCTCCACGGCCGCCTGGACGTTCTCCACCAGCAGGATGGCCGTGCGCTCGTGCTCGACTACAAGACGAACGCGCTCGAGGAGGCCTCGCCGGAAGAGATCGTCGAGAGCGACTACCGGATCCAGCGTCTCGTCTATGCCCTGGCCTGCTTCCGGGCCGGCGCCGAGGACGTGGAGGTCGTCTACCACTTCCTCGAACGCCCCAACGCCGTCGTGTCGACGAGCTACGAGCGTGCGGAGCTCCCCCTCCTCGAGGCCGAGCTTTCCGAGGCGATCGCGCGGATCCGCGCCGGCGAGTTCCGGCCGACGCCGAGCGAGCAGGTCTGCGCCGGCTGCCCCGCGCTCGACGTGGTCTGTGCCGGGCCGCGCCTGCCCCGTCCGGTGCCCGCCGCGCAGCCCGCGGCCGCCGTTGCCTCGTAGCTACGTCCAGGAGGCGCGGAAGCGCGTCGGACCGAAGCGCGCCCGGATCCTGCCGATCGCCGATCGCCTCGCCGAGGAGCACGCCGACGCCGCCATCGCGCTCCGCTTCCGCACGGATCTCGAACTGCTCGTCTCGGTGATGCTCTCCGCGCAGACGACGGACGTGAACGTCAACCGCGTCACCGAGCGGCTCTTCGAGAAGTACCGCCGACCCGAGGATTACCTCGCCGTGCCCGCTGAGGAGCTCGAGCGCGACATCTTCGCGACCGGCTTCTACCGGCAGAAGACGAAGGCGTTGCAGGGGACGATGGCGATGCTGATCGAGGACTTCGGCGGCCAGGTGCCGCGGCGGATCGAAGACCTCCTCCGTTTGCCCGGGGTCGCGCGCAAGACTGCGAACGTGGTCGCGGCCGAACTGGGCGAGCCGCAAGGGATCGTCGTCGACACGCACGTCCGCCGGCTCTCGCAACGCCTCGGTCTGACGCGCGAGGAGGACCCGGTCAAGATCGAGCGCGATCTCCAGAAGCTCGTCCCGCGCGAGTACTGGGGGATCTTCCCGCACCTGCTGATCTGGCACGGCCGGCGCGTCTGCCTCGCGCGCGCGCCGCAGTGCGAGCGCTGCGTGGTGAACGACCTCTGTCCGGCTAGCCGGCTAGGCGCCGACTAGTCGGCGCCGACCAGAAGAGGCCATGCCGGCTTGCCGGTGTGGCCGTCTAGGCGGGCGCGGGGTCGCGCGGCGCCGTCAGCGCCTCGTACGGATGTCCCTCTTGCGCCGTCAGCCAGCGCTCGACGTCGAGCGCGGCCATGCTGCCCATCCCGGCTGCCGTGATCGCCTGCCGGTAGGTGTGATCGACCACGTCGCCGGCGGCGAACACGCCTTCCACGTTCGTCGCCGTTCCGTCGTGCGTGATCAGGTAGCCCTGTTCGTCCATGTCGAGCTGGCCGACGAAGAGCTCCGTGTTCGGGTCATGGCCGATCGCGACGAACAAGCCGTCGGCGGAAATCTCAGACAGCTCGTCCGTGTTGACGTCACGAGTGCGCACCGCCGTCACCGCGTTCTCGCCGACGACCTCGTCGACGACGGCGTTCGTAACCCAGTCGATCTTGTCGTTGGCGCGGGCGCGGTCGAGCATGATCGGCGAGGCGCGGAAGTCTTCGCGACGGTGGACGACCGTGACTTTGTCGGCGAACTTCGTCAGGAAGGTCGCCTCCTCCATCGCCGAGTCGCCGCCGCCGACGACGACGACCTCCTTCTCGCGGAAGAACGCGGCGTCGCAGACGGCGCAGTAGGACACGCCGCGGCCCTGCAGGCCGCGCTCGGAGTCGAGACCGAGTTGGCGGGCGTTCGCGCCGGTCGCGACGATCACGGCCTGTGACCGGTACTCGTCGTCGCCGATGTAGACGCGGAACGGGCGCTCGGAGAAGTCCACGCGGGTGACGTCGTCGGAGATGTACTCGGCGCCGAAGCGCTCGGCCTGGCGGCGGAAGTCCTTCATCATCTCCGGCCCCAGCACGCCTTCGACGTAGCCCGGATAATTCTCGACGTCGCTCGTGATCATCAGCTGACCGCCCCACTGGAAGCCTTCGATTACGAGCGGCTCGAGATTCGCTCGGGCGGCATAAAGGGCAGCGGTGTAACCGGCTGGGCCGCCGCCGATGATGATCAACTCACGAATGTTCTCGCTCATATTTCTCCAAAGGAACGAAGCCCGGTTTTGGGCCTGTCAACAGTATTCAACGAGGCGGACGAACCGAAACTTCCCGACCGGCGACGAATGCGCTAAGAATGGCGGCTAGTGCGGCAGCTGCGGTTCGGGGTCTTGATGCTATTCGCGTGCCTGCTCGCCACGGCGGGTGGAGCTGCTTACGCCGCGAAGCCGAGACAGGCGCTCTTCAAGGTCACACTGACCGCCGCGCTGACGAAGACGTGGACGTTCACGCGGATCGAGTCGTCCGAGGCGGACTGCACGCGGACGACACGCGGCGCCGGGCGCTGGGAGGCCAAGCTCTCGACGCGAAGCGCGGGCAGCGTGCGCGCGATTGCAGCAGGCCTGGGCAAGGTTCGCTTCTCCGGCGCGACGCTCAGAACGCTCACGGGCGCCGCTGCCCGCTCTGGGACGATGACGATCACGGCCACGGGCCAGTCGCCCTGTAAGCGCGTCTCACGGTCGGTGCGCTGTCAACCGGAGCGGCGGACGTTCCGTGGGGGCTCGACTGCTATCACCAGTCCTCGGAAGGGAGTTCTCCAGCTCGGGCGGCTCCGCGGCGCGGATGCGATCCGGTCGTTCCGCTCGACCTGTCTAGAAGAGCCGAGTGACATTCGTACGATCCGCACTGATTTGCCGCTTGCGACTGGGCCGCTCGCTGCCGCCGACATCTTTGCCCGAGACGTTCCCCGCTGGTTCATCTCGGGTGAGACCGAGCAGGTGACGTCTCTCGAAGGCGACGTCGAGGGACGCGTCACCGAACGCGTCCGCTGGACGCTCAATTTCACGCGCTCACCTCGCTAGCCGACGAGCACTCCGCAGAGGTAAAGCAGTCCCTCGCGCGCCTCGGCGTCGTCTGAGAGACGATGTCGCTCCACGCCGGCCGGGAGCAAGTGGAGCACTTCGTGCCGCCGTGCGACGAGCAGGTCCGCGATCAGCCTCCGGTGGCAGCGGCGCCAGTTCGTCTCCGCGCAGAGGAAGCAGGGAGCAGGCTCTTCGAGCGCCTCGGCGAGCGCGTCTTGCCACCCCGGCGTTCCCATGCGCGCCGCGTAGCTGCGGAAGGCAGCCGTGCGGATGCAGCCGAAGCGGTCTTCTCCCGGTTCCCCGCTCAGACGTCCGCCGAGCGCCTGGGCGTGGGTGTAGCGGATACCTGCCGCGGCCAGCGCGTCCGCCAAAACTGCCTGGTTGAACTGCGGGTTTCTTCTCGATCCGGGGTAGCGGCGGACGTCGACGAGGGTTTGGGCATCGGCTTTCCGGAGCATCTTCACGACGTCATCCGAGGTTCTAGTGCCATGGCCGGCGGTGTAGCACCTCATCCCGACGTAGAATCGCCCCTCGTGGCCAGCAGCGTGACTTGGGACGCGCTTCGGCAACTCGCCGGCTTCCGCGCTGAGAAGGGCTGCGCGATCAGCCTGTTCATCGATCTCGATCCCAGCGTGTCGCCGACGCCCGGCCACGCGCAGACGAGAGTGCACTCGCTGCTCGACGAAGGCGAGAAGCGAAGCGACGGCGCTAAGCAGACGCACGAGCAGCGTCTGGGACTGAAGGCAGACTTCGAACGCATTCGGCAGTTCTTCAACGAGGAGTTCCAACGGGACGGCGCCCGCGGCTACGCCGTGTTCTGTGCAGGGCTCGACAACCTGTGGCAGACGGTCGGGCTCAGCGAGCCGGTCCCCGACGAGGTCAAGGTCAGCCGCGAGCTCTACCTTGCGCCGCTCGTTCCGCTCGTGGGGCGCGGTGAGGGTGCCGTGGTTGCCGTGGTGGGTCGCGAGCAGGGTCGCCTCTATCGGCTGCAGGCCGGGCGGCTCGACGAGGTCGCCAACCTGTTCGAGGAGCAGCCGCGCCGGCACGATCAGGGCGGCTGGTCGCAGGCGCGCATCCAGCGCCACACCGATGTCCTCGCGAAAGACCACCTCAAGGACGTCGGCGAGGAGCTCGAGACTCAGCTGCGGCGCCTGCGGTACCCGAGGGTCATCGTCGTCTGCCCGGAAGAGATGAGGAGCGAGTTCTCGGAAGTCCTCGCCGGAGATGCGCGTAATGCGATCATCGGCTGGACGACGGCGAAGGCCCACGCGTCGCCGGTCGAGTTGCTTGCTGCGGCGATGCCCGTGCTCGAGGAGTGGCGGGAGCGACAGGAGACTGACGCGGTCGAGCGCTGGCGGGAGGAGGCCGGCCGCAACGGCCGTGCAACGTCAGGATGGGAGAAGACGCTCGAGGCGGCGTCCGACGCCCGCGTCGACTGCCTGCTCTTCCAGGAAGGCGTCGAACATAGCGCCTGCGTCTGTCCGGCCTGTGGCCGGGTCAGCCTCGAGGGCGGCCGCTGCCCGCTCGACGGGACGGAGATGGAAGAGCGGGACGAAGGCCTCGACCTCGCCGTCCACCGTGTGCTCGCCCACGGCGGGCAGGTGCTGGCGCTTCGGCACCGCCGAGATCTCGAACCGGTCGGCGGCATCGGCGCGCTGCTCCGCTTCTGAGCTTCGGCCTGGTCATCTTCGACTGCGACGGCGTGCTGGTCGACAGCGAGCCGATTCACGTGCGGCTGGAATCCGAGCTGCTCACCGAGCTCGGCTGGCCGCTGACGCCGGAAGAGGTCGCGGTCCGATTCCTGGGTCGGACGGAGGCCGAGATGCTGCTCGAGATCGAGGAGCGGATCCCCGACCTTCCGAACGGCTGGGATGCCTCGTTCGGCGAGAAAGCGCGCGCCGCGTTCGAGGCGGAGCTTCACCCGGTCGCCGGCATCCTCGAAGCGCTCGACCAGATCACGATCCCGACCTGCGTCGCCTCGAGCGGCACCCACGAGAAGATGCGGCTCACCCTGTCCCTCACCGGCCTCTATGAGCGGTTCGAGGGCCGGATCTTCAGCGCCGACGACGTCGAGCGCGGCAAGCCGGCACCCGATCTTTTCCTGCACGCTGCGAAGCGGATGGGCGCCGAGCCGGCGGCGTGCATAGTCGTAGAGGACAGCCCGTTCGGAGTGCAGGCGGCGCACGCCGCGGGGATGCGCGTCTTTGCCTACTTCGGCGGGATCATGCCCGCGGAACGCCTCCGGAACGCTGACGTCGTCTTCGACGACATGCGCGCGCTCCCCGGATTGCTAGCCCGCGAGTAGCCGCCGCAGCACGTACGGGAGGATCCCGCCGTGGCGGACGTACCCGCGCTCGCGCGGAGTGTCGAGCCGAAGGCGCGCCTTGAACTCCTTGTTGTCGGCGCGCAGGGTGACTTCGCGCGCCTCGCCGTTCTCGACGCCCTCGACCGCGAACTCCTCGCGGCCGGTGAGACCCAACGTCTCCGGGTTTTCGCCGTCCATGAACTGCAGCGGGAGGATCCCCATCATCAGGAGGTTCGAGCGGTGGATCCGCTCGTAGCTCTCGGCGATCACCGCGCGCACGCCGAGCAGCTTCGGCCCCTTTGCCGCCCAGTCGCGCGACGATCCTGAGCCGTACTCCTTGCCCGCAATGACGATCAGCGGCGTGCCTTCCTTCTGATAGCGCATCGAGGCGTCGTAGATCGTCATCTCCTCGCCGCTCGGGACATGGACGGTCCACGTGCCCTCGCTGCCCTCCACGAGCAGGTTCTTCAGGCGGACGTTGGCGAATGTCCCGCGCACCATCACCTCGTGGTTGCCCCGCCGCGAGCCGTAGGAGTTGAAGTCCTTGCGCTCGATCCCTCGCTCGATGAGGTACTCCCCCGCGGGGCTGTCCGGCTTGATCGCCCCCGCCGGTGAGATGTGGTCGGTGGTGACGGAGTCGCCGACGCGCACCAGGCAGCGCGCGCCCTCGATGTCCTCGACCGTGCCCGGCTCGGGTGACATCCCGTCGAAGTACGGTGGGCGCCGCACGTAGGTCGACTCCTCGCGCCAGTCGTAGAGGTCACCCTCGGGGATCTCGAGCGAGCGCCAGTTGTCGTCGCCAGTGAAGACGTCGGCATACGTGCGGCGGAACATGTCGCCCTGGACAGCTGACGCGACGGTTGCGTCGATCTCCTCGGCAGTCGGCCAGATGTCGGCGAGGTAGACGTCCTCGCCGTCGCTTCCCTGCCCGACCGGCTCGGTGGTCAGATCGACGTCCATGCGCCCGGCCAATGAGTACGCGACGACGAGCGGAGGGGAGGCGAGATAGTTGGCCTTCACCTCTGGGTGGATACGCGCCTCGAAATTGCGGTTGCCCGAGAGCACCGAGCAGACGACGAGTTCCCCGTCGGTGACCGCCTGGGAGATCGGCTCGGGCAGCGGCCCGGAGTTCCCGATGCACGTGGTGCAGCCGTAGCCGACCGTGTGGAAGCCCAGCTCCTCGAGGTACTGCGTGAGCCTCGCCCGCTCGTAGTACTCGGTCACGACTTTGGAGCCCGGCGCCAGGCTGGACTTGACCCACGGCTGGCGCTGCAGGCCCCGCTCGACTGCCTTCTTCGCCACCAACCCGGCGGCGACCATCACGCTCGGGTTGGACGTATTCGTGCAGCTCGTGATCGCCGCGATCACGACGGCGCCGTGCTCGAGCTCGAACTGAGAGCCGTCGAGCTCGACCGGCACAGCTTTGGCGCGTTCGGCGACGACGACGTCCGGCACGGCGACGGGCTCCGCCGGGGTGGCAGGACCGTGCCCCGGCGTGATGTCGGCGGCCGGGTCGCTGGCGGGGAACGACTCCGCCACAGCCTGGTCGTGCTCGTTGCCGTAGTCGACACCGAAGGTCTCGAGCGCGGCGAGGAAGGAGCGCTTCGCCTCGGTGAGGGGAACGCGGTCCTGCGGCCGGCGCGGGCCGGCAAGGCTCGGCTCGACGTCCGCGAGGTCGAGCTCGACGACCTCCGAATAGGTCGGGTGGTGCTCGGGGTCGTGCCAGAGCAGGTTCTCCTTGCAGTAGGCCTCGACGAGCGCGATCCGCTCCTCGTCACGCCCGGTTAGGCGCAGGTACTGGAGCGTGACGTCGTCGACGGGGAAGAAGCCGCACGTCGCCCCGTACTCCGGGGACATGTTTCCGATCGTCGCGCGGTCCGCAAGCGGGAGATTCGAGACGCCGGCGCCGAAGTACTCGACGAACTTCCCGACGACCCCGGTCTGGCGGAGGATCTGCGTGACGGTGAGAACGAGGTCGGTCGCCGTCGCTCCTTCGCGTAGCGTCCCGGTCAACCGGAAGCCGACGACCTGCGGAACGAGCATCGAGACCGACTCGCCGAGCATCGCCGCCTCGGCCTCGATCCCGCCGACGCCCCAGCCGAGCACGCCGAGCCCGTTGATCATCGTCGTGTGCGAGTCGGTGCCGAGGAGCGTGTCCGGAAACGCTTGGCCCTCGCGCGCCTCGACCACCCGGCCGAGGTACTCGAGGTTGACCTGGTGCACAATCCCGGTGTTCGGCGGGACGACCTTCAGGTTGTCGAACGCCTGCTGCCCCCAGCGGAGGAAGGCGTAGCGTTCGTGGTTCCGCTCGTACTCGCGCTCGGTGTTGTGCGCCATCGCGAGGCGGTTGGCGAAGGCGTCGACCTGCACCGAGTGGTCGATGACGAGCTCGGAAGGGAGGCGCGGGTTCGTCCTCGCCGCGTCGCCGCCGAGGTCGTGCATGGCATGCCGCATCGCCGCGAGGTCGACGATCGCCGGGACGCCCGTGAAGTCCTGGTGGATGACCCTGGCCGGCGTGAAAGCGATCTCGCGCGACGGCTCCTCCTTCGCGGCCCACTGCGCGACTGCCTCGACGTTCTCGGGCGTCGAGGTGCGGAGGACGTTCTCGAGCAGGATCTTCAGCGTGTAGGGCAGGCGCTCGACGTCGTATTGCGCCTGGAGCGGCTCCAGGCGAAAGATCTCGTAGCGCTCGCCGCCGACCTCGAGCGTCGAACGCGCTCCGAACGCGTCGGCCATACGGTCGATGCTAGTCGAGGACAGTGCCCCGACCGGCGACGCATGCCGGCCCCTGGCCCGCGATCACGCAGCGCCAGAGCCCACCCTCGTCCCCACCAAGGTCTCTTCAGACCTTGGATCGTCCGAGTGCGACCTCTGCTTGGTGCTCGCACCCCAGGAGCTCGCCGGCGTCACCGGCCGGGGCACTACGCCGCGTCGAGAGCGCGGGGAAGCTCTTTCGCCTGCGCGGGCTCCACGGCCTCGGGCTCCCAGTCGGTCGCGCGCTCGAGGTTCGCTCCCAGCCGCGCTGCTCGGCGATCTGCCTCGGCGTACTTCGACTGAGCGTTCCCGATGTGCGTGCCGAGCTTCCGGAACTCGTCGTGAAAGCGCTCGAAGTCCTTGTCCAGGCTCGCGCAGAACGCCATGACGTCTTCTGCGTGCCTCTCGATCTGAAGCGCGCGCAGCCCCTGCGTGACCATCACGAGGTACGCATGGAACGTGTTCGGCGAGACGGGGAAGACGCGCTTCGTCAGGGCGTACGACGACAGCTCCCCGGTCTTGCCGCAGACGAGCTCGTAGTAGATCGATTCGGACGGCAGGTACATGAAGGCGAAGTCGAACGTGCCTTCCTCAGGGCGGATGTATTTCGACGCGATCGCGTCCACTTGCAGCTTCACGTCGCGGGCGAACGCCTTCTCGGCGAGCTCGCGCTCGGCGTCGTCGTCGGCGTTCACCAGTCGCTCGAAGTTGTCGAGCGGGAACTTCGCATCGACGGGGAGGAGTTTGTCGACCCTGATTAGCGCGTCGACTCGCTCTCCGGAGCGGAAGGTGTGCTGGAGCTTGTAGGCGTCCAGGGGGAGCATGTCGCGAAGGAGGTTGGCGAGCAGGATCTCGCCGACGCCGCCCCGGGCCTTGGGCGGCCGGAGCGCCTGATCGAGACGCGCGAGGTCATTGGCGCGCTGGATCATCTGGACGGCGGCGCCGTCGAGCTTGCCGAGCCGGTCGACGATCTCGTTCGCCGTTCTCCCGGCGCTCTGCTGGCTCGTCAGCAAGCGTCCATCGAGTCCGTCCAGGCGTCGATCGAAGCCTTCGTGCACCTCCGACAGGCGCCGGTCGAGCCGCTCTTCGACCGAGCCGAGGCGCGCTTCAATCAGCTCGCGGATCGTCCGGACGATCACGGTGCCGGCGATCGTCACGGCCGCGGCCAAACCAAGGGTGAGCAGGGCAGTCCCCATAGGACTAATAAACGCTAGAGAGGGGGTCGGACGGCGCGGGGGCGGCCTAGCCGCCCCC
>OBLS010000087.1_pt1 | contig 24227 bp, 21 predicted proteins | sample 1519901 | NCBI WGS metagenome assembly OBLS01 (sample SAMEA3113585, study PRJEB22503) | soil metagenome | reverse complement strand
GGCTCCACGAGGAGGGCATCAGCGGGCAGGTCTACCTGTTCAAGAACAACACCGATTCAGCCGGCAACTCGTACGGGTGCCACGAGAACTACCTCGTGGCGCGGCAGGGCGAGTTCGCGCGGATGGCCGACGTGCTGATCCCGTTCTTCGTCACTCGGCAGATCTACTGCGGTGCGGGGAAGGTGTTGCACGGGCCCCGCGGGGCGCAGTTCTGCATCGCACAGCGCGCGGAGCACATCTGGGAGGGCGTCTCGAGCGCGACCACGCGTTCGCGGCCGATCATCAACACTCGGGACGAGCCGCACGCCGACGCCGAGCGGTTCCGCCGGCTGCACGTGATCGTCGGCGACTCGAACATGAACGAGTGGACCACGTTCATGAAGGTCGGCATCACGGATCTGGTGCTGCGGATGGTCGAGGCGAACACGGTGATGCGCGACCTCACGCTGGAGAACCCGATCCGCGCGATCCGGGAGATCAGCCACGACGTGACATGCCGAAAGAAGGTCCGTCTGGCGAACGGGCGGGAGCTCACCGCGATCGACGTCCAGGAGGAGTACTTCGAGCGGACGGCGCGCTTCCTCGAACGGCGCGGAACCGATCCTCAGTCCAAGCAGCTTCTGGAGGAGTGGCGTGACGCGCTCGACGCGTTGACCGACGGTGAGCCGGAGCGACTGATCAGAAAGGTCGACTGGGTGGCGAAGCAGGCCATGATCGATCGCTACCGTGTCCGCCACAGCCTGCCGCTGTCGCATCCACGTATCGCGCTGCTCGACCTCGCGTACCACGACGTCAACCGCGGTCGAGGGCTGTACTACCTATTGGAGCGCGAGGGTCGCGCCGAGCGCGCCGTTACCGAGAAGGAGATACAGCGCGCGATGAGGGAGCCGCCGCAGACGACTCGCGCGAAGCTGCGGGGCGATTTCATCAAGCACGCGAAGCAGAAGCGGCGCGACTACACGGTGGACTGGGTTCACCTGAAGCTGAACGATCAGGCTCAGCGCACGGTGCTCTGCAAGGACCCGTTCCGCGCCGCCGACGAGCGGGTCGAGCAGCTGATCGCCCACATGTAGCGCCTGCCTTTGCCAGAACGGTCATTCGGGCGGGTGCCCGCTCGCGTCGGTTCCGTCCTTCCACCAGCGAGAGCCCGTAGCCATCCTCGCGGCCAGCACGCCCGCCGCGCCTGCCGACAGGAAGAACGCAGGGTCGTCGCTCGGCGTTCGATCCATCGAGCGGACGGCGACGCCCCGCCGTTCGAGCTCCGCGAGCGCGGGGCGACCGTCCGCCTCGACCAGTTGGTGGCGTTCCTCGAGCCGGCGCGAGCGCAACGCGTTCCACACGGCTTCACGCTGATCGGCTTCGAGCGCCGGAACGGCCACGTTCGCGTTCGCGGCGCACACGTGCTCGAGGATCGTGAGCGAATGGTGCGACACGCCCCGGTGGCGGCGGCGGGCGTCGGCGAACGAGACGCGGAGTGCGGCCACGGGTCTCCCCCCGAGCGCGGCGGCGGCGTTCAGCGCGTGGCCGTTCGTCAGCGCGCTGACGCCCCACGTCGTCTCGGTCCCGAGATTCCCCGGGCCATCGGCGACGATGACGACGTCGGCGTGGAGGACGTCAACGGCCGCGATCAGCGCCGTCCAGACGGTGACTGCCTCGAGCTCTCCGCCGAAGGCTTGTCCGCACGTGATCCACCCGTCGAGGAGACCTGCGCTGCGGAGCGACGGGACGAGACGCGAGAACGGGCCCGGCAGCGCCGCGCCGTCGGTCATGACGTACACGACGGTCCGTGCGCCTGCGGCCTTCGCGCCGGCGGCGGCGGGCGCGATCATCGAATGCAGCGGCGCGCACACGACCGGCGTACCGGCGAGTCCGCGAGAACCTTCGATCACGTCCCGGTCGGTTTCTTCGACCGCCCTGACGGCCGTCTGCGACGGCGCGTAGCGCAGCTTCATCGTTCGGCCGGTGTCGGACGGGTCGAGCGACGCGCCCTCCACCGCGACGACGAGATGGAATCCACCCGTTCCCAGCTCGAGCTCGACGGCTGTGGTGTTCACGACGACGGTGTCGCCAGCGTCGACCGGTCCGACAAGATCCGGATACGCGAGCGCACGCGCACGCGTGGCGTCGATCTCGACGTCGAGCTCGATGAGGCCTGCGTGGACGGCGCGAGCGTCGAGGACCGTGGCGCGCCGCAGGCGAACGCCCCCACGGTGCGCTGACATGCCGGAAGTATGATGCCGCGGCGATGCAGCCGCTGGAGCGCCTGGTCAACCTCGTCGCACTGCTGCTGGAGACGCGAACCCCGCTCACGTTCGAGCAGATCCGCAGCAAGCTCTCCGAGGCGTACGGGCACGAGGACGTGAACTCCGCCAAGCGGATGTTCGAACGCGACAAGGACATCCTCCGCGATGTCGGCGTCCCGATCGAGGTGCGGTCGGTCGACGTGTGGGAGGCGGAGCAGGGCTACACGATCCCGCGCGATCGGTACTACCTACCCGAGATCACATTCACCCCCGAGGAGATCTCGGCGCTGCTGGTGGCGGCGCGAGCGGGAGGCGATCGCTCCGCAGAGGACGCGGTACGCACGCTCCTGTCCGGCGCGGAGGGCGGGATCATGTCGGCGCTCGCGGGGTCGAAGGGCGCGATCGGCGGTGCGCGCGACGCCCGATTGCCCGCCGTGGGCGAGGCCGTCGCATCGCTCCACCGGATCCGGTTCTCCTACCGCACCGCGCGCGGCGACACGTCGGAGCGGGTCGTCGACGCGTACGGGCTCGTGCTGCGCGGCGGAAGGTGGTACGTGGTGGGGCGTGACGTAGCTCGCGACGAGATCCGCTCGTTCCGGCTGTCTCGCTTCGCCTCCGACGTCGCGGACGAAGGCGACGGGAGCGAGCCACCGGACGGGTTTCGCGCTGCCGACCACGTCCAGGCGGGGCCGTGGGGTCCCGGAGAGGCCAAGACGGCGGCAGTGGTTGCGTTCTCGCCCGAGGTGGCATGGCTGGCCACCAAGGGGGTGGCGGCCGCCGAAGCCATCGGCACGCGCGAGGACGGCTGGACACTCGTGCGGGTGCCGTGGCAGCCGGGCGAGAGCCTCGCCGGATGGGTCCTCTCCTTCGGCCCGGACGCCGAAGCGGTGGAGCCACCGGAGCTCCGCGACGAGGTCGTGTCGCGGCTGGAGGCGGCGCTTGCCGCGGTCTGACGGCGCCCGCACGGCGCCGAGGAAGGCGTCCGAGCGGCTCCGGCGTGTGCTGGTGGTGGTTCCGTACCTCGTGCGCCACCCCGGGACGCCGGTTGACGAGGCCATGGAGCTGTTCGGCGTCTCGGAGCAGGAATTGCTCGACGACCTCGATCTCCTGTTCGTCTCCGGCCTGCCCCCGTACGGGCCGGGCGACCTGATCGATGTCGACGTGCAGAACGGCCGGATCTGGATCGGCATGGCCGACTACTTCTCACGGCCGCTCCGGCCGATGCGCGCCGAGGCGCTCGCGCTCTACCTCCAGGGGACGGAGCTCGCCGAGACGCCGGGACTGGAGGAGGCCCCGGCGCTCTCGTCCGCGCTCGACAAGCTGGCCAAGGCGCTCGGGCCGGACGCGCTCGGAGGCCTTCCGGCTCGCGTCGCCGCGACCGCCGGGGGCGAGGTCGAGTGGCTCGAGGATCTGCGCCGCGCGACCACCGAACGCGAACGTCTTCGGATCGAGTACCACGCGCTCTCGACGGCCGAAACGACCGAGCGCGAGATCGACCCGGAGGAGGTCTTCGTCGCCCTCGGGAACTGGTACGTGGCCGCGTGGGATCACCGCTCGGATGCCGAGCGTCTGTTCCGGGCCGACCGCATCCGCTCGGTCGCGCGGACGGGGGAGCGGTTCGAGCCGCGGGGGCTCGAGGGCGCCGGTCGCCCGCTCTACACGCGTGGCGACGAGGACCTCGACGTTCGACTTCGGCTCTCACCAGATGCTCGGTGGGTCGCCGAGTATTACGAAACGACCTCGGTGAGCGAGCTCGACGATGGTGGTCTCGAGATCGCTCTGCCCGCGCGACGCCTCGAGTGGCTCGAACGCCTGCTGTTGCGGCTCGGTGCGGACGCTCAGGTCGTCGAGCCGAAGGAGCTGAAAGACCGGGTCGCGGAGCTCGCTCGCAGGACGCGAAAACGGTACGTCTAGGGTAGCCCGGTTGACCGTTCGCGCGCTCAAGCGAGTCACCCACGCGACCGATACAGCGGTTGACATGACCACCATCCGGACGACATGCCCCCGCTGCGGAGAGGTCGACATGGGACCCGAGTCGATCATGCTGAAGGTCGCTCGCGGCGGGCGCGAGGGGACATACAAGTTCACCTGCCCCACCTGCATGGACGCCGTCGAGAAGCGTGCCGATCGGAAGATCGTCGCGCTCCTGGTGTCGGCCGGCGTCGACGTCGCCGGGCGAGGCGTGCTCACCGAGACGTCGGAACTGTTCGACGAGCCCGAGGACCCGCGCGGGCCGCTCCCGGCGGGCCCGGCCCTCACGATCGACGACGTCATCGACTTCCACTTCAAGCTGCAGGACGACAGCTACATCCAGGAGTTCTTCGCCCGGCAGTAAGGGGAGGGCTCGGCTAGCATCGGGCCCGACATGTCCATCCCCGCGATCGTCTGGCTCGTGGTCGCGATGATCACGACCGTCGCCATCGCCGCCGTGCTGATCGGACTCGTTCGGCACGTGAAAGTCCTCGGCCGAGCGCTCGGTCGGTTCCTGCGAGAGGTCGACCCACTCGTGCGGGAGATCTCCGCCCTGGGCGAGGAGGCAGCCGCTCGCTCGGAACGAGCATCGGTTCGGGCGAAGAAGATCGAGTCGGCGCGGAAGCGGTAGGCGATGTTCCAGATCGGTCCCCAGGAGCTGCTCCTGATCCTCGTGGTGGCGCTCGTGGTCGTGGGGCCGCGACGGCTTCCCGAGCTGGGTCGTTCGATCGGCAGGGGCATCCGAGAGATCCGAAAGGCGCAAGAGGAGGTTCGAAAGACGATCCAGGTGAACCTCGACGACGACGGTCGTCCGACGTTCGACGAGTCGCGTGACCGCTCGCAGCCGGGGCCGAACGGGAAGGGAGCGGCAGCAGCCGCGGGAGCTGCCGCGTCAGGCACGGACGACGCGCGCGAGATCTCGCGGACCCTCGGGCGCGGGCTCGCCGAGATCCGTCGCGCCCGCAGGGAGGTCGAGCGCTCGTTCCGCGTCGACATGGACCCACGACCTCCGAGCCGATCGAGCAGACCGGCTTCGAGCGCGACGCCCAAGCGACGCGATGGCGCGGCCGTGACGGACGGGACCCAGCAGGTTACGGAGGGCGACGACACCGGCGGCGAACGCGACACGTCACTACCGGAGTAGGTGGTGGCCGGGGTGCGCGTGATCCCCGAGCGGCTCCGGCGGCGCCCGCGGCGGGATCCGGAGGGCTCGATGACGCTCATCGAGCACCTCGAGGAGCTCCGGTACCGGCTGATCATCGCCGTCGTGGCGATCGCCGTCGGCGCGGTCGTTGGGTGGGCCCTATACGACCGCGTTGCCGACCTGCTCCTCGACCCGTACTGCGACTACTACGAATCGATCCCGCTCGATCGTCGTCCCACCCCCGAGTGCACGCTGTTCTTCTCCGAGGCGCTCGGCGCCGTGCTGCTGAAGCTGAAGCTGGTCGGGTACCTCGGCCTGTTCATAGCGCTCCCGGTCGTGCTCTACCAGCTGTGGGCGTTCGTCGTTCCGGGGCTCACGAAGCGTGAGCGCCGGATGGCGATCCCGTTCGTCGTGAGCTCTGTGTTGCTGTTCGCGCTCGGCGCGTTGTTCGCCTACTGGTCGCTGCCGAAGGCACTGGGCTTCCTCCTCGGGTTCGCCGGCCCCGTCGCGTCGCCGCTGCTCACCGGCGATCGGTTCTTCTCGTTCGTCGTGCTGCTCGCCTTCGCGTTCGGCCTGTCGTTCGAGTTCCCGATCGCGCTCGTATTCCTCCAGATGGCCGGCGTGATCGGCCCCGCCCAGTTGCGAGGATGGCGCCGGACGGCGATCCTGCTGATCTTCGTCTTTGCTGCGGTGATCACACCCAGCGGCGACCCGTACACGCTGCTGGCGATGGCCGTTCCCATGGTCCTGTTCTACGAGGCCGCTATCATCGTTGGCCGGCTCATGAACCGGTAAGCGGTCGGCAGAGAGAACGGGACGGCATGGCGATCAAGGGGAAGAGCAAGAGCCGCGGTACGCGTACGGTCGCCCGCGGGCCGAAGCCCGCGTATGTTCCGGTTCGTACCCCGCTGCTGCGTCGGCGGGGGCTGTGGATCTCGGTCGCGACGGTGGCGGTGTGCGCGCTCGTGGTCGCGCTCGGGGTGGGGTTGATCCAGCAGCGCGAGGACGCCCAGGAGCGCGAACGGACCGACCGCATGGCGACGGCGGTCAATCAGTACCGGGGTCAGATCGATCCCGTGCTCGCGACCGTGGGGCAGCCACAGCCGCCGGCGGGGTTCGACGCCTTCCCAGCCTTGGGGGCCACCTTGCCGGTCATCTCGGCGGACGACGCCGACGAAGCGGCATTCGATCAAGCGGAGACGGTTGCCGAGGACAGCGCGTCGTCGGCGAGGAGCGCCGCGAACTCGATCGAGGACGTTCCGGTGGCCGATTTCATCCGAGACCGCGGGTTCTCGCGCGAGTTCGTGGTGTACATGCTCGACTCGCAGAGCGAGCTCGCCCGGGCGATGAAGCTGTACGAGCAGGCGGCTCGGCTCGTCATTTTGGCCATTGGGTTCGACGACCCGTCTGAGCGGCAGGATCTGCTCTCCAGCGCCGATGACCTGTTCGCCGTGGCGGAGGACACGTTCGCCCGCGGGTACGCCGACTACGTCGAGGCTCAGAACGCCGCCGAGGTTTTCGAGCCCGTCGCGCCGACCGGCTGACCGATGCCCGACGGGATCCTCCTGCTCCACGCGTGGCCGCTCGACGCCAGGATGTGGGAACCGCAGCTTGCCGCGCTCCCGAACGACGTCCGCGTCGTCGCGCCGAATCTGCCGGGATTCGGCGGTTCCGAACCGGCGGGTGCCGTCATGACCATGCGAGCGGCGGCCGAACGGACGCTCTCGGAGCTCGAACGCGCAGGGATCGACCGAGCGCTCGTGTGCGGACTGTCGATGGGCGGCTACGTCGCCTTCGAGCTGTGGAGGCGTTCCCGAGACCGCGTGCTCGGACTCGTCCTCGCGAACACGCGCGCCGTCGCCGACACGCCCGACGCAGCGAACAAGAGACGTGCGCTAGCCGAACGCCTGCGGGCGAAGGGGAACGTCCTGGCCGACCAGCCGCCGCCGCTCCTCGCCGATGACGCGTCGGGCGAGCTGTTCGAGCGCGTTCGCGCGTGGATCGCCGATCAGTCCCCGGAGGCGATCGCCGCCGCGGCGTTGGGGATGGCCGAGCGGCCGGATTCGACACCCGACCTGGCGACGATCGACGTGCCGACCCTCGTGATCACGTCGACCGGAGATCGTCTCATCCCACCCGACGTCTCGTCGGCGATGGCAGAGGAGATCGACGGCGCCGAGCTCCACGTGCTCGACGGCGCGGGACACCTGTCGAATCTCGAGGCGCCGGGCGAGTTCGACCGGTTGCTTCTCCAGCACGTCCGCGCCTGCGGCCTCGCCTGAGCCGCGGCCGAGTCTCCGCGAGGCCCGACCGTAGACTCGATCCGTGACTCTCAGGAGCGACGACGCATGCCATCCGCGCAGGTGACCGATCCGCAGCGCTTCGCGGCGCGGTACCCGTTTGCGCTCGACCCGTTCCAGCTCTCGGCGGTCGAGGCGCTCGCGGAGGGGGAATCGGTGCTCGTGGCCGCGCCGACCGGCTCCGGCAAGACGGTCGTCGCCGAGTACGCGGTCGAGCGCGCGCTCGAGAAAGAGGGCAAGTGCTTCTACACGACGCCGTTGAAGGCGCTCTCGAACCAGAAGTTCGGCGACCTGGTCGCTCGATACGGCGCCGCGAAGGTGGGCTTGCTCACCGGGGACAACACGATCAACGGTGAGGCGCCCGTCGTCGTCATGACCACCGAGGTGCTGCGGAACATGCTCTACGAGCGAAGCGACACGCTGGACGGCCTGATCTCGGTGGTGATGGACGAGGTGCACTACCTCCAGGACCCGTACCGCGGCGCCGTATGGGAGGAGGTCCTGATCCACCTTCCGTTGTCGGTCTCGGTCGTGTGTCTGTCGGCGACGATCTCCAACGCAGAGGAGTTCGGCGAGTGGATCGGAACGCTCCGCGGCCCGACCCGCGTGGTCATCGAGGAGCGACGGCCGGTCCCCCTCGAGCACCACTACCTGGCGGGCCACGACCTGCACCCGATGCACGTCGACCAGGACGGGCAGCCGATGCCGAACCCGTACCTCATCTCGCTCGACCGCGAGGAGGTCCGATACAAGACGTACTACCGGCGTGGTTCGTCCACGCTGCAGCACCACCGGATCCCTCGTCCGCGTGAAGGTCATCGCCGGGTCTACGTCCCCAAGCGCGAGGAGGTCGCCGACGTGCTCGCCGAGAGCGCGATGCTCCCGGCGATCTACTTCGTGTTCAGTCGGGCGGGGTGCGATCGGAGCGTCGAGTGGCTCATGGCAGCGGGCATCAGGCTGACGACATACGAGGAGGCCGGGCGCATCCGCGAGTTCGCCGAGATGCGGGCCGCGTGGATGGACGAGCAAGACCTCAAGACGCTCGGCTTCTACGAGTTCCAAGACGCGCTCGCCGCCGGGATCGCGGCGCACCATGCCGGGATGCTTCCGGTGTTCAAGGAGACCGTCGAGGAGCTTTTCGAGGCCGGTCTGGTGAAGATCGTGTTCGCCACCGAGACGCTGTCGCTCGGCATCAACATGCCCGCGAAGTCGGTGGTGATCGAGGACCTGTGGAAGTTCCAGGGCGAGCGTCACGAGCTGCTCACACCTGGTGAGTACACGCAGCTGACGGGTCGCGCGGGACGCCGCGGCATCGACCAGCTCGGCCACGCCATCGTGGTTCTCCAGCGGAACGTGCCGTTCGAGCGCGTGGCGTCGCTCGCCTCGACGCGGACCTACGAGCTCACATCGTCGTTTCGACCCTCGTACAACATGGCCGTGAACCTCGTGCGGAACTACGTGCGCGAGGAAGCGCACCACCTGCTGAACTCGTCGTTCGCGCAGTTCCTGGCCGACCGGGGAGTCGTGGCCCTCGAGCGACAGCTGGAGCGCGACAGGGCCTACCTCTCGGGCTATCGCGAGCAGATGCGGTGCGACCGAGGCGACTTCGAGGAGTACTGGCGCCTGCGCGAACGGGCCGAGCGGATCCGAGAGGACGCTCGGAAGGGACGCGATCGGACGCGCGTCGACGCGGTTCGAGAGGCGCTCGGGAAGCTGCGACCGGGCGACGTGATCTTCGTGCCCAGGGCGAAGCGCCGCGGGCTCGCCGCGGTGCTCTCGAACCGCGACGGCCGGCTGACCGTGCTCTCGCAGGACCGGAAGTTCTTCCGCGTGTCGCCACGGGATTTCGAGGAGCCGCCGGTGTCGCTGACGCGCATCCCGCTGCCGCGGTCGGGGAGCGCGCGGAGCGCTCGGTACCGCCGCGACCTCGCGGCGCGCCTCGTGGCGCTCGACGTCCGGGCGCCACGCCGGCCTCGAGGTGGTGTCGACGCTCGCGTCGAGCGGGAGGCCGCACGGTTCGAACGGCAGGCGGAGGAACATCCCTGCCATGCCTGTCCGGACCGTCCGACGCACGAGCGCTGGGCGCGGCGCGCGAGCGACCTGGAGGCGCAGGTCCGGGGGATCGAGCGGCGGATCAAGACGCGCACCGAGACGCTCGCCCGGCAGTTCGAACGCGTCCTCGCCGTGCTCACGGAATTGGGGTACGTGAAGGACTTCTCGATCCTGCCCAAGGGTCGCTCGCTCGCTCGGATCTACGGAGAGGGTGACGTCCTGGTCGCCGAGCTGCTGGCCGATGGGCTGCTCGAAGGACTCACGCCCTCCGAGACCGCGGCGCTCGTGTCGACGATCGTGTACGAGTCGAGGGAGCGCGTTCCGCGACATGGCGAGCTCCCCACGGCCGCGACGGTCGAGCGGTACACCCGGCTCACCGGGATCTACCGGCGCGTTCGGCGCGCCGAGGACTCGCACAACGTCGAGCTGATCCGGGAGCTCGACGACGGGTTCGCCTCGCCCGTGCACCGGTGGGCCGAAGGTGAGCCCCTGGAGGCGGCGCTCCGCGAGACGGGGATGGCGCCCGGTGACTTCGTGCGGAACTGCAAGCAGCTGCTCGACCTCCTCCGGCAGATCGAGGACGTCGCGGAGGGGGAACAGGCCGACGTGGCTCGGAAGGCGCGCGAGGCGGTCAACCGGGGCGTCGTGGCGTACACCGGCGTCTAGGGTGGTCCGCCGAATAGGATTTCGCGCCGTATGGCGTCCCCCTTCGGCGAGCTCACCGTCCTCGTCAACCCGCATGCCGGCCGGCGGCACGTGGGGGAGGAGGTCCCAGAGCTCGAGCGCAACCTGCAGTCGCGGGGCCTCGCGTACCGGTTGGTGCGGACTGAGGGGCGCGGCGACGCGACCCGTCTGGCGCGTGAGGCCCTCGGGAACGGAGGACGGTTCATCGTCGCCGTCGGAGGCGACGGGACGGTGCACGAGGTCGTGAACGGCATGCTCGAGGACGGCAAGCCCATCGTGGAGGACGCGGTCCTCGGCGTGGTGGCCGCCGGGAGCGGGAGCGATTTCATCCGAACGTTCGGTCTTCCCGGCGACGTCCCGCGCGCGTGCCAGCACCTCGAGGGCGACAACACGTACCCGCTCGACGTCGGCAAGATCACGTACACATCGAACGGTTCGTCCGGGACGCGGCTGTTCGCGAACGTCGCCGAGGCGGGTCTCGGCGCGGCGGTGGCCGCGCGGGCGGAGCGGATGTCGCCCCGGCTCGGGCAGTCGAAGTACTTCTTCGGGTTCTGGCTCACGCTGCCGCGGTTCAAGCTGGCGACGGTGACCGTTCGTGCCGATCGGAGGTCGTATGAAGGCCCGGCGTATCTGATCGTCGTCGGCAACGCCCAGTACAACGGAGGCGGGATGAAGGTCTCGCCGCGCTCGTATCCGGGGGACGGCGTCCTCGACGTGCTGGTGTTCAAGGGACCGAAGTCCGACTCGTTCACGATGATCCCCAAGGTCTACCGCGGCGAGCACGTCCCGCACGATCACGTCGAGGAGTTCCGCGTGAAGCGCGAACTGGTGATCGAGGCCGACCGGCCGCTGCCGATCGAGGCGGACGGGGAGGTCCTGGGGACGACGCCGGCGACCTTCGAGGTCATCCCGCACCCGATCCGGTTGAAGCTGTGAACAGGTACGAGTACCGGCGAGCGCGCGCGCTCACTGCCGCCGAGGACGCGGACCTGGCCGGTCTGCTCGTTGCGCCGGGCGCCGATCTCGTGTACCTCGTCGGTCACGATCCGCCGCCGCTGGAGCGGCTCACGTTGCTGCTCCTCGCGTCGGGACGCGATCCCGTGCTGGTCGTTCCGGAGCTCGAACGGCCCGCCGCCGAGCGGGCCCCGGGCATCGACGGCGTCGAGGTCTTCAGCTGGCGCGACGGCGACGATCCGTACGAGCTCGTCGCGCGCATCCTTCGCGCGGGGCGCTACGCGATCAGCGACGGCACGTGGGCGTCGCACCTGCTGGCGCTGGAGCACGCGACCGCCGATTGCCTGTTCGTCGCGGCGGGGCGGGCGCTACCGCTGCTTCGCGCGGTGAAGGACGAGGACGAGATCGCCAGGCTGCGTTCGGCCGCGCAGGGCGCCGACGCGACGTTCGCTCGGATCGTGTCACTGCCGTTCGCGGGCAGGCGCGAGGTCGACATTGCCGCCGACCTCGACCGCCTTCTCCGTGAGCACGGTCACGAGCGGGTCGAGTTCACGATCGTCGCAGGCGGACCGAACGGCGCGTCGCCGCACCACGGAGCGGGCGAGCGCGTGGTCGTGCCCGGCGACGCGGTGGTGCTCGACTTCGGCGGCGTCGCGAACGGCTACTGCTCCGACATCACCAGGACGGTGTTCGTCGGCGAGCCCGGCGAGGAGCAGCTACGCGTCTACGAGGTCGTCGCCTCGGCGCAGCAGGCAGCGTTCGAGGCCGTTCGGCCGGGGGTCCTGAGCCAGGATGTCGACCGGGCGGCGCGAGCGGTCATCACCAACGCCGGCTACGGCGAACGCTTCATCCACCGAACGGGGCACGGCATCGGGCTCGAGATCCACGAGCCGCCGTACATCGTCGAGGGGAACGAGACACCACTCGAGCCGGGTATGACGTTCTCGGACGAACCGGGCGTCTATCTCGCCGGTCGGTTCGGCGTTCGCATCGAGGACCAGGTCGTCGTCACACGAGACGGCGCCGAGCGGCTGAACCAGGCGAGCAGGGAACCGACGGTCGTCGGCTAGGTACGCGGACGGACCTGCGTCCCGGCTGCTGTGTCCATCACCTCGAGACCCATGCCCTGGAGCCGGTCGCGGATCTCGTCGCTCTTGGCGTAGTCCTTGGAGGCTCGAGCCTCGTCGCGCTCGGCGACGAGGGCGCGCATCTCGTCGGTCGGCTCCCATCGTTCGCGCGCTTCGCGCAACAGGTCCAGTGCCAGGACGTCGTCCCACGTCGAGAGGAGGGCGACCTTCTCGCCGCCCGGTAGCTTCGACGCTACGGTCTCGTTCAGCACGACGAGCGCGCGCGGCATGTCGAGGTCGTCCGCGACCGCCTCGCGGAACCGTTCATCGAGCTCGCGCGCGGGCTCCGACAGCTCCGCCGCCGCGTCACCCCATGACGCGACCCGGCGGCGCAGGTCGGCCAGCCGACGATTCTGGCCCTCGAGCGCCTCCCAGCTGAAGTCCATCTCGCTGCGGTATCGGGTTCCCAAGCACAGCATCCGATACGCGAGCGGGTCGATGCCCTGTTCGACGAGATCCGTGACGCGATAGACGTTCTTCGCCGACTTCGCCATCTTCGCCCCGCTCATCTGGAGGAATCCGCCGTGCGCCCAGATCGAGACAACCTGGTGACCGACCGCGCCCTCGGACTGGGCGATCTCGTCCTCGTGGTGCGGGAACTTGTTGTCGTTGCCTCCCGTGTGGATGTCGAAGCGCTCGCCCAGATGCTTCATCGACATCGCCGAGCACTCGATGTGCCACCCGGGGAACCCGTCACCCCACGGGCTCGGCCATTTCAGCGCGCGGTTCGGCCCTGCCTTCTTCCACAGCGCGAAGTCCTCGGGATGCCGCTTCGCGGGATCGACGGCCACCTCCTGCCGGTGACCCGCTCGAAGCTGAGCCAGCGTGTTCCCCGACAGCTTCCCGTAGCCGGGGAAGGTCGTGACGTCGTAGTAGACCGTGCCGTCGACCTCGTACGCGTGTCCCTTGTCGATGAGGATCTTGATGAGATCGATCATCTCGTCGATGTGCTGCGTCGCGCGCGGGTACAGGTCGGCGCGCTCGATCCCGACGAGGTCCGAATCCTCGAGGAACGCGTTCGTGTACTTCTCGGCGATCTCGGCGGCAGAGAGGCCTTCGTCGGCCTCGGCCAGCTCCATCTTGTCGCGGCCCGTGTCGGAGACGTCGTCGGTCATGTGCCCGACATCGGTGATGTTCATGATCCACTGCACGTTCCTGCCCTCGAACCGCAGCGCGCGGCGGATCAGGTCGCCGAGCATGAACGACCGCATGTTGCCGATGTGGATGTACCGGTACACGGTCGGACCGCAGGAGTAGATCTTCACGGTCTCCCCGTCCACGGGGGAGACCTCGATCAGCTCACGCGAGAGCGAATCGAACAGGCGCACGGTCATCCAGCATAGCGACGGTCACACCGTCGACGGGAACGGCTCCGCCAGTCGCTACGACGGCGGGGGAGGAGGCGTCGGCGACCGCTGGCCGTTTCCGCCCTGCCCGTCTCCCTGGGAGCCTCCCGGCGCCGCGACGCCGCCGTTCCCGCCCACCCCGATCGGAGCGCCGACCGGGATCTCCATCGGCTCGCGCTCGCCGAGCTCCGCCATCAGCGCCTCGATCTCGTCGCCGATCAGTTCCTCCCGCTCGAGCAACGCGGTGCGGATGCCGTCGACGACGTGTCGCTTCTTGAGGAGAAGGTTCCGCACCCGGTCCTTGCAGTCGTTCAGCAGAGCGTCGATCTCTTCGCGCCGCTCCTTGTCGGAGAGGACACGCCCGATGGGGTCGACGTCACCGAACGGACTGGGTCCGGCAGCGGCGACCGACGAGAGCGTACGACCCATGCCGAACAGCCCGACGTAGGCCGCGGCGGTACGAGTGGCGTTGACGAGATCGGACGACGGGCCGGACGTGGACTGGCCGTACCAGATCTCCTCGGCCACCAGGCCGGCAAGCGACACCTGGATCCGCGCGATCATCTGCTTCTGGGTTCGCAGGAACATCTCCTCGATCTGCTGCGTCGAGACCAGTCCCAGCGCCGATTCGCGCTTCTGGATCGAGATGACCTGAATCTGCAGCTCGCCGCGTTCGAGCGAGTACGACGCGACCGCGTGGGCGGCCTCGTGCGTAGCAACCATCTCCTTCTCGCGCTGCATGTATTTGACCGGCTGCTTGAGCCCGATCTCCTCGGTGAGCTTGGCCGACCACAGGTCGGACCACGTCAGCGCGTCGCGGCCGTCCTGGAGCGCGAACAGCAGCGCCTCGTTGACGATGTTCTTCAGCATCGCGGGCGAGTAGCCGACGGTCATGCGCGCGAGCTTGGCGTAGTCGATCGGCTCGTGGCGAACCTTGGCCAGGTAGTACCGAAGGATGTCCTCACGCCCCTCCGCGTCGGGCAGCCCGACGTGCACGACGCGGTCGAACCGCCCGGGCCGCACCAGCGCTTGGTCGAGCGCGGACGCGCGGTTCGTCGCCCCGATGATGAGGATGTTGTAGTACGGGACCTTCGGCTTGGCCCGGAAGACGATGCGCCGGACGTGCCGCCACATCCCGCGGGGGACCGTGAAGCCGTCGAGCTGCACGAGCAGCTCGTTGATGACTCCCATCCCCCCGCCCATGCCCATGCCACCCATGACGATCCGGTCGGTGGCGCGGTCCGGGACCGAGCGATCCGAGACACCGCCGCGCGAACCGACGGCGTCGAGCTCGTCGATGAAGATCACTGCGCCGCCGTACTTGTCCGACATGTTGCGCGCGCGACGGAACAGGCGGCGAACCTTCATGTTCCCGATGCCGAGGAACATGTTCGAGAAACCCGAACCGGTGGCGAACAGGAACGGAACGCCCGACGCACCGGCAACAGCCTTCGCCATGAGCGTCTTGCCGGTGCCCGGCGGCCCCTCGAACAGGATCCCGTGCGGCGGGTAGCCGCCCATCTGCTTGAAGTCCTTGAAGCCCTCGAACACGCGGAGGACTTCCTTCGTGGACTCGACGGGGGCCGGCTGCCCCCGGACGTCGTCGAACGACGTGTCGTACTCGTTCGGATAGATCACGTAGTCGTTGCCGCGGGCGAGGAACCAGAACATCGCCACGAACTGCAAGACGACGAAGGACATGATGAAGATCAGGTAGATGACGAGGCCGCGGTACTCGTCGAGCGTGTCGCCCGGGTGGAGCAATGCCTGGCCGGGTGTAACGCCGATGAACAGGTATCCGATCGCTACGTACAGGATCAGGAAGATCGCGGCGCGCTTCAGCCAGCGCCCGTACCGCCGGTAGGGTTCCATGGTGCGCTCCTGGTCGAGGGGAGACCTCAGTGTACGCCCGGCCCTTGCGGAAAGAGGCATCCGCTGTGACACCGAAGTCCGATCCGCACGCGGTCGCCGACGCTCGAGCCAGTGCGATCGCCGCAGGTGAGACCTTCCGCCGAGCGGCAGTGCCGGCCATCGCGGCGGTCCTGCTCGCCCGGCTCGAGCGCCTCGTCGCTTCTGAACCCGAGTGGCACGCGGCGTTGAGCGACGAGGTCCGCGCGGCGTTCGACGACGCGACCGAGCGGGCGATCGGGCAGGGCGCGGCCGAGGTGGAGGCGAGGCTCACCGAGGACGTGTGGCTCGACCCGCTGGTCGCCCCGGGCGTCCGCCGTTCACCCGGATCTTCGTGGGAGGGTGACTTGCCCGAATGGCTGATTTCGATCCTCCGGGCACTGACGCCGCGCAGAGACCAAGAGCGCCTCGGCGAGCTCGACGATGTCGGGAACCGCGTGTGGATCGCGCTCCTCGCCGCCGCGAAACCGCTCGACCCGGTACTCGAGGAGTTCGGCCTCGCTCCCTCCGAGATCCCGGATCTCGGAGGCGGGAACTTCGGTCTCGCGCCGCGGAACGCGCAGGAGCTTGACACCGCCGGTCGCCACGTTCGCTCGTCGTGGAACGCGTACCGCGCGGCGTATGAGCGCTACCACGTGCTCACGCGCTTCGAGCGACGCTGCTCGAGGAGCCGCTAGGGGCGCGTCGGGCGGCCCTCGAAGGGGATCGACAGCACGACCGTCGTCCGCGTCTGGACCTCGCCCTTCTCGCGGAGGCGGCGGATCAGCTCCTCCAGATGGCCCGTCGTCCTCATCCGCACCTTCAAGACGTAGTTCGCCTCGCCGGCGACGCTGAGGCAGTCCTCGACCTCGGGGAAGTCCCGAACGCGGTCGGGAAGATCGTCGGGTTGTGTCGGGTCGAGCGGCGTGACTGCGATCAACGCCGTGACGAACAGGCCGACCGCCTCGGGGTCGACGACGGCCCGGTACCCACGGATCGCGCCGAGGCGTTCGAGCTTGCGAACGCGGTCGTGCACCGACGACGCCGCGAGCCCGACGCGCTGTCCGATGTCGGCGTAGGTCGCCCGGCCGTCCTCTTGGAGGGCGGCGATGATCTCGAGGTCGCGTTCGTCGAGCAGGGCCGTATCGTACGGCGGCACCGAACGGCGGACTCGCGCGTCCGAGCGACACACCACTCCTCGGACGATTCGAATCGTCCCGCTTCGGCCGATTGCCGACCGGCCTTCGAGACGATGAGACTGTCTCGCGCAGCGGCGGTCCCGCCTCTCCCGGGCCGGTTGGGGGAGAGGCTTCGCCTTGATCGAACGTGATGCATGGCGCGTCGCGCGGACGCCCGCCGCGCGTGAGCTCGTTGTGCTCCATCCGTCGCTCGACGCGCGCTACACATCGCTCGTCGCCTCCATTGCCGCGGACGTCGAAGGCTCCCTCTCGCCGGTCGTGGCGGCCAACCGTCTCGTCGGTTGGTCGGTCGATCCGCCGCGTCTGCGCTTCCGCCCCTGGCGCGACGAGCGATCCGCGTTCAACGCGCGGCTCGCTCGTCTGGCGACCGGGAGTGGATGCGTCGTCTTCGCCGATGTCCGAGCGTGCTACCGGTCGATCTACCCGGAGGCAATCGGCTGGGCGCTTCGCGCCGCCGGCTGCGACGCGTTCGAGTCCGCGCGAGTGGTCTCGTTCCTCCGCAGGCTCGAGGCGATCGGCATCGTTGGCCTGCCGGTTGGTCCAGAGCCCTCGCCGGTCCTGGCGAACGCCGTGCTCGCGGCTGTCGACCGGAGCCTCGCCGCGTTCGGTATCACCCACCTGCGCTGGGTGGACGACGTCGTGGCCGTCGCGGCCGGTCCGGTGGAAGCCGAACGGGTCCTCGCGATCGTCCGCGCCGCGCTCGAACCCGTCGGGCTCGAGCTGAACGAGCGCAAGACGCGCGTTGTGGTGGATCCATGCACCCTGCCGGCCGACACGACGGTATCCATCGCGCTCGACGGCGGTATCGAAACCGAGACACATGGCGCTGTGGAAGAGTCGGCGGTGCCCGTGGGCTAAGCTCCGCCTGCCATGCGCACCGTGTACCGCGCGTCTCGCGTGCACACGCTCTCGTACCCGAGTACCGGCGAGTGGATCCTCGTGGACGATCGTCACGTCCAGCGCGTGGGCACCGGCGATCCACCGGAAGCCGACCGCATCGTCGAGCTTCCCGGGGCGACGATCATCCCGGGGTTCGTCGACTCGCATGTTCACCTCACCGGAACGGGCATCCATCTGCAGGCGCCGGACCTCGGAACCGCGACGTCGGCGGAGGACCTGATGCGGATCGTCGGGCGGGTCGTCGAGAACCGTGATGGGCCCGTGCTCGTCCACGGGTACGACGAGTCGACCTGGCCCGTTCGGGCGCTCCCCACACTCGCCGACCTCGACGCGATCTCCGACGTTCCGCTCGCGGTCGTTCGCGTCGACGGACACCTGACGCTGGCGAACTCGCGCGCGCTGAAGGAGTCGGGCGTGCTCGAGCGCAACGGCCTCGAGGTGGACGAGACGGGTCAGGCGACGGGGAAGGTGACCCTGGAGGCGAACGCATCGCTCCGCCGGTGGTTCTCGACGCATCTCGCCGAGGGCGACGTCGAGGAGCTGCAGCTCGCCGCGGCGAGCCTCGCGGTGTCGAACGGCGTCACCACGATCCACGAGATGTCGATGCCCCGCGAGCGGGGGATCCGCGATCTGGAGATCCTCCTCGCCCACAGATCTCGGTTGCCGGTCGACGTCGCTCCCTACGTGGCAACGACCGACATCCCGCAGGTGATGGACCTCGGGCTCCCCGCGATCGGCGGCGATCTCCCCGTCGACGGGTCGATCGGTGCGAGAACGGCATGGGTCGCGGAGCCGTACGACGACACCGCGGACACCGGCAAATCGAACTTCGATGACGACGCGCTCGCGCAGTTCTTCCACGACGGGCACCTCGCCGGCCTTCAGGTGGGGGTGCACGCGATCGGCGACGCCGCGATCGAACAGGTGGTTGCGACGTGGGAACGCGTCTACTTGACGCTCGACTCGCGCGGCCGGCGCCACTTCAGGGCACGGCGGCACCGCGTGGAGCATTTCGAGATGGCCAGCCGCTCGCTGATGGAGCGCGCCGCCGCGCTGGGCCTGGGCATCAGCGTCCAGCCGAGCTTCGACTCCACCTGGGGCGGGGCGGGCGGCCTGTACGAGCAGGGGCTCGGCGCCTCCCGCGCGTTCGGCATGAATGCCTTCCGCGACATGGTCGACCGCGGCCTCGAGGTCGGCGCGGGGTCCGACACGCCGATCACGCCGATCGATCCGATGACCGCGATCACCGCACTCGAGCTGCACCACGACCCCTCGCAACGCCTGACGCGCGAGCACGCCGTCCGGATCTGCACGATCGGGAGCGCCCGCCTTGCGCACCACGAGGACAAGAAGGGAACGCTCGAGCCCGGCAAGCACGCGGACTTCGCCGCGTACGACGTCGACCCGCTCGAGGCGGAGTCGCTCGACGGCCTCCGGCCGATCCTGACCGTGAGCATCGGCCGGGACGTCTACGCCGCCTGAACCGCGCTCCGCGAACCCCGCGAAAGCGGCCGCGCGACCTGCACGTTTGACACGCGCCGCGTTCGGCTCGTAGCTTGGCTTTGGACGTCGCTTCGGCGGCGGCCGCTGAAGGACCCGAGAGGCTGAGTAGAGAACGCGGCGCCCCGGCGTCGCGGCCCCAAAGGCCACTCGGGTCCTTCTCTCTGTCTTTCGTGCCTCCGCGTCGTTTCCGACGGGAATGTGAAGGGAAACCTCCGTGTTCTTGCTGTGGCTTGCCAGGGAGATGCCCGGCATTACAATCCCCCGGCCTAGGAGACCAGCGTGGAAGACGTCGAAGAGACCATCGAAGACGAAGAGCTGGACGAGGAGGGCGAAGAGGCAGAGGAGGTCGAGGAGGTCGGCACCACAGCCGCCGCCCCCGCGACGCCCGGCGACCAGGACGTCGAGTCGATCCAGGACATCCTCGTCAAGCAGGAGGCCCGTGAGGAGACCGAGGAAGAGGACGATTCGGTCCTCAACCTCACGCGGGAGGAGCGGCTCGAGCCCCTCGCCGTCAAGGTCGTCCCGCCCCAGCCCACCGAGTTCATATGCAAGAAGTGCTTCCTGGTGAAGCATCGGAGCCAGCTCAAGGACAAGGCGAAGATGCTCTGCCGGGACTGCGCCTGAGCCCAAGCCGAACCGGGCTTCCGCTCGCCCTGCCGGTCGCGGCCCTGTCCGGTGCGCTGCTGTCTCTATCGCTGCCGCCGGCGGGGTTGTGGCCGCTTGCGTTCGTCGCACCGATCCCCCTGCTCTGGCTTCTCCGTTCGTCGGGCCCGGCGCGGGGAGCCCTGATCGGCTTCACGTTCGGCGTCTTCTACTTCGGCGCCGTCCTCTATTGGATCCTGCTGTTCGGCGAGCTGGCCTTCGTCATGCTCGTCCTCGCCTCCGGCGCGTACCTGGCCGCGTTCGGCGCCCTGGCGCCCGCGGTGTCGCACCCGGAACGGCCCGTGCTCTCGACGTTGGGGCTTTCCGCGTTGTGGACCGTCATCGAGTGGATCCGTGGCGCGTTCCCGCTCGGCGGGTTCACGTGGGGGCAGCTCGGCGTATCGCAGGTGGACGGACCGACGTTGCCGCTCGCATCCGTGACGGGCGTGTGGGGCGTGTCCTTCATCGTGTTGCTGGTCGCGGGGTTACTCCTCCTGGCGATCGAGTGGTGGGGGAGCGGGGTCCGCCGCTCCGCCATCGCGCTCGTGGCGTGCGCGGCGCTCGTGCTGCTTCCCGCCTTCATCCCGATTCCCGCCCCGAACGGCCGAAAGCTCGACGTCGCAACGATCCAGGTGGACGTGGAGAGCGTCGAGGGCCTCGATGGCATCGCCGAAGACATCGCCATCGCCCGGCTGAACGTCGAGCGGCACGTCGGGCTGCGGGACGAGCCGCCGGACCTCGTCGTGTGGGGGGAGGCAGCGCTCGACCCCGGAGCGACCGCGGACGCCGCAACCTTCGCGGCCGTCACCGACGCGATCGCCTCGGTCGGCGCACCGACGTTGGCCGGTGCAGTCGTGAACGATTCTGACGGTCGCCAACGAACGTCGACGATCGCGTTCGACGGTTCGGGGCGTCCGGTCGACCGCTACGACAAGGTGCATCTCGTTCCGTTCGGCGAGTACGTCCCGTGGAGATCGCTCCTGCAGGGACGCATCGACGCGATCGACCAGGTTCCGATCGATCGCGCGGCGGGGAAGGACGTTCGCAACCTCGTCGTGAACGGTCTTCCCGAGATCGGGGCGCCGATCTGCTTCGAGAACAGCTTCCCCTCGATCGACCGCGCGATGGTCCGGCAAGGCGCCGAGCTCCTCGTCCTGACCATCAACAACGCCTCGTACGAACGGACGGCGGCATCCGAGCAACACCTGCAGATGAGCCGGCTCCGCGCGGTCGAGAACGGGCGGTGGGTCGTCCATGCGGCGATCTCCGGGATCAGCGCGTACATCGATCAGCGGGGGCGCGTCGTCGACACACGAGGGCTGTTCGAGCCGGCGTTGATGCGCCACGACGTGGTGGCGTCGACGCGACAGACGCTGTACACGCGGTTCGGCGACTGGATGCCGTTGGGGAGCGTCGTGCTCGTCGGGATCCTGTTCGCGCTCCCTCGCTCGCGCCGCCGGCCGCGTCGGCAACCGCCCGCGCTGCCCGAGACGCCCCGGGTGCTCGTCGTCCTCCCCACCTACAACGAGAAGGAAACCATCGGTCGCGTCCTCGACGGGCTGCTCGAGCTTCCGTATGCGATCCACGTCCTCGTTGTCGACGACGGCTCGCCCGACGGCACCGCCGCGATCGTGCGGGCGCGCGCCGAGGCGGACGACCGGGTGCGGCTCGCGGAGCGAGACCGAAAGCTCGGCCTGGCGAGCGCCTACGGCATCGGGTTCGATCGGGGGATCGCCGAGGGCTATGACCTTGTCGTCGAGATGGATTCGGACCTTTCCCACGATCCCCATGACCTGCCGCGGCTTCTGGAGGCGGCGAGATCGAACGACCTGGTCATCGGGAGCCGTTACGTCCCCGGCGGGAGCGTGTCGAACTGGAGCCGGGCACGGCTCGCGCTCTCACGTGCCGGCAATGCATACGTCCGACTTTGGCTGGGGCTCGGCGTTCGGGACGCGACGAGCGGCTTCCGCGCGTATCGACGGCAGGCGCTGGAGACGGTCCTTCGGAGGCCGGTGACGTCGGACGGCTACGGCTTCCAGGTTGAGCTCGTCTTCCGAGCATGGAACGAGGGACTGTCCATCGCCGAGGCACCCATCACGTTCAGGGAACGCTCGTACGGGCAGTCGAAGATCAGCCGCCGCATCGTCCTGGAGGCGCTGTGGCAGGTCGCGAAGTGGGGCTTCCGTGCTCGACTCCGGCCTCATTCGGGCTGGTAGATCACCTGTCGAAGCGCCGAGAATGTACGTTATGACAAGTTAATATTTCTCTCACTAACCACCCCCACCTTCCCCAACCAAACCCATCCCCCATGACGCGCCTTTGACGGCTTCCGTCCGACGGATCCCTGTGCGGCTGCCGAACGACGTCGCCGGTGTGGGAGCGACACGCGTCGGACCGGTTAGGACGAAGGAACTAGGCCGTTCCGTGGCCCTTAGCCCGATGGCGGTCAACGGCGTAGGCCACCAAACTCAGGGAGGGGCCCAGACGGGCGAGTGTGCCGGTTCGTCAACGTCCGAGCGAGGGGGCAGGCGAGGTCCAGCGTCTCGCCTGGTTCACGAGCGCCGTTCTCCCCGACGGCCTCGCTGGAAGGCCCCGGGCTCTCGGCTCGGGGCCTTCATCTCGCTGGTATGCGCACGGCACCTAGCCGTAGAAGATGACCGTGACCCAGAGGCGGCCGCCCTGCCGGACGACGCCGACCGCTGCGTGGAGGAACTCGCGACGCAAGATGTTCTCGCGGTGCTTCTTGCTGTCCATGAACGCGTCCTCGAGCGACTCGAGCGAGCTCCCGACGCCCACGTTCTCCCCCGCGATCGACCAGTTGCGGCCGTCGAGGAGGTTCCGCAGCCGTTCCTCGGTCGAGTGGAACAGATACCCCTCGCGTGCCATCGCCCGGCTGTGCGCCTTCGCGTAGTCGGAGATCGCCGTCGCGAAGTCCAGCGCTTTCCGTTCGTGATGCCTGCGGTCGTCGTTCGTCAGGGAGAGCATTTGGCGGCGCCGGCCATATCGCTCTTCTGCGTTCGTGTCCGACGGCACGAGCGCCACGACGAGCAACGCAGCGATGACGAACGCGACGACGCGGAGCGGCCTGCGACCGCTTGCGAATGCGACCACCTCGAGCTCCCCGACCCACGCCTCCAGTTGCTTTGGCTGGTATCGGGTGCGGCTCGCCCCGGCTTGAGCGGGGATGGCTCGTGAGAACTAGACAGCAAGAACGTCGCGCGCCATTCGCGTGGAAGTGTATGCAGCTACCAGCGGAGCTTGAGATGTCGCGCCGCGCGCGCCTCGTCAAGCCGGCGAACGGGCGTGGTGACCGGCGCATCGTGGAGGAGATCGGGATCGTCGTGCGCCTCGCGATGAGCCTGGCGAAGTGCTTCGGCGAGCCCGTCGAGCGACTCCCTGGTCTCCGTCTCGGTGGGCTCGACCATCATGGCTTCCTCAACCACCAGGGGGAAGTACACGGTCGAGGGGTGATAGCCGAGATCGATCACGCGCTTCGCGACGTCCATCGCTCGGATCCCCGTTTCCTCCTTGAGCTTTCTGGCGCTCGAGACGAACTCGTGCATCGGACGCCCGTCCGGGTGCGCCAGCGGGTACAGGTCCTTCACCCGCGAGGCGAGATAGTTGGCGTTCAGCACCGATCGCTCGGCGACCTCGCGGAGGCCCTCCTGCCCGTGGAGGAACACGTACGCGTACGCGCGGACCAACACGCCGAAGTTCCCCAGGAATCCGTGCATACGTCCGATCGAGTCGGGCGCGTCGGAGCTCACGTGGAAGGATCCGGTCGCCTCGTCCCGCTCGATCCGCGGAACCGGCAGGAACGGAACGAGCGCCTCCGTCACGCCGACCGGACCCGCGCCCGGCCCTCCTCCGCCGTGCGGTGTCGCGAACGTCTTGTGCGTGTTGATGTGGACGATGTCGAACCCCATGTCGCCGGGGCGGCACCGGCCGAGGATCGCGTTGAGGTTCGCGCCGTCGTAGTACACGAGACCCCCGACGTCGTGGATCACCTGCGTGATGCGCTCGATCTCCTGCTCGAACAGGCCGAGCGTGTTCGGATTCGTCAGCATCAGACCGGCGACGTCCTCGTCGACGAGCTTCTCGAGCGCGCCCACGTCGATCAGCCCCCGGGCGTCGGACGGCACGTGAACGGCCCCGTACCCGGCGAGGCGGACGCTGGCGGGATTCGTTCCGTGCGCGGAATCCGGGATCGCGATGCGCCGCCGCGTGTGGCCGTTCTTTTTGTGGAACGCGCGCATGATCAGAAGACCCGTGAGC